>ERZ650309.214-NODE-214-length-29012-cov-5.658390_pt1 | contig 29012 bp, 35 predicted proteins | sample MGYA00376245_ERZ650309 | MGnify/ENA primary metagenome ERZ650309 (study PRJEB26733, sample SAMN07839294) | wastewater metagenome | biome: urban; feature: wastewater treatment plant; material: waste water | place: USA: North Carolina | collected 2016-04-26 ...
CCCGGTCGAGGGCGGCAAGGAGGTCGCCCGGGTCGACGACGCCGCGTTCAACCTGTTCGTGCGCAGCGGCCGGGGCGGCGACGCCAACCTCGCCTACGCCGAGAAGCGCCTCGACATGAACGCGTCGCGCATCCGCGTGCGCCAGATGCTGTACGTGTACCGCAAGCTGCTCGACGGCGAGAAGGTCCCGGCCGAGCCCAACAGCCAGGTCCAGACCGAGCTGCGCCTGACCGGCCTCGCCGCCGAGTCGATGACCCACGGCGAGATCCACCTGCGCACCCGCAACCTGATCTTCGCCGAGGTCTACGACCACAAGTGGCTCAAGACCAAGGAGAAGGAGCAGCGCCTCGCCGAGCTCGTCGAGCGCTGGGTCAGCGCCGGCAAGCTCGACGACTACCTCCTCCGCGGCGCCGCCCTCGAGGACGCCCTCGAGTGGTCCCACGGCCGCGCCGACCTCACCACCGGCGACCACGAGTTCCTGCTCGCCGGCGTCAACTACGCCCGCCGCGAGGCCGAGGGTCGCCACCGCATCGAGGAGACCGCGCGCAAGGAGGAGGCCGCCGGGCGCAAGGCGATCGAGGAGCAGCGCAAGGCCGACCGCGAGCGCTACCGGGCCGACATCGAGCGCGAGCGGCGAGAGCGGGCCGAGGAGGGCGCCCTCTCGCAGCGGCGAACGATCAGCATCCTCACCGGCACCGTCGCCCTGCTCGGCCTCCTGCTCGCCCTCGCCGCCTGGCAGTACATCGTCGCCGAGCGCAGCAAGAGCCTGCTCGCCGACAGCAACGCCCGCAACAACGAGGTCGCCGACATCGAGCGCGTCGGCGCCGAGGCCCTCCTCCTCGCCCAGCAGCCCGGCAAGGAGCGCGAGGCCCTGCGCATGGCCATCAAGGCCGCCAGCCGCAGCATGCAGAAGGGCCGCCAGGTGCCGCCCCGCGTGCTCCAGGGCCTCGCCGCCGCGGTCGCCACCCCGGTCCAGCGCCCCGGCGTCCTCCGCCACGCCGAGGCCATCGTCGACGCCGACTTCTCGCACGACGGCACCCGCGTCCTCACCGCCAGCCGCGACGCCAGCGCCCACCTGTGGGACGCCGTCTCCGGGCGTTCGATCCGCGTCTTCGACGAGCACGGCGGACCTGTCCTCAAAGCCAGGTTCTCCGACGACGACGCCCGCATCTTCACCCTCTCGGCCGACCGCAACCTGCGCCTGTGGAACCTCTCCTCCGGCGACCTCATCGACACCCACAAGTTCTTCGCCGGCGGCCGCTTCATCGCCGAGGTCGCGCCCGACGACGAACCGATCACGCTCGCCGAGGCCCGGCTGCACTTGCGGGTCGACGCCTACGGGTCGCCGCCGGAATCCGACGACGACGATTGGATCGAGGGCACCGGCATCCCTGCCGCCCGCGAGTATTGCGAGCGTGAGCTCGGGCGGGCGTTGGCGCCGCGCACGATGGAACTCGTCAGCAATGCGTTCCCGGGCGTGGCGGTCGACCGCTCGGTCGGCGCGTGCTTCGTACTGCCGTTCGGCCCCGTGCAGTCTGTGACGTCGGTCATCTACACCGACACCGACGGCGTCGACCAAACCATCGACCCGGCGAACTACGCGCTCGATGACTACGGCAGTCCGTCGCGGTTGGTGCTCGCCTACGGGGCGACCTGGCCGTCGGCGCGGTCCTCGCGGAACTCGGTGCGGGTGCGGTACGTCACCGGCTACGCGCCGGCGATCGAGTCTCCGCTCTTGCCTGTCCTGCCGCGGCAGGCGCGCGCGGCAATGCTGCTCATGCTCGGCCACCTCTACGAGAACCGGGAAGCCAGCGGCACCGACAAGCTGCTCGAACTGCCGCTCGGCGTGCGGTCGCTGCTCGAACTCGTGCCCGGGCGCGAACGGTTGGGGATGCGATGAACGCCGGCGGCCTCCGTCATCGCGTGACGTTTCAGCGGGCGATAGACACGCAGGACGCCGACATCGGCGAGCCGGTGCGGTCGTGGGACACCGCGAACGGCGTCACGGCATGGGCGGCGGTCGAGCCGATCCGCGGACAGGAAGGCGACGTCGCCGGCGGCGTGGAATCGGCCAGCGACACTCGGATCCGAGCGCGCTACTCGGCCTCGCTGTCGGCGTTCACCCCGAAGGACCGGGCGGTCTGGGACGGCAAGTTCTACAACGTGATCGAGGTGCGCGACATCGAGACCCGAGCCCGCGAATTGCACTTCTACTGCAGGAGCGGCCTGAATGCCGGATAGCCTGACCTGGCACGTCGACGGCCTGCGCGATCTCGGCGAGCGGTTGCGCAAGCTTGGCTCGCCCGGCGCGCAGCGCATCGCGAACGCCATGACGGGTGCGGCCGCTCAGGTCATCAAGAAGCGCGCTCGGCGGAACATCGAAGCCAGCCCTTCCATCGAGACCGGGTCGCTACGGGACGCCGTCATCGTCAAGAAGGTGCCGAAGTCGCAAACGACGCTGACGTCCGAACATATCGTGACCGTCCGCGGGCGCGGCAAGGTCAGCAAGAAAACGGGCAAGAAGCAACCCGAGGCGCCGCACGGCGCGCTCGTCGAGTTCGGGACCGTGCACATGCCGGCCGAGCCCTACCTACGCCCGGCGATTGACGAGGGGCGGCAGGAAGCGGTCGACGCCATGAAGGACCGCGGCGCCTCGCGACTGACGAAGGCGGGCGCATGATCGCCGCCGTCGTCAACTCCGCGTGCAAGGCGATTTTCGCGAATCGCTTCTACCCGACGACGTTCGCCCAGAAGGACGGCGGGCTTCCCCGCTGGCCGGCGGGGCGCTACACGATCATCGACGCCGTACCGTCCGCGACCGTCTGCGGAACGGACGACGAATCGACCGACGACGTGCGCGTGCAGATCGACGTCGTCGCCGACACCCTTTCCGATTGCATGAGCCTGACGGCGGACGTCGTCGCCGCGATGCAGGCGACCGACCCGCCGTGCACGCGCGACAGCGGTCCCCGATACATCTTCGACGAAGAGACGCGGACGCATCGGTCCGTGACCGACTTCGTCTTCTACCCGTCGAGCGAGTCCACATCGTAAATCGTTCAGTTCCAGCGGTCCGCGTCACCCTTCAACGAAAGGACGAATCACATGAGTGCAGGCAAGCGTTACAAGTTCCAGGGCTCGGAAATCCAGTTCACCTCGTCGTTCGACAACACGTCGCCCGGCCCGCTGTCCGTGACCGCCATCACGAACGCGAACCCGGCGGTCGTGACGGTCGCCGATACGTCGTCGCTCGGGGCGACGAATGACGTCACGGCGGTCAAGCTCGACAGCGTCGAGGGGATGACGGAGGTCGACGAAGAGGTCTTCCTCGTGCAAGTGCTGTCGGGCACGACGTTCTCGCTGCTGAACGTCAACTCGACCGGCTACGGCACGTTCAGCGGCACGGCGCTCGCCTACCCGGCCGTGATGACGAATTGGTGCGAGATCACCGGCATGAACCGCCAAGGCGGCTCGTCGCCGGAAATCCCCGCGACTACGGTCTGCTCGGAATTCGCCGAGTTCGAGATCGGGCTGCCGGACTTCGGCACGGTTCAGTTCGATTTCAACTACGCGCCGCTGACGACCGTGCAGACGTCCCTCGAGACGTTCCAGCAGTCGGGCGACAAGTGCGCGATCCATTACTCGCTGCCGAAGAGCGGCGGCGAGCGGTGGGTCCTGGGCTTCATCCAGCAGACGGGCGAGCAGGGGCAGAACGGGAGCCTGTGGACCGGCAGCGCGACGTTCCGCGCGACCGGTAAGCCGGTCACCGTCACCCCGTAAGGATCACGATGACGCGGGATGAACTGATCGCCGCCATGAAGGCGGACGGCGCGAGCGACCTGATCAAAGTCGAGGTGCCGCGGTGGGGCGTGTTGCACGTGCGTCCAGTCACGGTGCAGGAGGCCGAGACGTTCGGGAAGCTCGACGGGGAGGAAGGCGGACAGAGTCAGTTCGCAGTCCTCGCGGCGCGGGTGATTTGCGACGAGAAGGGGAATCGCGTCTTCGATCCGGAGAACGCTGACGACCTCGCCTTGCTCGCGGCGCGCCGCTCGTCCGACTTGATGAAAGTGATCACGGCGGGAACCGACCAGGGAAACTGAACGGGCGCGAGGTCTTCATTCACGACCTCGCGCTCGAACTTGGCGAACGAGTACCGGAACTGAAGCGGCAGATGTCCGAGCGGGAGTTCGGCAAATGGTCGCAGTACGCAGCGCAGAAGGGGATGCCATGGCAGCGGATCGAGGTGCAGCTTGCGCGAATCGCGATGCTGCTGGAAGCCGGGCTACTCGGAGAGAAACGCGTGCGGCTCGTCGACTACATGGGCGCAACGCTCGATGAACTGTTGCAGGGCAAAGCGGACACGCTGGCAGACGACGTCGAAGACGCATTCGGCGAGGGCATCGTGATCAAGAGGGGCGCGTAATGCAGTTGGAACGAGCGAGCGGAATCTATGAAATCGTCTGCCGGCCGACGGGGAAACGTTACGTCGGATCGGCAGTCTGTTTCGCGCGCCGTTTCGCGAAGCACGCCCGCGAGTTGGCGGGCGGGAAGCATCACAGCCGAATCCTCCAAAACGCGTGGAATGCGTATGGCGCAGGCGCATTCCACTTCACCCCGTTGATCGTATGCGGCCGCGACATGCTGCTCGTCTACGAGCAGACGGCGCTCGACTTCTATCGTCCGGAGCTAAACGTGCTGCCGCGCGCTGGATCGCACCTTGGCAAACGCATGTCGGACGAACAGAAAGCGAAGATCGGAGCGGCCAACAGAAAGCCGCGCGGATCGCCCCTCCCGGCGGAAGTGAAAGCGAAGATCTCGCAAGCGCTAAGGGGCCGACGTCATGAGCCAATGAGCGAAGAAACAAAGGCGCGAATTTCAGCTTCGCGCCGCGGTAAATACACGGGGCCGCGCGATCGGAGCGTCGGGGAAAAGATCTCTGCCGCCTTGCGTGGCCGCAGACCGTCTGAACAGTGCCTTGCAGCGTCGCGCGCGGCTCACATAGGACGAGCGCAGACGCCGGAACATGTAGCAAAGCGCGTCGCGGCAGTTGCGGCGAAGCCACGCAAAGAATATGCGCGGCACAGCGCGGAGGCTAACAGGGCGAAGTCGCTACGGCAGACCGGGATGAAGCGTTCTAAGGGGCGCGAATAATGGCTACAGGAACGATCGGCTCTCTCGTCGTCCGCCTAGGACTGGACGCCAGCGAATATGTCGCGGGCCTCAGCAAAAGCGAATATCAAGCACAGAAGTTCGCCCAGAACACCCGCCGAGCCATCGCCGAGGTCGCGAAGGTGCTCGGCGGGCTGGAAGTCGCGCGTCAGGTCTACGAGAACACGAAGGCGATCATCGAGCAGGCGGCGTCGCTGAACGACCTCGCCGACGCGACCGGGTCGACGGTCGAGAACCTGTCGCGCCTGTCGAATCAAGCGAAGATCGCCGGGACGGATTTCCAGACGTTGCAAGGGCTCGTGTTGAAACTGTCCGCCGGGATGGCGGGAGCGGACGACGAGTCGAGCAAGGTCGGCGCCGCGCTGAAGTACCTCGGCATCACGACGCGCGACCCCGCGCAGGCTTTGCAGGAAATCGCCGTCAAGCTCAACACCTACGCCGACGGCGTCGGTAAGGCCGGACTCGCTGTTGCCCTGTTCGGCAAGCAGGGGCCGGCGTTCCTCGCGACCCTGAAGGACATCGCCGAATTGCAGGACGTCGGCGCGACCGTCAGTGCGAAGCAGGCGGCAGAAGCGGAGAACCTACAGAAAGCGTTTAACCGGCTATCTGTCGAGGCGACGACGTTCAAAAACGCTGTGCTGAACGACCTCGTGCCGGCCCTCACGCACATGATCGAGGACATGAAGGAGGGGACGAAGATTGCCGGTGGGTTCGGCAACGCCCTCCTTCTCTTCGGTACGCTCAATCCGTTCGAGACGCCGGCCGAAGGCATCCGACGACTCCGCAAGGAAATCGAACTGCTGGAATCCGACCGGGCGGCCGGAGGACTGCGGAACCGCATCAATGATGCGCTCGGCATCGGATCCGGCCCGGCGCTGGCCGATGCGCAGAAGCAACTCGAATTCCTGAAGCTGAAGCAGCGCCAGGCGGCGCTCGCGCTGATCGACCCGTCGAACGACGACGTGCGCGACGTCCTGTCCCGCCGCAAGCCTGCGTCCGACTTCAAGCTGCCGGGCGACAGCAAGGCCACAAAGGAAGCCATCAGCGAGGCGCAGCGATACCTCGAGGCGTTGGAGAAGCAACTGCAGGCCACGTTCGAGCTATCGGAGGTCGAGAAAGCCGAGGTCGCAATCTTCGACATGCGCGCGAAGGGCGTCGCCGGCCTGACGCCGGTCATCGAGGCGCAGATTCGCGACTACGCGGCACAAATACAGTTTTCCAAGGATGCGGCGGACTCCGAAAAGAAGCGGCTGCAGGTCGAGCAGGAGGCGTCTCGTATTCGTGAGCGGATTTCGCAAGAGCAGACGCGTGCGCTTGAAGGAGCTCAACGCGAGGCGCAGACGATCCGCGATCAGAACGACCAACTGCGCGAGCAATTGATCTTCCTGAAGGGCGGCGAGGATGCCCTGCGCGCTTACACGGACGCGAAGCTGGCAAAAATCATTTCCGAGAAGGAAGACGAAGCGGCAATGCTGGAAAACGCCGGCGCGTCGCAGGCGTTGATCGCCGAAATCAAGGGACAGATCGCAGCCTATCGAGAGCGTCAGCAAATCCTCGCCGACACGAAGATCGCCGAGCAACTGAAGAGGGAGGCGCAGGCGATTCAGGATGTGAAGAACGCATTCTCGGACACGTTTGCGAATGCGTTCGCCGACTTCGTCAGCGGCACGAAGAGCGCGAAGGACGCATTCCGCGCGTTCGTGGACGACTTGAGCCGGCAGATCACGCGCGTCGCAGCCCAGAACCTCGCGAATGCCATCTTCGGAGGCAACAACTCGGGCGGGCCGGACTTCTTCGGAGTCCTCGCGAAGTTCCTCGGTGGGTTCGGCGGCTTCGGTGGCTTCGGAGGTGGGGGCGGCGGCGTGCCGGGCATCGGCTTCAGCGGCGGCGGATTCGGCGAGCACTTCGCGTCCGGCGGCATCTCGCGCGGCGGCCTGGCGCTCGTCGGCGAGCATGGGCCGGAAATCGTCAACCTGCGCCGCGGTCAGCAAGTCTATTCGGCGCCGGACTCCAAGCGCATGTTCGGTCGTCCGGGGCACGAGTACACCGTCCCGATCACGATCAACGCCTACGGCAAGCAGGACACCAAGTCGCTGCGACAAATCCGCGCCCACGCCCGAGACGGCGTGATGGCTGGCATCAGGGACCGTTGATATGTCCGACTTCGATACCGTCCGCTTCCCCGTGCGCGTGAGCATGGATGCGCGCGGCGGCCCGCGCTTCAAGACGTCCGTCGTCACCATGGCGAGCGGTGCTGAATCGCGCATCCGCGAGTGGGAGCTCGAGCGCGGAGAATGGAACGTCAGTTTCCACGCGAAGACGCCGCGCGAATGGACGCCGATGCTGTCCTTCTTCCGCGCCATCGCCGCCGGGCAGAGCAATACATTCCGGTTCAAGGATTGGCTCGACTACACGTGCGAGCCGGGCGAAGGTTTCTTCGTCAGCGTCCCGGGAAGCCCGGCGCAAGTGCAGATGGTCAAGCGGTACACCTACGGCGGGCAGACATACGACCGGTTCATCACGAAGCCGATCACGGGGAAGGTGACAACGGACGCCACCGGGCTCGACTACACGACCGGGCTCGCCGACGCCGGGTCGACGTGGTACGGCGAGTTCGACTGCCATTGCCGACTGAATACCGACGTCATGCAAGCGCAGATCATCGACAAGAGTCAGGCGCGCGGTTTCATCGTCGGGTGGGATGACATCGAAATCGTGGAAGTCATCCACGAGCGGTCATGAAGACAATCGGCGTCGACCTCGATTGGGAACTAGGCCGGTCGCTCGCGCGGCTGGCGACCTGTATGCGGCTCACCCGCCGCGACGGTAGCGTCTACGGGTTCACCACGAACAGCAAGGCGATGGAAATCGACGGGCTGCTCTACGAGCCTGCGTTTTCCATCAACCCGAGCGACATCGCCAGCGGCTCGGACCTCGACACCGACGACCTGCAGACCGACGGCATCCTCGACTCGGAGACGATTACCGAGGACGACATCCGCGCCGGCCGGTGGGACTACGCGGGGTTCCAACTGTTCCAGGTCAATTGGGCGGACCTGTCGCAAGGGAAGAAGAAGGACCGCTCTGGACATCTCGGGAAAGTCACCGTCAACCGCGCAACCTTCATCGCCGAACTGCTCGGCGAAATGGAGACGTATGCGATCGGTATCGGGCAGAAGACGCAGCCGGCGTGCCGGACTTCGCTTGGCTCGACGCTCTGCGGCGTGACGCCGGTCGAGGTCACCGGAACGATCGACACGGCGGACACCGACTTCTTCACCCTGCACGACTCCGACCGAACTGAGCCCGACGTCTACTTCGACGAGGGAATCATAACGATCCACTTCCCTACCGGCGACCTTTCCTACGAAGTGAAGGGTTACATCGTCGGCCTCTGGGTCACGAAGACCGCCATCGCCTACGACGCGACCGGCGTCGCGTACACGATGACGCAGGGATGCGTGCGGTCGCTCACCGCTTGCCAATCATTCGACAACACGGCGAACTTTCGCGGAGAACCATGGCTTCGCGGGATCGACGCGCTCGTGCAAGTGGGACGCCATCAGTGATCGCGCGCGCCGACATCGTCGCCGCCGCGCGCTCGCTGATCGGCACGCCGTTCCGCCATCAGGCGCGGTTGCCTGGCGTCGGGATCGACTGCCTGAACCTGATCGGCGAGGTCGGACTGCGCGTGGGCGCGGACGGGTGTGAGCAATGGGCAGCCGACCCCGACCTTTCCTCCTACGGGCGCACGCCGCGGCCTGACATCCTCCTACGCAAATGCGACGAATACCTCGACCGGGTGTCGTTGGCGGCCGTCGGCTTGGGCGACGTCCTCGTGATGGCTTTCAAGGTGTTCCCGCAACACTTCGCGATCGTCTCGCGCGTCAATCCGACCTACATCGTGCACGCCTACCCGCTGCCTGGCGTGGCGCGCGTGGTCGAGAACGGCGTCGCGGTGGCGGGCGCGACGGTCGTGCGGGCGTATCGCTTCCGAGGGGTTGAGGCATGACGGCGCTCGTATTTGGCGCGGCTGGCGGCATCATCGGCGGCGTGCTCGGCGGACCGATCGGCGCGTCGATTGGACAGCTCGCCGGCTCGCTTATTGGCAACCTGATCGACCCGCCGAAGATTCAAGGGCCGCGGCTCGGCGACACGAAGCTGCAGCGGTCGTCCTACGGACTGATGATCCCCTACGCATGGGGCACCGGGCGCATCGGCACCATCGTCATCGACCAAACGGACCTGATCGAGCACGAGCACAAGGAAGGCGGCAAGGGCGGTCCGGAAGTCACGAATTACACGTACTCCGCGTCATGGTGCGCCGCACTCTGCGCGCGTCTGCCGAATCGCACCGAGGCGATTCTCGGCATCACGCACCTATTCCTCGACGGCCGCCTTATTTGGACGCAGGAAAGCGCGGAAGAGTGCCCGTGCACCGTCTACACCGGCAGCGAGACGCAGGAACCCGACCCGACGTTCGAGGCGATTCACGGCGTCGGCAACGTGCCTGCCTATCGCGGGGCCGCTTACCTCGTCTTCACCGACTTCGACCTGACCGACTACGGGAACCGCATCCCGAACGTCGAGGCGGTGATCTTCACGAAGGGCGGCGAGATCCCGTGGCGGGTGTCGAACTTCTCGGCATGGGGAACGCCGCTACACAGCAACTTCTACCACGCCTGCGCGACCTATCAGAACGGGGTGATCACGACCGTCGAAATGGGCAACGGGGCGGACGACACATTCCGCATCCGCCAGTTCCACACCGACGGCACGCAAATCGGCTCGACCATCGAGCAAGTGTGTCCGCTGCCTGGCACGACCGCCGTGTTCGCCGTCACGAACGCGAACATCTTCATGCGGACCGATGGCAGCGACGACCATTGGTTCTACTGGAACGAGACGACGCAGGCGATCGAGCAGGGATTCACCATCGCCGGCGGCGGCAGCAACCCGACGACCGTCGGCGCGCCGATGCTCAAAATCGGCGACTCCATCTACTCGGTCGGCCACTCCGGGTTCGATTGGTCACTCTCGCGCTGGTCGGCCGAGACCGGGGCGGCCGGGGCGCTGGTCGGCAGCGTTGCCGTGCGAACCGCGACCAGCGGATACAACTTCGCGCCATCGCTCGGCACGTCCAGCGAAGACAACGTCATCTACCTGCTCTGGGAGGACTCCGACGGCTTCCGGATGCGCAAGGTAGACGCGACCGACCTGACGACGATTCACTCATGGGAGCCGTCCGACCTCGCCGGCACCTACCTCGAGCACCAGGGCATCACGTTCCACGTCGAGGGCGGCCTGATTTGCAACGGCCGCAACGTGTCGAGCGGCGTCTATGAAATCCGGCTCGTGCAGATCGACGGTTCCTACGGGCTCGCTAACGTCGGCGGAACCATCCCGACGACCGGACCGACGCCGACGCAGTCCATCTGGCTCGGCGGCGGCCTCCTGCTCGACCCGAACGGCGTCTACTCCATCAACCCGCCGGCCGAACCGGAGCTCCTGTCGGACATCGTAGACGACATCACGAGCCTAACGCCCGTGGGTAGCGCGGACACGTCGGAACTTACCGACGAGGTCCGGTGGTTCCTGCTAGGCTCGGAAATGACGGCGCGCAACGCGATCGAGAAACTGCGCCCGCCGTTCTTCTTCGATGCCGTCGAAGAGGACTTCGGCATCGTCTTCCGGAAGCGCGGCGACCGCACCGTCTACGAGATTGACGACGACGACCTCGTCCCGTTCGACGACAGCGGCGACCTCCTGCGCACGATCCGCAAGCGCGAGCAGGAATTGCCGCGCACGGTGACGATGACGTATATCGACGTCGACATGGATTGGCAGACCGGCGCCCAATCCTCGCCGCGGCAGACGACACAATCGCAATACGACGTCACGCTCGAAATCCCGGTCGGATTCACGGCGCAGGAGGCAGCCCAGAAGTGCTGGTCGATCCAGTGCGCCGAGTGGAACGAGCGCGAGTCGTTCCAATGGCAGACGACGCGCAAATGGGCGAAGCTGACGCCGTGCACGCTGGTCAAGGTGCGCGGGCGCGTCATCCGCCTGCAGAAGACGACCGAGCAACCGGACGGCCTGATCATCTACGAGGGCGTCCTCGCGGCGCCGTCCATCTATACGCAGACCGCGGCCGGCGCCTCGTCCGGTGGGTCCGTATCGCAGCCCGAGCCGGCGTCGAAGATCGGCACCGAGCTCGTACTTCTCGACATCCCGGTCCTGACTCTGAACGACGCGCCGTTCGGGTTCTACGCCGCCATGGGACCGGCGGCCGACGGCGCCTGGGGCGGCGCGACGCTGTTCAAGTCGCTAGACGGCGGCGTCAGTTACAACGCCGTCGCGAGCACGAGCTCGGCGGCAGTCATCGGCACGACGGCCGACTATCCGTCGCCGGCCTATTCCGGGGCGCTGTCGCACTACCTCGGCGGCGACGTCGTCGAAGAGGACTCGATCGTCGTGCGCTTGCACGATGGCGACGCCGCGCTCGAGAGCATCACGTCGACCGCCCTGACCAATGGCGGGAACCTCTGCGCCGTCAGCCGCGGCGGCGCCGGGTCCCCGAACCAAATCGAGTGGGAGATTCTGCAATTCCGCGACGCAACCCTGCTCGATGCGTCGACCTATCTCCTGACCGGTTTCAAGCGCGGGCGATTTGCCACCTCGACCGCCGACCACGAGACCGGCGACACGTTCGTCCTTCTGCCGACGCTGAACGTCGACGCGCCCGAGCAGGAGCTCGGCGTCGAACTGCTCTACAAGGCGGTGACGTTCGGCCGCGCACTGTCGACCGCGGCGGCGATCCCGTTCATCAATACCGGCATCGGTTCGGAGGAATGGTACGGCGGCGTCGATGGCGGGCTCGAGTCGAATCAGGCGGGCTACGTGCTGACCTCGGCGCACGCCAGCCTGCCGAACGGGCGCGTGATAACCGCCGGCGACAACATCACGATCGACGACAACGGCCCAGGCTCGACGATCGTCATTACCGCCGACATTCCCCCGCCGTCGCCGTCGGCCGGCGGTGCGATGACGCTGATCAGCAGCGTCACGACGTCGGGCACGCAAGCGTCGGTCGTCTTCTCGTCCATCCCGAGCACCTATAAGGACCTCATGCTCGTGTTCCAGGCGCGGGACACGAACACGAGCAACGCTGACGGCTCGGCGCGCATCGTCCTAAACACCGACACGACGGCGGCGAACTACTCGTCGACGCAATACACGATCGGGTCAGGATCCACGACGTCGACCAATACCGCTGCTTCGAGTACTAGCGGAGCGGTGTTCGCGAACATCCCCGGGAAGATCAATCAGTCTAATGCGTTCGCGGCCGGGCGAGTGCTGATTCCGAACTATGCCGGGACGACGTTCTGGAAGGGGTTCCTCACGCAGTACGAGTCCGCCTTCAACAGTTCGCCGACGATTTCGGCGGGCGTGATGTCGGGGATGTGGAAGTCGACGTCTGCGGTGAACGCGATCACGGTCAACTGCTCATACACGGCGTTCGAGAACGGGTCCGTTTTCTCTCTCTACGGGTTGGGATAAGGGGTGCAACTATGAGCGAAGGAGAGGTGAAAGCGGAACGCGCCGCACTCGGGCGCATGGTATTCGATGCCGCGCTTGCGATAGTGGTCGCGGCGACGGGTTACTACGTGTCGACCATCGCGTCGAAGCTCGACCGGCTGGACGAGGCAGACCGAGTGATTCGCGCCGAAGCGTCATCGCGCGCCGAGAGGCTGCCGTTGGAGTACGTCCGAAAAGAGGAATACAAGACCGACATCGCCGACATCAAGCGGCTACTCGAGCGCATCGAGGGCAAGGTCGACCGGAAGGCGGACCGCTCGGATAGTCAGGCATCGGTGCGGCCGACTGCGCCGGGCTCGTGGCGTGACGGTCGGGACGTGAACCGATGAACGACGACGACGCCCGCTTCTCGCTGAAGATGGCGGCGATTCCGATTGCGGCGTTCCTCGTGACGGTTGCGCTGCTCGCTGTCGTCAGGTGGCTCGCGTGATTCTCGACCGCGCAGCCGTCCAGGCGATTACCGGGGACGCCGACCGATGGACCGACGCGCTGAACAATGCGTGCATCCGGTGGGACATCTCGTCGCCGGCGCGCGTGACGATGTTCCTCGCGCAATGCGGGCACGAATCCGGCGGGTTCCGGTCGCTGGTCGAGGAACTGAACTACGGCGCGGCAGGACTCCGCGCGACTTGGCCGACACGGTTCAGCGCGGCTGACGCTCTCGCCATGGAACGTCAGCCGGAACGCATCGCGGAGCGGGCCTACGGCGGGCGCATGGGTAACGGCCCCGAGGGCTCGGGAGACGGCTACCGCTACCGCGGGCGCGGGATCATCCAACTGACCGGGCGCGAGAATTACCAGCGGGCCGGCGAGGCGATCGGCCTCGACTTCGTTGCCGAGCCCGAGCTCGTCGAGCGTCCCGATTGGGCGGCGGCGACTGCCGGATGGTTCTGGGCGACGCACGGCTGCAACGCGTTCGCCGACGCGGGCGACTTCCTCGCCATCACGAAACGCATCAACGGCGGCACCAACGGCCTCGCCGACCGGCAGGCGTGGCTTGCGAAGGTGCAATCGATCATCGGGTCGGCGGTCGCGCCGGCGCCCATTCCCACTCAACCCGCTGCGCCGATTGAGGATCGCAGCCCGGTCATTCCGGCCGAAACCACGCAGGAGAAACCGTCCATGCTTGCCTCGCTACTTCCGATGGTGCTGCAAATGTTCGCCCCGCGCGCCGAGGCGGCGCTCGGTAAGGTGTCCAGCAACCCGACCGCCGCGACCGCGCTGATGACCGAAATCATCGGCCAGGGCGGCAAGCTGCTCGGCATCCCCGTCGACAAGGCGCCGACCGATGCGCAGGCCGTCGAAGTGGTCGCCGCGCTGAAGAAGGCGCAGGCGGAAAACGCCGCACTGGTCGAACAGGTCGAGGCGCACGCCCTCGACTACCTCGACAAACTCGCTCCGATGTTCGACCGGCTGCAGAAGGCGGACGAATGGCAGCGGCAGTCCGAACTCGCGGGGCGCAAGGAAGCGGCCGAGCGGCATACGACAGAAGAGCGGGACGTCGTGCGCCTCGTTGTGAAGGACGTCACGAGCACGAAGCGATACACGCTGGCGTCAATCGGCGCCGCAGGCGTGATCGCCATCGTGGCGAAGGCGCTTGTCCCAGAGATTCCCGACTACGTGACGCCCCTGATCGCGCTCGCCGGCCCACTGGTCGGAAAGGTAATGAGCGATAGCGGCTCGGTTATCGCCTACTACTTCGACGGCACGCCTACCAGCAATGCGGCGTCCGCCATCAACGCGAAGATCGCAGAGGTCAACGCACAACGCAACGGAGGCACGCAATGAAGAAAACCGTCACCCTCGAAATCGACACGGAGACCGCCGACGTCAAGGTCAGCGACGTTGAGCAGCGCGCGGCGTTCGCCCCGTCCGGCGATCCGGCCGCCCCGTTCGGTCGCGACCCGTTCGGCACGCCCTACATCAGCGAAGCCGACCGCCAGCGCATGGAGAACCTGATGCGCTACTCGGCCGACGAGGCGGCGAACTACACCGGCACCGTCGACCCGGACAAGCTCGGGCTCTACGATTGGGCGTTTTACGTGAAGTCCGGCCTCTGGCGCAGCGGGGCGAAGGACTACGCCATCTTCACGAAGAAGGCGATCGTGCGCGACCCCGACACCGGGCGTGTCCTGATGAACCCGGAAGCGGAACTCGCCGGCGTCGACGTCAGCGGTTACGACGGCCCGCTGAAGGGGTTCGCGTGAACGTCCGCCAGTATCTCGCATCCCGCCTGCAGTCGGCGGCGAACGCCGTGTCGCCCGAGTCCTGGGAGGACATGAAGGCGCGTGAGGCGCGGGAGTTCCTGCAACTGTCGCGCGAGCGCGAGGTCGAGTTCGTCGCCAACGGGAACCCGCCCTACGGGTACATGCCGCGCGTGATGGGCGACGTGATGGGCGGGCGGCTGTCGGTCGTGACGCTCACCATCGCCGAGCTCCGCTGGTGGGCCGACGAGTGCGTCCGGTCGAAGCGCATGAACGAGGGGATGTCATACCCGACGGGCGCCGCCAAGGATCAGGCGTATCTCGACGTGGCGGTCGCGGAACTGACCCGGCGCGGCGTGACCTACATCCCGCCGGGCGCCGAACCGCCGTTCGTTCCGCCGCCGCCGCCGTTCGACCCCTCGCGCGGCCGATGACCGCATTCGTCGAATCGAACGGCGCGGTCGTGGCGTATGAGTACGTGGACGTCACGATCAGCGCCGTCGGTCCCTACGGACGGCGCGAGCAGAAGGCGCGGATCGCGTTCGACGATGCCGCCGACCCGCTGCTTGCCCTGCTCCTGCAGCGGACGGATGAAGCATTGAAGAAGCTGGCGGCGAGCGAACCGCCGAGCATGGGCGGCATTAGCTGATATGGACGAGCCGCCGACATTCGACCTGACGCTCGAGCAGGCGGCTTACCTGTACCTGACCGCTGCCGGCGTGATGTGCCGCCTGATCGACGGCGACTTCCCAGACGGACCATTCGGCGCGGAAATCCCGCGTCGAGTGATGACCGCCGGGCAGGCGTCCGCCCTTATCCCGATCGTCGTGTTCCTGCTCGCCGAGAAGTTCCCGGGCCTGCTCGACGATGACGTCCTCGCGTCGGCGATTCACGCCGGGGCGCAACCGTTCCCGACGATCAACTGACACCCATGCCGACGCCTCGAATGCCTTCGTCGTTGATGCAGCAAGCGGTCGATTACGTGAAACGGTACGGAAGCGAGTACCGCGCCGCCGAGGCGTTAGGCGTTCCGCGGGCGACCCTGCAACACCGCATCAAGAGCGCGCGGAAGGCGGGCATTAGCCCGACGCCGTTCCTGATCGACGCGCCGCCCGACGCCACGCTGCCGGCCGAAGCCATCATCGCCCGCCGCAAGCAGCAATTCGCGCACCTTCAGAAAGCCGAGAAGGCGCGAAACCTGATTCCCGTCAAGGTCGCAGTCGACGGCCCGATCGGCATCAGCCACTTCGGCGACCCGCACCTCGACGACGACGGCACCGACATCGCGCGCATCGAACGCGACGTGAACCTCGTCAAGAGGACGCCCGGGATGATGGCGGCGAACATCGGCGACGGCATCAATGCGTGGGTCGGCAGACTTGCGCGCCTGTATGCCGAGCAGTCGACGTCCGAAGCGGAAGCGATCCGCCTGTACGAATGGTTCCTGCGCGAAATCCCGTGGCTCTACTGCCTGGGCGGCAATCACCTCGCATGGCATAGCGGGATGGGCGTCGCGCTGCACCGCTGGATTATGAGCAATTGCGCGACGTTGTTCGACAATTCGTCCGTTCGGCTGGAATTGCGGTTTCCGAATGGGCGCGCGATCCGCGTGAACGCGCGCCACGACTTCGCCGGCCATTCGATGTGGAACACGGTGCACGGCCCGTTGAAGGCGGCGACGATGGGATGGCGCGACCACTTGCTTACATGCGGTCACACCCACACATCAGGCTATGCCATCTTGAAAGATCCTGCGACGGCCTTGATTTCTCACGCCGTTCGTCTATCAAGTTATAAGACGTTCGATCGATACGCGCAGGAGAAGGGTCTGCCGAACCAGGACATCTTCGCGAACGCGGTGACGATCATCGACCCGCGGTACTCGGACGACGACCCGCGGCTTATCCACATGTGCTTCGACCCGGAACAGGGCGCGGACTACTTGACGTGGCTGCGCAATCGCAAATGACCGGTTTCGTGTACCTGGCGTCACCGTACACCCACCCCGACCCGGCGGTGCGCGAGCGGCGCTTCGTCGAGGTCTGCAAGGTCGCGGCGTCACTGATGGCGCGCGGGGCGGCGGTCTTCTGTCCAATTGCGCACTCGCACCCGATCGACCTGCTGGCGCCGCTGCCGCAAACGACGTCGTTTTGGATGGCGCAGGACTTGCCGCTCCTGCGGTGCGCGTCGCGCATGGTCGTCCTCATGCTCGACGGATGGCGGCAGTCAAAAGGCATCGCGGCGGAAATCGCGGCCGCCGAAGCGGTCGGCATCCCAATCGAATACATGGCACACGACGGCGAGGTCATGGCGGTCCGTCCGTTGCCCGAGGAAATCCACGATGACGAGTAACGTCACGCTGCCGACCGACCCGAAGGAACGCAAAGCGGTCCCGCTCGCCGCTGGTGTCCTCGATTACTTCCCGGCCGCGCTCGCCGAAATCGCCCGCGTCAGCAAGGCCGGAAATGACCAGCACAACCCCGGAGAGCCGCTGCATTGGGCACGCGGAAAGTCGATGGACAACGCCGATTGCATCATGCGGCACCTACTGGACCGCGGGGCGCTGGACTCGGACGGCCTGCGCCATTCCGCGAAGATGGCGTGGCGCGCGCTCGCCCTCCTGCAGATTGAGCTCGAGGCGGAAGGGGCGCCCATTGCGCGCGGAGCGTGGGCGGCGGAATGATCCCCGGTCTGACATCCGTCATCATCCCCGCCTACAACGCCGAGGCGACGATCGCCGCGGCGGTCGACAGCGCGCTCGCACAGACATGCCCTGTCGAGGTCATCGTGGTCGACGACGGGTCAAAGGATGGGACGGCGCGCGCCGCGAACGCTGCGCACGTGGTCATCTCGAAGGAGCAAGGCGGGGTCGCGGCGGCCCGCAATTGGGGACTTTCGCAGGCGTCTGGCGAATTCATCCAGTTCCTAGACGCCGACGACACGATCGAATCGACGAAGGTCGAGCTATCCCTCGCGCGCATGGATGCCGACGCCGGGTGGGTCATCTGCGACACCCGAATCATCGAGGTAAGCGGCGCCGTCCAACTGGCGAGCGAGCGATACCACTACGCGACGCGCCATATCGACGGGTGGATCGCCCCTCAGCTCGGCGTGAAGAACTTCATCCCGATCCACGCAGCGTTATTCCGCCGCTCGGCGATCGGTGACATCCGCTTCCCCGAGGACAGGGCGCCCGAGGATTGGCACTTCCTGTTTGACGTCGCGCAGACGGCGCGCGTCCGCTACACGCCGGCCATCCTCGCCACCTACCGGAAGCGGCGCGAGGGGCGCAATGCAACGACGCCAAAGGAAGCAAAGACGCGCCCGGGCGTTGCTGAACCGCTGCGCCTGAACCTCGGATGCGGCACCCCCGGCGCCCCGTCCTGGCATCCGATGCCCGGCTTCGTGAACCTCGACAAGTCGCTCGGATGGCGGTTCGAGGACGGGCTCGAGCAATTCGCCGATGCGTCGGTCGCGGGCATCACGGTCTCCCACTCCCTGATGTACGTCCAGGCGCAGGATTGGCCGAAGGTCTGCGCGGAGTTCTTCCGGGTGCTGCGCCCGGGTGGCGTCATCCGCATCACCGAGGACGACGCGACCAACCCGGCGAGCTCACGCTTCGGCGGCTGGAAGGGCAGCGAATCGGCGGTCACTCTGACTGACCCGCGGATGGTGCGGCAGTACCTCGACGGCGCCGGCTTCGCCGTGCACGACGTCGGGCCGACGGCGACGCACTACGGTGACGCCAGCCTGATCCAGCAGCAACACGGCGACCCGCCCGACGTGTTCTTCATCGAAGGCGTCCGGCCGACTGCGTTGCTACTGACCCCGCACGCCGACGACGAGGTGCTATTCGCCGCCTTCCTGATGATCCGGCATCGCCCGCGGGTCGTGATTTGCTTCCCGAGCTCGGGCGACTACGGCGACACCGCGACGCGCGCCGCCGAGTCGGGTGCCGCGGCCGCCATCCTTGGCGCCGGTCCGGTCGAGCAATTGGACGGCGTCGACCTCGCCGCCAAGCTGCGCGAAATCGACGCGCGAATCCGGCCGGCGCGGGTCTTCGCGCCGTCACCGCGGTCGTCGCACCCCGACCATGTCGCGGTCGCAGAGGCGGCGGCCGAGGTGTTCGGCGACCGCCTGACCCGGTTCCACACCTACGACGCGAAGGGGAAGGTGCGCGCCGGCGACCCGTCGGCGTTCGAGCCGGGATGGGTCGAGCGGAAGCGACGCGCGCTGCGTTGCTTCAACACGCAGCGGAAGCACCCGCGCGCCGCCGTGTTCTTCGAAGAATCCCGCTACCAACTGACGGAGTTCGTCGACCCGTGAACGTCCGCGAGTTCCGCCTCTACCCGCGCGAAGAGCACTTCTGTTCCTTCGCCGACTACGGCGCCATCCTCGACACCGTGCGGCGGCTGGACGCGAAGCGGGTGCTCGAGTTCGGCCCTGGGCATTCGACCCTCGCGCTCGTCGAGGGCGGCGCGCATTGGATCGACTGCGCGGAGGACGACCAGGCATGGGCGACGGTATGGGAGAATCGCATCGTTCGCCGCTTTCCGAACATCGTCAGGATCCGCCAATACACATGGCGCGAGCCGCTGCGCATCCTCGGCGTCGATACCGAACAATACGACCTCGGCTTGATCGACGGCCCGCATCAGACGCCGCGTCGCCCGGTCGCTATCCGCTACGCCATGGCACGCTGCCGGCGGGTGCTCGTCCCGCTCGAGGAAACGGACGGCGTTGGCATCCTGCGGCAATACGTCGAGACGTTCGCGGCGCAGGCCGGGCGCCCGCTGCACATCACAGAGACCGGGCCGCTCGCCGGGTCGTTCGCCCTTATCGGCTCCCCATGATCGCCGTCGTTACGTGGAAATGGCGGCGCGCCGACGGGTCGTCGCTCTTCACCGCCGCGTATGTGAACAACATGCGGTCGATGCTCGAACGGAACCTGCGACTGCCGCACCGCATGATTTGCATGACCGACGACACGGCGGGTATCGACCCGCGCGTCGAGTGCCACCCGCTGCCGACCGAGTTCGCGGGTGCCTTCCGATGCCGCCGCCGAATGTGGCAATGGTCGCGCGACAGGCTGGACCTGTTCGGCCCGCGCTTCCTCGCGATCGACCTCGACCTCGTGCTGACCGACGACATCACGCCTCTCGTCGACCGCCCCGAACCGCTCGTGATGCTGCGCATCGGATACGCGAACACGCTGTCCGGCTCGTTCATCCTCTGCGATACCGGCGCGCTGCATGGCGCGTATGAGTGCTACGCGAAGGCGCCGGTCGCGTTCCCCGCGTCGACCGGGCTGCAGAATGCCAGCGATCAAGCCATGCTGAACCTCTGGCTGCGCGGCAAGCGAATCGCCGAATGGACAGAGAAGGACGGATTCGCCGTGTTCTTCGGGAAGGGCTACGAGCGGTTCGCGCACCTCGGCGTCGGGCCCTCCAATCCGAAACTGCCGACCGGCGCGCGGGTCGTCGTGTTGGGCAGCGATGACGTCGGTGCGTTGCAGGATCCGCGGTATGAATGGCGGAAGGAGTGGCGGTGACGCCCTACATCCTCCCGATGATTCCCTACGACCTCGGCGCGAACCTCGGCCGGGCGTATAACGAATCGATGCGCCTGCTACCCGACGGCGCCTGGGCAATCTTCGTCGACCATGACGCCATGCCGGCGACCGGGCAATGGTTCCGCCAGTTCGCCGAGGCGATAGCCTTCGTGCCGGACGCCGGGGCGATCGTCGCGATGACGAACCGGATCGCCGCGCCGTGGCAGCGTTGCGGCGACCGCGAGTCGAACGATTACGCGGCTCATCGGCGCTTCGGGCTCGAGCGCGCCAAGGTTCGCACCCTGCTCGACATCACGGACACGAAGGGGTGGGGTGGCGTGGCGTTCGCCCTGCCGAAAGCGGCATGGGCGCAGGTCGGCGGGTTCGCTGACGGGCTCGGGTGCGTCGACCATTCGATGCACTTCCGCCTGCGCGCCGCCGGGCGGAAAATCTGGCTGCACGAGGGAATTTTCTACTATCACTTCCGCCACCAGGGCGAACCCGACCCGACGTCGCAGTACCCGAAGGCGGTCGGGTGTCGGTGCCGCGGTCCGGAGCTCGCGCCGTGGCGCCGCATCAGCCTGCCATGATGGAACGGGGTCGCGCTGCGAAGCGCGCCGGGAGTCGAACCCGATCCGGGCGCCCTGACGCTCGCAGCGTCACCCGGCCATGAAACCCGCGCCCGTCTTGCGACGACGCGACCCCGCGCGCAAATTATAACCGATGCTGACCGTCCTCTGCTGGAAGTGGGGCAGCAAATACGCCCCCGAGCACGTCAACGCGCTGCGCCGCCAGGTCGCCCGGTTCTACGCGCGGCCGCACCGCTTCGTGTGCTGCACGAACGACGCGCGCGGCCTCGACGCTGACATCACCGTCGTCCCCGACCCCGAGGACTTCGCCGCGCTCCGGTCGCCGCACGGCGCCGCGTTTCCGGCGTGCTACAGGCGCTTGCGCATCTTCGCCCCCGATGCCGCCGCCCTGTTCGGCGAGCGTTTCGTCTGCCTCGACATCGACATGGTCCTCGTCGCGGATGTCGCGCCGCTATGGGATCGGGCGGAACCGTTCGTCGCCTACCGGGATCCGCTGCACCCGAAGCAAATCTGCGGCTCGATGATGCTGCTCAAGGCGGGCGCCCTGCCGGTCGTCTGGGATGGATTCAACCCGACGCGCTCGCCGTCACTCGCGCGGGCGGCAGGGTTCCGCGGAAGCGACCAGGCGTGGATTTCGTTTTGCGCGCGCGGCGCTCCGACGTGGGGACCGGAAGACGGGGTCTACAGCTACCGGAAAGACGTCGCGGGGAAGGGACTACCGGCGGGGGCGCTGGTCATCGTGTATCACGGGAGTCCGAAGCCGTGGGAGGTCAACCCTGCGACTGCGGTATAAGCCCGACCCCGCAATGCTTGCACCGCCGCGCATCCATCCGGACGAGCTCGCGGCAGTCGGGGCAGCGGACGTGCGTCTCGGGCGTCGGGACCATTTCCCGGTCGACCGGCCGGCGACTCGGCAGTAGGTAGTGGTTCAGTTTGACGGATGACTCTGTAACACAACTCGGCATTCACGCGCGCACGCGTGCTACGCTTTCCTGATGGCGAGAAAAGACCTCAACGAAACCGCCTTCGCAGTCGTTCAACGAGCGACCGGCGAAGTGGTCGATGCCCCAGAGTCAGCAAAGGCGAGGGCCGGACGCAAAGGTGGTGTCGTGGGTGGCGCTGCGCGTGCGCAGGCGCTTCCGGCCAAGGAGCGCAGCGCAATAGCGAAAAAAGCAGCCCAGGCGCGCTGGAAGAAGCCCTAGAACGGAATATCGTCGTCGAAGTCGTCCACACTCTTTGACTTCGCTCGCGGAGCGACGTCAGGCTCGGGGGCCGGCTCCGAAGGCGGAACCTTCAGCCCCATGTCCTCCGCGGTCTGGTCGACAGCCGCGTCAACAATCTTCCCAATTGGCGGGCGCTTGCGCAGGCGCGGGTGCCACTCGGCAAGCGCCCACTGACCGCGACCAACGCTGACGATCTCGCCGCCACCCTTGAATTCACGGTTCAGCACAGACCCGACCGTGTTGATCGGTGAATCTGTTGAAAAGGCGATGCCGCCGCGCTTGAGTTCGGAGACGATTTCGTCCGTGCGCAGCGCTTGCCGTCGGGTCGTCAGCAGCTTCACCGTTGCATCAACGATCTTCATTCCGAGGAACGCGCCGGGACCAAGTTCATTGCCCACGGTCAGGTTGGCCGTGATCGTTGAAGATGAAGTCAGGGTGGCGTGAAGGCCCAGCATCGCCTCGATTCCAGCGATGGCCGCATCAAGGCGGTCGCGCTTGGCCTTAAGGTCGGCCAGCACCGCGCCATAGTCGATTTGGGGTGAGTCTGCCATTGCAAACTCCTGATTTTTGAGTACAATATCTCAAAGAGAAGGGCGCCCCGGGTGGGTATCCAACCCACGACATCCCGCTTAGTAGGCGGGCACTCTATGCGCTGAGTTACCGGGGCGCGAAGAAATAGGACCGGATTGCTCCGGCCCTCACCCGCAAGGGGTGGTCAGGCTTTCATACGGCTACCCTGCCTTTCAGATTGGTCTCGTAATCTTTACAGCCGCTCGGGCGCTACCCCGATCGGCTGTTTTCATTTTATCTCAACGTTTGGAAATTGCAAGGCATCCATTGCGCACGTCCGTTCGCTTTACGACAAACCTAACAAGACGACGAACGGCATTGCAAGGACATCTTTGCTTAAGCATAATGTCCTTTATGAACAGTCTAAATGTAACTGAACGGGCGAAGGTGCTGACTCTCTTGGTAGAGGGCAATAGCATCAATGCCACGTCGCGGATTAGCGGCGTTTCCAAGAACACTGTGTTGAAGCTGTTGGCGGACGTGGGGAGCGCATGCGCTGCCTACCAAGACCGCGTGATGCGCAACCTTCGTCTCGGGTCGATTCAGTGCGACGAGATTTGGTCGTTCGTGGGAATGAAGCAGAAGAATGTGCCCGCGGACCTTAGGGGAACGTTCGGTTACGGCGATGTCTATACGTGGACAGCGATCGATGCGGAAACCAAGCTGATGCCGTGCTGGCACGTCGGCACGCGCGGAAGTGTCTCCGCGCATGAATTCATGACCGACTTGGCATCCCGTTTGTCGAATCGCGTGCAACTTACGACCGATGGTCACAAGGTGTATCTCGACGCCGTTGATTGCGCGTTCGCATCGCAAATCGACTACGCCATGCTCGTGAAGATTTACGGCATTACTGGCGGCGAAGGCCCGGAGCGCAGATACAGTCCCGCCGAATGCATTGGCGCGGAAAAGACAGTAGTGTCTGGCGACCCCGATCCTGCGCGCATTTCTACTAGCTACGTGGAGCGCGCGAACCTTACAATGCGGATGCACATGCGCCGGTTCACCCGCCTAACCAACGGGTTCAGCAAGAAGCTGGAGAACCACATGCACGCCGTGAGTTTGCACTTCATGTATTACAACTTCTGCAAGATCCACAAGACCCTACGTGTGACGCCAGCGATGCAAGCCGGAATTGACGATCACGTGTGGTCAATGGAAGAGGTTGTGATGATGGCAGAGACAAATGAAAGATAAGAAAGAGGTTTGGTCGTTCTTTTCAGGAGCGATGGGCCTTGACTTGGGATTGGAGACCATTGGGTTAGGTCCAACCGTCGCGAATGAAATCGACCCTAGGTTTTGCGAGACGATCAGACGCAATCGTCCACTCTTGAGCCTTATTCCCGACAGCATCACCACCGTTACTGGCGACGACATTCGGAGGCTTCGCAACTTCGATGAAGATGTATTCCTAATGGTCGGAGGCCCACCATGCCAGCCGTTTTCTTCCGGTGGCAAGCGTGCAGCCTTGAACGATGCCCGGGGTAATCTGATTTATGAATATTTTCGACTCATATCCGAGGTGGAGCCGCGGTACTTTGTGCTCGAAAATGTCGCGAATTTAGCTACGGCCGCGCTGCGTCACCGGCCAATAGACCAACGCCCAGGTAAGCACTGGAGCCTTAAACGATACGCGGGAAAGTTAAATCGCAGCGAAGGCGAACAGCGCGCGTTGGCAGATGACGAATTGTCCGGGACTGCGCTTCGGCAGATCGTCGCTGACGCCAGTTCACTCGGCTATTACATTTCTTTCGGTGTGCTCGACGCGGCGGATTACGGCGCGCCTCAGCACAGACTGCGTTTCGTAATGTTGGGGGCGCGAGATCGGCCACCGCCATTCTTGCCGGAAGCAACTCATGGCCAAAGCGGAGTCCCGTACAGGACCGTCAAGGATGCCATTTGGCATTTAAGAGAGTGCCCCGGGGATCACTCTGAGTACACCCCAGAAGTGCGTGCGTTCTTCGATTTGATACCGCCGGGGGGAAATTGGCGCCGCCTGCCCCCCGAACTACAACGCGCAGCGCTCGGGGAGCGTTCCTATGCCGCTGGCGGCGGCAAGACCGGATTCTACCGTCGACTGGACTGGGACAGGCCGAGTCCGACCATAACCGGGCGGGCTAACCGAAAGGGAAGTGCTCTCTGTCACCCGGCAGAAAGCCGTCCAATCTCCGTTCAGGAAGCTGCGGCGCTCCAAGGATTCCCGGCGGACTGGAGGTTCGTTGGCGCAATGAGCACGCAATATTTGCAGATCGGCAACGCGGTTCCTATCCCCCTTGGACAGGCAATCGGACGCGCCATTCTTAAGCATCACGCGTCACGAAAGACGACGGTGCACCCCGATCACGAAACTATGTTGGCAAACGCCGTGGCGCGGTTACGCGCATCGGCCAGAAACAGGCTCTCTCGAACACTGTGACTGGCAGCGCTGAACCAATTGAGTTTCTGCCCGCACGGCATCCGGCAAACCGAATTGGCGATGGGCTTAAAGCTCAACTGCTGAACGCGCAGCAATCCGTCATGCCGCGCGCGTTTCAGAAAGCAGGACCGCCACGACCGAGAACAGGCAGCCGAGCAGGAACCAGCCGAAACCGGACCGCCCCTTCGACGATGCGATGGCGGCGGCGATCACGGCGCAGATGAGCCAGAAGACGACGAGTTCCACTCGCAAAGTGTGCCACGACCCGAACCGACATGCGCGGTTTCCTTCTACACGTAAGTCCTGCATCCTAGCCGCTCCGTCCCAACTTGACGCCGAATCGACGTAGAAGCCCGACAGTCGATTCGTTCGCGTTATCAATTCGTTGCGCCGGAAACTCGGTCAAAATAAGCGAAATGGTGAAGCGTTGCAAATTCAACGGTTTGGAACCCGCGCTGCGTAGAACCTTCTACGCCTTCTTGCGCGCCAGCGGACGCACCGTCGTCGTCCGCTTGTCGCGGAGGTAGATCTCCGTCGTCCGCGGGGAGCGGTGCCCGAGGAATCCCTGCGCCGCCTTCGGTCCCTCCTGGGCGTCCTTGTCCGTCCCGGCGCGCGCGCGCACGTCATGCAGATGGGCGTCGACAACCCCGGCGCGCCTGCACGCCTCGTTCCATCGCCACTGGACTTGATGCTTCGCCCAGGGAGCGCCGGACGCCTGACAGACCAAGTAGAGCGACGCCACGCGGGCTTGCAAGGCGCGGGCGCGAGCGAGCAGGGCGTCGAGGTCGGCGGTACGCTCGAAGGCGATGCGGCGGCCTTTCTTGGCGCTCTGCGTGGACTCGCCGATGTCGGCCCATCGCAGCGCGCAAAGCTGCGCGATCCGTAGTCCCGTGGCATATAGCAGTTCCACGAGGACCGCGATCCGCTCGTCGCATTGGGCGATGATGGCGTCGAGTTCGGCGTGCTCAAGCAGCCGCTGTCGGCGGGATCCGCGGCGGTCGGTGCGGACACCGAAACATGGGTTGAACGTTACCCGCCTATCCCGCATCCACCCGACATAGGCGGACGAGAGTAGGGCGATCTCGCCGCGGAAAGACATGCGCGGGCAGCGGTCGAGATATTCGAGGATGTCGGCCTGCGTCAGGTCGGCCGGCGACAACGCCCCGAACACCGCGCCGAGGTGCTTGGCATACTGCCGATAATTGACCAGCGTCGCCGGCTTGACCTCGCCATCAAGCGCGGCCAGCCTATCGGCGAGCATCGCCTGCACCGTTCCCGGCCCGGCTTCATTGATAGCGCGGATGGCGTGGTAGCGACGAAGTGCCGCAGCCTCGTCGGTGCCTAGCGGCTCCCACCGGCGCGGGCGGCCGCCGTGGTCGTAGAAGTAAGCGCGGCCTTTACGCCGCAGGTTTGGCAGTTTCACCAATGCGGTCCCATCGTGGTCCGGCATTGCGCGCCTTCTTCGGCGCCGCGTCAAGGGCGGACGTCCGGACGAGCGGCTCGCCGTCGGCGGCGACGTCGTACTGGTAGCCCAAGCGGGATAGCACCCGGCGCTGCGCGGTGTAGCGCGTGCGTTTCGTCAGGCGGGCGACGTCCTCGCGGGTCAGGAACGCGCTCATACCTTAGCCGCCGCCTCTGGCCGCAGTAGCTTCATGCGGCACGCTCGTCCGTTAGGTGGTCTGCGTTTCCTCGCCTCCGATTGCAGCGCGAATGAAGTAGACGTTGGTTCTCTATGCCGTGGCTCCCGCCCTTGGAAATCGGCGTTACATGGTCAATCGTGATGTATAGCGGGTCCGCCTCGTCTTTGATGTGGCGGTCTAGCGGCTCACCGCACCAGCCACAGTCGTATCCGTCGCGCGCCATCAACGCGGTAATCTTTCGTCCGCGCTCGCGTGCGTGCCAAGTGTGAACGCTCTTCACGCTTCCCCCTCCATAGCCCGTACTGCGAACAGGTCCGCCGTATGTGCGCGTGCCCGTTCGCGCGTCCCGGCGCGTCGCGCCGCCATGTCGTGCCGGTTGTGGCAACGCTGGCAAAGGGCGGCGAGGTTCAGCAGCGACGATGCCTCGGGCCGGTCGTCGTGGACGTGCGCGGTTGTCAGTACAACGCGACTGCCGGTCAGCGGGTGCGGCTCGCCGTGCTTCGCTCCGCACCATTCGCACATGCCGCGCGCGCGGACGAAGCGGACGAAGCGCGAGCGCAACGCCCAGTCCTTCGGGTAGCGTGCGCGATTCTCAGGTCGGATCGGCATTAGCACCTCCCATCGCCCGTACTGCATCCGCCGCGACCTTGCGAGCGTATGCGGGTACGGTGGGATCGTTCTCGATGGTGACAAGGCGGGCGATCAGCCGGGGCGGGAATGTGCGCAGACGTCTGTTTCGCTCCTCTATACACCGATAGCAGGGACCGCTTGCGCCGTCGTAGTGATAGCCCCATCCGTGACCACAGTCGCCGCTCACGTCTTGCTCCCGCAGCGCAGCGCGGCGAGGCGGGCGGCCAGATTGGCATAGTCAGAATAGAGAACGTGCTCGCCGGTCTTGCTCTCGTAAACGCCGTCCTCTTGCGTGAAACACGCGAACCTGCGAACGGGCGCATCGTCCTCGGCGGGCGCGGGCTGCGGCTCGGCTTGCACGGGCGCACTGGCGATCGGTTGGCAATGCTCAATGTCTCCGCACCAATGCCGACAGGTCGCCGCTTCGTTCTGCGGGTCGGCCACCCGCTTTGCGCACGCCCAAAGATGGGGGCGATATGAGTCGGCCAACTGCTTGCGGCCTTCCTCGGTGCGCGCCCATTCCATCATCGTGTGCAACAAATCACCTTCCTGCGGCTCGGCCTGCGCGGGCGGGGCGGTGTAGAGCGGCACGCTGTACCGTTCGGCGTCTTGGGCGATAGACTCAACCTCGCCACCGCGCTTGCGGCGATCCGGGTTCGTGAGGTGATTCTTCTCAACTGCCGACAACGTGACCAGCAGGCTCGGCGTCGCCCAAGCCACCGGCTTCTGCGCTGCGGCGCACTCTGGAGCGCGTGACGCAACGTATTTGTCGGACATGGCGACCCCAAAGGCATGGGACTCGCGCAACGCGGTCAGCGTCTCTTGAATGTGACCAACGATGCGCGGCACGTTCAATGACCCGCCTTCAGTGCGCGATTTGTCAACAGTCAATCCGAGGGCCGCGCAAATTTTGTCAGCGTCGGCACACTCACGTTCCAAATCGACGCTCCGACGAGCCAATTCCTCCGCGATCTCTTTGCGGGTATCTGAGCACGCAAAGCACCCGTTGGGCGGCAACAGCAGCGCGATCATTTCATTCGTGTCCATCAGTCTCTCCCATCTCTGATCGGTTTATGTCGCGTCCTTGTAGCGATCAACTACGGCGCGGGCCATGACCGACGCTTTGGCGAACCTTGCGGTAACCTGATCCATGCGACATTCGCTAATGGACTCAAGCAATTCCTTTAGCGCCTGACGTACAACCTCGACGGCGGCAATCGGGATCGCTTCGGGCTGCAGCGAACCGGTCTGCGCCCCGGCCCCTTGGTCGAACTCGCGGATCTCGAGCTTGCCGGTCTGCAGGGTGCGCTTCAGGTGCGGCCAGACGCCGTTCTCGCGCAGCACGTCGAGGCAGCGCAGCACCAGGTAGCCGCCCTCGGCGCGCAGCAGCGCGCCGGGATTCACCTGCTGCGGCCCCGCG
>ERZ650309.215-NODE-215-length-28923-cov-5.861681_pt1 | contig 28923 bp, 28 predicted proteins | sample MGYA00376245_ERZ650309 | MGnify/ENA primary metagenome ERZ650309 (study PRJEB26733, sample SAMN07839294) | wastewater metagenome | biome: urban; feature: wastewater treatment plant; material: waste water | place: USA: North Carolina | collected 2016-04-26 ...
TGTACCGGTCCACGCCGTGCGGGCCGGTGAGGATTCCAACCAGGGCGGAGCGCCGGATCCGGCGGCTCAAAGTTTCGGTGAACATGTGTACACAGTGACCGAGTTGCAATGTTCTCGTCAAGACCTAAACCGCAGGTTGTTGCTGGGATCACACAGTGAACAATTGTGCGTTGATGTCATACACAACTGTTCAGACCAGGACATCCACGCTGCTGTGCTAATTTTTTTCGGTGAACAGTCGTAGCCCCAGTTCGCGGGAACGACGCTCAAGTCGCTCTTCCAGCTCCCGTTCGTCGGACAACCTGTCCCGTGAGGAGCGCAAGGAAGCCACCCGCCGCGCGATCATCGCTGCGGCGCTCAAGCTTCTGGAGGACGGCAGTTTCAGCGGGCTCAGCCTTCGCGAGGTGACCCGCGAAGCCGGGATCGTGCCCGCCGCGTTCTACCGTCATTTCGAGACGATGGACGCCCTCGGCCTGGTCTTGATCGACGAGTCCTTTCGCGCGCTGCGCGAGATGCTGCGCAGCGGCCGCGCCGGCCAACTCGACCCCAAGCGCATCATCGAGTCCTCGGTCGACATCTTGTTCAACAGCGTCACCGAACGGCCCGAGCACTGGCGCTTCATCAGTCGCGAACGCAACAGCGGGGTCACCGTCGTGCGGTACGCGATCCGTACCGAAATCCGGCTGATCACCTCAGAGTTGGCGATCGACCTCGCCCGTATCCCCGGCCTGCAGGCGTGGAGCGCCGAGGACCTCAACGTTCTTGCCGGACTGTTCGTCAACGCCATGATCGTCACCGCCGAATCGATCGAGGACGCCAACGACGCCAAGGCCCTCGAGGACATCAAACAGACGGCGCGTAAGCAGCTACGGATGATCGCCGTCGGTGTCGCCGGCTGGCACAGTACGTAGCTGACGACGCACCGAACCGGGTTGATCCCAGCGCCCGTGCCTAAAAGTGTAGGAATCGGCGCTACCCGTTGCTCCTAGCTCCTGACAAGGCAATGATGAGATTCTGGCTATTTGCCAGAAGTCCGCTGGGAGCATGATGTGACCACTGCGTACGCGAGTTCGGCAGCTGCTGATGACGACGCCTCGTTGGCAGTCGCCGCCGCGTCCGGCGACCGGATCGCATTCGCAGCGATCTACGACCGCTATGCCAACCGCTTGCATGACTACTGCGTCGGAATGCTGCGTGACCGCGAGGCCGCCGCGGACTGCGTGCAAGATGTGTTCGTCACCGCCGCAACGCGCTTGGGGCAGCTCCGGGAGCCTGATCGTCTCCGATCGTGGTTGTACGCGATCGCACGCAATGAGGCACTCGCCCGCATCCGAGAGCGCCGTCGCGAGCAGCCCAGCGACGACCTACCCGAAATCGCCAGCAGCGAACCAGATTTGGCGACCGTCGCGGCGCGCACCGAATTGGCAGATCTGATCAAAGACGCGTGTGGAGGGCTCACAGACCGCGACCAGGTGGTGCTGGAGTTGTCCTTCCGCCAAGGGCTGAGCGGCCCCGAACTTGCTGCGGCACTGGGTGTTACCCCGCGCAACGCGAACACATTGGTCGATCGCTTGCGCGAGACGATTGCGCGCTCATTGGGGGCTTTGTTGGTGTGCCGGCAGGTTCGCACCGATCCGGCACGGTGCCCGGAGCTGGCAGCCATTGTCGAGAATTGGGACGGCCAATTCACCGTGCTGATGCGCAAGCGCGTCGCACGCCACATCGACTCGTGCGCGGTCTGCGAGGAACGGCGTGCCTCGATGGTCACCCCGGCGGCATTGCTGGGCAGCACACCGCTGCTCATCCCCGCACCTGCCTGGCTGCGCGAGGCCACGTTGTCTCATGCAGCCGGTGCGGTCCCGTCGCCGGGCACCGATTCCTGGTGGCCACCAAACGATTTCGATGTCTCCGACCTTCCCGACAAAGCAACACCGCCAGATCAGCGTCCGGGGTACCTCAGGCGCCACATGGGGGCCGTCATCGGCGTCGCGGTCATCATTGTCGGCGGCGGCGCGGCGCTGGCCGGCATGCCCAGGTTCTACTCGGTGGACCCAGCCGGCGTCACCGGCAACCCGACCCCCACGACGGCGCCACCGAGCGCACACGTCGTTTCCGGTTCGAATCCCACTCCCGAACCTGCAGGCACGCCCCTACCGCGGATCGAAAAGACGCGTCCACCGGAGAGCTCACCGGAACCGCCGGCACCGTCCTCGCCTACCGGCACGCCGGTCCAGCAGGTCCCGCCGGCCGTTCCGGTCACACCTCCGGACGTCGGCGACGGGCCGGCGCTCCCGCCGCGGGGCCCCGGCAAGACGATCCCCGGACCGGTCGGGCCGGTGCAGCCTCCGCGTAATCCAGGTCCCGTCCCCCCTCCCTCTCAACCCGGCGGGCCGGTCACCTCGGGTGGACAGGACGGTCCTGTCACGCCGCCCAAATCCGGGCCGATCGTTGATCCAGGCCCGGCCAAACCGCCTGCCAACCCACCGAAATCACCCGAAGGCCCCGTCATCAACCCGGGCCGCGTCCCACCGCACCGGAACGGCGGATCCAACAGCTGCACGCCACCTACCTGTATCCAGCCCTCGGGTCCACTGCAGTAGCGCCAAAGGCTCGATCGTCCTCAGTGCACCACGACCATCGGGTGCGGCACGCCGACCGGGTTCACGATGGCGACCTGTCGCGTGTAATCGCCCAACCAGTTGCCATTGGGCTGAAAACCAGCGGCCCCGTACAGCGAGCAGATCTGGTCCATTTCCGAGCCGGGTACGACCTCAAGCCGGTAAACCCCACGGACCGCGCCTGCCACATAGGCACCCGGGTTACTGATGCAGGACTGCTTGAACGCATCGAACTGTGCGTCGGCTTGAGCAGCCGGCGACAGCATCGTCGATCCGATCGCGATGACGCCCGACACGAGGACAAACTTTGCGGCGGCAGAGACTGCGCGCAGAGTCGATGAGCTGGCCATGATGGTCCCCTTCAGATCTGCAGTCCCGGATGGACTGCATTCACCCGGTAGGAGCGCGTGGCAACTGCGATTCCCACACTTTTTCGCAGATCTGCGCCCCAGCTACCGCGCCGGATTCGCAGCAACGGCACCGAGGTGCGGCCCGACGCACGCGTTCTTTGCTGAAAATCATCCAAGGCGAAACTAACGTCACCGCAGAGGATTTCACCCCCGCACCCATCTGACGATTGCGCTCCCTACACGCCGATTCTGGTCAATACTGACGCCAGGGGCTATTGGTGCTATGAGCTGGGGGCGTCATGCGAGTTGGCGAACGAAACCTGACCAAGATCGCCGATGCGATCTTCCGACGGCGCAACTACATCGCTGCCCGCAACATGCTTCGGCTGTACGAGCACCCGATCGACATGTTCCGTCGCTACTTGACCCACCGCGGGGACTACCCGCACACGGTCCAGGTACGCACCCCGATGAGTGGTATCGCGCTGCAGCTCTACTCCCCGCATGACGTACTCACCATCAACGAGATCTTCTGCCGCAACGACTACCGCGCTGACCAGGCCGACGAAGTGATCGTCGATTTCGGTTCGAACATCGGCATCTCTGCCGCCTACTTCCTGACCCGCAACCCGGGGGCGTACACGTATCTGTTCGAACCGCTGCCATCCAATGTCGCCCGACTGCATGCCAATCTGCGGCCGTTCGACGGACGCTACGAACTGCAGCAGGCCGCCGTCACCCTCAACGGCGGCGACGTGGAGTTCGGCTGGGAACCGAGCGGCCGGTACGGCGGCGTCAACAACGACCACCTCGACAATGTGATGACCGTGCCCAGCGTGAATTCACGCAAAGTACTCGAAGACGTCCTCGCCAAGCACGGTCATATCGATGTCCTCAAAATCGACATCGAAGGCCTCGAAGAGACCATCGTGCAAAACATCCCCCTCGAGATGGCCCGCAAGATCAAGAAGCTGTTCGTCGAGGCGATCTTCGAGACCAACCCTCTGGCACAAACACATTCGATGATTCACTACGGCGGTATCGCGCAGTTCGCGCTACTCGACGTCCAGGCACAGCTGGTCCGAACCGCCGCTTGATTCGGTTCAGGCCGCCGCTACCGGTCGGCGCGGCACGCCAGACCGAACAGAATCCGGCCACGAAATCGGTTCAGGTCTAGACACTTTCGATCCAAAACGCACAGATACCGTTGCTGGACAGTCGATTTCACGTCCGATCAGAAGACTTTGCCCGGCCGCCCCCGTCGCGAACCCCGCGAGATGCCACAGATCGCGAAATTAACGCTTGCGCAAGCGATTTCACACTCCGGTAACCTTCGTGCGACTGCGCTGCCGACTTGCCGATCCTGGTCAATACTTACACCCAACACCGTACATGGGGGGCGTCATGCAGGTTGGCGGACGAGACCTGATCAAGATCGCCGACGCACTCGTGCGCCGGCGCAACTACATCGCGGCCATCAACATGATGCGGCTGTACGAACGCCCGCTCGACACATTCCGCCGATATCTCACCCGCGCCGGTGAATACCCACACACCATCCGCGTGCAGACACCGCTGTCCGAAGTCGAACTGCGCCTGTATTCACACGATGACCTACTGACGGTGAACGAAATCTTCTGCCGCGACGACTACTACGCCGAGGTCAGCGACAAGGTGATCGTCGACTTCGGCTCGAACATCGGTTTTTCGGCTGCCTATTTTCTGACCCGCACCCCATGGGCCTACGCGTACCTGTTCGAACCACTACCATCCAACATCGCCCGACTGCACTCCAACCTGCAGCCGTTCAACGGACGCTACGAACTGCACGAGGTCGCCGTCACCCTCTCCGACGGCGAGGTGGAATTCGGTTGGGAGCCAACAGGCCGCTACGGCGGCGTCAACAACAACCACCTCGACAATGTGATCACCGTGCCCAGCGTGAATTCGCTGACGGTGCTCGACGGCGTGCTGACCAAACACGGCCACATCGACGTCCTCAAAATCGACATCGAAGGCCTCGAAGCGACCGTCGTCGGCAACATCCCCCTCGAGATGGCCCGCAAGATCCGAAAGCTGTACGTCGAAGGGATCTTCGAGACCAACCCACTGCCACAAACACATTCACTGGTCCACTACGGCGGTATCGCCCAGTTCCGCCTGCTCGACCCCAGTCACGTCGACAATTCCGGCCACATAGAGTCGGTACATGCCGCCGCTGTCACTCGCTTATCCACGCCCTGACGTTGCCCTGCTGACCCTGGAACGACCCGAGAAGCTCAACGCACTCAGCTTCGAATTGGTCGAAGCACTACACAGCGCGCTCGAGGATATTCACCGCAACGGCGAAGTACGTGTCGTCGTCCTCACCGGAGCGGGCCGCGGATTCTGTTCAGGCTTGGACCTTTCCGACCCCAATCCGGTGGAAGCCGGTGGCGGACTGGAGTTTCCGCGTTCGGGTCTGCGTTGGCAGGAACGTATCGCGGAACTGACCACGCGCATCCAGAATTTGCGCCAACCGGTGATCGCCGCGGTCAATGGTCCGGCGTACGGCGGTGGCTTCGCCATTGCGATGGCCTGCGACATCCGCATCGCGGGCCCCGGCGCCCGTTTTTGCACGCAGTTCATCAAGCTCGGGATCGGTGGCTGCGACATCGGCGTGAGCTATACGCTGCCGCGCATCGTCGGTGCCGGGCAGGCTTTCGACCTGATCCTCACCGCGCGGACGGTGGAAGCCGACGAAGCCTTGCGCCTGGGCCTGGTGTCCCGCTTGTCGTCGGGCGACGTGGTTGACGACGCGCTGCAGATCGCCGAAACCCTCTGCAGCTGCGGAAAATTCGGCGTCGAGTCGACCAAGCAGGTGCTGTGGGCCAATCTGGAGGCGCCGAGTCTGCAAGCGGCGCTGCACGTCGAGAATCGCAGCCAGATCCTGGCGTCCACGTCGGGTGGGGTCGACCTCGCCGCGAAAGCATTCGGAGATCGCAAGTAGCCCCGATGATCGATATCTCACGCACTTGAGCGCTACGGCGAAAGGCCACTTGTTGCACGCATTTTCGCGTTTTTGCTGCCATAAGTGGCCACTCGGCGTCAGGACTCGGCCCGATATGTGATCAGCTCAAGGGGCGGGAAACGGCGGCACCGGGGGCAGTGCCGAGTTGAGGTTGATGCCGACCAGGATGTGCTCCAGCGCTGCAGTGAAGGGTGCGACCAGATCCTCGGGCAGCGAGTCGAAGAATAGTTTCTTCACGTGCTGCATGTGACCCGGCGCGGCCTGCTCCAGCGCTTCCCAACCTTTCTTGGTGAGCACCGCGTCAGTAGCCCTGCCGTCGGCCGCGGACGGTACGCGCTCCGTGAAGCCACGCTCGCTCAGTCGTCGCAAATGGTGCGACAACCGGCTGCGCTCCCAGCCGATGAACCCGGCCAAATCAGTGACCTGCATCCTGTTGCCCGGTGCCATGCTGAGCGGGTTCAACACGTGATAGTCAGCCAAGGACAAGTCACTGTCGCGCTGCAATTGATTGTTGATCTCGAAGTTCATCCGCAGTTGTACGTGCATAAAGGCAACCCAGGCGCGCTGCTGCGACGACGACAGTGCAGAAGTCTCGCAGGTAGGCGAACGGCGGGTACGCGACATGTCTGGGTCCTTCTGCTGGATGTTTCACCTTCATTATCGCCCGTCGCACGCTGAAAAATTCGTAGGTGAATTCGGAATAGAGCGGACCGCGGTCCGGTTGGACAGCCACAGAGACCGGATCTGCCGGCTACTCACAACCAAAGGACAGGCACATGACCACCGCAACCACTCCCCTCAGTGTCGGCACCTGGGCGATCGACACCGCCCACTCAGCAGTCGAATTTTCGGTACGCCATCTGATGGTGAGCAAGGTTCGCGGCAAGTTCGAGAAGTTCAGCGGCGTCATCACCGTCGACGCCGACGGCACGCCATCGGTCACCGCCGAGATCGACGTAACCTCCCTGAACACCGGCAACGAGCAGCGCGACGGCCACGTCAAGTCGGCCGACTTCTTCGACGCCGCCAACCACCCGGTGGCTACCTTCGCCTCAACCTCGGTTCGACAGAACGGCGCGTCGTACCTGCTCGACGGAAACCTCACCATCAAGGGCAACACCCGTCCGGTCACCCTGAGTCTGGAGTTCAACGGCGTGAGCCCCGGACAGGGCTACGGCGAGGTCTCCGGCTATGAGGCATCAGTTGTGTTGAACCGCAAGGACTTCGGCGTCGACCTCGATCTACCCATGGAGACCGGTGGCGCCGTCGTCGGCGACAAGGTCACCATCACCCTCGATATCGAGGCCGTCAAGCAAGCGTGATCCACGACAACGCCGGGTCGGGAATCTGCGACCTGTCGCCCGGCCCGGCGTTACCCCACCCACCTCAGAGCAAGGAAAAGCCATGGAAATCGGGATCATTGGTGCCGGGAACGTCGGACTGGCCGTAGGACGCCAGCTCGCCGCCGCGGGCCACAACGTGAAGTTATCGAGTGCCCGCGGTCCACTCGCCCTGGCGCCGCTTGCCGATGAGATCGGCGGCCAGGCGGTGTCGGTACCCGAAGCCGCCGCAGCCGATCTCGTCCTGCTCGCGGTGCCGTGGTGGTCGATGGCCGAGGTCCTCGACGCACTGCCCGACTGGCAGGGCCGGATCCTCATCGATGCCACCAACCCGTTCATCAGCTTCGAACCGCTCGAACTCGCCGATCTCGACGGACACAGCGCGAGCGTCATCGTCGCCCGTCACGCACCCGGCGCGCGCGTGGTCAAGGCGTTCAATTCGGTTGCCATGGAGAACTTTTCAAAGGGTCCACAAGAAGGATCCGCGCGAAGGGTCGTGTTCGTCTCCGGCGACGACGCCGCAGCCAAGACCACCGTGCAATCGCTGATCTCCGAACTCGGCTTCCTGCCCATCGATCTCGGCGGCCTTGACGAAGGCGGGCGGCTGCAACAACCCGGAAGCCCCCTGGTCGGCCCCGACCTGCTCGTCGCCACCTGAGGATTCCCACCTCGTTACGCCGGTAGATCGACCGGGAACGGCTGATCGAAATCGGCGGAGGCGCTGACCTGTTCCCATGCTGCAGCCTCGGCGAGTTGACAACGCGAGTAGTCCTGCGCCATCGCGACTGCACCGGCGCCGATGATCAGATGCGAAGGGACAGTGGGTTGTTTGACAATCCGCACCAGAATCTGGCCCGCGCGGTCCGGGTCGCCTTGAGCCGTGATCACGCCTGAGCGCATGCGCACCATGGCACCGACCGTCGAATCGTATTCCGCCGGCACATCGAAGATTTGCATAGACGACCCCGCCCAGTCGGTGGCGAAACCACCCGGTTCGACCACCATGTACCGGATGCCGAACGGCGCCGTCTCAGTGGCCAGCACCCGGGTGAACCCGTCGACGGCGAACTTCGCAGCCTGGTACGAGCCCAGGCCGGCAGTTCCACCGACCCTGCCCCCGATCGAGGAGAACTGCACGACGGTGCCCGCCCCCTGCGCCTTGAGGATCGGCAGCGCGGCAGTCGAGACGTTGTAGACACCCCAGAAATTGGTGTCGAACTGTCGGCGGAAGTCGTCTTCCGGCGCCGTCTCCACCGGGGCGACATTCGCGTAGCCGGCGTTGTTGACCACGACGTCGATGCGGCCGAAACGATCGAGTCCGGCCTTCAGGGCAGCCACCGCGGCAGACCTGTCCGTGACATCGAGCGCAACCGGCAACACTCGATCTCCGCACTGCTGCACCAGATCTTCGAGTTGTTCGGGTTTTCGCGCCGTGGCCACGACCTGATCACCGGCATCGAGGGCGGCGACGGCGAGGGAGCGGCCGAAGCCGCGGGATGAGCCGGTGATGAACCAAGTATGCGTAGTCATACCTTTAGTACAACACCGTTTCGTTAATAACGCAACAGTGTTGCGCAATAGATCTTGATAACAAAACGAGGTTGCGCTACGTTGCAGAGGTGTCCCAAGTGGAGTTCCAGCGCGCACGGTCGCCGCTGGCCAAGCAGCAGCGCCAGGACGGCATCCTCAGTGCCGCGCGGCAACTCGGCGCCGAGCGTGGCGTCAGCCAGGTGACATTGACCGACATCGCCGAGGCCGTCGGTATGCACAAGTCGGCCATGCTCCGGTACTTCGAAACCCGCGAAGAGATCTTTTTGCACCTGGCCGCGGCCGAGTGGCAGGAATGGTCGGTCGCCCTCCGTCGAGACCTGGCCGCGCTGCGCAGGCCGACAACCGCGCGCGTCGCCGACGCGATTGCCGAAACCCTTACTGCACGAGGCTTTTTCTGCGACCTACTGGCCCAGACTCCCCTACACCTGGAACGTAACGTCTCGGTCGACGCCGTGCGGGACTACAAACTCACCGCCCTGGCCGAATTCGCCGAAACCGTTGCAGCACTGCAGAAAACACTGCCAAAACTCACCGAGGAAGCTGCCGGCGACGTCGTCGCGACAGCCACCAGCCTCGCCGGAGCGTTCTGGCACATGGCCACGCCCAGCCCCGAGGTGGCTCAGCTCTACCGCGATGATCCCCGCATGGCGCACGCCATCGTCGAAATCCGGACACGGCTCACGCGGACGCTCACCGCGCTCATCGACGGCATGTCACGCACCTAGTCCTACCTTGGAGTCCCACCACCATCGACGATGACGACCTGACCGGTGATGTAACTGCCTGCGCCAGAACACAACAACAGCGCAGTGCCCACCATCTCGTCCGGGCCGGCGAGCCGTTTCATCAGTGTGGCGCCGGCCATCGCATCGATCGCCGCCTGCGGATTGTTGCGCATCATGTCGGTGTTGACCGGCCCCGGCGCGATCGCGTTGACCCTGATCCCGTCCGCCACGTAGCCCGCCGCCATCGACCGGGTGAACGACAACAACGCTGCCTTGCCGGCGGCATACATCGACACGTTCGGGGCGAAGTTGAAGGCGCCCACCGAAACCATGTTCAGTACCGCTGCATTCGAACTTTTCTTCAAGTGCGGCAACGCCTTTTGCACCAGGAAGACCGGGCCGCGCAGGTTGGCGTCATAGGACTTGCCCCAGGCCTCGGCGGTCATCTCACCGAGCGGTTGCGCCAAGGCGTTGGCCGCATTGTTGACCACGACGTCGATGCCGCCGAATGCTGAGACCACCTCCTGTACCAGTCGATCGAGGTCGTCGAGGTTACTGGCGTTCACGGGTACACCGATCGCCTCGCCACCCAGGCTGCGTAGGTGCTCCGCGGCTGCGGCACAGGCATCAGCCTTACGGCTGGCGACAACTACCCGCGCCCCCGCCAGTACGAATCCTTCGGCAAGGGCGAGCCCGATGCCTCTGGTGCCGCCCGTGACGATGACGGTGCGGTCGCTCATGTCGAACAGACGATCAAACGTGCTGCGATCCATGCTTGCAGTAGACCACAGAGGTGAACTGCACCCGTCACGCCGGCGCCACACTCCTTGTCACCTCTGCCTGCGGGGCGTCAACTTCGTTGACACTGTCAACGAAGTTGACGCATCCAGATCGCATGTGCCACAAGACAGAACGGCACGCCGACGGGGGCACCGACATTGCAACGCGACGCCTACTCCAACACCCGCCCGCTGACGAACTCCCGCGAAACGCCTGCCACCGGATCGACGAACGACAACCGGGCCGCCAACAACTGCAAGGGCGTCGAGAAATCGTCGGCTGCAACATCGAGAACGCGCGGATACAACGGGTCACCGTCGATCGGCAGCCCGAGCGAGGCCATGTGGACCCGCAACTGATGTGTCCGCCCGGTACTCGGCGTCAGTCGGAACAGCCCGGCACCCAACGGCTCGACCAGCGTCACCGCATTCACCTCACCCGGCTCTTCGAGCGCTTGTAAAGAACCGCGCCGCTTGATGATTCGAGTGCGCAGTTCCACGGGTTCCGCCAAAGATCCGGCGGACGACCGCGCCAGGTACGTCTTGGACACCGCACCTGACGCGAACAGGGTCTGATACGCCCCGCGCACTTCCCGCCGCGCCGTGAAGACCAACACCCCGGCGGTCAACCGGTCCAGCCGATGCGCCGGCGAGAGCTCCCACAGACCGAGCTCGCGACGCAACCGGACCAGTGCCGTCTGCACGACGTGCCCGCCACGCGGCATCGTCGCCAGGAAATGCGGCTTGTCCACCACGACGATGTTCTCGTCGCGATAGAGCACCGGCATCCCGAACGGCACGGGTACTTCGTCGGGCAGGTCGCGGTACCAGTACACCGACGCACCGGCGGGCAATGCGGTCGTAGCGGTGACCACCGACCCGTCAGCGCAAAGCACTTCCCCGGCAAGTACTTTCGCGGCCGCCTCGTCACCGAAACGCGACTGCAACTCGGCCAGCACCGGCCCGCCCAGAACTCGCAGGCGCGCGGGACCGATCCCCTCGAATCCGGGACGCGGCGGCAGGCTCAATCGAGCGGCACCGGTTCGAGGATCTCCGCACGAGCCTCGGGCGCCGCCGCCCGCAGCGCGTCAGCCGATGCGTCGTCAGGCTGGGTCTGCGAGAGCACTTCGGCCTCGACCCGTGCCAGGTAGGTCTCCACTTCACGGTCCACGTCTTCGGCACTCCAACCCAGAACGGGCGCAACGATTTCCGCCACCTCGCGGGCGCAATCGACGCCGCGGTGCGGGTATTCGATCGAGATGCGCATCCGACGGGCCAGGATGTCCTCGAGGTGCAGTGCGCCTTCGGCGGCCGCGGCATACCAGGCCTCGACCTTCAGATACACGGGCGCTTCGGTGATCGGTTCGAGCAAATCTGGCCTGCTGGAAGCCATGTCGAGTACCTCGCCGATCAGCGAGCCGTACCGGTCGAGCAGGTGCCGCACGCGATAGGGATGCAGACCGTAATGCTGTCCGACGTGCTCGGTCTGGTTGATCAACGCGAAATATCCGTCAGCGCCCAGCAGCGGCACCTTCGCGGTGATCGACGGCGCAACCCGCGTCGGCACGAATTCACTTGCCGCATCGATCGCATCGGCACCCATCACGCGATAGGTGGTGTATTTGCCGCCGGCAATGGCGACCAGACCCGGTGACGGCACTGCCACCGCATGCTCGCGGGAGAGCTTGGACGTCGACTCGCTCTCCCCCGCCAACAACGGACGCAGGCCGGCGTACACGCCGTCGATGTCGTCGTGATTGAGCGGCGTCGCAAGGACTTTGTTGACGTGCCCGAGGATGTAGTCGATATCGGCTTTGGTGGCCGCCGGATGCGCGAGGTCGAGATTCCAATCGGTGTCGGTGGTGCCGATGATCCAGTGGGTGCCCCACGGGATGACGAAGAGCACCGACTTCTCGGTACGCAAGATGATCGCGACCTCGCTGACGATCCGGTCGCGCGGCACCACGATGTGCACACCTTTGGAGGCCCGCACGCGGAACCGTCCACGCTGTTTGGACAACGCCTGGATCTCGTCGGTCCACACACCCGTGGCGTTGACCACGACGTGCCCGCGCACCTCGGTCGTCGCACCCGTCTCGGAGTCACGGACCCGTACCCCGGTGACGCGATCACCTTCGCGCAGCAGCGCGACGACCTGCGTCGAAGTACGGACCACCGCACCGTAGTGAGCAGCGGTACGGGCCACGGTCATGGTGTGCCGCGCGTCATCGACGACGGTGTCGTAGTACCTGATGGCCCCGATCAACGAGCTGCGCTTGAGTCCCGGCGCCAGGCGCAACGCCCCGGCCTTGAGCAGGTGCTTCTGGGCGGGCACGGACTTGGCCCCACCGAGCTGGTCGTACAGGAAGATGCCCGCGGCGATGTAGGGCCGCTCCCACCACCGGTTGGTCAGCGGAAACAGGAACGGCAGCGGCTTGACCAGATGCGGCGCCAATGTGGTCAACGACAGCTCGCGTTCGTACAGGGCTTCGCGAACCAGGCCGAATTCGAGTTGTTCCAGGTAGCGCAACCCGCCGTGGAACATCTTCGACGACCTACTGGACGTGCCCGACGCGAAGTCCCGCGCCTCGACCAGCGCAACCTTCAGACCACGGGTGGCCGCGTCGAGTGCCGCGCCTGCCCCGACCACGCCGCCACCGATCACGATGACGTCGAACCGCTCCTCGCCCAGCCGGTTCCACGCGGTGGCGCGCTCGTGGGGAGACAGCAGGGTCTGGCCATTGCCGGGACCTGGGATCGGGTCGCTCACGCGGAGGCTCCTCGTGGTTACTCGTCGGTAGGTGTTCCGGGTGTGAGCCTACGTGGCTTTGCCGGGATGCGCGGACGGTCGAGGTCAGTCGAGGTCGTCGTGCGCCATGAGGCGGCGCGCCGCCTCGACGATCGAACCCGAGAACGACGGGTACACCGACAATGTCTGGGCCAGGTCGGTCACCGAGATGCGGTTCTGCACAGCGAGCGCGATCGGCAGGATCAGCTCAGAGGCAATGGGTGCCACGACGACGCCGCCGATCACCACGCCCGTGGCCGGTCGACAGAAGATCTTGACGAAACCCCGTCGGACCAACGACATCTTGGCGCGCGCGTTGGTGGTCAACGGCAGTGTCAGTGTGCGGGCCGGAACGGTTCCCGCGTCGATCGCCGACTGCGGCACGCCAACAGCCGCGATCTCCGGCCGGGTGAATACCGCCGCCGCGACCGTGCGCAGCCGGATCGGTGAAACCCCTTCTCCCAGTGCGTGGTACATCGCAATGCGGCCCTGCATCGCAGCGACCGAAGCCAGCGGCAGCAGTCCGGTGCAGTCCCCGGCCGCATAGATACCCGACGCTGTCGTACGCGAAACCCGGTCGACCGTCAGGTAATTGCCCGGACCGAGTTCGATCCCGACCTTCTCCAGCCCCAGACCGCCGGTGTTGGGCACCGAGCCGATGCTCATCAGGGCGTGACTGCCCTCGACGACCCGGCCGCCGGCCAGATTCACCTGGACGCCGGTATCGGTGCGGACCACCGAGTCCGCGCGGGCGTTCTTCACCAGGGTGACGCCGCGTTCGGCGAACACCTCCTCCAACACTGCCGCGGCGTCGGAGTCCTCGTGCGGCAGGATCTGGTCGCGGCTGGCCACCACGGTGACCTTGACGCCGAGTTCTGTGTAGGCATTGCAGAACTCGGCACCGGTGACGCCGGAACCGACGATGACCAGGTGCTCAGGCAGTTCGGTCAGGTCGTAGAGCTGGCGCCAGTTCAGGATGCGTTCGCCGTCGGGCACGGCGTTGGGCAGCACGCGGGGGCTCGCACCGGTGGCGATCAGCACCACGTCGGCCTTGAGTACCCCGACGCGGCCGTCCGCGGCCGTCACCTTCACCCGGTGGTGGGCCATGCCCGGAACGCTGTCGACCAGTTCACCGCAGCCGGCCACCACGTTCACGCCGGCTCGCAGGAGTTGGCCGCCGATGTCGACCGACTGACTGCGGGCCAGTGTCTTGACGCGATTGTTGATCTGCGGCAGCGAGATCTTCGCGTCCTCGACGTGGATGTCGAAGCCCAGACCGTCGGCTCGACGAAGTTCGGTACGGACCCCGGTCGAGGCGATGAACGTCTTGGACGGCACGCAGTCCCACAGCACGCACGCGCCGCCGATTCCGTCGCGGTCCACGACCGTGACCTCGGTCTTGTCGGGGCCGTAGCCTGCGGCAACCAGTGCTGCCTCATAACCGGCGGGGCCGCCGCCGATGATCACGATCCGGGTAGTCACAGCTCTATCTAACCGTGAGTTGGTGGTTGATCGCCTGACAACCGAACCCAACCTTTAGGCTTGCCAGGTGCCGCTCTACGCCGCTTACGGATCAAACATGCATCCGGAGCAGATGCTGCAGCGCGCTCCCCATTCCCCGATGGCCGCCACCGGTTGGCTGCACGGCTGGCGATTGACGTTCGCGGGCGCCGACATCGGCTGGGAGGGCGCGCTGGCGACGCTGGTCGAAGATCCGCTGTCGAAGGTTTTCGTGGTGCTCTACGACATGACGCGCGAAGACGAGGAACGCCTGGACCGCTGGGAGGGCTCCGAGCTCGGCATCCACAAGAAGATCCGCTGCCGGGTGGACCGGGTGTCGTCGGACACCTCGACCGATCCGGTGCTCGCGTGGCTGTATGTGGTCGACGCCTGGGAAGGCGGCCTGCCTTCGGCGCGGTACCTGGGCGTGATGTCCGAAGCCGCAGAGATCGCCGGGGCCCCCGCCGATTACGTGCATGATCTGCGTACTCGTCCCTCGCGCAACATCGGCCCTTAGCCTTCCGTTCCCCCTTTGCCCCCTTGCCGCGAGCGTGCGTGTCTGCACGCAACACGCCGTCATTTGCGGGCAGTTACGGCGCGCTCAGCGCTGACGAACGCGACGTAACTGCCTGCGAGTTATCCACAGTGCGCGATCCATCCACAAAACGCGGTCGACGACTGTCGCGCCGACCACCACGTCGTGAAGATCGGCACGATGAACGGCGAACTCGAACAGCTCGTACAGATCCAGAATGGCGTCCTCACCAGCGGCCAGATCCTCAATCTCCAGTCCCGACGGGATTTTGACGAAGACCTCAGAACTGGTGTACTGCAACGCATTTGGCAGGGTATCTACTGCCTGGGGCAACCCGACGACCACACCCGGCTCCGCGGCTTGGACCTCGGTGCCGGCACCCCGGTCCCCGTATGCCTCGGCACCGCGGCCGCGCTCTACGGCTTCGACACCGAGAATCCCAAAGACCTGCATGTACTCAATCCGACGCATCATCAACTACGACCCGTCGACGGATTGGTGGTGCACCGACGCGAGGGCGCCCCGATGACGGAGGTCGACGGCCGCCCGATAACGACCGCACCATGGACCGCCATCGAAGTCGCCCGGTCACTTCGACGGCCGAGGGCCCTGGCCACCCTGGACGCAGCACTGCGATCCGGCACGTGCGACCGCGTGGAGTTGGTTCGCGCCCTTGCCAGGCAAGCCCGACGACGCGGTGTGGTCGCCGTTCGTGAGCTGCTGCCGTTGGCCGATGCCCGCGCCGAGTCGCCCATGGAAAGTGAAGCGCGCCTTGTCATGATCGACGGCGGACTGCCCGCGCCGGCGCTTCAATACCAGATCGTCGACGGCAACGGCGATGTGCGCCGACTGGACTTCGCGTGGCCCGAATACCGACTCGCCGCGGAGTACGACGGCATGGACTGGCACAGCGGAGCGGACGCGATGCTGGCCAACCGAAAACGAACGTCGGCGCTCATGGACATCCATTGGACGGTCGTCCCCATCATCTTCGAGGACGTGCGGTTTCGACCCGACGATCTGGTGGCCCGGCTCGACGCGCAGATGCGTCGCGCTCGGGCGGCGTGAGCGCGACGAAAGTGCACACAAATCACGGCGTGTCGCGTACAGACACGCACGCTCGGGTTAAATGTCGGAGAGTTCGATGACGTTGGCGAGCACGCGGACGCCGACGGCCAGAGCACGCTCGTCGAGGTCGAACGTCGGCTGATGCAGGTCCAGCTGTGGCCCCTCACCCGGCCACACCCCGAGCCGGCCCATGGCGCCCGGGACTTCTTCGAGATACCACGAAAAGTCTTCCCCGCCACCGGATTGCTTGGTGTCCGCCAACGCGTCCGGGCCCATCGATTCGATGGCGTGCGTAAGGATCCGCGTCGAAGCTTCCTCGTTGACCACCGGCGGGACGCCCCGTCGGTACAGCACGCTGTGCTCGACCTTCAGCGGCGCCAAGAGATCCGAAACAATCTCGCGGACAAGCGATTCCATCTCCACCCAGGCATCACGGCTGGCGGTTCGGACGGTGCCCGCCAACGTCCCGGTCTGGGGAATGGCATTGGACGCCTGCCCAGCGTTGACGGCGCCCCACACCATGATCGTGCTGTGTCGCGGGTCGACCCGGCGCGACAGCACCCCGGGAACACCGGTGATCAGGATGCCCAGGGCATAGACGAGGTCTCCGGTCAGATGCGGACGTGACGTGTGCCCACCCGGTGAGTGCAGGGTGATCTCCATCTGGTCCGCGGCCGAAGTGATGGGGCCCGGGATGGTCGCCACCTTCCCGACTTCGAGCCGCGGATCACAGTGCAGCGCAAAGATTCTCGATACTCCCGCCAGCGCTCCGACGGCGATGGCGTCGATGGCACCGCCGGGCATCAACTCTTCGGCGGGCTGGAACAGCAACCGCACCCCCACGGGAAGCTCCGGCGCCGACGCCAACGCCAGACCTGCGCCCAGCAGCACAGAAGTATGCGCATCATGGCCGCACGCATGAGAAACGTTGGGCACCTTCGACGAGAACGTCAGCCCCGTGCGCTCATCCATCGGCAGCGCGTCCATGTCGGCACGCAGCGCGATCCGGGGCCGGTCCTCCGGGCCGAAATCGCAGATCAGTCCGGTGCCACCGGGAAAAACCTTGGGGTTCAGGCCCGCGTCAGCAAGGTGCGCGGCGACGAACTTGGTGGTCTCGAATTCCTGACGACCCAACTCCGGGTGCGAATGAATCCGCCTGCGCCACGAGACAAGTTCAGCGTAGTGCGCGTCAAGCCAGCCCTCGACATGTTCGGACAGTGTCATGCGCGGCCGGCCTTCGCCATCCGGGCCAGCACCCGGTCCCGTTCAGTTGGCGTCTGCGCCAATTCGACAATGGTGCGCGCCAACATGATTGCTCCTTCTATGACGGCTTTGTCGGCGCTGGGGCCGGCCGCAGCCGCGGCGAACTCGGGTTGGTGGATCGACGCCCCACCGGCGTCGACACCGACCACCGGATGGATACCCGGCATCACCTGGGTGACGTTGCCCATGTCGGTACTACCCAGTGGCACAGCCGCTTCCAGCTCGGCCGGCAACGGCGTGCGGCCTACCCGCTGCATCTCGGCACGAAACACCTCGGACAACCACGGATCCGGGATCAGTTCCTGATACCGCGGTGACACGTCGCGCACCTCATGTGTACAACCCGTGGCCACCGCACCGGATGCGAAGCAGCCCGCCATCCGGTCTTCGAGCGCCTGCAACGACGGCGAGTCGACCGCACGCATGGTGTACAGCAATTCCGCTTGTGCCGGAATCACATTCGGCGCCTGGCCGCCGTCGGTGACGATGCCGTGCACCATCTGCCCGGGCGAAAGTTGCTGCCGCAGTAGTCCGATCGCCACCTGCGTGACCGTGACCGCATCGGCTGCGTTCACACCGAGGTGCGGCGCCACCGCGGCATGTGATTCCCGGCCGTGATAGCGCACCGTCACCTCTGACAACGCCAGCGAACGGGCCGCGGCGATATCCACCGGACCCGGGTGGATCATCACGCCGGCAGCCACGTCGTCGAACGTTCCGGCCTTGAGCAGCAATGCTTTACCACCACCGGCTTCCTCAGCCGGTGTGCCGATGAGCGCGACCGTCAATCCCAGTTCGTCGGCGACCTCGGCCAACGCCAATGCAGCTCCGACGGCCGAGGCGGCAATGATGTTGTGCCCGCACGCATGCCCCATGCCGGGCAACGCGTCGTATTCGGCGCAGATACCCACCACCAGATCACCGCTGCCGAAGTTGGCACGGAACGCGGTATCGAGCCCACCGGGTGCGGCGATCATCTCGAATCCACGTTCGGCGACAAGCGCCTGCGTCTTGGCCGCGCTGCGGAACTCGGCGAAAGCCAGTTCCGGCTCGGCGTGAATCGAATGCGACAACTCGACCAGATCAGTGCGGTGGCGCGCGACGGCATCAGTGACCGTCTGCAGCGCGTCGCCGGTAGGCATCCTGGAAGTATCGCACCGGCCGGTTCGGCCGAACGCGGCACTGGCTTCATTCCCCGTCGCTCCGCTCGCCTATACGGTGATGGCGTGACCGACCCTCAGGAAGTCGCTGCCGAAGCCGCCGCAACAATCCGCGCCCGCAGCGGAATCGACAGTTTCGACGTGGCCGTCGTCCTCGGATCCGGATGGGCACCCGCGGCGGCATCATTGGGCACGCCGTCGCACGTCATCCCGATGACAGAGATCCCGGGCTTCACCCCGCCGACCGCGTCCGGGCACGGCGGTCAGGTACTGACGGTGCAGGTAGGCGCCCTTGCGGTACTGGTCCTACTCGGCCGCATCCATGCCTATGAGGGTCACGACCTGCAGCACGTGGTCCACCCGGTACGCACCGCCGCAGCAGCGGGTGTGCGCACGGTGGTGTTGACCAATGCGGCCGGCGGCCTACGAACCGACTACGCCGTGGGCCAACCCGTACTGATCAGCGACCATCTGAACCTGACCGCGCGCTCCCCGCTGGTCGGGGCGCGGTTCGTCGATCTGGTCGACGCGTACTCACCGCGCCTGCGGGAGCTGGCTCGCACGGTAGATCCAGCACTCACCGAAGGGGTGTACGCCGGGCTACCCGGCCCGCACTACGAGACGCCGGCCGAGATCAGGATGCTGCGCACACTCGGTGCCGATCTGGTCGGCATGTCCACCGTGCACGAGACCATCGCGGCGCGGGCGGCAGGTGCCGACGTGCTGGGCCTCTCACTGGTCACGAACTTGGCAGCAGGTATGACGGGCGAGCCGTTGAGCCACGCCGAGGTGCTGGAGGCCGGACGGCAGTCGGCGACGCGGATGGGTTCACTGTTGGCGGAAGTATTGGCCCGGATGTGATTGCTTTCGGCACGGCCGGGCTTCGCGGGCCCATGCGCGAGGGCCCCGACGCCATGAACGTCACGACCGTGGCGCGCGCGACGTGGGCGGTGGCGAAAGTCCTCAAGGATCGCTGTCTGGGCGGTTCTTCGGTGATCGTGGGCCGCGATGCCCGCCACCATTCCGACGAATTCGCCACCACTACAGCAGAAGTGCTTGCCGCCGAAGGGTTTACCGTCACCCTGCTGCCCGACCCGGCGCCGACGCCGGTGTTGGCCTTCGCCGTTCGACACCGAAACGCGGTGGCCGGCATCCAGATCACGGCGTCGCACAATCCCCCCGCTGACAATGGCTACAAGGTCTATTTCGACGGCGGGATCCAAATCGTGCCGCCCACCGACCGGGACATCGAGCAGGCCATGCGCCAGGCTCCTGCCGAGATCAACCGCGTGCCGGTCACCCCTGCCGACACCGAACTCGTCGAGCAGTACGCCCGCCACGCCGCGACACTGCGCACCACCGAAGGCGCCGTGCGCGTCGCCCTGACCGCGATGCACGGTGTCGGCGGGGCACTCATGGTCGACGTACTGCGACGAGCAGGCATCGCCGATATCCACACTGTCACAGAACAATTCGAACCTGATCCGGATTTCCCCACGGTGGCCTTCCCCAATCCGGAAGAACCGGGTGCCACCGACCTTCTGCTCGCGCTGGCCGCGACGACCACCGCCGAGGTCGCCATCGCACTCGACCCCGACGCGGACCGATGTGCCGTCGGCATCCCCACCGGGACCGGCTGGCGGATGCTCTCGGGCAATGAGACCGGTTGGCTGCTGGGCGATCATCTGCTGGGCCGGCTCACCCCGGCCCAGGCCGAGGCCACCGTGGTAGCCAGTTCGATCGTGTCGTCGCAGCTGCTGAAGACGATCGCCCACCGCCACGGTGCGCACCATGTCGAAACACTCACCGGTTTCAAATGGCTGGCTCGGGCTGACGCCGAGATACCGAGCGCCACACTGAAATACGCCTATGAAGAAGCAATCGGCCACTGCGTGGACCCACAGACCGTCAGAGACAAGGACGGCATCAGCGCTGCGGTGGTCGTCTGCAACCTGGTGGTCAGCCTGCGTGACCGCGGCATCACGGTGCAGGACAAGCTCGACGAGTTGGCCCGCGAATACGGTGTCCACCTGACCGACGCGGTGTCCGCGGTCACCGATGCAGGCCCGGTCATGGCTCGCCTGCGCGCATGTCCGCCGACGCAGATAGCCGAAATTGCGGTCACCACAGACGATTTCAACGACCGTCGAGGCCGGCATCGCACCGACGCACTGATCTTCACCGGACCGGGCCTGCGCGTCGCGGTACGACCGTCGGGCACCGAACCGAAGATCAAGTGCTACATCGAGATCAGCATGCCGCCCACCGATGACCTCGCCGGGGCCCACGCTTCCGCAGAGGCCAAACTGCACGCCGTCAAGGTCGCTGTGACCGGCATGCTGACGTCGCGCACAGCTACCTAGGCCCGAACTGCCGATCGCCCGCGTCACCGAGCCCGGGCACGATGTAGGCAACATCGTTCAGAGCAGGATCGATGGTCGCCGTGAACAGCTTGAGGTCCGGCACCACCGTCTCGACCAAGGCGATGCCCGGAGGGGCACACACCACACACACCGCAGTGATATCGGTCGCGCCGCGTTCCAACAACAGTTGCAGCGTGTACGCCATGGATCCGCCGGTGGCGAGCATCGGATCCAGCACCATCACCGGCCTGGAACTCAGATCGGCCGGCAGCGACTCCAGGTAGGGAGTCGGCTGATGCGTCGCCTCATCGCGCGCGACGCCGACGAATCCGACCTGTGCCTCCGGGATCAGGGCATGGGCCTGATCGACCATGCCGAGCCCGGCGCGTAGCACCGGCACCAGCAGCGGCGGACTGGCCAGCCGCGACCCGGTGGTCGCGGCCACCGGTGTCTGTACCGGAATCGCTTCACTGCTCAGGGACCGTGTCGCCTCGTAGACCAGCATCAACGTCAGGTCGCGGAGCGCAGCGCGGAATCCGGCGTTGTCGGTCCGTTGGTCGCGCAAGGTGGTCAGCCGCGCTGCGGCCAAGGGGTGATCCACAACCCGAACGTCCATGCGCGATGACCCTAGTTGAATAAGAAAAATTTGAATTGCGAACTTCACGGAACCAAATGGCGTCGGGAAGCGTCCTACCTACATGACCACCGAAAGCGCCGGCAGTTTCCGGGCCGATCCGGCAGCGCTCTTGGCCCTGAGCCAGAGGTACCGCAGCAACGGATCGGACCTGGTCATGCAGTCTGCGCAGGTCAGCACCGCAACGGCAGCGTTGCACCCAGATGCGCTCGGACCTGTCGGTTCGGTTCTGACCACGGCTTTGGTGGACGCCGCCCACCGCTATGCCGGTCAGGTGGCGCAGCTCGGCGACCGGCTCACCGAGGCCGGTCAAACGTCGGCTACCAGCGCCGATGCGTTCACAGACGCGGATTCCCGCGTCGCCAGCAACATGGAGGTTTGGCGATGACCAGTAGCTTCGCGTCAGCATTGTCCGCGCCCCTGCGCAACGTGCAGGCACTGGTCGGCCCGGGGTGGACGGGGCCCGACCCGGCGACGGCATTCCGTTCGGTCCGGGATCGGCTCGACGAAGTGGCCGACGCCACTGAGCGGGCCTGGGTGCAGGCCTCGGCACAGTGGAACGGGTCGGCGGCCAGCCGGGCCGAGCAGTTCGCTCACTCGACAGTGGTCGCCATCGCCGCGATGTCCATGACGGCCGGACAGTTCGGTGATCACACCGAACAGGCCGCTGCCGCGGTGGCCGACGCCCGCGAGCAGTTGCGCGTCATCGTCGAAGGGTTCGAGGCGCACGCAACACTGCTCGAAGCCGAACTCGACAAGCCCGGCATCGCCGCTCAATTGGTCGATGACGCCAAACAGGCCCTGGACGAGGCCATCGCCGTCGTCGACGGACTGCGTGCGGAACTCGGTGGCCACGCAGAAGCCGTCGCGAGCACCGCCCCTGTACCCGCACCATCGCCTGCACCGACCGGCTGGGCTGCACCGTCAGCCCAATTCGGCGCATCGGCCCCACTCGGATCGTCAGCCCCGATGGGCGCATCAGCCCCGTTCGCGTCGTCGGCTCCGTTGGGCTCCACCGGGCTCGGCGCATCATTGGCCGGCAACTGGCTCAAGAAACTGCCGGCCGCCACGACGATCGACGATCCCCAGGCCTTCGGCATCGGCGAGGCCATCACCCTGCCCGACGGCAGCACGGCAACGGCGCCGAACAAGGTCGCTGCGGACGCCGTCCGTAATGCGCTCACCCAACTCGGCGTGCCGTACGTCTGGGGCGGCACCGCGCCGGGCGTCGGCCTGGACTGCAGTGGCCTGACGCAGTGGGCGTATCACCAAGCGGGCCTCGATATTCCGCGACTGGCACAAGAGCAGGACATCGGGACCTCGGTCAGCCAGAGCAGCCTTCGCCCCGGCGACCTCGCGGTGTGGGACGGTCACGTCGCCATGATCGTCAGCGCCGGCACCATGATCGAAGCCGGCGACCCGGTCCAGCTCTCACCTATCCGCACCACCAACGCCGGACAGGGCTTTCATGGGTTTTTCCGGCCTACCGGGTGATCCCTACGACATTGCGATGACCCGGGCCAGGGCCGCATCGGCAGCGCTGCACCGCGCCGCCGACGGCTTGGCCGCGGCTCGCAACGAAGACCGCACGATCGACATCGACGAGCTGCTGCACCAGCTGAGTGAGGACCTGAGCCGATGACCCCCGAACCGCCCGCCGACCCGCTCACTGGGCGTCGTTAGGCTGTGCCGCATGGCTGCTGACATCGTGCCGGTCCGGCTCGGGCTTACCCAAGGCGATCTCTACACACTATGGGCTCCGCTATGGCGCGACTCCGAAGATGAGTGGGAAGCGTTCCTCGGCAAAGACGAAGACCTGTACGCCTTTACATCGGTGGCCGACCTGGTCGCTTTCGTGCGCACGAACAGCGACAACGACCTGGCCGACCACCCGGCGTGGGCATCTCTGACAGAGGCCAACGCGCACCGACTCGACCCCAAGGAAGATCGTCGCCACGATCTGGTCGGGGTACCCGAAGCGGTGTCCGCCAAGCCGACCGAAGAATCGGTGACCGCCCTTCGTCGCACCCTGCAGATCGTCGGGGCCATCGGGTCCGTGTGTGATCTGACAGCCGTGTCGAAGTTCTTCAACGGCAACCCCGCCCTGGCCAACCTGGGCGGCGGCCTGGAGGCCTTCCAGGGCCGTGCCGGCCGCAAGCGCTGGTCGGACGTCGAGACCGCGGTCAACCGCAGTTGGCAGAACGTCCTGGACGCCATCGACGCATTGGTGAGCACGCCGGAGGTCCCCTCCTCGGCCGTCAACAAGGCCGAGGCCGAACTGGCCGAACCGGCACCCGCAGAACTCGACGACGAATTCGACACCGAGGAGGACGCCGAAGAAACGGTGATCGAAGGAGAAGTCGACACCGAGGAAGAGGCCGACGTGCTGACGGCCGAGGCAGAACGCCAATTGCTCGGCAGCGACAAGGACTTCTGGGAACGGGTCGGCATCGACCCAATCCGCATCATGACCAAGCGCGCCACCTACTACACCCTGCGCTGCTACTACAACGACCAGCCGCGGTTCCTCGGTCGCAACGGCCGCATCAGTGTCTTCACCTCCGAGCGCACCCTGGCCCGCTACCTGGCCGACGAGCATGAGAGCGACCTGTCGGACTTCGAGGCCTACGCCGACATCCGTACGGCGGCCGTGGACGGCTCGCTGCAGATCCGGGTCACCGACGACAACGTGTACGTGCTCAGCGGCGTGTCCGAGGACATTGCCGACGGGCCCGAGAACGTGGATCAGGATCAGCTGGACCTGGCCATCGAATTCGCCAGGGACGTCTGCGATTACGCAGACGACGGCACTGCCGACAAGTACCTGGACACCGACGAGGCACTGGGTCGGTTCGTCGGCCATGTGCTGGAGCCGGCCGCCGTCGCGGCACCACAGAAGCCCTACGCCAAAGCGGTCGAGCAATGGGAGACCTTGGAGCGCTTCGTCGAATCGCGGTTGCGGCCCGAATAGGCCCAGCGACCACCACGTGACCCCGCGTTGCCGAATTGATTAGCAATGCGTAAGAATCCGTAGCAGGCCCGACGTCCGTCGGTGGCGTGCGCGGAAGGTGGTCATTGATGAGGCGCCTGCTGAAGGTGATCTGGATACCAATTCTGTTGGTGATCGTGTTGTCGGTATCAGCCCTCGTCGTGTCCCGTCTGCATACGAAGTTCGGGTCCGAGAACCTCAACGCGCATGCCGGTTCGGGCATCGAGATCGTCCAGTTCAACCCCAAGGTTCTGGTGTACGAGGTGTACGGACCGCCCGGGAGCTCAGCGGAGATCAGCTATTTCGATCCCGACGCCAACGTGCACTCGGTCACCGCGACCCTGCCCTGGTCGGTCACCTTGTCCACCACCCTGCCGACCGTCAGCGCCAACCTGATGGCCCGCAGCGACAGTGAGAGCAGCGGCGACCACATCGGTTGCCGCGTCACCGTCAACGGCACCGTCCGCGAAGAACAATCGGCCAATGGCATCAACGCCCAGACCTACTGCCTGGTGAAGTCCGCATGACCCACACTGTCGAGACACCCCACAACCAGACACCGGCCAAGCGGCCCAAGTTCGCGCACGCCCTGCGCATCTTGTCGGTGCCGATCATCCTGTTCTGGGTAGCGATCGCGGTCCTGGTGAACGTGGTCGCACCGCCGCTGGAAGTTGTCGGCGAGTTGCACGCTGCACCGATGGCGCCCGAGGACGCGCCGTCGATGAAGGCGATGAAGTTGATGGGCGCCAACTTCAAGGAGTTCAACTCCAACAGCACAATCATGGTCGTCGTCGAAGGCAAGGACCCGCTCGGCCCGGAAGCCCACAAGTACTACGACGAGATCATCCGCAAGCTGCAGCAGGATCCCGAGCACATCCAGCACATCCAGGACTTCTGGGGTGACACGCTGACAGCGGCCGGCGCGCAGAGCGCGGACGGCAAGGCGTCGTACGTCATGATCAACCTCGCCGGCGAACAGGGCATGACCCTCGCCAACGAAGGCGTGGATGCCGTCCGCAAGGTCATCGAGGAGACCAAGGCCCCACCGGGGGTCCAAGCGCATGTCGCCGGCCCGGCCGCCCTGACCGACGACATGCACGTCATCGGCAACGCGAGCCTGATCATGATCACGCTGATCACCCTCGCGGCCATCGCGGGCATGCTGCTGGTGGTCTACCGGTCGATCCGGACCACGCTGATCCAGTTGTTCCTGACGTTTCTGGCACTGCTGACCGCACGCGGTGTGGTCTCGGTGCTGGCCAGCCACGACGTGTTCGGGTTGACCACCTTCGCCGGCAACATCCTGACCATGCTGGCGATAGCCGCGGCCACCGACTACGGCATCTTCATCTTCGGCCGATACCGCGAAGACCGCGGCATGGGCCTGGACCGGGATGACTCGTACTACGCGACGTTCAAGTCCGTCGCACCCGTCATCGTGGGTTCCGGACTGACCATCGCCGGTGCGACGTACTGCCTGAGCTTCTGCCGCCTGCCCTACTTCACCACCATGGGCGCCCCCGTCGCGATCGGCATGCTCGTCGTGGTGGCGATCTCGGTCACGCTCGGCCCGGCCGTCCTGTACCTCGGCAGCCGAGTCGGGTTGTACGAATCCAAACGGCCTCCGCAGAGCCGGTTCTGGCGGCGCATCGGTACGGCGGTCGTGCGTTGGCCCGCACCGATTCTGGTGGCCAGCATGTTCGTCGTGCTGATCGGCGTCGTCGCCATCCCCGGCTACAAGCCGGCCTACAACGACCGCTACTACCTGCCTGACGACGCCAAGGTCAACATCGGCTTCGCCGCCGCCGACCGGCACTTCACCCAGGCCCGGATGAATCCCGACATCCTGATGGTCGAGTCGAGCCACGACATGCGCAATCCGGCCGACATGCTGGTGCTGAACAAGATCTCCAGCAACGTGATGCACACCGACGGCATCGCGATGGTGCAGAGCATCACCCGCCCGCTCGGAATTCCCATCCAGCACAGCTCGATTCCGTTCCAGACGAGCGTGCAGGGCCAGACCAGCAACATGAACCTGCCGTTCCAGCGCAAGCAGCTGGAAGATCAGCTCCGGACGATCGACGCCACCAACACCTCGATCGACATCCTGGAGAAGCAGTACGCCCTGTCCCTGGAGCAGACGAGGCTGACCCAGGACTCGGACCGCAAGTCCCAGGAGCTGCTGCGGGTGACCGAGGAGATGCGGGACAACATCGCGAACTTCGATGATCAGTTCCGGCCCATGCGCAACTACTTCTACTGGGAACCGCACTGCTTCGACATTCCCATGTGCGCCGCGATGCGGTCGGTGTTCGATTCCCTCGACGGCATCGACGAGCTGACCGACCGAACCAGCGATGTCCAGGTCAACACGGACAAGCTGGCGGATCTGGCGCCGAAGTTGACCGCGCTGCTGCCCCAGACGATCGCGTCGATGAAGACCAGCCGGGACCTTTCGCTGGCGTCGTACAACTCGCAGAAGGCCCTGCTCGACCAGATGCAGGCGATGAACGACACCGCGCTCGCCATGGGCACTGCGTTCGACGGCGCCAAGAACGACGACCTGTTCTACCTGCCGCCGGAAGCCTTCCAGAACCCCGATTTCCAGCGTGGGCTGAAGATGTTCATGTCACCGGACGGCAAGTCCGCGCGTATGTTCATCACCCACCAGAGCGACCCCGCGACGGTCGACGGCATCGCCCGCGTCGACGCCGAGCGCAAGGCCGCGCAGGAAGCGTTGAAGATGTCGTCGCTGTCGGACGCCAAGATCTACCTCGGCGGCGTCGCGGCGACATACAAGGACATGTCCGACGGCGCGCGCTACGACCTGATGATCGCCGTCGTGTCCTCGCTGACGTTGATCTTCATGATCATGCTCATCCTGACCCGCAGCGCGGTCGCGGCACTGACCATCGTCGGTACCGCGGGCAGCTCCATCGCCGCGTCCTTCGGCATCTCGGTGCTGATCTGGCAGGACCTGTTCGGCATTCAGGTGCAGTGGCTGGTCATGCTGATGTCGGTCATCATCCTGTTGGCCGTCGGCTCGGACTACAACCTGCTGCTGGTCTCCCGGTTCCAGGATGAGATCCACGCGGGCCTGAAGACCGGCATCATCCGGTCCATGGCCGGCACCGGCGGTGTGGTCACCTCGGCCGGGCTGGTGTTCGCGGCCACGATGGCCGGCATGATGGCCAGCAAGCTGATCGTGCTCGCCCAGATGGGTTCGACCATCGCCATCGGTCTGCTGATCGACACCTTCATCGTGCGGTCGCTGCTGATGCCGTCCATCGCCGTACTCCTGGGCCGCTGGTTCTGGTGGCCGCAGGTGGTCTACCCGCGGGGCGACTACACGACCAAGAAGTTCGTCCCGAAGCGCTGGGCCGCGCAGCAGACCCCGCGGCGCGACGACGAGCCGACCGACGTCTACCCGACCAGCACCGCGTAGCGCGGTTTGATCACCTCGTCGATGATCGCCAGACGTTCGTCGAACGGGATGAAAGCCGACTTCATCGCGTTGATGGTGAACCGTTGCAGGTCGGTCCAGCCGTAGCCGAAGGTCTCGACCAGCAGGGCCATCTCCTGGGTCATGGTGGTATCGCTCATCAGCCGGTTGTCGGTGTTGACCGTCACCCGGAACCGCAGCCGCGCGAGTCGGTCGAACGGGTGATCGGCAATGCTGGCCGCGGCGCCGGTCTGTACGTTGCTACTCGGGCACATTTCGAGGGGAATTCGCTTGTCCCGCACGATATTTGCCACCCGGCCTAGGCGCGCCGAACCGTCCGCGAGGTCTTCGATGTCGTCGACGATGCGCACGCCGTGGCCCAACCGGTCGGCACCGCAAAAGGCGATGGCCTCATGGATCGACGGCAGGCCGAACGCCTCACCCGCGTGAATGGTGAAGCGCGCGTTGTTGTTCCGCATGTACTCGAAGGCGTCGAGATGACGGGTTGGAGGGTAACCGGCCTCGGCGCCGGCGATGTCGAACCCGACCACTCCCCGGTCCCGGAACCGGATGGCCAGCTCGGCGATGTCGTGGGACCGGGCCGCATGACGCATCGCCGTGACCAGACAACGCACCGTCGTGGGCTGGCCGGCGGCCGCGGCGGCCTTCTCACCGTCCACGAAGCCGGCAAGCACCGCGTCGACGACGTCGTCCAGACTCAGCCCCTCGGCGATGTGCAATTCGGGAGCAAACCGGACCTCGGCGTAGACCACGTTGTCGGCAGCCAGATCCTGAACGGCCTCGA
>ERZ650309.219-NODE-219-length-28636-cov-5.254190_pt1 | contig 28636 bp, 31 predicted proteins | sample MGYA00376245_ERZ650309 | MGnify/ENA primary metagenome ERZ650309 (study PRJEB26733, sample SAMN07839294) | wastewater metagenome | biome: urban; feature: wastewater treatment plant; material: waste water | place: USA: North Carolina | collected 2016-04-26 ...
CGACCTGCTCGCTGATCTTCGTGTACACCTCGGCGCCGGCGGTGCCCAGCGCCTGCAGCGGGATGTCCAGGGCCGCGACACGGCCGACCTCAGCCAAAAGTGCCTCCGCGGCTTGGGGATACGCCGTCTGCGCCAAGTAGTGCGGAACGTGCACGGTGAACCCGATGGTCTGGTGACCATGCTGGCTCAGCCGGTACTCGATCAGGTTGGACACGCTGGCGGGTACCTGCACTTCGCCGATCCACGGTTGGTGATCGGCGATCAGCGAGGAGTCGCTGGCGTGCGCTGTCATCGTGATGGGGCGGGTGTGCGGCACGGCCATCGGCATGCTGCCGAGCCCGATGATCTGACGGACGTCCAGACGCTCGGCCAGCAGCCGTACCGCAGTGACGAACCGCTCCCAGCGTAGATCCGGTTCCAGCCCGGCCAGCAGGAGAAACGGGGTGCCCGAGTTGTCGTGCAGCGCGTACAGACTCAGTTCGGGGTCGTCGTACTTGGTGAAATGGTCGGTGTTGAAGGTCATCAGCGGACGCCGCGAGCGGTAGTCGAGCAGTTCGTCGATGGCGAATGATGCGACCAGCTCGGTGTCGAGGGTGTCTTTGAGGTGCTGCGCGGCCAGGCGGATCGCGTGGCCGGCGTCGGAGAACCCCTCCAGGGCGTGCAGCATGACGGGGCCGCGACCGTCGGCCGCCGACAGCTGCGGTTCAGGGAATTCCAGCTCGTAGATACCGGTCTGCTCGGGCCGGTACTGCTGCTCTCGACTGTCGTCGTTGTCGCCCACGTTCACTCCTCGCCTCACCCCGGCTCGCGCGAGCGGAACCGGCCGAACAAGTGTCGCGCATTGTGGTCCCGTGGCTGGTATCGGCCCGGTGAACGGCCCTGAGCCCTCCGATTGCCTGGTCATCGGGCAAGATCGGTCAGATGTTCGGCAGTCGGTTCGTGGTCCTCGCGGTGGTCGCGTCGGTGATCACCGCGTGTGGTGCGCCGACGCCTGCCGTCCAGTCGCGGGCCACGGTGGCCCCTGCTGTGGTCACCAACCAGGTGGTGGCCGCTCCGGTGACGCCCGATCCGAGGATCGGTGCGATTTTCGCTGCCGGCAGTTCGGTGCATTCCTGCAGCGGTGCGGTCCTGGATTCGCTGGCCGGCAACCTCGTCATCACCGCAGCCCATTGTCTCGATTCGTCGACAGAGTCGTGGTTCGCCCCTGGATACTCGGGAGCTGTTGGTCCAGTGGGCTTTTGGCGCATCGATGCGGTGTATCTGGATCCGCGGTGGGTCCGCGGGCAGGACCCGTCGGCCGACGTCGCGATCGCCCGGGTGAGCCGGGTCGACCCGGCCACCGAAGGCACCCTCGAGCAGCGGGTGGGCAGCGGCTTCATCCTGGGGTCCGCACCCGCAGCGGGTGTCGAGGTCGCCGTGACGGGATACCCGACCGGCGACGGGGGAGTGCCGATCGGTTGCCGCAGTGTGACGATCCACCCCGACCGCGGCTTTCCGGCCGTACTGTGCCATGGCCTGGTCGACGGAACCAGCGGTGCGCCTTGGGTTTCCGGTTCCACTGTGCGCGGGGTGATCGGGGGACTGCAGGGCGGCGGATGCAACTACAGCGACGTGTCGTATTCGTCGCCATTCGACGTCCAGACCCGACTGCTCTACCAACGCGCCCAAGAAGGCGGGGCCGCTGACCAAGCCACCGGCGCCCCCGACGACGGCTGCGCGTCTATCCCTTGAACTGGCTCAGGGCCCGCAACTTGTTCATCACGTCGAGTGCGGCGACCTTGTACGCCTCAGAGAATGTCGGGTAGTTGAACACCGCGTCCACCAGGTACTCGATGGTGCCACCGCAGCCCATGACTGCCTGGCCGATGTGCACCATCTCGGTGGCGTTGGTGCCGAAGATGTGTACGCCCAACAGCTTCAGGTCCTCGGTGGAGACCAGCAGTTTGAGCATCCCGTAGGAGTCGCCGGCGATCTGCCCACGAGCCAGCTCGCGGTATCGCGAGGTGCCGACTTCGTAGGGCACCGAGTTCTTGGTCAACTCGACCTCGGTCGCACCGACGTACGAGATCTCGGGAATGGAGTAGATGCCGATCGGTTGCAGATCGGTCATCGCGTGGCTGGGCTCGTCGAACGCGTGGTAAGCGGCCAACCGGCCCTGATCCATCGAGGTGGCCGCCAGAGCGGGAAACCCGATGACGTCTCCGACCGCGTAGATGTGTTCGACCTTGGTCTGGTAGTTGTCGTCGACGAAGATCCGTCCACGGCTGTCGGCCTCCAGACCCGCGTTGGCCAGTTCGAGTTGTTCGGTCTGGCCTTGGCGGCCCGCGGAGTACATCACCGTCTCGGCCGGGATCTGCTTACCGCTGGCGAGCGTTGTGAGGGTGCCCGACGGGCCGACGTCGACCGCAGTGACCTCCTCGCCGAAGCGGAATGTCACCGCCAGATCGCGCAGATGGAAGCGCAGGGACTCCACGACCTCCGGATCGCAGAACTCGAGCATCGCGTCGCGCTTCTCGACGACGGTCACCTTCGTCCCCAACGCCGCGAACATCGACGCGTACTCGATGCCGATGACCCCGGCGCCCACCACCACCATCGACGCAGGGATGCTCTTGAGATCCAGGATGCCGTCGGAGTCGAGGACGCGGTCCTCGTCGAACTTCACCCCACCGGGGCGGGCCGGCTTGGTTCCCGTTGCGATCACAATTCTGTTGCCGGACACGGTGACTCGCTCGGCCCGATTGGGGTCGTCCACCAACACCGTGTGCTCGTCGACGAATTTGGCGGTGCCGATGTAGAGCTCGACGCGGTTGCGCAGCAGCTGGGAGCGCACCACGTCGATCTCTTTACTGATCACATGGCGCGTGCGGGCGAGCAGGTCCGCGGGGGTGATCTTGTCTTTCACCCGGTAGCTCGCGCCGTAGAGCTCGCGCTGGTTCATGCCGGTCAGGTAGACGACCGCCTCACGCAGGGTCTTCGAGGGAATGGTGCCGGTGTTGACGCAGACCCCGCCGAGCATCAGGCCGCGTTCGATCACCGCGACGGATTTGCCCAGCTTGGCAGCTGCAATGGCGGCCTTCTGGCCGCCAGGGCCGGAGCCGATGACGACGAGGTCGTACTCCTGCATGGAACCCATGCCTGTCAGGTTGGCATGCAGCGCTGGTTCTTGCACGGCGATTGTGGGCGAACTTTGCGCAAACACCCAGACTGCCAACGCCGGATCGACAAGTTATCCACAGTTGCCAATCGATCCACAGCGGAGCCCGTCGCCCGGGTTCGACAGCCTCTTCCAGACGGACCCCACTGACATCTTCACTGTCATGAAGAACAACACAGCTTTCGATTTCCACCTCGACCGTCCCGGCGCGTTGATTGCTGCGGTCCCGGCCGTGCTCGGATTCGTGCCCGAGGATTCGCTGGTCCTGGTCACGCTGGCAGGGACCGAGATGGGTGCGGTGGTACGCACTGATCTGGAGGACGAGGTTCTGGACGGGCTCGGTCATCTCGCGGAGGTCGCCGGATCCGGATCAGCTGATGCGGCCGTTGCCGTCATCGTCGATGAAGACGGTCTGCATTGTCGGATGTGCTCGGACGAACATCGCCGCCGTGCGAACGCACTTCAGTCGCTGTTGGCCGACTACGGAATCAAGTTGTTGGCGGTGTACGTGGTCGACAAGATCGAGGCCGACGGCAGATGGATCTGCGCCGATGGCTGCGGGAACAGCGGCGTCATCGACGATCCATCGTCGTCTCCGCTGGCGGTGGCGGCAGTGCTCGACGGTCGACGTCTCTACACCCGGCGGGCAGATCTGCTGGGCGTCATCGCGGGCGTCGACGCCAAGCGGACGGCTGCGCTGCGGGAGGTTCTCGAAAAACCTTCGGCGCCAAGCGAATATCGCGCGCGTAGTGACGGCGACATCCGGGCGGAGGTGCACCGCGCGCTCGGCTCGGCGCAACGACTGTCCGCGGGAGAGGAACTGTCCGACGATGATCTGGCGGCCCTGGCGCGGGCCATCGTGGATCCGCGGGTGCGGGACACGTTGTACGCCTTGGCGGTTGGTGTGCAGGCCGGTGCGGCAGAAGAGTTGTGGGCGCTGCTCGCCCGCACACTGCCGGGGTCCTGGCGCGTCGAGGCACTGGTTCTCCTGGCATTCAGCGCCTATGCCCGAGGCGACGGTCCGCTGGCAGGCATCGCCCTTGAGGCGGCTCTCGGCATCGACCACACCCACCGCATGGCGGGGATGCTCGACGCGGCGTTGCAGTCGGGAATGCGTCCCGACCGGATTCGTGAGTTGGCGCTCACCGGCTATCGATTGGCTGAACAGGTCGGCGTTCAGCTGCCACCGCGGCAGGTGTTCGGCCGGTCAGCATGATCAGCTGAACACCCGCGGCAGGGAGGTACTAGACCTTCTCGACCTTGACGGCGTGGGCCATGTGATGCGGCAATTCGACCTGTTCGTGTCCGGGGATCACGATCATGACGCTGCCGTGGTCGGTGACCTGCACCGTCACGCGCGCGTTGGGAACCACGCCGGCATCTTTAAGCCGGGCAATCAGTTCGATGTCACCTTGTACGTGCTCGGTCAGCTGCCGGACGCGGACGGCCACGGGGAAGCCGGCAGGAAGCTCGGTGAGCCGGACCAGACTGACATCGTCATTGCCGGACGGCATGATGCCCAACTCCGACAGGCCGGGGATGGGGTTACCGAACGGTGAGATGGTGGGGTTGTCGAGCACCTGTACGAGGCGACGTTCGACATCCTCGCTCATGACGTGTTCCCAGCGGCACGCCTCGGCGTGGACTTCCTCCCACGGCAGCCCGATGACGTCGACCAACAGGCGCTCGGCCAGTCGGTGCTTACGCATCACCGAGACCGCCAGCGAGCGGCCCTTGTCGGTCAGCTCGAGGTGGCGATCGCCGGCGACGTGCAGCAGCCCGTCACGCTCCATGCGCGACACGGTCTGGCTCACCGTCGGTCCGCTCTGCTCCAGTCGTTCCGCGATCCGCGCACGCAGCGGCACTACGCCCTCTTCTTCGAGGTCGTAGATGGTCCGCAAATACATCTCGGTCGTATCGATCAGATCGTTCATGCCCAACCTTCCAGGCGTCAGCCGCACCTCAGCTTACCGGTTTGGCCGCTTGAACTGCGTTCCAACATCGCCGTGCGCGGTGTGATTCGCGCAGTGGTGTCCGGTATCGCCCGCAACCGCGGCCCGGGCGAGGCCTGGACACGGCGTGAACAAGGGCGATGCCCGCCGGTGGGGAAGCCGGCGGGCATCAGTTGGGATTGGTCTGGGGTCAGCTGGCGTAGGCCCGCAACCGCTCGGCGCGTTCGCCGTTGCGCAGCTTGGACATCACTTCACGTTCGATCTGACGGACGCGTTCGCGCGAGAGCCCGAACAGCTTGCCGATCTGGTCGAGGGTGCGCGGCTGGCCGTCGTCCAGGCCGAACCGCAGCCGGATGACCTGCTGCTCACGTTCGTCGAGCGTGGCGAGGACGTGCCGGATGTCGGTGTGCAGCAGCTCGGAGATGACGGCGTTCTCGGCGGACAGGGCCTCGGAATCCTCGATGAAGTCACCGAGCGGCGCCTCTTCGTCGGTACCGACCGGCATGTCCAGGCTCACCGGATCACGGCTGTGCTCCAGCAGGTCGTTGATCTTCTCGACCGGGATGCCCGATTCTTCGGCCAGTTCCTCATCGGTGGCTTCGCGGCCCAGGGTCTGGTGCATCTCGCGCTTGATCCGGGCCAGCTTGTTGACCTGTTCGACCAGGTGAACGGGCAGGCGGATGGTGCGGCTCTGATCGGCCATACCGCGGGTGATCGCCTGACGGATCCACCAGGTGGCGTACGTCGAGAACTTGAATCCCTTGGCGTAGTCGAACTTCTCCATCGCCCGGATCAGGCCGAGGTTGCCTTCCTGGATCAGGTCCAGCAGCGGCATGCCGCGGCCGGTGTAGCGCTTGGCCAGCGACACCACGAGGCGCAGGTTGGCTTCCAGCAGATGCCGGCGAGCGGCTTCACCGTCGCGGACGACGGCCGCCAGATCACGTTTGCGGTTGTCGCCCAGGCGCTTCTTGGTCTCCAGCAGGTGAGCGGCATACAGCCCGGCCTCGATCCGCTTAGCCAGTTCGACTTCGTCTTCTGCATTGAGCAAGGCGGTCTTGCCGATGCCGTTGAGATACACGCGCACCAAGTCGGCGGCGGGACTCTGAGCATCCAGATCGGAATCGATGCGGCGGGTGGTGGCAATTGCCATGGCGGCCTCCTGCTCGGCTGAACTGACAACAGCTTCAACGCAGATACATGGGTGAAAGTTCCCGAAGTTCCCGAAGCGCATACCGTCTGACCTGCGTATTTGGGCCGTCGACCTGAGAATGTCCTTAGAAACAGAAAAGATCTTCCTCAGGTGGGCGCTGAGGGATGGGTCACAGGACCCGGAGGCCGGTCAGGACTGGTCGGGGTCCACTGTCGGGGCGTCTTCGGCTTCCACCGGATTGCCGGCGGTGAGCGCGGGCCGCTCGGCCGTCGGGAACAACGGGGTCCGTCGCACCTCTTGGTAGCGCCGCGGTTCTTCGAGCTTGCGTGGTGGCCGATCGTTGGCGATCAACACGGCGATCCACGGCAACGGGATCGAGGCGATGAGTATCGCCAGGGAAATCAGGCCGTTGTGCCAGATGCCGTAGGCGAATGCCGCCAAGAGCAACGCAGGGACCCGGAACGACATGATCGTCAGGTATTTGCGCACGCGGGCGCGATGCTGCTCCTCATAGGCGGGCGCAGCGCGAGTGATGAGCACCGGCCGACCATCGTCGTCGAAACTCAGCTCGGGGCTTTGTTTCATCCTTCTACTGTCCCACATCTGGCTGCCTGCGGCGCCGGTCACCTCGGCCGAGCCGAACATCTCCAGGAACATGGCGCACAATGAATGGCATGCAGACCGACACCCTCGAACGCACCGATTCCGATGAACAGGTCGACGACGGTACGGACGACGACAGGCCCAAGCACTTCCACTACGTCAAGAAGGACAAGATCGCCGAGAGCGCGGTCATGGGAACCCACGTCGTCGCGCTGTGCGGTGAGGTGTTTCCGGTGACGAAGTCGCCCAAGCCGGGTTCACCGGTGTGCCCCGACTGCAAGCGCATCTACGAGCAGCTCAAGAAGTAGGCGAATCCGCCTGGACATCGGCGCTGCGTGACTCGGATTTCTCTTCGATCCACTCACGCAGGCGCCGGGTGTGGGTTTCCGGTGCCGGCCACTCTTCTTCGATGGCCGCGTTGAGTTCAGCCCCCAACATGACGGCGAACCCCATCATGAAGGCGAACAGCAGGAACGCGATCGGCGTCGCCAGCGCTCCGTAGGTATAGCCGGTCGCGGTGATCCAGTTCAGATAGACGCGCAGCCCGACGGTCGCCACCATGAAAACCACAGTCGCCAGCACAGCGCCACAGAGCAGTCGATGGGTCGGCAGTGGCTTGGGCAGCGCCACGCGATACAGCACCAGGACGGCTACGGCGATCCCGACCATCAACAGCGGGTAATAGCCGTAACCCAGTGTCGCCGTCCAGCTTTCGGGTATGTGCTCGGCGACCCGCAGCGTGCCGATGGCCAGCAGTGGCGCGGTCAGGATGACGAACAGCAGCATCAACAGGTACAGACCCAGCGCGTAGAACCGCTGCCGCACCGGATGCCGCAGGGGGGTCTGGTCGTGGGCTTCCACGATCGAGTCCACCAACGACGAGATTGCCGACGACCCGGCCCACAGCGAGATGACGAACCCGAAGGACACCACCTCGCCGCGGGCCCCGAACGAGATGTCGCGGATGGTCGGTTGGATGATCTCGTTGACGACGTTCGGTGAGAAGAAACTGTTCGCCATCCGGACCAGGCGTTCCTGAATGGTCGGCAGCGTCTGCGGCCCGAAGATCGGCGCCACATAGGCGAGGCTGCCCAGCATGCCGAGCAACAGCGGGGGCAAGGACAGCGCAGACCAGAATGCGGTCTGCGCTGCCTCGGAGAAAATCGAGTTGTCCCAGCTTTTTGCCAATGTTCGCCGACTCACCCGCCAAATGTGATGGCGCGATGGTCGGATCGGCTGAGTCTGGTCGGTCATGACCAATCAAGCATCCCTGACAGGTGACCTTCCGTCTCGTATTCGCCTGCCCGGCGGGTCACTAGTCTTCGGCGCTGATCTCCAACACAGCGGCCAGCTCCACCAGCTTGGCCTCGTGCTCGTTTGCGTGATGTTGGCAGAACAGTAGTTCGGCGCCGGACGGCAGCTTTGCCCGAACGCGGGCCGCGGCGCCGCACCGATCGCAGCGGTCAGCCCGGGTCAGAGTGGGGCTGGTCAGAGTTGCATTCATGGCTACTCCTTCTGCTCGTCGCCGCCTTGGGCGCTTTGCCGGTTACACATCTCTACTGTCTCAGACGAATTAGCTTTCGGCCTTGTTCCCCAGCCGTTCACCGGTGTGTCGTGTCTCACGTATCGCCGAAGTTGCGGTCAGGGCAGGCTGGCCGCATGATTCCGACGCCTCACACGCTCGTACACCTGTGCAGCCGACAGGACTGGGCCGCGGCGCAAGAGGCCGGGTATGTGCGCCCACCGTCGCTCGACGATGTCGGATTCGTCCACCTATCAGCGCCGGAGCAGGTGCATCTGCCGGCCGATCGGCTCTATTCGGGCCGCGTCGATCTGCTTCTGTTGGTGTGCGACCCGACGTTGCTGAATGCGCCCCTGCGGTGGGAACCGGGCGTGCCGACCGATCCTGACGCCATGCTGTTCCCACACCTGTACGGGCCGCTGCCGGTGGCTGCTGTGACGGACGTCAGGCCGTACCTGCCGGGTCCGGACGGATTGTTTGCCGAATTGTCGGCGACCTTAGATGAACGGAAGCGTAACGAAAGCTGAACGAAAGCTGTCCACTCAGTGGGAATGTGTCCGCGGTCACGGCTCGGTGTCACCGACCATCGCACACGTAAATATCCCCGAGACGGTGAGGCCATGGACAATCCCAATGCTTTCGAAAAGTCGCCCGCGCGATACCCGCGGCGGCGCAACGGCATCCTGAAGACGCTCGGTGTCATGATCACCGCGATCGGCTTCTTCGCCATGTCGGCATTGCCGGCCTGGGCCGCGGAGATCATGACCGTGACGTTCATCCGGCACGGCCAGTCCGATGGCAACCTGTCGGGCTTTATCGACACCTCCACGCCGGGTCCGTCGATCACCGCGCTGGGGCAGCAGCAGGCCGATGCCGTCGCGAGCAAGATGTCGTACAACAACTACGACGCCATCTACGCCTCGACGATGGTGCGGACTCAGCAGACTGCCGTTCCGATGTCCAAGGCCCTCGGGTTGCCCGTGACGGTGCTGAATGGGATTCAGGAGATCGAGGCGGGCTCGTTCGAGGGCACGCCGGAAGCTTCTGCCGGCAGCGGCTACGGCATGATCCCGCTGCTGTGGTCGGTCGGCCTGCCGCAGTACGGCATGCCGCAGGACAAGTCCAAGGTCATGCCGGGTACCACGCTCGACGGCTATGGATTCGACGCTCGCGTCGACAACGCACTGCAGACCATGTACGACAACGGTGATCGCAACGCAGTGGTGTTCTCGCACGGCGGCGCCATCATGTTCTGGACGCTGATGAACGCGACCAACCTCGACACTGCAGGCAAGCTGAAGCTGATCCAGTCAGGCGGGCTGGGTAACACCGGCGTCGTGGTCGTGCAGGGCAACAACGAAGACGGCTGGAAGCTGGTCAGCTGGAACGGCCAACAGATCTCGGCCGCACCGACTTTCGCTGAAACCGTCGCGCTGCAGAGTCGCACGCTGTCGCGGCAGCTCGCCGCGGCCGCTGCGCAGGTCCGTGATGCGTTCGCCACGGGCAACATCGGCAAGGTGCTGACCGCGATCACCACGAGTGCATCCACGGCAGCGTTCTCGGTGCAGAAGTACGTTCGTGCGGTCGCCACGGCGACGGCGCAGCAGGTCGGTGTGACGGTGGCCAACATCCAGGCCAACATCAACACGGCGGTCAACCAGATCAAGACCAACCTGACCAATGCTCTGGGCGGCAAGACGGGCACGAGCGCTGCATCTTCTGTTGCGGCAGCGGCCGCCACCGACGCTCCGAAGGTGTCCGCAGTCAGTGCCGCGGCACAGGTGTCGACGTCCTCCGCCAAGACCGGCGACGCCCCGGCGATCGCCGGCAAGTCGGACGCGAAGAAGGCTGCAGCCGAGGCGAAGAAGGCTGAAGCGAAGGCCAAGGCCGATGCCAAGAAGGCCGACGCGGCAGCCAAGAAGGCTGAAGCCAAGGCCACGGCGGACGCCAACAAGGCCGATGCGAAGAACGCTGCTGCCAAGACCGGGTCGTCGGTCAAGGCCGCCGCGTAGGGATTCGCTAGTTCGTTCAAAATGATTGGCCCCCTTCCGGTTTCGGAAGGGGGTCAATTCGTCGTGTGGTCATGGTGCCTGTTTGAGGAGTAGGTCCCGGGTGATCTCCAGGTGCCCGACGTGTTGGGCGATGTCGTGCAGGATGTGCAGCAGCGTCCATTCGGGGGTGGCGGTGGCGAGCACCGATGCGCGCGTGGTGCCGCCGCGGACCCCGTCGGCGAGATCTCGATCGCGAATTCCGTCGGTGACGGCGATGTCGACCCATTCCGGGAACCGGGTTTGTAGTGCGGTCAAGCGTTCCAGTAGTTCGTCGACGGGTCCGCAGGCGGTGAATTCACTGTCGCGATCGCGTGGAATGCGTTGTCCGGCAATGAAAGAGCCCGCCCAGTAGTCGACCACGCCGATGCAGTGGTTCACGATCGCGTAGCAACTGTTCGCGCCGGGAAGGTCCGGACGCTTGTTGGCCAGATCGTCGCCGAGGGTGGTCAGGATGCCGGCCATCGACGAAAAGCATTCAGCTGACACGTCCAGTAGTGCCTGGGCCAGGGGAGTGGTCGGCATGGGATTCCTTGTCGTGGAGGTGGTAACTGCCTGTGACGCCTAGCCTAGAAACTGACGCAAGAGTAAAATTTTGCCCCTCGGATTCGAGATCACGACCAATCCTGGGAGGTCTTGTGCGAAGCAAAATTATTCTGGCAGTTGCCGCTGCGGCGCTGGTGTCCGGACCGTTTGGTCAGATGGCCACCGCCCAAGCGGCCCAGATTTCGACTGACACAACGACATACAACCCCAATCCTGGTCCGGCGATCGTGCGTCCACTGGACTGTCACGGGACCACGGGCGACCGCGGCTGCGGGCCGGGGTGGTTCTGGAACGGGAACCACTGCGTGCCCTGTTGAAGGCCCGCAACGCACTCGGCCCCCGACCGCCAGGCGATCGGGGACCGAGTGTTGGACGCTGACTAGTCCAGGTAGTCACGCAGGACCTGAGAGCGCGACGGGTGCCGCAGCTTGCTCATGGTCTTGCTCTCGATCTGCCGGATGCGCTCACGCGTGACGCCGTAGACCTGCCCGATCTCGTCTAAAGTCCGCGGCTGGCCGTCGGTCAGGCCGAACCGCAACCGCACGACGCCGGCTTCGCGCTCGGAGAGCGTCTCCAACACGCTCTGCAGCTGATCCTGCAGCAGGGTGAAGGACACCGCGTCGACGGCCACCACAGCTTCGGAGTCCTCGATGAAGTCACCGAGCTGGCTGTCGCCCTCGTCGCCGATGGTCTGGTCCAGCGAGATGGGCTCACGCGCGTACTGCTGGATCTCCAGCACCTTCTCCGGCGTGATGTCCATTTCCTTGGCCAGCTCTTCAGGCGTGGGTTCGCGACCCAGGTCCTGAAGCAGCTCGCGCTGGATGCGGCCGAGCTTGTTGATGACCTCGACCATGTGCACCGGGATGCGGATGGTGCGGGCCTGGTCGGCCATCGCGCGGGTGATGGCCTGGCGGATCCACCAGGTGGCGTACGTGGAGAACTTGTAGCCCTTGGTGTAGTCGAACTTCTCGACCGCGCGGATCAGACCGAGGTTGCCCTCCTGGATCAGGTCCAGGAACGCCATGCCGCGGCCGGTGTAGCGCTTGGCCAGCGACACGACCAGACGGAGGTTGGCCTCCAGCAGGTGGTTCTTCGCGCGGTCGCCGTCGCGGCAGATCCACTGGTAGTCGCGGCGCTGCGCGGTGGTGAGCTTCTCGCCCTTCTCGGCGAACTCGACCATCAGCTGGGTGCAGTAGAGCCCGGCTTCGATGCGCTTGGCGAGCTCGACTTCTTCCTCGGCGTTGAGCAGCGCGACCTTGCCGATCTGCTTGAGGTATGCACGCACCGAGTCGGCCGAGGCGGTGAGCTCGGCGTCCTTACGGGCCTGGCGCAGGGCCTCGGACTCTTCTTCGTCCCAGACGAAGTCGCCGGAGGCCTTGTCCTTCTCGCTGGGCTCGTCGGCGGCGTCATCGCCGTCGGCGGCCTTGGGTGCGGTCTTGCCGTCGGTCTCGGTGGCTTCGCCTTCGGTGGCGTCTTCCTCGTCATCGCCGTCGACGGTGTCTTCGGCCTCGATGTCGTCGAGTTCCAGGTCGGCGTCGTCGACGTCCAGTTCGTCGCCCGGCTCGCCGACGAGTTCATCGTCGGCGAGCTCGTCAGAGCCCTCGGCGGCGTCGCCTGGCTTGGTCGCATCGGCGTCGGTGGCCTTGCGCGCGCCGCGCTTGGCGGGGGCCTTGGCCGCGGCTTTCTTGGCGGGAGCCTTCTTGGCCGGCGCTTTGGCAGCGGCCTTCTTCGCGGGCGCCTTCTTGGCCGGGGCCTTCTTGGCGGGGGCTTTGGTGGTTCCTACCGACTCGTCGGTCGTCTCGCTGGCATCTGTCGCTGCCACGTCCACCCTTTCGGTCATGCGTGTTCCGGTTGGCGTGGGCGTGCGCCACCGTAAAGCGTCGGCTGTCGAATGTTGGCGTCGATCGGAATGATCGGTTGCTCGCCGCTATTCGGTTAGGCGGCCGCCGTTGACCATTGTAACGACAAGGTGGCCGAATGCCGTATCAGCGGTGGATGTTCAGTGGTTGGTCGCGGTGTCGGCCGCCATCGCTGCGCCCACGATCCCGGCGGTGTTGAGCAATGTGGCCGCCACGACCGGTGTCCGGTTCTTGAGCAGCGGGATCCATTTGTCGGCTTTCTTGCTGATCCCGCCGCCCGCGATGAACAGGTCGGGGCAGATCGCGTTCTCCACGGCGATCAGCACCTTGGTGACCTCCTCGGTCCAGCGTTCGTACGACCACTCTTTGCGTTCCTTCACCGACGACGCGGCTCGGTGTTCGGCCTCCTTGCCGTCGACCTCGATGTGCCCGAATTCGGTGTTGGGCAGTAGGACGCCGTTGTAGATGACCGCCGAGCCGATACCGGTGCCGAAGGTCAGCAGCACCACCAGTCCGCTGACGCCGCGGCCCGCGCCGAAGCGTGCCTCGGCCAGTCCGGCGGCGTCGGCGTCGTTGAGGATCGTGACGGGCTGGCCGTCGAGCTTGGCGCTGAACACGTCCTGGGCGTTGCAGCCGATCCAGCTCTTGTCGACGTTGGCCGCGGTCCGTACGGTGCCGCCCACCACCACGCCGGGGTAGGTGACGCCCAGCGGGCCCGTCCAGCCGAATTCGTGAACCACGGCGGCCACGGCATCACCGACGTTGTCCGGGGTGGCCGGTTGCGGCGTCGGCAGCCGGAAACGTTCGCCGATGAGCTGGCCGGTATCCAGATCGACAATGGCACCCTTGACGCCGCTGCCACCGACATCGATGCCGAATCCGCGGCGCGTTGCGGCGTTGTCGGTGCTGGCTGTCATGTGCGCTCCTCTGTGGGGCGGGCGTGGGCGAGCGAAGCGACGGGGAAACACCGCGGCCGCGACGCGACCCACACATTAGTGCCTGGGTGTTGGTCCTGGTGTGTACAAGCGCACATGAATGCGATGTGCTGCGATGGTCCGGTGACCGAACATGACCCCGCCGGTGAGCAGCCCTCCAGCCGATTGCGGATCATCGCCGAGCAGCTGGCCGCAGAGGCCGCCGCGTATGTGCAGCGGCGCCGGGCAGAGGTGTTCGGGCCGGACCGCGATGCCGATGGGGGACAAGGTATTCCGGTCCGGACTAAGAGCACGCCGACCGACCCGGTGACCGTCGTCGACACCGAGACCGAACGACTGCTGCGAGACCGGCTGGCGCAGTTGCGGCCCGACGACGCGGTGCTGGGCGAGGAAGAGGGCGGCTCCGCCGACGTGCCGGCCGGCACGCCCGTCTGGGTGCTCGACCCGATCGACGGCACGGTCAACTTCGTCTACGGCATCGGTGCCTACGCGGTGTCGGTCGGTGTTCAGATCGACGGCGTGTCGGTGGCCGGCGCGGTCGCCAATGCCGCAACCGGAGAGGTGTTCTCCGCGGCACTCGGGCAGGGAGCGCAGCTCAGTCATCAGGGACGGTCAATACCGTTGCAGTGCAACAAGATCGACGAGCTGCCCATGGCGCTGGTCGGTACCGGCTTCAGCTACGACAGCGTGCGGCGGCAGGGGCAGGCTGCGGTTCTGCTCGAGCTGGTGCCGCAGGTTCGCGACCTGCGGCGCATCGGTTCGTGCGCGCTCGACCTGTGCATGGTGGCCGCGGGCCGGTTGGATGCCTACTTCGAATCCGGTGTGCACGTGTGGGACTGGGCTGCGGGTGCGTTGATCGCCGCCGAGGCCGGTGCGACGCTGCGGTTGCCGCCCGTCGGGACGGGCGGCAGCGCCGAGTCCGATACCGACAGCCTGATCATCGCGGCGGCTCCGGGCATCGCCGACGACCTCGCTGGGCGACTCGACCGGGCCGGATATCGCTGAGCGGTCAGCAGGTACCGGCGTGGATCTTCGGCAACAGTGACGGGTCCGCCGGCTGGGTGGCATCGGGCTTGAGGCTGGCCAGCATGGCGTCGATGTCGTCGTTGTGGCTCAACTGATTGAACTCGGTGCCGATGGCCAAATCGACTGTGTCGTCCGGCCTTTGGTCCTGGAAGAGCTGTGTGCAGGGCGCCACCAGCCAGACTGCGGCGGCCGCGGCTTTGCCTGCGGGCCCGAACCGGATCTGTCCCTGGCATTCCAGCCGGGTGCTGGCGTAGATGGGGTCGTTGATGGCGGTCGGCTGGTTGAAACCGATGTCGTGCAGCGCGCCGGCCACTTCGCTGGCCTGCCCGCCCTGTCCGCTGGCGTTGAGCACCCGGATCTTGGTGTCGGCGAGTTTGGCCGGGACCACGTTGACCATCGCCGACGACGAGACGCCGTCACCGAGCTTGGGTTGATTCGGCTCTGCCGGCGCCGGTGGCGGATTGCACGTGGTTGCCTGGTGGATCTCGGCGGGCTGATTGGCGACGACCAACCAGGCCACGAGGGTAGCCACGGCGAGCACGGCGAACACGATCGCGCCGGGCAGATAGTTGCGCCGGCGGAACGGCCGACCATGCTTGTCGAACGCCGTGCCTTCGGTGATTTGAGCGACCACCCCTGCACTTTAGATGCATCTGATGACAGGTATTACCTCGACGTCAGGACAGGGTGTGACGTAAATCACATAGAATATCGGGTTAATCGGGCACGAATCGTTTGGTAGATGCGTTCGACGCTGGTACAAAGCTCTGTCGCAAGGTTAGGGAGGGGAAAACAATGGCTACCGATTACGACGCCCCGCGGCGGACCGAGAGCGATGAAGTCTCCGAGGATTCGCTGGAAGAACTCAAGGCGCGTCGCAACGAGGCTCAGTCTGCTGTCGTCGACGTCGACGAATCAGAATCCGCAGAATCGTTCGAGTTGCCGGGGGCAGATCTCTCCGGTGAGGAACTGTCCGTCCGGGTGGTTCCGAAGCAGGCTGATGAGTTCACCTGCTCGAGCTGTTTCTTGGTGCATCACCGCAGCCGACTGGCAAGTGAGAAGAACGGTGTGATGATCTGCACCGACTGCGCCGCTTAACGCGTCGAGGTTTACTGGCGGCGCTGTGGGGCTCAGCCCCGCAGCGCCGCCAGTACGCGGTCGGGGTGACGGCAGCTGATCAGCCAGTACGGCGTCGGGTCATCCGGATCATCGAGAACCAGCAACACCATGGGTTTGACCCATGTCCGATGCACGACATAGGCCGCAGGGTCCAACTGGCGGCCCAGTGCCGCCGACTTTGCTGATTTCGGCACCTCGGCGCTGCGGCTGATGATGGCGGCCGGAATGTGCGCAGCCCCCACCCACAATTCGGTCTGACCGCCCCGGCTGACGACGCGCACCTCGACCCGGCCCATCCACACCAGTACCGCGGCGGCGACCGGCAGCAGCACGGCGAACGGCAACCACGCCGGTACGCCCGACACGCCCTGCACGACTTCCAGTGCGATCAGCGCCGCAAGCCCGAAACCTGGTAGCCACCACCACCACGGCACCGTCAATCGCTCTCGATACCGCTCTGTTTCGGTGGCTGCTCGCGTGTCTGACACGCGGCCAAGGGTAGTCTTTCGCGTCGTGTCCACCTCTCTGGCGGTCGTACGACTTGACCCGGAACTGCCGATGCCCGCGCGGGCCCACGACGGTGATGCCGGCGTCGATCTGTTCAGTGCCATCGACGTCGAACTGGCCCCCGGCGCGCGTGCACTGGTGCCCACCGGGATCGCCGTTGCCATCCCGTACGGCATGGTCGGTCTGGTCCATCCACGGTCGGGATTGGCTATCCGCGTTGGCCTTTCGATCGTCAACGCGCCCGGCACCGTTGACGCGGGGTACCGTGGGGAGATCAAGGTGGCGCTGATAAATCTCGACCGAAGCGAGCCCATCGTCGTGCGACGCGGGGATCGGATCGCGCAGCTGTTGGTTCAGCGGGTCGAATTGCCCGAGCTGGTCGAAGTCACGTCTTTCGACGAGGCTGGACTGGCCGATACCACTCGTGGCGTTGGCGGCCACGGTTCCTCAGGCGGACATGCGAGTTTGTGATGGCAATCGACATTGACCCAGACGAAGACGGCCCCTTCGACATCGAAGATTTCGACGACCCGGCCCAGGCCGAGATCGCGCGACTCGACCTCGGCGGTGTGCTCGTCCCGGTGCCCGACGGCGCCCAGCTGAACGTGGAAGTCACCGAGCAGGGCGTGCCCAGCGCGGTGTGGCTGATGACGCCCAACGGCCGGTTCTCCATCGCGGCGTACGCGGCACCCAAGACGGGTTCGCTGTGGCGTGAGGTGGCCGGTGAGCTCGCCGAGTCACTGCGCAGCGAGTCGGCCGACGTCCGCATCGAGGACGGTCCATGGGGACGTGAGGTGGTCGGTCGGCCTGTGCCTCAGCCGGGCCAGGAGCAGCTCGTGATGCGTTTCATCGGCGTCGATGGCTACCGCTGGATGGTGCGATGCGCGGTCGTCGGCACTGTTGCGAGCATCGACACGATCGCGGACGAAGCGCGAAAAGCCTTGACGGACACGGTTGTTCGTCGTGGCGAAACGCCGCTGCCGGTTCGTGCCGCCCTTCCTGTCCAGTTGTCCGAGCCGCTGCTCGAGCAGTTGCGCGCCGCCGCACAGCAGATGGCTGCGCAGCAGATGGAGCAGGCTCAGCAAGCCCTTGAGCAACTGCAACAGCACCTCGAACCGTCGCCGGATCCGGAGCCGGGCGTTCGTCGTAGCGAGCTCGGTTCGGCGATGCAGCAGCTGCGCAGCACCATCACCGGCGGCTAGCCGGCGGCCTCCTGCAGCGCCTCGAAGCACGCGTTGCCGAGGATCGTCGGGTCGGCGCCCATGGCATCGAGTTCGACGATGCGCAGCCTCGCGTGCGGCGCAGTGCCCGCCCAGTGCGCGGCGACCTCGACGGGATGCACGGCGTCGCCGTCCGCCGCTACGACCCCCATCGGCACCCTCAGGCCGGCAAGCGCGGCGGTACCGGGGCCGGCGTATCCGGCGGCCTCCTCCATGGCGTCGGGCAAGGCGGGCCACTGCGCGGTCCACGATCGCGCCAACTCGTCGGCCAACCAGGCCGGGCTGCCTGCGCGCATCCCGGCGACCGCTGCGTCCAGACCGATCTCGCGGAGTTGTTGCGCCGAATACCTGGCCGCCAACGCAGCTGGGGCATCGTCGGACGAACCTGTCCAGGCCGGCAGGGCTGCCAGCACCGCGACAGTGCGGTCCGGGTTCGCCAGCGCCCAGTTCACCGCCACGGCCGCGCCCAGCGAAACACCGCCGACCACGATCGGGGCGCTGCGGGCGGCGTCGTCGAGCGCCTGGCGGTATCCGTCGATCAGTCGGGTGGGTATGGGCGTCGGAGTTTGCAGGATTGCGCCCAGCTGCGCTGAAGCTGTGCTGAACGCTCGGCGAACATAGTTGTCGTCGGAGCCCGTCCCGGGCAGCAGAACCGTTGTCACACCACGAAGATCGACCGTCACCAGACGATGGTGCACGGCCCCGAAAATGGCGCTGACGTGGGGTGGGGCCGACCGCCTGTGAGATTGCGGACAGACACGCGAGATATATCTGTTGACGAAATGGCGAATCCGATGCAAGAGGTCTACCGTGGCGAAGGTCAGGAGCGGATCCGCAGTGGTTCCGCACCAAGCACAGGAGCGACCATGGCGACCGCCGAAGGTTATCTGCGCAGGCTCACTCGCCGGCTCACCGAGGACCCGCATCAGCGGGACGTCGAGGAACTGCACGACGAGGCACTCACCACCGGAGCCATGCGGGCAGTGGATTGCACTCGGGGCCAGGAAGTCACGATGGTCGGCACTCTGCGGTGTGTCGAGACGGGCGGCAAGGGATGCTCCAGTGGCGTCCGTGCCGAGCTCTTCGACGGTACCGGGACCGTGACTCTGGTCTGGCTGGGACAGCGCCGCATCCCAGGAATCGAATCCGGGCGGACACTGCGCGTGCACGGTCGGCTGGGCAAATTGGAGAACGGCGGTAAGGCCATCTACAACCCGCGCTACGAGATCGAGAAGTGAGCGTCCCCGACAACGGGACCGCTGAAAACACACACGTGGGGTTGGCTACACCTGACGAGGGCAAGGCGGAATCGCCGCTGCATGCCCGTGCGTTGCTGGATCAGGTGGGCGGCATCAGCGGCCTGATCTATTCCTCGTTGCCGGTGGTCGTGTTTGTTCCGGTGTCCACCATGTTCGGCCTGACCGCAGCCATCTGCGCTGCGTTGGGGGTCGCGGCTCTGGTGCTCGTCTGGCGGCTGGTACGCCGCGAATCAGTGCAGCCGGCGATCTCCGGTTTCTTCGGTGTGGGTATCAGCGCCCTGATCGCATACCTCGTCGGGTCCTCGAAAGGCTATTTCCTGCTTGGGATTTGGGGCTCGCTGATCTATGCCGCGGTGTTCGCGCTGTCGATCGTGATCCGTCGGCCGCTTGCCGGATACGTGTGGGGGTGGGTCAACGGCCACGACCGCAGCTGGCGTGAGGTCAGGCGCGCAGTGTTGGCGTTCGACGTCGCGACTGTGGTGTGGGTGCTCGTTTTCGCATCGCGTTTCCTGGTGCAGCATCACCTGTACACCCAGGATCAGACCGGATGGCTGGGTGTAGCGCGCATATCTATGGGCTGGCCGCTGACCGCCGTCGCAGCATTGGCGACCTATCTGGCGATCCGCGTCGCTCAACGCGCAGTCCGCGAAGCTGACGCGCTTGCTGAATCCGCGGGCGAGGCCGCGAACTAGCGCGGGTTCAGCACCTGGGCGCGCAGCTGCTGCTCGACTTCGGCGGTCGCCACGAACAGAAGTTCGTCGCCGCCCTCCAGGGGTTCATCGGCTTCCGGCACGATGACGCGAGGGCCGCGCAGGATGGTGACCAGGGTGGCGTCGCGCGGCAGTTCCAGGCGCTTGACCGCCTTGCCGCCCCAGCGAGTGTCGTCGGGCAGGGTGATCTCCACGAGGTTCGCCTGTCCGGTGCGGAAACTCATCAGGCGGACCAGGTCGCCGACGGACACCGCTTCCTCGACCAGGGAAGCAAGCATCCGCGGCGTCGACACCGCGACGTCGACGCCCCAGTTCTCATCGAAGAGCCACTCATTGCGCGGATCGTTGACGCGTGCCACCACGCGCGGCACCGCGAACTCGGTCTTGGCCAGCAGACTGACCACGACGTTCGCTTTGTCGTCGCCTGTCGCGGCGATCACCACGTCGAAACTTTCCAGGCCGATCGACTCCAGCAGCGTGAGCTCGCAGGCGTCGCCGAGGCGCCAGTGGGCTGCGGGTACCGCATCGGGATCCAGATGATCGGGGTTGCGCTCGAGGAGCGTGACCTCATGGTGGTCGACGAGCTCCCGCGCGATCGAGCGGCCGACTGCGCCGGCACCTGCGATGGCGACCTTCATGTGCGCTCCTTAGTGGCTGTCGACGTCGTCACCGGGCGGCAGCGACGCGATGGCGATCGCTTCGGCGACATGGCCGGACACTGCCGCCATGTACACCTGGTCACCTGCCTGGATGACGGTCTTGGAGTCGGGTAGCAGTCCATTGCCGAACCGGATCAGAAATGCCACGCGCCCGCCGGCCGCACCTTCGAGCGCAGTGACGCGGTGGCCGACCCAGTTCTCGTGCAACGGCAGTTCGGTGACGCCGACGTTGCCGGACGGATCGCGCCACTTGGTGGTCTCGGTCTCGCGGGTCAGCAGATTCAGCAACCGGTCCGTGGTCCACGGCACGGTGGCGATGGTCGGGATGCCGAGTCGTTCGTACACCGCGGCGCGCTTGGCGTCGTAGATACGGGCGACGACGCGCTGGACACCGAACGTCTCGCGGGCGACCCGAGCCGAGATGATGTTGGAGTTGTCACCCGAGGACACCGCGGCGAAAGCGCCGGCCTCTTCGATGCCGGCCCGCAGTAAGACGTCGCGGTCGAAGCCCATACCCAGCACCGTCTCACCCGGAAATTCCGAGGACAGACGGTGAAACGCGGTCTTGTCGCGGTCGATCACGGCGACCTCATGACCGATCCTGGCCAGACCGTCGGCAAGCGACGCGCCCACCCGACCGCAGCCCATCACCACTACTCGCACAGCCGATCCTTCCTGGACCGCAAGGGCCCGGAATTGATTTGCAACGTCCACGTGCAAACCGCACGCTACATCTAAAGCAGCGGGGGCATACCCTTGGCACTCGTGTCCAAGCTTTCAACCGCAGCGCGTCGGCTCGTCCTCGGCCAGCCGTTCCGTAGCGACAAGCTCGCCCACACGCTGCTGCCCAAGCGGATCGCTTTGCCGGTCTTCGCTTCTGATGCGTTGTCGTCGGTTGCCTATGCCCCGGAGGAAATCTTCCTGGTGCTCTCGGTCGCTGGGTTGACCGCGTATTCGGTGGCGCCGTGGATCGGTGTGGCGGTGGCTGCGGTGATGTTGATCGTGATCGCCAGTTACCGGCAGAACGTGCACGCCTACCCGTCCGGCGGCGGCGATTACGAAGTGGTGACCACCAATCTTGGCCATACCGCCGGATTGACCGTCGCCAGCGCGCTGCTGGTCGACTATGTGCTGACCGTCGCGGTGTCGACGGCGTCGGCGATGTCGAACATCGGCTCGGCGGTGCCGTTCATCGCGCACAACAAGGTGTTGTTCTCGGTGGTCGCGATCCTGATCCTGGCATCGTTGAACCTGCGGGGCATCCGCGAGTCCGGTACCGCCTTCGCCATTCCGACCTATGCCTTCATGATCGGCATGTACCTCATGTTGGCATGGGGGTTCTTCCAGATCTTCATCCTGGGCAACCACTTACGTGCCGAGTCGGCCGGCTTCACCCTCAAATCCGAGCACGGTGACGTGCTGGGGTTCGCGATGGTGTTCCTGGTGGCGCGGGCGTTCTCGTCGGGCTGTGCGGCGTTGACCGGTGTGGAAGCGATCAGCAACGGTGTGCCCGCATTCCAGAAGCCCAAGTCTCGCAACGCCGCGACGACGTTGCTCCTGCTGGGTGTGATCGCCGTGTCGCTGTTCATGGGCATCATCGTGCTGGCGGAGAAACTCGGCGTGCAGATGGCCGGAAACGTGGATCAGTTGGTAGGTGCACCTGCGGACTACCACCAGAAGACGCTGGTCACCCAGTTGGCCGAATCGGTGTTCCATGGTTTCCCGGCCGGTTTCTATGCGATTGCCAGCGTGACGGCGCTGATCTTGGTGCTTGCCGCGAACACCGCCTTCAACGGCTTCCCCGTGCTGGGATCGATTCTGGCGCAAGACCGTTACCTGCCCCGCCAGTTGCATACGCGGGGTGATCGGTTGGCCTTCTCCAACGGCATCCTCTTTCTGGCGTTCACTGCGATCGCTTTCGTGGTGGCGTTCAACGCTGAGGTCACCGCGCTGATTCAGCTGTATATCGTCGGGGTGTTCGTGTCGTTCACCCTCAGCCAGATCGGCATGGTCCGGCACTGGAATCGCTTGCTGCTGACAGAGACCGGCAAGGCCGAACGCCGGCGCATGCAGCGTGCGCGGATCGTCAACACCGTCGGCTTCATGTGCACCGGAACCGTGCTGCTGGTCGTCATCGTCACGAAGTTCCTGGCCGGCGCCTGGATCGCGATCCTGGCGATGGGATTCTTGTTCGTGGTGATGAAGGCGATTCATCAGCATTACGACACGGTCTCCCAAGAACTGCGCGGGGAGTCCGATCAAGACGTGGTGCTACCCAGTCGTAACCATGCGGTCGTGCTCGTGTCCAACCTGCACCTGCCGACGCGGCGGGCCCTGGCGTATGCCCGGGCGACCCGCCCCGACGTGCTGGAGGCCATCACCGTCAGCGTCGATGACGGTGAGGCCCGCGAACTGGTGCACAAGTGGGAGGAAAGCGACGTCTCGGTGCCGCTGAAGGTGATCGCCTCGCCCTACCGTGAAATCACCAGACCCATCCTCGATTACGTCAAGCGCATCACGGCCGAGTCGAAGCGCACGGTGGTGACGGTGTTCATCCCCGAATACGTGGTCGGCCACTGGTGGGAGCACATCCTGCACAACCAGAGTGCGTTGCGACTCAAGGGACGGCTGCTGTTCATCCCGAATGTGATGGTGACATCCGTTCCGTGGCAACTGAATTCGTCGGAGCGGGTCAAGCTGACTTTGGCTCCGGGGACAGCTCCCGGCGATTCTCGACGAGGTTTCGGCGAGTGACGGACCATTTCCCGTCGCTGCGCTCGCCCCAGCTACTGACTGTCACGGTTGGCGCGCCGGCCAACGGCGGCAGCTGCGTCGCCCGGCACGACGGCCGCGTGATCTTCGTCCGGTATGCGTTGCCAGGTGAGACGGTGCGGGTCCGGGTGCTCTCGGAGCGCGGATCCTATTGGCACGCCGAGGCTATCGAGGTCGTGGAACCATCTGTCGATCGGGTGGATTCCCTGTGTCCCATTGCCGGTCCTGGTGAATCTGGTTGCTGTGACCTGGCTTTCGTCGACCCGGCCGCCGGACGCAGGCTCAAGGGCGAGGTGGTGGCCAATCAGCTGTCGCGGCTCGGCGGGTATGACAGCGGCGAATTGGTTGCCGAAGAGGTTGGCACTGTCGGAGCCACGGGTTGGCGTACGCGGGTCCGTCTCGATGTCGGCGCAGACGGCCGGGCGGGTTTCCATCGGTATCACAGCAATGAACTGGTGACCGACTTGTCGTGCGCGCAGGTGCCGGCCGGGATGCTCGCGGACCTGCCACTACAACCCCCGGGTTCGGCGTTGCATGTAGTGCTCGACGACGATGGCGTGCGGCATGTGGTGCGTTCGGGTCCGCGCGGTAAAACCAAGTCCGCCAAGGCTTCTCCCACGCAGGTGCTCTCTGGTGCTTATGAGGCGGTGCAACGCGTGGGTGACCGTGAATGGCTGATTCCGGTGACGGCGTTCTGGCAGGCACATCGATCTGCCGCTGGCCTCTACAGTGCGCTGGTTGGTGAGTGGGCCGAACTTTCTGCGGGGCAGACGGCGTGGGATTTGTACGGTGGCGCAGGAGTTTTCGCCGCTACGCTGGCTGAGGCGGTAGGGGCGTCCGGCCGGGTGCTGACCGTCGACACCTCGCGTGGATCGGCCCGCGCGGCACGGACTGCCCTGTCGGATCTGGGGTGCGTCGAGGTGCTGACCGACTCCGTTCGTCGTGCACTGGGTTTGCAGCGATCTGCCGCCGACGTCGCGGTCCTCGATCCGCCGCGCACCGGCGCCGGTCGCGAGGTGCTCGATCAGCTCGCTGCCTCCGGTGTCCCGCGCGTCATTCACATCGGTTGTGAGGCAGCATCATTCGCGCGTGACATTGGCCTGTATCGCGAACGCGGATACCGGGTGGACAAGCTTCGGGTATTCGACTCGTTCCCGTTGACCCACCATGTCGAGTGCGTCGCGTTGTTGACTCGATAGGGTCGGGCGATGACCGCGAGACGTCGGCTGTTCGACCGCGGAACTTGGCCCGAGACCCAGCGGTTCGCCGAGATCCTCCGTAAGGAAACCGTCGGTGGTGTGTTGCTGTTGCTGGCCGCCACAGTGGCACTGATCTGGGCGAATTCGCCGCGTGCGAACTGGTATCGGGCGTTGTCGGAGTTCGCCGTCGGGCCGGCGCCGTGGCATCTGCGGTTGAGCCTGGCCGAGTGGGCGGCCGACGGTCTGCTGGCGATCTTTTTCTTTGTCGTCGGCGTTGAACTCAAGCGCGAGTTCGTCGCCGGGGATCTCCGCGACCCGGCGCGCGCTGCACTGCCGATCGCCGCGGCGGTCGGCGGCATGGTGATGCCCGCCGGCATCTTCGTCGCCGTAAACCTGACCCTCGGCCACGGGGAGAACCTGGGCGGCTGGGCCGTGCCGATCGCCACCGACATTGCTTTCGCCGTCGCGGTGCTTGCGGTCATCTCCACGCATCTGCCGACGGGCCTGCGCACTTTTCTGCTGACCCTGGCCGTCGTCGACGACTTGCTGGCGATCATCGTCATCGCCGTTTTCTATGCGGGGCACCTCAATCCGATGGCGTTGGGGCTGGCCGTGATTCCCGGCGCACTCTTCATCGCAGCCGTACAGCGGGGTATCCGCCGGTGGTGGCTGCTGGTACCGCTGGCCTTCGCGACGTGGGCGCTGGTGCATGCCAGTGGTGTGCACGCCACCGTCGCCGGGGTGGTGCTCGGATTCGGGGTGCCGGTCATCGGCAAGCATGCGTCGGCGGAGATGTTCGAGCATGCCCTGCGCCCGCTGTCGGCAGGGGTGGCGGTGCCGGTATTCGCCTTCTTTGCCGCCGGGGTCGAGGTCGGGGGATGGTCGGGCTTTGTCAATGTGCTGACCCAGCCCGTCACGTTGGGCGTGTTGGCCGGTCTGGTCCTGGGGAAACCGATCGGGGTGTTCGGCACGACCTTCTTGCTGGCTCGGTTCACCGGGGCTGAACTCGACGAGGACCTCGGCTGGCTGGATGTCGCCGGCGTGGCGCTGCTGGCAGGCATCGGGTTCACCGTGTCGTTGCTGATCGGAGAGCTGGCGTTCGGGACCAACACCGAGCTCGACGTGCACGCGAAGATCGGCGTGCTGGCCGGATCCGTGGTCGCGGGGGCGCTGGCGGCCGGGGTGCTGTTGTCGCGCAATGCGCGGTACCGCCGGATTCATCTGCTCGAGACGCGCGACGCCGATGACGACGGTGTGCCGGACATCTATCAGCCTTGACCGGTTCGGGCGGTAGTGGGTGCGTAGACTGTCGGAATGCTTGAACAGGTCCGCGGCCCCGCTGATCTGGCGAATCTGACGCAGCCCCAGCTGACCGAACTCGCCGCCGAGATTCGCGAATTTCTGGTCCACAAGGTTGCCGCCACTGGAGGTCATCTCGGCCCCAATCTGGGTGTCGTCGAGTTGACGCTTGCGCTGCACAGAGTCTTCGACTCGCCGCACGATCCGATCATCTTCGACACCGGTCACCAGGCCTACGTGCACAAGATGCTGACCGGCCGCTGCCCGGAGTTCGACACCCTGCGGATGAAGGGCGGACTGTCGGGTTACCCGTCGCGCTCGGAGAGCGAGCACGACTGGGTCGAGTCCAGTCACGCCAGCACCGCGTTGTCCTACGCCGACGGGCTTGCCAAAGCGATCGAACTGCAGGGTCACCGCAACCGGCACGTCGTCGCGGTGGTCGGTGACGGGGCGCTGACCGGCGGCATGTGTTGGGAGGCGCTGAACAACATCGCTGCCGCCAATCGACCGATCGTCATCGTCGTCAACGACAACGGCCGCAGCTATGCGCCGACCATCGGCGGCCTGGCTGATCACTTCGCTGCCTTGCGCCTCCAGCCGGGATACGAGCGGGCTTTGGAACGCGGCAAGCATGCACTGCGTGGTGTGCCGGTGGTCGGGGAGTTCTGCTACCAGTGCGTGCACAGCATCAAGGCCGGCATCAAGGATGCGTTGGCGCCGCAGGCATTGTTCACCGATCTCGGTCTCAAATACGTGGGACCCATCGATGGTCACGATGAGCACGCCGTCGAAGGTGCATTGCGGCACGCGCGTGGGTTCAACGCGCCGGTGATCGTGCATGTCGTGACCCGCAAGGGCATGGGTTATGCGCACGCCGAGAACGATGAGGCCGAGCAGATGCACTCGACCGGCATCATCGATCCGCATACGGGGCGTGCGACCTCGGTTTCTGCGCCGGGTTGGACGTCGGTGTTCTCCGATGAGCTGATCAAGCAGGCGGGCAAACGCCGCGACATCGTTGCGATCACCGCGGCCATGCCCGGGCCGACCGGTCTGTCCGCGTTCCGTCAGCATTTCCCGGATCGGTTCTTCGACGTCGGTATTGCCGAGCAGCACGCCATGACCTCAGCGGCCGGTTTGGCGATGGGCGGCATGCATCCCGTCGTGGCCATTTACTCGACGTTCCTGAACCGTGCGTTCGACCAGATCATGATGGACGTTGCGCTGCACAATCTTCCGGTCACGATGGTGCTTGACCGTGCCGGAGTCACCGGCAATGACGGGGCCAGCCACAACGGCGTGTGGGACATGTCGATGTTGGGCATCGTTCCGGGTATTCGGGTGGCGGCTCCTCGTGACGCGGCTCGGTTGCGGGAAGAATTCGGCGAGGCGTTGGCGGTCTCTGACGGCCCGACGGCCGTGCGATTCCCCAAAGGTGCTGTCGGCGAAGATATTCCGGCAGTGCGTCGTCAACATGGCGTCGATATCTTGACTGAGCCCGCTGACGGACTGTCCGACGACGTGTTGTTGGTCGCTGTTGGGGCATTTGCTCCGATGGCACTGTCCGTTGCGGATCGGCTGCGTAAGCAGGGGATCGGCGTGACGGTGGTGGATCCGCGTTGGGTGTTGCCGGTGCCTGCTGCGATTTCTGATCTGGCTCGGGCCCACAAGCTGGTGGTCACGTTGGAGGACAACGGAGTTGCCGGTGGAATCGGATCAACGGTGTCAGCAGCGTTGCGGCGCAACGAGATTGACGTTCCTTGCCGCGATGTCGGGGTGCCGCAAGAATTTCAGGAGCACGCCACCCGCGGAGAGGTGTTGGCATCGGTTGGTTTGACCGACCAGGACGTAGCGCGGCAGGTCACTGGGTGGGTTGCGGCGCTGGGTAGTTCGGTCGACGTTTCTTAGCGTTTGCTTTTGTCTGGGCGTGCGGACGCCCGCACCGAGACCAACGCCATGGCGAATTTCACCCGCATTTTCCGCCATCAGGTTGGGCTCGGCGTAGCGTCGTTGTCGTGCGCATCAGTCCACCGGTTCCAGTCCTGCGGATGTTCGACGTCGACCGGACCCTTGAGTTCTATTGTGAATACCTGGGATTCGCCGTCGATTGGGAACATCGGTTCGAGGCCGGTGCCCCGCTCTATGTTCAGGTGAGCCGGTCTTCAGCGGTGATTCACCTGTCCGAGCATTACGGCGACGGCAGTCCGAACACGGTGCTATGGATTCCAGTCGACGACGTTGAGACGTTCCAGGCTGAACTGATCGCGCATGAGCATGGGTATTCGCGCCCGGGTATCGAGGAGGACGGGCCAGGTGGGCCGACGATGACGGTGATCGACCCGGCGGGCAATCATTTGCGGTTCGCCCAGCCTGGTTGACAGTTACGCGGCACCACCCTCCGGCGCTGCGTTGGCGCGGACATCATTGAGAATCGAGACGATGTTGTCGACGTCGGCTTCGGGGAAGACGCCCTCGGGTCCGGTGGGGGCTCGGTCGGTGTAGGGCGGGTCGTACAGCCGTCCGACTTCAACGACGCCATTGGCAGTGAGGTCGTCGACAATCAGGTTGATGAAGTGGATCTGATTGGCAGAGAAGCGCGAACCGTTCAGATAAGAGTCGAATGCTTCCACTGCCGCGGCCCGATCCAGCCCGACCAGAGAGCGGACGAACAAACCAAGTCCGTGCGACTGCTCTTTGGCATGCGCGATATCTGCTGCTTCGCCAATACCACTGTCGATCAACATCTTTTCCAGTGACACCAAGTCATCCGGGGTCAGTGGTTTGTTGCGCCGCAGTCGCTGCAACGCGACGTGATCCTGATGCTGCCGTAAGTACGCAGCGGCCTTGGCGCGGAACCGGTCCCAGTTGGTGCCGGGCGTAACTCCGGGCAGGTCAACCAGCGTCGACTCCGAGAGTTCGTCCTGAAAGTCGGTGTACACCACTGCTTTTGCGGTGGGGTCGAGGAACTGGACCAGTGCCCGCAGCCGTCGTCGAGCCAACTCGAGCATCGGCAGTGTGACGTCGACCCACCACTGGTCAGGCTAAGTCCCCTGGGGTGGTGGGAATTCGGGGACGGGGCTGAGGTGGGCGGAGA
>ERZ650309.220-NODE-220-length-28577-cov-12.270107_pt1 | contig 28577 bp, 29 predicted proteins | sample MGYA00376245_ERZ650309 | MGnify/ENA primary metagenome ERZ650309 (study PRJEB26733, sample SAMN07839294) | wastewater metagenome | biome: urban; feature: wastewater treatment plant; material: waste water | place: USA: North Carolina | collected 2016-04-26 ...
ACGAGATTCTCAAGCTGGCCAGCGCGTTTTTCGCCCAGGCGGAGCTCGACCGCCGCATCAAGTCCTGAAGGCGTTCGTCGATCAGCACCGCCAGCAGCTTGGGGTCGAGTCGATCTGCCGCGTCTTGCAGGTCGCCCCATCGGCGTACTGGCGTCACGCCGCGCGTCAGCGCAGCCCGGCCTTGCGCTCTTTGCGAGCCCAACGAGACGCGCAGTTGCTGCCGCAGGTGCAGCGCGTCTGGCAAGCCAACATGCAGGTCTACGGGGCCGAGAAGGTGTGGCGCCAGCTCAACCGGGAGGGCGTCGCCGTGGCGCGCTGCACCGTCGAGCGGCTGATGCGCCAGCTCGGCCTGCAGGGCGTGCGCCGAGGCAAGGCGGTGCGCACCACCATTCCTGATCCCAAGGCGCCATGCCCGCTGGACCGGGTCAACAGGCAGTTCCGCGCCGAGCGGCCCAACCAGCTATGGGTCTCGGACTTCACTTACGTCTCGACCTGGCAGGGCTGGGTCTACGTGGCGTTCGTGGTGGACGTATTCAGCCGGCGCATCGTGGGCTGGCGCCAGAGCAGTTCGATGCACACCGAGTTCGTGCTCGATGCGCTGGAGCAGGCGCTGTACGACCGCAAGCCGTCCGATGGCCTGGTGCATCACTCCGACAGAGGATCGCAATACCTGTCGATCCGCTACAGCGAGCGGCTGGCGGAGGCCGGCATCGAACCCTCGGTGGGCTCCAAGGGCGACAGCTACGACAACGCCTTGGCCGAGACCATCAATGGCCTCTACAAGGCCGACGTGATCCACCGTCGGGGCCCGTGGAAGACCAAGCAAGCGGTGGAACTGGCGACGCTGGAATGGGTCGCCTGGTTCAACCATCACCGTTTGATGGAGCCGCTGGGCTACGTCCCTCCGGCCGAGTTCGAGGCCAACTACCATCAACAACGCGCTGGTCAGGCCGCGACCGTCTGACTTAAACCAACGGGCCTCCGCGGAACCCGGGGCGATTCACCGACTACCGCGACGCACGTCCTGATCAAGCACCAAGACTCTCACCAGTTGTGAGAGTCTTGCAAGGACACCGGGCAAAAGGCGGCCTCCACTCTGTCGGCCGCACGTCCTAGTGAAAATCCCGGCTGCTCGTTGCCAACCCACCAAGCGGCGCCGTCAGATCCTCGACATGCCTGGCGATGAGGTTGCGCACGCCACCATCGCGCTGCCAGGTGCCCTTCACCGCCATCAGCTAGGCTTGCGGACAAGAGCCCGGGACGGTGGTGAGTGCCACTCTGCGGCGTCGGCGCACTGCCGGTTATTCATCCGAGATCAGCCCTGGAATCTCGCCGCGCCAAGCGCTTGAGCAGGTGGTCCACCTCCCCGCGCGCAGCAGGTGTGAGCAAGGCGCCAGGCTTGCGCAGAGCCGCCGACGTCAGCAGACCTCGCCGCTGCAGGATGTACTTGCGAACCGCGAGTCCAGGCCCAGGTTGTTGCTCATAGCGAAGCAGTGGCAGGTGAGCATCGAACAGGTCGTGCGCCTCCTCGCGCCGACCTGACGCCGAGAGCCTCACCACGTCGCACAACATGTCAGGGAAGGCGTACCCGGTGTTCGCCCCGTCCGCGCCACGCTCCATCTCGTAGTCGAGGAACAGCCCGTTGTTGCCGCATAGGATGGCGACGTGGCGCATCAAGCCGTCAGCCTCGAATTCACGCAGCGCCGAGATCTTCTCCAGTCCCGGCCAGTCCTCGTGCTTCAGCATAACGCAGCTGGGCAGCGCCTGCACGATGCGGCGGATCACGCCCGGTGTCATCTGCACAGAAAACGTCAGCGGGTAGTCCTGCAGCACGAAGGGCACATCGGCGCCGATGGCTTCCACCGCCTGCTGGTAGTAGCCAACGATCTGGTCATCGGTGCGCAGCGTGTTCGGCGGCGCGATCATCACGCCGGCCGCACCGCGGTCCATCACCTCTCGCGTCAGCGCACGCATGGCCGCAAAACCCGGTGCCGACACGCCCACCACCACCGGCAGATCCGCCGCACGGCGGATCATCTGCGTGGCCACGGCCAGGCTCTCTTCATGCTCCAGCTTGGGCGCTTCGCCCAACTGGCCAAGCACTGTGATGCCGGTGGCACCGCAGCCCAAATAGAAATCCGTCAGGCGGTCGATTGATGCGGTGTCGATGCGGCCGTCGTCAAAGAACGGCGTCGGTGCGATGGGGTAGACGCCACAGGCGTCGGAGGTCAGTGTGCTCATGCGGGGACGTTCCTGGGTTCAAGTCTGGCTTTCGGCTGGCGTGGCCAAGAGGCGGGCCGTTCGGGTATCGCCGATTTGGCTCACGCCCAGCATTGCCATGTTGCGCGACACCTCATCGCGCAGCGGCGTGATGTCCTTGCGCACACCGGCCTCGCCTGCCACAGCCGCAGCGTAGTTGAACGGCCGGCCAATGAAGACGAAGGCCGCGCCCAGGGCCAGGGCCTTCAGCACATCGGTGCCGCGCCGAAAGCCGCTGTCGATCATCACCGGCACGTCGGGGCTGGCATTCACGATCGCGGGCAGCACGCGCAGTGGCGACACCGTGCCGTCGAGTTGGCGTCCGCCGTGGTTGGAGACGATGAGCCCGTCGGCGCCATGGTCCAGCGCCAGTTGCGCATCGCGCTCGTCAAGAATGCCCTTCAGCACCAGCCGTCCAGGCCACATCGCGCGGATCATGCGGATGTGCTTCCATCCCAGGTGCCCACGGTCGGAGAAGTCGCGCAGCACATTGGCTGACAGGATGGGCGCCCCACGGCGGGAGTGGTTGTTCTCGAAGTGCGGCATGCCGTGCCGCAGTAGCGTCTGCAGAAAGGTGCCGAGCAGCCAGCGCGGATGCGTCAGGCCCTGCCAGGCCAATCGTGCACTGGGACGCAATGGCGTCGAGAATCCGGCGCGGATGTTGTTCTCGCGGTTCGAGGCGATGGAGGCGTCCAGCGTTAGCACCAGCGTGCCGTAGCCGGCCGCCTTCACACGCTCGATCAAGGCCACGATCTCGTCTTCGGCGCCAGGCAGATACGCCTGGAACCAAGCATGCGGGTTGGCCTGCGCGATCTCTTCCATACGGATCAGCGAGGAGCCGCTCATGATCATCGGCACGTTCTCGTTCGCCGCCGCCTGCGCCAGCACCAGGTCGCCGCGGTAGGCCGACAACGCACTGATGCCCATGGGCGCGATGCCGAACGGCGCAGACCAATCCTGGCCGAACAGATGGGTCTGCGTGGACCGCTTGGACGTGTCTACCAACACTCGCGTGACGAACTCGAACCGCTCGAAAGCCTGAGCATTCGCCCGCAACGTTTGATTGCGTTCCACCCCACCGCTGACATACGCAAAAACCGGCGCCGGCAGGTGCCGGCTCGCCGCCACCTCGAAGTCATCGAGGCAGAGAATCCGGCCCAGCCGAGACGGCATGGCGGTCGTGCCCGCCGTCATCCAGCGATCACTTGTCCGTCCATGGCGCCGATTGCCACAACTGCCGGAACTCCGCTTCGTCCGACTTGAGTTCTTGTGCGTACGCGGCCGGTGCCAGGTAGCGCAGCGGCGCGAAGTAGCCGGCGGCCTTCGCCTGGAACTCCGGGTCCGCAGCCGTCTTCTGAAGCGCATTTACCAACTGCTCGCGGATTGCCGGTGGCAGGCCTTTGGGCGCCGCCACGCCACGCAGCGATGCCATGATGACGTTGAATCCCTGCTCCTTGAAGGTCGGGATGTTCGGCGCCAGAGTCGAGCGCTTCTCGCTCATCTGCCCCAGGTGGCGCAGCGGTGTGCCGCCCTTCTGGTACTGCAGTGCCTCGCCGATGTTGATGGCGGCCACCATGATCTGCTTGCTGGCCACAGCGTTGTGCACCTCGGCAGCGCCCTTGAACGGCACGTGCGTCAGTTTGACGCCTGCGGCACGCTCGAAGGCGAGCGCGGCCAGGTGGTCGTCGGAACCGATACCTGTGGTGCCGTAGGTCACGGCTCCGGGGTTGGCCTTGGCGTAAGTCGCCAGCTCAGCCAGGCTCTTGATGGGCGTGTCGGCATGCACCGAGAAGTTGCCCGGATCGTCGATGACGTTGCCGATCAGGTCGTACTTCTCCCAATGAAAGGCGACCTTGCGCTCGATCGGGATCGTCAGGACGTTGGGCGTGTTGATGAAGCCGACGGTGTAGCCGTCCGGGGTGGCATTCATCAATTCGGTGAAGCCCAGCGCGCCGCCCGCTCCGGGCTTGTTGAGCACGACGAATGCCGCGCTGCTGCCCAGGTGCTTCTGCATGAACTGCGCGGTGAGCCGGGCGATGATGTCGGTGCCGCCGCCCGGAGCGTACGCGATCACCATCTTGATCGGCTGCTCGGGATAGGCAGCATGCGCGACACCAGGGGCGAGGACAGCCGCGACGGCAGACAGGTTGAGGACAAGACCCGGCAACAGCCGGCGCAGGAAGGTAGAGCGGGGGGTCATGAGAATGTCTCCTGTAGTGATCGATGGTGCGTGGGGGCGTTGACTCAGATCAGCCCAGGATGCGCTTGCGGCGCTTCTCGAATTCGGGCCAAACCTCGGGATTGATCAGTCGAGGGGGGCGCTCGCCCGCCAGCAGGCCGACGATCTGCTCAGCGCTGATGGTGGCGACATTGCGGCGACCCTCGTGGGTCACGCCCGCCACGTGAAAGGTGGCGAACACGTTGTCCATCGCGAGCAGGGGGTGATCCAGCGGTGGGGGCTCCTGGTCCCAGACATCGATGCCCGCACCGGCTAGGTGGCCTGAGGTCAAAGCCTGCACGAGCGCCGCTTCGTCGTGGATACCGCCACGCGCAGTAGTGATGAAGATCGCGCCCGTCTTCATCCGCCCGAAGGTCTCGGCGTTCATCATCTTCAAGGTGCTCTGGTCGCGGGGGCAGTGCAGCGAGACGAAGTCTGACTGCGCCAGCAGCTCCTCGAACGTCACCGGCTTCGCGCCACGCCGTTCGATCTCTTCAGCCGACAGGTACGGATCGGTGGCGATCACGTCCATGCCGAATGCGCGGGCCAGTGCGGCAACGCGCCTGCCGATGTGGCCGATGCCAACCAAGCCCACGGTGTAGCCGCGGATCTCATGGCCCATCACATCCTCGCGGGCATAGCCGATCTCGCGGCGCATACGGCGATCGCCCTCGATCATCCGACGCGAGACACCCAGCATCAGGCCAAGGGTGTGTTCTGCGACCGAGGCTGCGTTCCCGCCAGCCTGGTTGACGACGGCCACGCCAGCTGCCGTGCAGGCAGCCACGTCCACCGTGTCGTAGCCCGCACCGCCCGCCGATACACACAGTAGGTTCGGACAACGCGCGAGCAGCTCTGCCCGCGCGAAATAGGGCTGCGGCAGTTCGTCCTTGGCTGCGGAGATGTGATAAACGTGCGCCGCGGACAGCAGGTCCCAGGCGACAGGGGGATCACCAGCCACGGGGAAGACGGCCAGCGAAACGTCAGTTGCGCCTGCCAGGCCCTCGTCAAAGGCGCGGTCGATCCACAGGTCCGAACGGACCACCTGCTTCTGGATGGCGGTCATCTCAGCGGGGCTCCGTGTTGCAGCCGATGCGCTTGAGCGTGGCATCGATCCAGGCTGTGTCGAGCGTGCCCGCAGCAATGTCCGCCAGCATCTTCTTCTCAGCCTCCATTTTCTGGTGCGTCGCGGCCAGCACGGACTCGGCGTCGTCGATGGGCACGCACAGCAGGCCGTCCGCATCGCCGACGACCAGGTCACCGGGCTGGATCACCATGCCGTCGATCGAGACCGAGACGTTGATCTCTCCGGGTCCATCCTTGTACGGCCCACGATGGGTGACACCTGCCGCATAGAGCGGGAAGCTGCCTTGGCCGATCTCCTCCGAATCCCGCACGGCGCCGTTCAGCACCACACCGGCCACACCGATCTTGACGGCCGTGGCCACCATGATCTCGCCAAATAGCGAGTTGGTGAGATCGCCACCGGCATCGACCACGATCACGTCGCCCGCCTTGGCCATGGTCAGCGCCTTGTGAATCATCAGGTTGTCGCCGGGGCGGCACTTCACCGTGAGCGCAGGTCCGGCGAGAGGGCCGCTCTTGTGCATCGGTCGCAGGCGGGGCCCCGCGGCGGACATGCGGGCCATGCAGTCGCTGATGTTGGCCACGGGCAGGCCCTTGAAGGCCTGGACGAGCTGCACCGAGACTTGGCGCTTGCGCTCTAGGATCTGCAAACCGACCATGTTCTGTGTACTTTGGAAGATCAGGGATTCTGGCTGCCTGCCGGAAGCAGGTAGCTGGCATCGAGCTCGGAGAGCTGGGTGATGCCCAGCATGCCCATGTTGCGCGAGACCTCCTCGCGCAGCAGGGCGATGGCCACGCGCACGCCGGCCTCGCCCGCCACGGAAGCGGCGTAGTTGAAGGGCCGGCCGATGAAGACGAACTTCGCGCCCAGCGCCAGGGCCTTCAGCACGTCGGTGCCGCGGCGGAAGCCGCTATCGATCATGACCGGGACCTCGGGGCAGGCGGCCACGATCCGGGGCAGCACCCTCAGGGGCGACACCGTGCCATCGAGCTGCCGGCCGCCGTGGTTGGAGACGATGATGCCATCGGCGCCGAGGTCCACGGCCAGGCGCGCATCGCGCACGTCCAGGATGCCCTTGAGCACCAGCTGGCCCGGCCAGATGCGACGGATGCTGCGGATGTGCTCCCAGTTCAGGTGGCCGCGGTCCGAGAAGTCGCGCTGCACGTCGGCCGAGAGGATCGGCGCACCCCGCCGCGCGTAGTTGTTCTCGAAGTGCGGCATGCCGTGGTACACGATCGTGCGCAGGAAGGTGCCCAGGGTCCAGCGCGGGTGCGTGATGCCTTGCCAGGCCAGGGAGAGGCTGGGGCGCAGGGGCGTGGAGAAGCCGGCGCGGATGTTGTTCTCGCGGTTCGAGGCGATGGAAGCATCCACCGTGATCACGAGCGTGCGGTAGCCCGCGGACTTGACCCGGTCGATCAAAGCGACGCGGTTCGGCTCGTCGCCAGGCAGGTAGGCCTGGAACCAGGCGTCGGGGTTGGCCTGCACGATCTCTTCGAGCCGGATCAGGGACGAGCCGCTCATGACCATCGGCACGTTCTCTGCGGCCGCGGCCTGCGCCAGCACCAGGTCGCCGCAGTAGGCGGACAAGGCGCAGATGCCCATGGGCGCCATGCCGAAGGGCGCAGACCAGCGCCTGCCCAGGAGCGTGGTGGCGGTGGTGCGGCGGGAGATGTCGACCAGCATGCGCGGCACGAACTCGTACTGCTCGAAGCTGGCGGCGTTGGCGCGGAGGGAAGCGTTGCGCTCCACGGCGCCGGAGACGTAGGCGAAGACGGGCTTGGGCAGGTGCCGCCGCGCCGCGCGCTCGAAGTCGTCGAGCGACAGGATGTGGCCGAGGCGCGCCGGCAATGTGCCGGCGAGTGGAGAGGGATGCTCGTCGGAAAGCGGTCGTGCCTGCGCGGCAGCCACACCGTCGGAGGAAGGGGGAATCTGCATTTCTAGTTGGAGTCCATGGGAAAGGCGGTTGCCCGCATGGTGGGGCGACGTGCACCGGCCCGCGCGCCCCCGCGCGACCGGTTGCACGCCGGCGTCAGCGCATTGCCAGCTTCGGCAGCAACAGCACCAGTTCGGGCACGTAGGTGATCGTCAGCAGGATCGCCACCAGGGCCAGCAGGAACGGCCACACCTCGCGGGTGAATTCCGTGACCGTCACCTTCAGGATGTCGCAGACCACGAACATCACCAGGCCGAACGGCGGGGTCACCAGGCCGATCATCAGGTTCATCACCACCACCACGCCCATGTGCACCGGGTCGAGGCCCAGCGCCGCGAACACGGGCACCAGCACCGGCACCACGATGATCAGGATGGCCGTCGCGTCGAGGAACATGCCCAGCACCAGCAGGATCACGTTGAGCATCAGCAGGAACGCGATCCTGTTGTCGCCGATGTGCGAGAGCAACTGCACCACCGTCTGGCCCACCTGTTCGCGCGCCAGCAGCCAGCTGAAGGGCGCGGATGCCGCGATCACGAGCATGATCACGCCAGCCTGCACGCCGGTATCCAGCAGGATCTTCGGGATGTCGACGGCGGTCAGCGAGCGGTAGAAGACCATCGTGAGCACCAGTGCGTACACCACGGCCACTGCACCGGCTTCGGTGGGCGTGAACACGCCGGCCAGGATTCCGCCGAGGATGATCAGCGGCAGCATCAGCGCCGGCCCCGAGACGCGCAGCGCCCCGAGGATGCCCCTCAGCGTCGGGCGTTCGCCGCGCGGAAAATTGCGCCGGCGAGCGATGACGTTCACCGCGATCATCAGGTAGATGCCCATGAGGATGCCGGGAATGGCACCCCCCAGGAACAGCTGCCCGATCGACACGCCGGCGATGGAGCCGTAGATGATGAACGGGATGCTGGGCGGGATGATGGGCGCGATCACCGCGGTGGCCCCGCTCAGCGCCGCCGCGAAGCGGGCACTGTAGCCGGACTTGACCATGACCGGCACCAGGATCTTGCAGTCCGACACTGCGTCGGCGATCGCCGAGCCGGTCATGCCGCCCATGACCATGCTGTTCACCACGTTCACCTGCGCCAGGCCGCCGCGGAAGTGGCCCACGATGACCGTGGCGAACTTGCTCAGCTTGTCCGTCAGGCCGCCGCCTATCATCAGGTTTCCCGCCAGCAGGAACAGCGGGATCGCCATCAGCGGGAAGCTGTCGGCGCCCGTCACGATGCGCTGCGGCAGCACCATCAGCGGCACGTTGCCCAGGGACAGGAAAGCCGCGCCGGCGCTCACCACCATCGCGAGGGCGACCGGCATGCCGATCGCGAGCAGGAGCAGGGCGCTCCCGAGCATCACCAGAATCATGCCACGCTCCCTTCGCCCGGCGCCTTGTCCAGCGGCAGCCTGCCCTTCAGGCGCAGCAGCGTGCGCTCCACCTGGTAGGCCAGCATCAGCGCGGCGCTTACCGGCACCGAGGCGTATACCCACGACATCGGGATTTCCAGCATAGTGGCCTCGACGTTGGAGTTCACTTCGACGATGTTCATGCCCTGCACGAGCAGCACGACCAGGGCGACGACCATCAGCGCGTCGACTATCCAGGCGAGCGCCGCCTGCAAACGGCGCGGCAGCAGCACCACCACCGTCTCCACGACGATGTGGCCGCCGTGGCGGTAGGCGACGGCCGCTCCGAGGAAGGTGATCCAGACGAAGGCGTAGCGGGCCAGCTCCTCGCTCCAGGAGAGCGGGTTGCCCAGCACGAATCGCCAGAACACCTGCAGCATGATGGTGGCGACCATGACGGCGGTCAGGAGGACGACGGCCGTTTCGGTTCCCCAGCGCCAGACGAGGCGCAGCGCCTTGACCGGATAGCCGCCCCACGGGGCATGGCCGCCGAGGGGCGGCTCGGGCGATGACTGTACTTGCATGTTGGAATCTCGAAGTGAATGCGCGCGCCGCGGACCGGATGGACGCGCGGGGGACGGCCGCAACCATGGCTGCGCCCGCCCCCGGCCGCGAGGGCAGGCGCGCGGCGGGGATCAGCCGGCGGTCTTCAGGATCTCGTCCAGCAGTCCGGGCTTCCACTTGTCGGCGAACTTCGGCGGCACTTCCTTGAGCACCACGTTCGCGAACGCATTCAGGTCCGGCTCGACCACGGTCATGCCCTTGTCCTGCAGGGTCTTGCGCAGCTCGCCTTCCTGCTTGGCGATCTGCTCGTCGGCATGGGCCACCGAGTCGTTCACCGCCTGCTGCAGCAGCTTGCGGTCGGCTTCGGCGAGCGACTGCCAGAAGCGCTCGCTCGCGACCATCCAGCCGTTGCCGCGCACGTGCGAGGTCAGCACCAGGTACTTCTGCACGTCGTGGAAGCTGTTGCCGTTGATGGTGCCCAGCGGGTTCTCCTGGCCATCGATGGTGCCCTGCTGCAGCGCGGTGAACACCTCGGGAAAGGCCATGGGGGTGGGGCTGGCGCCCAGCGCGCGCCAGGCGGCGACGTACACCGGGATCTCCGGCACGCGCAGCTTGAGGCCGGCCAGGTCGGCGGGCGTGCGCACCGCGCGGTTCTTGGTGGTGAGCTGGCGGGCGCCGCGGTTCACGATGCCCAGCACGCGCACGCCCTTCTTGGCCAGGAAGTCCTGGTGCATCGCCTGGCCGATCGGGCCGGCCAGCACGTTGCGCAGGTGCTGCTGGCTGCGGAACACGTAGGGCAGCTCCAGCGCGCCGAACTGCGGCGCGGCCGCGCTGATGATCAGCGAACCGCTGCGACCCATCTCGATGGAGCCGATCTGCATCGAGTCGTACATGTCCTTCTCCGCGCCGAGCTGGCCGGAGTGGAAGTTCTGCACGACCATGCGGCCGCTGGTGCGCTCGGCCAGCAGGGACTTCAGCTTCTCGGCGAAGTGGAAGGCCTCGCCGCCGATGCCGTCGGTGTGGTTGAAGCGGATGGTGATCGGCGCGGCGAGCGCCGGCCGCGAGATCATCGCGCCGCCGAGGCCGACGGCGCCCACCGCGCCCATCGTGGCGAGCACCTGGCGCCGGTTCGGGCGCAGCTGGGAATCTGCCTTCTTCATCTGTGTTGTCTCCATCGAGTAGTAACTGGTCTCACGGGAAGAAATGCGCTGGCAGGCCCTTACGGGTTGCGGGCGCGCCGGCCTCCACCGGCGTGCCCCGGCCACTGCCCTGGCCGTGTGCCCGGTCAGCCCTGGAAGTAGGCCGCCTTCACGTTGGTGAAGAACTCCAGGTTGCTGTGGCCGATCGAGTAGGCGCCCAGGCCGGAGTCCTTGACGCCGCCGAAGGGCATGTGCGCCTCGCTGTTGGTGCCGTGGTTCACGTGCACCATGCCGCTCTCGCTCTCGCGCACGAAGCGCAGCGCCTCGTCGACGTCGCGGGTGAAGACGGAGGCGGCGAGGCCGTATTCGACCGAGTTCGCCACCTCGATGGCCTGGTTCGCGTCGCGCACCGAGATCAGGGACAGCACCGGGCCGAACACCTCCTGCTTCGCCAGCAGGTTCTCGGGCGACACGTTCTCGATCAGCGCCGGCTCCAGGAAGTTGCCGCGCCCGAGCTCACCGTCTTCCAGCACGCGCCCGCCGAAGCGGATGCGGGCCCCCTGGTCCAGGCCGCTGGCCATGTTGCGCAGCACCGAGGCGCGGTGCTGGTCGGTGACCAGCGGGCCCATCCTGCTGGCCGGATCCCAGGCGGGCCCCACCTTGATGGCGGCCAGTTCCGCGACCAGCGCTTCGCCCAGTTCGGCCGCCAGGCTTTGCAGGACGATCACGCGACTGACCGCGGTGCAGCGCTGGCCGGTGGTGGTGAACGCGGCCTGCGCGATCTGCTTGGCGATGTTGGCGGCGTCGGCGTAGCTCAGAACGACGGCGGGGTTCTTGCCGCCCATTTCCAGCTGGGTGCGCACCATGCGACGGCCCGCCTGCGCGTTGATGTCCCCGCCGGTCCTGGTCGAGCCCGTGAAGCTGATGCCGCGCACCAGCGGGTGCTTGACCAGCGCCTCGCCCACGGTGCGGCCGGAGCCGAGCACCAGGTTGATCACGCCCTTGGGCACGCCGGCTTCCTTGAACAGCTCCACCAGCCTGACGGAGCACCAGGGCGTGAAATTGGAGGGCTTCAGCACCGTGGTGCAGCCGTAGGCCAGCGCCGGACCGATCTTGCGCACCGGCGTCAGGACCGGGAAGTTCCACGGCGCGATCGAGGCGATCACGCCGACCGGCTCGCGGAAGGTCATCGCCAGGCCGTTGCGCTTCTCGCTGGGCAGCGTCCAGCCTTCCATGCGGCTGGCCTCGCCGGCGGCAAAGCGCAGTTCCTTCACCGCCCGGCCGACCTCGCCGCGCGATTCGGCCAGGATCTTGCCCTGTTCGGCCGAGACGAGGAAGGCGAACTCCTCGGCCCGCTTCTCCAGCAGTTCGGCGGCGCGGAACAGGATGGCGCCGCGCTCCGGGCCGGGCACCTCGCGCCACGCCTTCCAGGCGCGATGCGAGGAGCTGACGGCGCGATCCGCGTCTTCCGCGGTGCCTTCGGCGAAGTGGCCGAGGACCTGGTCGCGCCGCGCGGGGTTCGTGATGGCCACGGCGTCGGGGCCGGCCTGCTCCCACTCCCCGTCGATGTAGTTGCCGTAGCGGCCGCCGATGTTCTGGCCGAGCCAGGTCTGCATGTCCATGGGTCTGTCTCTCTTGGTGGTGTCGTGTTTACAGCTTGGCGCGCAGCAGCGCCTTCATGTCTTCGAGCGTCGGCTTGCGCGGATTCACCGCGACGTTGCCGGACAGCATGGCTTCGGCGGCCACGTCGTGCAGGTCGGCCTCCGTCATGTGGAAGTCACCCAGCTTCGCGGTGATGCCGATGTCGGCCTGCAGCTGCTCGATCGCGATCACCGAACGCTCCGCCGCCTCGCGCAGGCTGAGGCCGTCGGTGCGCTCGCCGAAGATCTGCGCGATGCGTGCGAACTTCGCCAGGTTGCCCGGGAGGTTGAAGCGCATCACCGCCGGCAGCATGATCGCGTTCGCCAGGCCGTGCGGGATGTGGAAGCGCGAGCCGAGCGGCATGGCAAAGGCGTGCGCCAGGCCCAGGCGGGTGCTGTTGAACGCCATCGCCGCGATGGTGCTGGCCAGCAGCATGTCGGCGCGGGCTTCCTTGTTGCCCGGCTGGGCGACCGCCAGGCGCAGGCTGCGCGCGATCAGGGCCATGGACTGCTCGGACATCGCCTCGGAGATCGGCTGGGTGGCCGTGTTCACGTACGACTCCAGCGCGTGCGTCAGCGCGTCGATGCCGGTGGCGGCCGTGATGGCCGGCGGCAGGGACATGGTCAGCTCGGGATCGAGCAGGGCGATGCGGGCGCAGTTCAGGACGCTGCCGACGCCGAACTTGGTCTTCTGCTCCTTGTCCGACAGCACGGACCAGATCGTCAGCTCGCTGCCGGTGCCGGAGGTCGTGGGGATGGCGATCACGGGGGCGCCGGGCTGACCGATCTTGCCCATGCCGTTGTAGTCGCGGATGTTGCCGGGGTTGGTCAGCATCACGCCGATCACCTTCGCCACGTCCATCGCGCTGCCGCCGCCGATGCCGACGATGACGTCGCACTCCTTCGACCGGGCGAGCTGCACGCCGGCATCCACGGAGCGGGCGTCCGGGTCGCTCTCGACATCGGTGAAAGTGGTCACGGGGATCGCCTCGCCGAGGGCGGCGACCACCCGGTTGACCAGTCCGGCCTGCGCCACGCCGGGATCACCCACAACGAGGGCTCGCCTGCCGCCCACGCTCTTCACGAGGTCGGGCAGGCGCGCCAGCGCGCCCCAGCCGAATTCGATGGCCGTGGGGTTGTGGTAGCTGAAGGAGGTGAGGGAGGAGGTCATGTTGGTCTCTCGGGTTCGTTCTTGAATCGGCTTGGCTTGACTTGAAGAGCGCACTGCAATGGGGGGCAAGTGTTCCGCGCGGGTGCATCCTTCGTCCAATACATAATTGGTGCTCCATTGATACCTGCCCGGCATCAAAGAATGATCGACCTCCGGCATTTCCGCTATTTCCAGGCGCTCGCCCAGGAACTCCACTTCGGGCGAGCGGCGGCGCGCCTGTGCATCGCGCAGCCGGCGCTGTCGCGGCAGATCCAGCAGTTGGAAGAAGAGATCGGCACGCCCTTGCTGCGGCGAACGCAGCGGCGCGTGGAACTGCTGCCGGCTGGCCAGGTGTTCCTGGAGCGCAGCAACCTGATCCTCGAGGAAGTGGAGCGCGCTGCGGTCGATGCGCGGCGCACCGGCGCCGGGGAGTTCGGGCGCCTGTCGGTGGGCTTCATCCACTCCTCGACGTACGGGCTGCTGCCGTCGATCATCGAGCGCTTTCGCCACCTCTATCCGGACATCGAGGTCGAACTGCACGAGATGCCGATCGCCGAACAACATGTGGCGCTGACCCGCGGCATGATCGACGTGGGCCTGCTGCGTCCCCAGCCCGCGCCTTCGGAAGTGGAGGTACAGGCGGTGCTGGAAGATCCTTTCCTGATCGCGGTTCCGCAGACGCACCGGTTCGCGCGGCGCAAGGCAGTGCGCCTGCGCGAGCTGCAGGACGAGCCGATGGTGATGTTCCCGCGCCGTGGCAGCCCGCTGTTCCACGCGCGGATCATGGCGATGTGTCTGCGAGCCGGCTTCACGCCGCGCGTGGTGCAGCAGGCCACCCAGATCCACACCGTGGCCGGACTCGTCGGGGCGGGCATCGGTCTCGCGATCATTCCTGGGACGGTGCGCAACCTGCAGCCCAGGGGCGTGCGTTTCCTGGAAATCGAGGACAGGCCGGAGCCGGTGCAGGTCGCGCTGGGGTGGCTGCGGTCGAAGGAAGACATGCCGGCGCTGCGCTCGTTCCGCCAGGTCACCTTGCTGGTGGCGCAGCAGATCGGGGCAGGGCGAGGCGTGCAGCGCGCGGCAGGCGAGGACAGGACCGGGGAGGATGCGCTGGTGCCAGAGGAAAACGAATGACAAAGACCTCGTGCGGGAACGATCTCGCGGATTTCCGCGCCAGGCCCGGTCCAGACTGCGCGGGCATCAATGAGCGCGGCATTCCGTATTGGACGCAGCCGCGCCGGCGCCCGACACTCGCGCGCAGCACACGCAAGAGAAGACAGGAGACTCGATGACCCGAACCGCCGGCGTGGCCCGCCGCCAAGCGAAGCACGGCCAGCGCATCATCGGCGCCTGGTGGGCGAACTGTGCGACAGCGGCGGCGGCGAGCTGGACTGGACCACCGTGGGACTGCTGGTGCAGGCGAAGGGGCGGGGCTAACCCCGCGCGCGACGCTCATGGCTACGCGACGGCGTCATCCTCCCGCAGATCGAGGTAGCGCACTTCCGCTTGCGAGGAGGCGCCCGGGGGGCAGGGGGAGCAGCGAAGCCCCGCGGAAGAAGGTCAGCTTCACGTAGTGCGTGAAGCAGTGGAGGCTCAGGAACCAGCCCTGGCCCCCCACCCCGTAGAAGGGCGAGTTCCAATGCACCGCCTTGCGCACATCAGCGCTTTGCAGACGGACGAGCGCTTGGCTGATGACAGCGACCGCTGTCCAGCGGCCCGATCTACGGACCGGCTGTCCGGACCCGACCCATCGGCGACACCCGATCTGGTTCAACTCGCTGCCCCGAAGCTGCCGGTCGGAGCCGACCCGAAGCAGAGGTCACACGTCGGTAGGTGGCACTCAACGCGATAAAGGCGCAGCGAACGGCTTCAGGCCGTGCAGGCTTGCCACTTCGGGAGCTCGCGTACCTGCTATCAGCTGGTGGCACCGGGCCGGTGTCTGTTCATCACGACGACCCCCGCCTGGAGCCGACTGCGTTGTATCGCATGGCTCAACTACGCCGCGACCTCCTTCGCCCAGGCCGTAGGCGCTGCCTGCGCATTCCTATACTCCACCATGATGTGGAATCGAAACGCGTGTTTTCCGTGGCTGCTTCGCACATCACTGTGCATGGTGCTGCCTTTCGCGGCGTCTGCCATGGAAGTCGAGGTCCGGGTACCCTATATCTTTCTCTCCGGCTCCGTCAACGGGACGGAGTACCGCCTGCTGAAGGCCGCTCTGGACGAAAACCCCGGCATCACGACGGTTGTGTTGAAGAACTCGCCGGGCGGCGATGCCCGAACTGGCTACTTGGTGGGTGAGTTCATCCGCGAACGCGGCCTGAACACGGCGGTGGCAGGCTTCTGCCACTCATCGTGCTCCCGGCTCTTCCTGGGCGGCAAGCAGCGCTTCTTCAGCGATGACCAGCCGCCGGAACGCACCAGGATCGGCCTGCACGGCAATTACAACAACGAAGGCCGGCTGCTTGAGGACCGTGTCGGACCGTTGAAGGACTGGATCCTCAAGTTCAGCGATGGCAAGGCCCGTCCGGAACTGGTGGAACAATGGGTGCGCATTCCCATCAACAAGGGCTTCGCTTACTTCTACCACCCGACGGAGGGCCCGGCCAGCCTCGGTCCCCACCGCATGATGCTCTGCCAGGGCACAGAGGAAGCTTCGCAGAGGACCAGGCAGTGCGCGAAGCCCGACCTGGGCAACGCGCTGGACAACGGGATCGTGACTTCGCTGGAGGTTTTGAAGGTGCGGTGACTCCAAGCGGTGGTCGTGTTGGCGACCGATCCCGCGAACGAGGGGGGTGCAGCATTCGGCCAGCGAGACCCACTGCCACCCGCAGAGTCCAAGAATTGCTGGGCCCCAGCGATGTGTCGGCCACCAGATCACACCCATGTGCTGAATCGTGGCGGGCGGGGCATCCGCAGCTCGTTGGATCAGATCTAGAAATTTGCAGTCGGCCTAGGCGGCAGCATTGCGGACGTTGGCGAGGGACTGCAAATGGCCCGGGACCGCCCGGTCGACCGTGCGCCGCGTAGCCGCCGTCGAAGGCGGCCACCCCGCAGCAACACCCCGGGAGGCCACCGACTGGCTTCAGCTCATCAGGGCCCGCAGAGCGGTAGCGGGGTCAGTGCCTACATGTAGACCATGCACAAATCGCGTGGCCCGACCGCGTATCCGCTAGGTAGTCGTCCGCCAGATTGCGCCAGCCCGGCTGGTCGTAGAAGTGATGGTGCGCGTCGACGATCGGCAGCTCGGTTTGGAGTGCCTCCTCTCGGTGCGGCTGCAGCCAGCCCTCATGGACGGTCAGGTAGTTGTGGGCTGGGTTCATCATTGCGCCATCCCTTGTCTTGCCAGCCTGCCTGCTAAGGGGTGGTCCTTGCGACTGCTGAGAGCGCTGCGGGAATCGTCCCCGGCGTCGCCTTCGCAGGATATTGCTGTCGGCTGATGCGCGTCGTATGGCATGGCAGAGTCCGTTCAAGCCCGCCGGAAAGGTGCCGCTCCCCTCGGCGGCATCGGCCGGGTAGCAAGCTCACCAGCGGGCGCCGAATTCGCGCCGCAATTCGTCGATCTGCTCGTCGTCGAGCGGCCGTGGCCGGCACGCGGACGTGATCCACACGCGCGCGGTTTCCTCCAGTTCCTCCAGCACAGCCATGGCAGCGGCCGGCGCCTGGTGCCAAACGCAGGGCCCAAGCCGGTCCATCAGAACAGCACGGATCGGTGCGCGGGTCGCGAATCGTCGGATGGTTTCGACAACCGCATCCGCCGTGCGAAGGTCGCCGGGCCGGTGATACGGGACCAGTGGCACATGGCCGACTCTCATGACGTAGTAGGGCGTGATCGGCGGCAGCACATCTTCTTCGCTCCAGGCACCTTGCAACGTGAGCGCCACAAGGTGTGTCGAATGCGTATGGATGACGCACCCGCGGTCGCGTCGGCCTCATAGATGCGCCTGTGCAGCGCGAGCCTCTTGCTCGGGCGCGCTCCACTGCGTAGCTGCCCGTCCGGCCCGACCCAGGCCAGCGTCTGCGGCTGCAGGAACCCGAGACAGGCGTCGGTGGGGGTGATGAGATAGCCGCCGCCGTGCGCGCCATCCACTCGCGCACTGATGTTGCCGGCCGTCGCGTGGGCATACCCGCGCTCGAAAAGCGACCGTCCTACGCGGCAGATCTCGACGGAAAGTTCGTCGCGGTTCATCACCAAAGCTTCGACAGCGCCTTGGCAAAAAAGTCAGTGCTGCCGAAATTGCCTGACTTCAGCGCCAGCAGCAGCGGGCGCCCCTCCGCCTGAGTCCACGGTAAACCCGGATCGATCGTCGGCCCGATCCTGAGTTGGCGTACGCCGAGTGCGTGCACGACGGCGCCGGAGGTCTCTCCACCCGCGACGACGAGCTGCGACACCCCTGCTGCCACGAGACCCGATGCGAGTCGAGCCATGCACGCCTCCACCAGTTCTCCCGCGCGGGCGGCACCGAGCGCGCGTTGCACGTCGCGCACGCTCGCTGCGTCAGCGGTGGCATAGAGGAGCACCGGGCCTGCGTGCAAGCGCTGCGCCGCCCACGCGAGCGCCTCTTCGACCACGGGCTTCCCCCGCCGCCAAGGCCATCGCGTCGATCTGCAAACCCGGCCGCCCGGACGCCAGCCAGTTCGCGACCTGCGTCTGGGTCGCGGCCGAACACGAACCCGACAGCACGGCCGAGAACCCCGTGACGCGCACGAGTTCTGCCGCGGACGCATCGCTCACGATCCACCCCCGCTGCTCGTACACCGCCGGCAAGCCGAGCGCCAGGCCTGAACCGCCGGTGATCAGCGGCAGCTCGGCGCACGCCGCCGCAAGGGTGCGAAGGTCGGCCTCGTAGATCGCGTCGGCCACCGCGAGGCGCACGCCACTCGCCCGCAGCTGGCCGATGCGCTCCCGCGTGGCGGCGACGCCGGCATCGACGACGTCGTGCCGGAGCAGCCCCACCTCCGGTGTCGACTGCGCCCGCAGCACGCGCACGAGATTCGCGTCCGTCATCGGCGTGAGCGGGTGGTTCTGCATCCCGCTCTCCGACAGCAGGGCGTCTCCGACGAACAGGTGTCCGCGGAAGAGGTGCGTCCGTTATCCGGAAACGCCGGACAACAGATGGCGAAGTCGCTGCCCAGCGCATCGAGCAACGCTTCCGCCACCGGGCCGATATTTCCGCTGGGCGTGGAGTCGAACGTCGAGCAGTACTTGAAGTAGAACTGTCGCGCGCCTGCGGCCTCCAGCCAGCGCAGGGCCGCGAGCGACTGGGACACCGCTTCCGCCGCCGGCAGGCTCCGGGACTTCAGCGCCACCACGACAGCGTCGGCGTGCGGCGCAGCTCCCTCGGGGACGCCTATGGCCTGAACGGTGCGCATCCCCCCGCGCACGAGCATGCTCGCGACATCGGTCGCGCCAGTGAAGTCGTCGGCGATGACGCCCAGGACGACAGACCGTTCTTCAGTCACGCCTGAACCAGGCCAGGCTTTCGACCGCGGACTTCGTGGGACGGTACTCCGCCCCGACCCAGCCCGTCCAGCCCAGGCGATCGATCTCGTCGAACACGAAGCGGTAGTCGATTTCTCCAGTACCCGGCTCGCTGCGCAGGGGCGGTGACGCAAACTGGATGTGGCCGATGCGGGCCGCGTTACGACGAAGGCGGGACACAAGGTCTCCCGACTCGACCTGCACGTGACAACAATCGAACATGATCTTGAGTGCGCCCAGACCCCTGCGGTCGATCAGCTGGGCTGCGCGATCGACGCACGACAGGATGTAGCCCGGACGGTCACGGCTGTTGAGCGGCTCGATCAGCAACTGGACACCGGTACCCTCGGCGCGGCGCAGGGCCACCTCCAGGTTGCGGATGTACGTCCCCCATGCCTCGACCTTGGGGATCGCACCCGCGAGCCCGCCCATCACGTGGACGGCGCAGCGCCCGAAGGCTGTCGCGTACTCCAATGCCTGGTCGACGCTCGCGACGAACTCGTTTTCGCGCCCTGGCAGGGCCGCAAGGCCCCAGTCGGCGGCACCGCCATGCGCGGTGTTGATGCCGACCATCGTCAGGTCATGGGCCTTCAACGGTAAGCGGCCAGGGAACACATGTTGATCTGAGTGCGCGCTGGTAGTGAACATGTGTCCGCGAAGGAGAAGCGGACACGTGAACACATATGGGGTCGATCTGATGGGCCGGCGGCGCCGGCGGCGGCATAGCGCCGAGTTCAAGGCTGCGGTGATCCGGGAGTGCCTGAAGCCCGGCGTGTCGATGGCGGCGGTGGCGCTGGCACACAGCCTGAACGCCAACATGCTGCGCAAGTGGGTGATTGATGCCGAGCACAAGATCGTGGCTCCGGTTGCCGCGAAGTCGGCGCCGGTTCCCGAGCCGCCGCCGATGCCACCACCGACGTTCGTCCCGCTGGCGTTGCCCGCACCGTTGGTGGATGGCGAGATCCGCATCGAGCTGCAGCGCGCCGGCACGACGATCAAGATCGTCTGGCCGGCTGCGGCGGCACGGGACTGCGCGGCCTGGCTGGGCGACTGGCTTCGATGATCCGCGTGGAGGCCGTGTGGCTGTGCACAGAACCGATGGACATGCGTGCCGGCACCGACACGACGCTGGCGCGCGTGGTCGCTGTCTTCGGCTCGGCGCGCCCGCACCACGCGTACGTCTTCGCCAACAAGCGCTCGACCCGGCTGAAGGTACTCGTGCATGACGGCATCGGCATCTGGCTGGCCGCGCGTCGTCTGCACCAGGGGCGCTTCATCTGCGCATAGGGAATTCAAACGCCCTCCAAAGCCCGACGACCAGACCGAGGCCAGCTGCGACGGGACGTCTGCGGCAATGAGATCGTCGCAGCGGTGCCCATTCTGACCGTCTCGCCGCTCCCCCTGGGTTTCGTCTGGCCTTGATCTGCCGCCTCAGTCTCAGGGTCGACCCTCATTCGGTAACGCCGCGGCCATTGGGCGCTCAGCATCGCCCGGCCGCAGGCGACGCTGAGGTCTGCGGAAGCGGTGCCGATCGAGGCCGGCACGGGCCAGACGGTGTTCAGGCGGCTTCAGCCCTACACCACCTCGCGCGCCCGCCCCCTGGGCGGTGGCTGCGGGTCTAGCCCCAGGTGGGTGAGGATCTTCTCGATCACCGGCCTCTCGAGGATGGCCGCGATGATCTTCAACTCCCCGCCGCCGCAGTTCGGGCAGGTGTGCATGTCGATGCCGAAGACCCGCTTGAGCAGCCGTGCCCAGCTGATGCGGTTCGGCCGCGCCTGGACCGTCTCGACCTCGCACTCGGCCGCTGCCGCTCCTTCGGTCGCGTGCTCTTGCTCCTGCGGTGACTGCGGCACCACCAGCGGCCTCAGCTTTGCGTTCGGCGCAAGCACGCCGTGGAACCGGATCAGGTGCAGCCTCGGCCGCGGCACCAGCGCCGCCAGCCGCTGCATGAACTCCAGCGGGCTCATCACCAGGTGGGTCGTTCCATCGCGCCACGGCGTCTTGAGCTTGAGCTCCACCTGCCCGGCGGCGTTGAGCTGCACCCGTTCGTCGGACAGCGCCGGCCGCGTGATGTAGCGGCACAACTGCTCCAGCCGCTTGCGGTCGTGCGCCTCCACCCGTACCGCGGCATGCAGACTGAAACCGTCGATGTCGGCGCACAGCGGCTGGCGCACCCAGTCCTCGCGCGGCATCGCGCCTCGCAGCGTCAGCACCTTCTGCCCGGCGCGCGGCCCGAAAGCGATCCTGTAGGTCACAGCCGCGGCCTGCAGCGGCCGCAACGTGCGCGCCTCCTCGCCGTCGGCATCCGCCTCGGCCAGGTAGGTCTGCCCCATGTCCTCGACCAGCACGCCACGGCGCGTGAGCATCTTCATGATCCGGGCGATGATGGTGTGCAGCAGTGCATCGAGCTCGCCGTCGGTCGGCGCACCCGCCTCGATGAAGGCCGGGGAGCCATCGGCACCGCAGCGGTACACGCCGTCCAGCACCAGGCAGTGCAGGTGGATGTTCAAGTTGGCGGCGGATCCGAAACGCTGAATCAGCGTGACGGCGCCGCCCTGACCTTCATCGGCCTTGAGTCCGGCGCTGTCCAGCAGATGCCGCGTGACCACGCGCTGCACCACCTGCAGCACCGGCGTGACCAGCTCCGGCTGCACGGCCAGCAGCACGCGCAGCGGGATCGGCAGCGACAGCACCCACTGGCGCACCGGCACGTGCGGGATGACGTGGTCGACCAGGTGCGCCGCCGTCTGCGACATGCGCCGCGCGCCGCACGACGGACAGAACCCGCGACGCTTGCAGCTGAACGCCAGCAACTTGTCGTGGCCGCACTCGCCGCAGCGCAGCCTCAGGAAGCCGTGCGCCAGGATGCCGCACTCGAGGAAGGCGTCGAACTCGTCCTTGATGAACCGGGGCAGCTCGACGCCGGTGCTGGCCTCGGTGTGCGCGATGAAGCTGGCCGCGTGCTGCTGCACCAGGCGATACAGCGTGGTCCGCTCGGGGCGGTGGCGCTCGTAGTGGAGCGCTGCGCCGTCCGGCGCCGTGCGCCCCGCAAGGGACTGCTGGCCGGTGGCGTGCACGATGGGCTCCCGATGGGGTGAGCCCGCACGGTCTCAAGCCGTGCTCCGCGCAACAATCGCCCAGAGGGTCGCCTGCCGATGTGTGCCCTCGGCTGCGGGACCGCCTTCGGGTGTATCGCTCTGCTCTGACTGGCGGCTTCAGGGCGACGACTTCGAGGGCGCGGATGTCGGCAGAGGGTCGACTTGAGCCGGACGGCCCGGCGAACGCTTCGCCGGAAAGCTGACACTGAAGGCTTGCCTCCCGAGAGCTGCCGCTCGCGGACGCCCCAGATCGACCCCCAGCGGAAGTTCGCTGTAGTGGGCCGACCCGCCGGAGCCGTCATTCACTCCGCAACGCCGGCGCGCCGACTTTCGGGCAACGCCACCATCACCGGTTGGCCCGGCGTGGTGCAGCCGGTGTCGCAGCACTTCCCTGGCTGCCGGTTCTTCGTTATGCCTCGCTTTTCGTCATGCAGCACGCCGCGCTCCAGCAGACGCTCCACGAGTTCTACCTTCGACCCCACCGGGTAGTTGCGCCAGATCTCCTGCTTCATCGCCGCCGGTGAGCCACCGCCGTGCAGGCTGATCACCGAGTACCAGCCGCCCTGGTAGGAAGCGGTGAGGTCTTCGATGAAGCGCGCCGTCTGGATGCGCTTGTCGTAGGGGATGTCCGGCGTCGCCTGCAGCACCTCGGACAACTTCGCGGCCGTGGCCGGGTTGTGGTCCTCGTCCGGGCCGGGCAAAGCGACGATCAGACCGCCCGACACCTCGTGCGCGATGCGGTGCATGTCGTAGATCTTGGTCGCCAGCAGCAGCTTGCCAATGTTGCTGAACACCGGCTCGGGCATGAACGAGCCGCTGTGCGGGTCCTTCTCCGCGTAGACGCTGGCCGCCACGCCGCAGGCGAAGAAGCTTTCGGTGATGGTGATCAGCTCGACCATCGGGTCGCGCAGGTTGCTCTTTATGCTCGGGTCCAGCCCGTTGGCCTCGCACATCAGCGCGCCCGCGCCGATCAGCAGGTCACCGAAGCCGGCCCGGGCGGCGATGCAGCTGTGCCGGTGGTGGGTGGCGTAGCTGTAGGTCAGCACATGGCTGTACGCCCATTCGCCGGCGAAAAACACACGGTCCCACGGCACGAACACGCTGTCGAAGATCACGACGGCGGTCGATTGGCCGTACTTGCGCGAGAACAGCGCCTCGCCATGCTCGACCTTCTCGCCCGGTCGGCCTGCCGGGCGGGACACGATGGTGATGCCCGGCTCGTCCACACGCACCGCGCAGCACACCGCAAAGTCAGCGTCCTCGCGGCCCATGTTGCGGCTGGGCATGACCAGGAACTCGTGCATGTACGGGCCGCCGGTGACGATGGCTTTGGTGCCACTGATGACGATGCCCTTGGCGCTGCGCTCCACGACATGAACGTAGGTGTCGGGGTTGGCCTGCTGGTGCGGCTTGCGGCTGCGGTCGCCCTTGGCGTCGGTCATTGCGATGCCGAGCGACAAGTCGTTGTCCTGCACATGGGCCAGGTAGGCCTCGAAGCGGCCGCGGTGTTCGGTGCTGCCCTTGGCATCGTCGATGCGGGCCATGGCCTGGGCGATACCGTTCAGCGCGTCGTGCGCCAGGTAGCGCTGTGCGCAGCCGGTCTCCTGGCACAGCACCCGCACGGCTTCCAGCTTGTTCAGCAGGTCACCTGCCGACTCGTTGACGTGCAGCATGCGGCTGACGACCCGGTTGCGGCGGGTCTGGGTGGCCAGTGCGATCGGCTCCAACTCATCGCGCAGAGCGTAGTCGTAGGTGAATGCAAGGGCGTTGACGCCGGGGCGCAGCGACGGGTCATCGACCACGCTGGTCACCTCGCGACCATCGACAAAGACCTTCGGCTTGTAGCGGCGCAGCGACTCGCGGTAGGCGTCGCCGGACATCAGGTTGACTTTGGTGACGGCGTCGGAGCAAGCGGCAGGCATGGTTGTCTCCAGGCAGATTGAACATTTAGCATTTCAATTAAACATTGTTCAATGCGAATGGTCAACGTTTACAATGGCCCATGGCTACATCGACGACGACCTCCCGCCGCCCGGCTGCCAAGCGGGCTGCGGCCCAGCCGCGCGAGGTGCTCAAGCAGGCGCTGGCCGACGTTCGGCGCCGCGCGGTGCTGGACGCGGCACGCTCGGCGTTCTTCGACCTGGGCATGGAGAAGACCAGCATGCGCGAGATCGCTCAGCGTGCCGGCTACACCGTGGGCGCGATCTACAGCTACTTCGCCAGCAAGGAAGAGGTGTACGGTGCCCTGCTGTCGGAATCGCTGGAGCGGCTAAATGCGCAGGTGCAGGCCGCCCTCGACGGCCGCACCGGCGCCGCCGAGCATGTGCGACTTGCGGCAACAGCGTTCTTCGACTTCTACCGCGAGAACCCGCGTGACCTGGACCTTGGCTTCTACCTGTTCCAGGGCATGAATCCTCGTGGGTTGACGCCCGAGCTGAACGAAAAGCTGAACGCGCGTCTTCGTGACGCGTTGCAGCCGGTCCAGGATGCCCTGCAGGCACTGGGGCAGCCCCCGAAGCGCGCCCTGGAAGAAGTGACGGCGCTTTTTGCGCACTCGGTTGGCCTGCTCGTGCTCAGCCACACGGGGCGGATCCGCATGTTCAAGCAGGCGTCGCAGGATCTCTTCGACACCTACCTTCGGCAACTGCTGGGCCGCGCGTCGGGTCGCGGAGAACGTCCAGGGGAGGCATGAACATGGACGCCGTGAAAGCGAGGGACTGTGCGCTGGTACTCGTGGACTACCAGTCCCGACTGATGCCAGCCATCCACGACGCGGCTGCAGTGGTTGCCAACGGCGTCCTGTTGGCACGAGCGGCCCGCGTCCTGGACATCCCTGTCCTCGGCACCGAACAGAACCCCACGGGCCTAGGTCCGAACGTCGTGAAGATCCGGGCCGAGTGCCAGGCCACGCTGGCCAAGACGCATTTCGATGCTTGTGCCGATGGACTGATCGAAGCATTGCATGACGCGAAGCCGACGGGCGATCAGGTCGTCGTCGCCGGATGCGAGGCCCATGTCTGCATGATGCAGACGGCGCTGGGCTTGCTGCGTGCGGGCAAGCGCGTCTGGGTGGTTGCGAATGCCAGCGGTTCGCGACGGCAGGCAGATCACGCAGCGGCCATGACCCGGCTGTCGCAGGCGGGTGCCACGGTCGCGACCCACGAAATGGTGCTGTTCGAGTGGCTTGGCAATTGCCAGCACCCGAAGTTCCGGGAGGTCCTGCAACTCATCAAGGCCGCTGGCTGATTGAGCCGCACGACCGGTAGCAGGCGCGACGCGACACCATCAGCGACTGGCCGATTGTGGCCGAGTCCTGGTGGTCACGAACGGCAGCTTTGCGGAAGCGAAGGCTGCGAGATGTCGGTCCCCGCGTAGAGCAGCCTTGGAGAAGTTCGGATGACGGGATTGGGTCGATTCGAGTCGACCGCCCCGGCCATCTGCTTGCCGTAGACCGGTCGTTGGCCGACAGCCACGCGCCGCGTCGTAGCGAGCTGCGGGGTCAGTTCGAGCCGAACTCGCCGCCCAGGATCGCGATGATGTCCTGGCGGTCCCCCAGCAACCGGACCACGTCCAGATGGTCTTCGCGCTCGAAGTAACACCACACCAGCGGAAACTTCCCCACCCGCCACGTCCGCAGACCCGGTATGCCCAGCAACTTCCCGAGCCTCGGCGAACCCATGCCCGGTTCAAGTTCGACCTGGTCGAGCGCTTCGTTCGTTGCCTTGGCCACCTTCACCGCCAGGCGGGCGCCACCCTCCTTGCGGTAGTACCGGACCTCGCCTTGCTGGTCGCGCAGCGCCTGCGGGCGCAGAACCGCCGGCTTCAATCGATCTCGCCGCGAGCTATCGCCATCAGTTCCTTCTCGTCCGCCTTGGTGCGACGACGGCCGGGCCCGGATGCCAGCCCTTCTTCGATGAGGTCCCGAAGCCGCTTCTTGGCCTGCTCTTCCTGGTCGCGCCGGACCAAGTCGCGGATGTACTCGCTGGTGTTGCCATAGTTGCCGGCGGCGACCCGGTTGTCGATGTACTCGCGCATCGACTCGGGCAAGGCGAAACTCATGGTTTGTCGGCTCATGTGGGCATCTTGGGCGGTTTGACAACTGTTGTCAACTGCGCCGACTGGCCTTCTTCCAGTTCAATGTGTGCGGGAGCAGGTCTCGTCACGAACCAGACCGAGTTGCCTGGCCCGGCACGCGTTGGATCAGCGCGGCAGCGAACTTCTCGACGCCGAATCTCATCGTGCCGCGGAAATTGATGTGCGAGAAGTGCGCCGGGCCGATGCGGCGCAGCCAGTCGTCCTCGACTGGGATCCCGTCTCGCTTGAGCCTCTCGACCACCTCGTGCATACGGGCAGTGTTCCAGGCCAGCACGATGTTCGTCAGCAGGGCGTGTGAGCCGGAGATCGCCTTCATCTCGTCCCGCCGCCGGCCGCGTTCGGGCGCCACCTTGCCTGAGTACACGGCGCGCTGCAGCTGATGCACCGACTCGCCACGGTTCAGCAAGGTATGGATCTCGCGGCGGAAGTCCTCGATAGCGATGTAGTCGCACAGGAACACCGTTCGCAGCAGCCGGCCCAGGTGCTCCGCCGCCCGGTGCAGTGGATCCCCCTGGGCAGCCGACCCGAAGCGCTGCAATGCCAGCGTGGCGGAGACACGTCCCGAGCGGATTGACGCCGCCAGGCGAAGCAATTCATCCCAACCGCGTTCGATGGCGGCCAAAGAAACGCGCCGAACGGTGACGACTTCCAAGCCATCGGGCACGGTGAATCCACGAGGCAGGTAGAGCTTTCGTTCGGCCAGGTCCCGCAGGCGGGGGCACAAGTCAAATCCCAGCAGCTTGGAGATGGCCATCGCCGGATTCGTGTAGCCGTGCGTGTCGACCGCCAGCAGCGAGATCCGAATCCGATCCGCCGCGCTGTTGTGCTGCTCGATGCCCTCGATGGCGACGCCGGCCTGTCGTTCGTTGAGCACGATGGGTTGGTCGTAGACGATGCCCCAGCGGTCGCGCACATGGGTGTAGAGGCCTGCGGCGTAGGTGCGCCGGCGTGGGTCCACACGGGCGTTCCACAGGTGGCGCGAAACGTCCAGCGACATCATGTCGGCTGATGCCTTGTCCCCGTTGCCCCACAGTGCCGCGATGGGGATCCGGCTCTGGAACTCGGCCACGCGCTCGTTGGCGCGGCGCAGGCGGCCACTTCCTTCCAAGGCGCGCATGGCCACCGTGACTTGTGTGGGCTCCAGACCAGGGATCATCGACGCCACGCCCTTGGCGTCCGCATCGGTACCGTGCGCCAGCAACGCGCCGTACAGGGCCACGAGTTCGCCGGTGGACTGCGCGCGGTGGCCGAGCAGCGCTTCGCTGTACCCGGTGGCGGCATCCACCTCCAACAGCATGTCCGGAAACTGTACGCTGCCAATCAAGTTGTAGATGGTCTCGCGTGTGCGCACCGGCTCGGCTTGATCCGGCAGTGCCGTGATCGCAGGCAGGTGGAGCATGCCGTCGGCGCCGATCTCGACCTTGCCGCGCCGCTGGGCCTCTGCCACCGCAGACATAGCGGCCATCAAGTTGGCCAGCAAGGGCTCCAGGAATTCGGCCGCCGACTTGGGCATGCCCAGCAACTCAACCTGCTCGTCCCGTTGCAAGACCCAATCCGCCGGCGGGATGAGCATCTGGTCTCGCTCCCGAAAACTCAGCGAGTGGTCCAGCCAGACACTGCCTCGGCGAAGGCTCTTGCGCAGCGACATCATCGTGCAGGCCTCGAACGCCCGAAACCCTGAGCGGGGGTCCAGATCGCGGACCAGGCCGTGCCAGGCTGTGCCTACATCCGGCAGCGGTACGCCCTCCTTCAGCTCGGTCACACCCTTGCGCTGCAGATCCGTCCAGGACTTCCACTGTTCGAAGCCCGGATCGCCGGGGCGGCCACCGAGGTCCAGATCTTTCAGCGCTCCCAGGCAAGCGCGCACGCGCTGGCTGTCTTCCGCCAAGGCCTTGCGAACCAAGGACACGAAGCTGCCGCTGGCGGCTTCGCCGAGCTCGGCGAGCAGTTCTCTGGCTTCCAGGACTCTCGCCTGCCAGGTCTTCGTTTCGTCGTGCAGGACGGATCGCGCCTTGGCCGCCTGCTGGATCAGGCCTGTCGTGCCCCGGACACGGTTTGACTGGGCCTTGTCCGCCGCCTCGCGGAACAGTTGCTGGCTGCGCCGGCTGGTTTGCATGATGGCGACATCGGTGAGTTCGAGCAGCGTCACCCGCAGGAAGCACACCAACTCGATCAGCTGGCGCGATGGCTTGATCTCCCGCGTCTTGACGGGGCGCCTGGCCTGGACCTGACGGGCATAGGCCTGCTGCTTTGCCAGCGACACGGCACTCAGGTTCCAGTCGTGGGCGCCGAGCTCTTTCAGGTAGCGGACCTTGTCGATGGTCTCCGCAAGGGTGCTCGGGCCGTGACGCTTGGACGGCGTCTTGAGCCACTCCAGGCACGTCGTGTCGGTGCCCGGCCGCGTGCTGTATGCGGCGTCGACAACCTTCTGCGCCGCTGCCGGTGGTACGGCGGCATTCACCGCGCTGAGGATCTGCGCCTCTACCACGGCGAATGCATCTCGGGCCCAGTCCTGCAGGCGGCGCGCTCCTGGGATCAGGATGCGCCGCGTGAACAGCC
>ERZ650309.221-NODE-221-length-28462-cov-6.022565_pt1 | contig 28462 bp, 22 predicted proteins | sample MGYA00376245_ERZ650309 | MGnify/ENA primary metagenome ERZ650309 (study PRJEB26733, sample SAMN07839294) | wastewater metagenome | biome: urban; feature: wastewater treatment plant; material: waste water | place: USA: North Carolina | collected 2016-04-26 ...
TCTACACAGGCGAAGACACTCTTTCCCTACACGACGCTCTTCCGATCTAAAATCCCATGCAGAGCCATGTTCACTATAATCCTCTCTTACAGTGCCCCACTGTCTTTCAGACAAATATGGACCCCATTTCATCCAATTTTTTTTATTACTATAATGCTCCATTAAGCGATTTTTTTCAGCGCCCATGTTCTTCCTTTTTTTAAAAATGTTGTAATAATATTGTTACGAATACCTAGTTAAAAAATAATCTATTTGAATACCAATAGTAGTTTTCCATATCAGCATTCTTGCATCGCAATCACTTCATCAAATGTGCAAATGGCATCAGCTTGTTAGATTTCAAACTGCTACCATTGCATGCATGCTGCTTCATTGGAAAGAAGCATTACCCATTATCCTCAAAGCCCGGATACAAGGTCATACCACCATCTACATACACTGTGGTGCCATGCATATAATCGCTTAAATCACTGCATAAAAACACCGTTACATTCCCAATATCACTGGTCACACCCACACGCTTATAAGGTATCAACCTTAGCAAGTTTTGCTCTGCTTCAGGTGTATGCCATGCCATAGTATTGATGGGTGTTTTAATAGCACCGGGTGCTATGCTGTTTACCCTTATTTTATGTGGCCCAAGCTCCTGTGCTAGGGATTGCATAAACATAGCTACTCCCCCTTTTGAAGCAGCATAATTAATATGGCCTGCCCAGGGAATAAGCTGATGCACACTGCTCATACAAATTATTTTTCCCAAAGATGCAGACATATCTGCCCTAATGCCTCGGCGAAAAAATTCCTTTGTAACTGATTGTGCACAAAGAAACTGTCCGGTAAGGTTTACGTCAAGCACAAACTGCCAGTCTGATAAACTCATCTCTAAAAATGGAGCATCTTTTTGTAAACCGGCATTATTGATTAAAATATCTACTGTGCCAAATTTATCTACAGCAGCCTGTACCATAGCATCTACTTGGTCCGGCTTACTTACATCACATTTAAAGTCAATGGCATTGCCACCAAAGCCAATTATTTCCTGTACAATTTCATCTGCGGCCACGGAGTTGCCAATATAGTTGATGAGTACATTAGCACCTGCTGCTGCAAGCTCAAGAGCGCAAGCTTTACCAATGCCACTACTGGCTCCGGTTATAATGGCCGTTTGCCCATCTAAGCGTATTTGATTTTTATGCATATTATATTTTTAAACTTTTGATTAATTTATTTGAAAAACTGAATTCCATCCACAATGCTCATCATTTCTCCTCCATGGATTGTCCACATCTTCCTGCCAAAAAGTACCATCCATTATAAACTTGTACTCATATTCTCCCGGCTTTAAGATGGGCATGTGAATGTACCAATACCCATTCTTTGCAGGGCGCATTGGCATGGTGTCAATTTTCCAATTACAAAATGAACCCGAAAGGCTAAGACTCTTCTTTGCATTTGGTGCATAAATGGTAAAAGTCATTCGCTTTTTTTCATAATCTATTTGCGGGTTTTCTTTTAAAACAACTTCTTCCTGTGGTGCTAAAGCCGCAAACACAGCCTGCTTGGGCTGCATGCGCCCAAAACCCTGACGGCTTATATCATAGTTCAACAACATCTTACTTGTAGATAACAATATGTTGCGCATTTCTTGCGCAGAAAGTGCCGGGTTTGCTTCTAACATTTGTGCAGCTACACTACATACCAATGGCGCTGCAAAGGAAGTTCCATCCACATGCATATAGTGTGGGGTTATAAATTTTTCTTTCCAGATTACATGCTTTACTTCCTTCCATATTTTTTCTTTTCCAGCATACAAATCAAACTCATGTGCCAACAATTGTTTATTGTTTTCAATGATGGCAGGCATATAATCTTCATGCTCTACCGCTTTAAATAAAACGGCAGCTTTTTCCTGTGTGCCGCTACCCGGCAATATGGGTGCGGGTAGCCAAATGGAGTTTGTGATTAATTCAGGCTTGGCATAGCCATCTACGGTAACACCATAAGTGCTGTGATATAGAATAATGTCTCCATCTAATTTATTTTGATCGTCCAAACCACCTACTGCCACTACATGCGGACTGCTGGCCGGTGGTAATACAGATGCATCAGTACTATTGCCAACGGCACTTACTACTAATACATTTTCTGAAAATAATGCATCTGCCAATTGATTGATTTCACTCTCTTTAATTGTTTTTGAAATATCCCCACTCAATGAAATATTTACGATACGAATATCATATTTCTTATGGTTTGCATGTACCCATTGCAATGCTTTTACAATAGCCTCATCTTTAATCTTTCCATCTTCATTCTGCACTTTTAATAATACTAAGTTTGCTTCGGAAGCCAACCCTTTATAAAGCCCATTACTCAAGCTACCATTGCCGGCACACACTGTAGATGTCATGGTGCCATGCCAGGCATTATCATGTGGGGTTTTAAAATAAGATTCATCATGCGTATCATCGGTAATATCTACTACTTTTTTTATCCTGTCTTTAATATCAGGATGCATATAAAAACCACTATCTATAAAACAGATGGTTACATCTTTCCCAGTAAAATCTGTATCAGCATTTAGCCTTGTGCCAATGGGAAGGATATAAAAATCTAAAAACTTCAATTTAAAATCATCTAAAGGTTTTTCATGACATTGATATTGATAATGTGTAATGCCTTCGAACTCATCGTAGCAACGGCTGCAAATACCTTCTGTTGTTTGCCAATTAGGAAAGTCTTTTTGAACTGATGCAATTACATCACTTTCTAAAGATGGCACAAAATGATGTACCAATTTTTTGTGTACCACGCCACATATCGGACATATTTTATCTGGCGAAGCTGTAGTTATAGTTTCTTCCATTGTTATAAAGTTATTGTTGTATGATCCAAATGGCATGGCCATCATAATCTCTTGTTACGAATTGATTTTTTTCATGAATACTTACCAATGTACCGGTAGCATAATTTATATTTTGTGCAAGGGTGTGATGTAGTTGCACTACATTATCACAATACATAACGGTTATCCAATTCCAAAGGTCATCACACTGCGTATCCAATGGTGTGGCCATGCCCACCCCGGGTATCAAATATTGTAAAAACTCTACTCCTGGCCCTTTGTCAGCAGCATTGCCTGTTATATGCAATTCTGCTCCGGCAACATTATTTAAGTGGGCCTGTTCGGTACCCATATTATGACTTTCTCCTCTCTTTTTTAAATCGAGTAAACTATTCCAAAATATAGCAGCTGTATCAGTATCACTAATACCAATAGCTGTATGATCAATACCTAAAAACAACTGGCCACTTGTTTGTTGCCATTTTGGATTTCCTTTACCCTTCGGGAAATAAATCAACTCGAGTGTATGACGATCATTGTCATGGAAATAAAATGCTCTAATGCCCGCCGCAGCTGCATTTGATGCGGGTATGGTTTGAGGAGCAGTAGATACATATTCCACATTATTTTGCGATAGCAACGCAAATGCTTTATCCATATCACTCACTACAATGGCAATGTGTTGAAAACTGAGATCATTGCTTTTTTGTGTTTCAGGATAGGAGCGGCCACCGGGGGTGAGATAATCAATGAGGTCCACTTTTTCATTGCCCAAACTAAGGTGTGCTACTTTATATCGGATACCAAATTTTCCAAGCAGGCTTTCATATTCAGCACCAAAAAATTCCTCTGTACCCTCTAATTCAAAAGGCAGTACTTTGGTATAAAATTGTAATGCATCTTGTAGGCTTGAAACCGTGATACATATTTTATTTACTTCTGTAATATGTTGGGCATTTACCTGTGCATGTATTGCGCTAAAAGCAAGCAGTACTAAGCATATTTTTTTCATTATTTCTGACAACAGTTTATTATTTTATTGATTTGCTTTTGCAGCTATTACCCCTCCAATATTGGTGCGAATTTTATACAGCCCCGTATGCGCTGTGAGGTATAAGGTTTTGCCATCACCATCACCCCAGGCCATATTTGCAGGTCTTTGATCGCACTCTATTAATCCAAGTAATTTTCCCTCCGGGGATATTACATAAACGCCCCCCGGGGCAGAGCTGAATATGTTTCCTGCTTTGTCCACTTTTAATCCATCGAGTGCTTCATCGCCTATTGTATAATTGAAACTATAGAATACTTTACCATTTTTAAGTTCGCCTGTTTCTGTAAGCTCATAACGCCATAAATCTTTTGTGTGGTGAATGTTTCGGATATCCCAATTGCTCACATACAAATATTTTTCATCGGGTGAGAAGGCAATACCATTTGGGCCACCTAAATCTGTTGATAATAAAATAGTTTTACCATCCTTCACCATATATACACCCTGATGCGGCAATTCTTTTTTTGGATCATCATAGAATTTTCCCAATCCATAAGGCGGATCTGTGAAATAAACAGTTCCATCATTTTTAAGTACCACATCATTGGGGCTGTTTAATTTTTTGCCATTATAGTTATCTGATAAAACAGTAACCGGGCCTTTTATTTCCTGACGAATAACCCTGCGGTTGCCATGCTGACATAAGATTAATCTACCTGTTTGATCTATAGCCAATCCATTGCTACCGGGCTGTCCTATATCGCCAATATCTGTACCAGTATATCCACTATGGCTTTGATAAATAGTGATATTATGATTAACCGGATTATAGCGATAAATCATATTCATATTTGGATCGCTAAACAGTAAGAAACCGTCCGGATGCCATACCGGGCCTTCTGTGAAAGAAAACCCATCTGCCAGTTTTTCTACCTTAGTACCTGGGGAAATGATTGTATTGAATGAGTCATCATTTGCCCAAATCTTGCCTGCACTTGAATATTGATTTTTTATCTCTTCTTGGGTATAAAAATCAAGTGTGGCATTTCTAATCCATACATAATTATCAGGTTCATCACCTATCAAGCCATTTGTTACCAATACTGCAATATTAAATTGCTCTCCTGGTGTGGCATTCTCTGTTAATACAATTCGGTTTCTTGCATTGTAGCCGCTGATAACACCAGAACCTGTTTGTCCAAACTGCTTTTTAGATTTACCATTGATATATATTTCTGAATAATCATCAGCAGTAATTTCAAAATAAACTACATGGCCTGTTGTGCTTTTTCCATTGATCATTTCCGGAATACGCACCGTGCATTTATACCATACAAATGAAAGTTTTCCATTGCCTCTTCTGGTTTCCAAATCACCGGCATCTGCCCATTGTACCTTATCTAATTCCAGAATGGTGGGGTATAAGTTTAAGGTCTGTACATCATTGCCCGTAGGGTAAATTAAATGTGCATCGGTAGGTGAAGGACCGGGTGATTTAAACGAAACTGCTTTTGTAGTGGCTACCGCATATTGCCAACTTGTATTTGTAGCAGCAGCAGCATTTTGCTGACGCAAATCTATAATAGCATAAGGCCTGTAAATGGCCAGTTCCCTTGTTTCCTGTGCATAGAGACTGCAACAAATGATGCAGGAAAAAAGTATAGTGATAATTCTTTGCATAGCTTAAAAAATCGATTGTGTAAATGGTCTAATTATTCAAATTAATTTTTGCTCCGGCGTTGGCTACTTCTACATCCTGATCTGCGCTGGCAGTGCCACTTACACCTATAGCACCAATTACAAAACCATTGTAGATAATGGGCACACCACCTTCTAACATATTATAACCAACAGTGATTAATGCAGGCCTTTTTGTATTGATATTATCTTCAAATGCTTTTGTATCTTTTTTGAAAAGAGCCGCTGATGTTGCTTTTGCAATGGATACTTCTGCTGCATTGGCAAATGTATTTTCACTTCTTGCCATTAATAAAATATGACCGCCATCATCAACTATGGCAATGGCCCCGCCCGGTGCATTTACTTTTTTTGCATAAGCCATAGCAGAATCCATAATGCGCTCTGCGGCTTTTAATGTAAGCACAGGTTTTTGAGACAGTTGCGCATGAGTGCTGATGCATAAAACGATGATGCTACAAATGCTAAGTGTTATTTTTTTCATTCTATTTTATTTTTTGTGAATTATTTTTTTGATATGGGAACGATATTCGCTGATCTTACTTTTCCGGTTTGTTTATTTTGTACAAAACTCAGTACAGCAATATTGCCCGTGAAATTGTCTATGTTGTATTCTGTTGAAAAGCTACCTGATTGTGCAGTTTCAATTCTTTCCAATGCTATGTTATGATGCACTAATTTCAATCCACTGTTTTCACCTCTGCTGATGGAAACAGTTGCTTGATCACCTACTACAACCATAACTGCTACTTCATCTTTTTGTAAACTTTCCTTTTCAATAGATGCCATGATCTGGTGTGCATTTGCAGTAATATGTAACACTTGTTTTTCAGCAGATAAACTTGAGAGTTGATCATTGATTGCAGCAGTTATTTTACTTTCATTAGAGCCTACACATTCAAAGCTGCCATTGATAACTGCCTGTGGTGTATATACGCTGTTGAGATGAAACAAGGAACCATAAAAATATTGATGTGCAGTAAAATCAGCTTTGCTGAATTGGTCTTTCCACCCTAATTTATTCCAGTAATCAACATGGTATTCTACAAAGTAAACTGAACGACCTTTGTAAGTATCTGACAAACCCTTCATCAATGACTCCGCTGGCGGACAGCTGGAACAACCTTCAGAAGTAAACAACTCTACTACTGCAAATCCATTATCGCATGCTTTCCCTGTTTGTGGCTCTTGCACAGTGGTCATTACTTGTACTTTTTCCACTTTCTTTTTTACAAATGATACCAATACAAAGAGTATCAAAATGCTACACACCGATAAAACTAAAAGACTGCTTTTTCTCATGCTATTTCTTTTCAGACTCATAAGAAGAAGCTGCTAATGTTTCTTGTGTTTCACCCGGTTTTAAAATATTATAACTAGGGGCATTATTATTGAGTGTTGGCCAGTTTTTGGTGGCACTTTTAAAATTCTTTCTTACATTTTTTTGCCAAAGTCCTAATGCCCTTGCATTATGGTTAAATACCAATTGACCATTAGCAATGGTATGTGTCCAAACCTGTACAGGACGTAGGTTGTGTTGTGCTGCCGCTATGGCACAATAGCCACCAAATGCAGGAGCATATTTTGCAGGATCTGTATCAAATAATTGCTTATTTGCTTCGGTTGAAAAATAATATTTGGCACCCGCATAGCTAGATTGAAATTGCGCATCACCCTTGATGGTTTGATCAGGATGAAGATGCATTTCTACTACATCGTAGCCCTGTGCCATTACTCCGTTTGCATCTACATTAAGGTTATTTCCTTCTGCGGTTTTGATAGGATTTTGTGCATACGAGTTTGTTACTGAAACTGCCATAATGATGGCCACAGAAATGGAAAAGAATCGCTTATTCATTTTTTGATTTTTAATAATTAAATAATTTGTTTGATATAATCTGAAATACGAAAGGCATTTGCTGCAATGGTTAAGGAAGGATTGTATGCGCCACAACTGGGAAAAAATGAAGCATCTACCACAAATAAATTTTCCAAGTCGTGCATTTTACAATGAATATCGAGAACAGAAAAACTGCTATCTGTTCCAAATTTTAATGTACCACATTGGTGGCTTACTCCATCTATTCCCAAATCATAACCACCCCATATAATTTCCTGTAGTGCAGGATCCATTTTTCCTACATCCTGCATGATTTTTTTTAAGCGCAGCTTAAGTTGTTCAAAAGAGGTTACATTATTTTTCTCTCTGAAATAAGTGAGTTGAATTTGCCCCTGCGGAGAAAGGCTTACTTTGTTTTCAAACTGTGGCACGTCTTCACTGGTCAACCAAAAATCAATGGTATGATTGGCAATGTATGCAGCAGATTTGTCTTTGAATGGTGCAGGAGGATTCCATAAATAAGTGGCAGGGTCGTTCTTACCCATGAGTTGAATCTCACCCATCGGATGTTGATAATCCCGATCTCCCCAATAGAAGTCTCCAATACAAAAATATTTTTGAAATGCAGCATCATTAAATTTCTGTGGCGTGTAGGCAATCATACATCCATTAATATGCGACATATAATTGCGTCCTACTAAGCCACTACTATTTCCTAATCCATCAGCATGTGTGTTGGATGCTGACTTCAGTAATAATGCCGCAGAATTAATAGCTCCTGCACCAAGTATGAATAAGTCAGCATGAAATGTTTGCTCTTCCCCATCAATTTCTACGATGACGGATGTTACTTTTTTACCAGTGGTATCACTGATTATTTTTTTTACAAAAGCACCTGTGAGTAATGATACATTTTCATTTTTCAATGCTGGTCTTATGGCAATTACATGTGCATCACTTTTTGACTCTGTGGGGTCAGGAAAGCCGTCAAAATTTCCCAAAACCAGCGGTGCGTCTTTATCTCCACTATCCTGTGGAAGCTGTAATGCCATTGGTATAGGATATGCCTTTATAGCTGTGTGGCGAATGTTTTCCATAAGCTCTTTTGTAAATTCTTCAGGAGCAAATGGTGGATACGGATATTCAACATCTGTAGCAGGCTCTGTGGGATCGAGATTTCTTTTGCCATGCACATGCATGTATGTTTCTGCTTTGTCGTAGTATGGTTTAAAATCGGTATAACTTAAAGGCCAAGCCGGCGACAAGCCACCAGGTGTATTGTATGCAGTAAAATCTTTTTCACGCAGCCTAAAAGCAGCAGCGCCATAGGCTTTGCTGTTTCCGCCAACGGCATAATAAGTAAATGGTGTAAACAGGTTTCCAGACTTGTCTATCCATTGTTCTTTAGTGCGGTATCTACCTTTTTCTACCACTTCTACAGGGTCCCAATTTTCCTTTTCTTTTGGTATAAATCTACCCCTTTCTAATATGAGTATTTTCTTCCCAGTTGAAGCCAGTTCAAGTGCTACTGTGGACGCACCAATGCCTGTACCTATGATAATAATATCGTAGCGCAAAATGAAAATTTTTAATGTTTAAAGAATATATTCCTTAGGCAGTATTCTATAGAAATACTTTTTGAAGTATGGTCAATAAAATATACCCCCGGCAAATACCTGATACATGTGCTTAATAAATTGATTGAAAATGATGCTGTGCTTATTTGCACATTTTACTTCGGAAAATACTTTGTATTAAAATTTTATTTCTTAAAACTGCTCTACAACAATTTTAAAAATGATTTCAAATTTTAAGAAATAGTAATCCGAATTTAGAACGTTTTGATTTTAAAATCCTGATTTTTTAATCAGACGAGAAATTTTAAGATACTTACAAAATCATTAAAAAAAATAATGCTATTGGTTATTTATAGGTTGTTGGTATCATCAATTGCTTTTTTCATTTGTTCTTTCTCTGCTTCACTGAGCTTATGCAATGGGTTTTTATGTAGCTCCTCTGCTTTATTCATCATGACACTATCTATTTCAATAGAGTCTTTGAGAAATGCTCTACAGACTTTACAATAGGATAAATGGTATTTCAATTTGATCCAATCTGCAAATCCAATAGATTCATATTGCTGCTGAATGCCCTTTTGTTGTGCTTTCAGACAGTTATATTTAATGGCTTTTAATAACCCCATACAATTTTATTTATCAACCTCCGGCTTTCTTAATGCAATTTTGTAGTAATACTTTTGACCTATGGAGGATTACCCAATAATTGGACGGAGAAATGTTAAATTCTTTACAAATGTCAGGCGTATTTTTTTCTTCAAGGTATTTTGACCAGAATACCCCTTTCAATTTAACTGGTAGTTTTTCAAGACAATATTGAATAACTTTATTTATTTCATTTCGTGTTAAGGTTGCATCTGAAGCATGATATGAAACCCATGCTTGCTTATTGTTGTGGCCATAGGTGCCAGGATCATTTGTATCATAATAGCAATTAATAAATGCAGAATCTGTAGATTCTAAGTAATGATTAATGGATTCAACATTTTTTGAAGAGCGATAATAATCGGTAATCTTATTTTTCAAAATGGTGGTGAGCCATGTTTTTTCACTGGCATCTCCCCTAAATTTTTCTCTGGCTTTAAAAGCTGCCAGAAAAGTATCTTGTACTAAATCTTTTGCCAGATCATGGTCATTTACTTTATACATTGCAATGGAGAATAAATAATCACTATACTGATCTACCCACCCGGATGGTTCTATACTATGCTTCATTGAATACGATGCTACTATTTTAACTTTGGTATTATGGTGTGTGCAAGGTATTCATATGTAATAAAATATTCAAAGAAAATTGTCTTAACCGGAAATATTTTACATTGTGATGATTAAAAAGGCGTACTCAAGTGAGCAATTCAAAAATTTGGTTGGAACAAATTTAGAGGGCCTATAAAAGCAAAAAGAGCCGCAACAAGTGCAGCCCTTTCCATAAAAATCAATATTTTATTTCTGTACAATAAATTGAACAGAAGCTACCTGAATACCATCAGCCATCATTTTCAATTGATAAATACCATTTCGAAGACTGGCAAGCTCGCCGGGGATCAACTGATGCTTACCAGACTGCATATACACATTTTGCAATGTTTGCTTTGTATTTCCATACATATCTGTAATGATCATTTGAACATTGGCAGCAGTTGCTAATTCGAATCTTATTGTAGCATTACCAGACACTATTGGGTTTGGCACAATACTAAGAACGGTATTATTATTTTTTATAAAAGACGGAGGAGTAGGCCCACATTTACCCGAAGTGGTTACAGAGTTTCTACTACCATTGAGTACAGCATGCATACGAGTTTTCTGTCCGGTTGTAAACATATACATACAACGGTCATCTGAGTAGTCCATATAGTTCATAAACATATCGCCATTGGGGCCATTATTGCAAGAAATAATGGGAAATGTCTTACATCCATAATTCTCATCAGCTTGATTTGGTGTATCACCAACTTGATCGCTTCCATTACAACCGCTACCATCATCACCCCAAATATGTTTTAGATTCAGCCAATGACCAATCTCATGGGTAGCTGTGCGGCCTAAATTAAATGGATAAGCAGCTGCGCCACTTGTACCAAAAGCAGCATAATCACAAACCACTCCATCAGTATTTACATTGCCGCCTGGAAATTGTGCATAGCCGAGCAATCCATTTCCCAAGTTACAAACCCACAAGTTTAGATACTTTTTACTGTCCCATGCATCATCACCTCCGCGGCTATTAAACTTTACATCATTATTTGAAGAGAACGAAGTTTTAGTTGTACTCTTTCTTACTATACCCGTGGTGCTACCACCGGTAGGATTTTTTGTAGCAAGACAAAAATTAACCTGCACATCAGCCACAAGTGAAGTCCATACAGATGGCACTTTTGTAACATCTGAATTTAATTTCTGATAGTCTTTATTTAACACAGCTATTTGGCTGTTGATTTGTGCATCACTTATGTTTTGAGCAGTGGTTTTATACACCACATGCACTACTACAGGAATGGTATAAATGGGTGATGGAACCTTTGATTGTTGTTGATCTAATACATACTGTTGGGTATATTTTTCAATAGCGGCCTGGTTTTGAGCAAATGCCGGATCATCTTTCAGCATCTGCATGTACAGCTCACCGCTGGAGCAACGTTTTCTTTTTTCTAATTTAGCATCTTGTGCATTTGAAGCAATACTGCCTAATAATGTGGCAGCGAGTAGCAATCTTTTCATGAATTCAATTTTTAAATAATTAATAAAAAATAAATAAGAGAATTATTTGAGTCTTGGGAAAGTGGCAATGTACAATCAATACAAATAACTTTAACTTAAATGATAAACAAATGACTAAATATTCAATTTTTATGTCTGATTGCTATGGTAAATAATTTTAGAATTATTCCTGTATATAAACAGGAATTTTATACTGCACATTTTTATTAGCCAATATAAATATATACCATCCGCTATTAAGAAATGATGGCAATCCTATTTTAAAAGATTCCCCAGAAAGTGAATGATTGATATTTTGTTTTAAAACGGATATACCGTTAGTGTTGAATAATTCTAAAGCATAAACTCCAACGGATAAATCTGTTAGAGATAAATTACAATAATTATTGATGATAGGATTTGGAGTTATTACTACTTTATTTTGTTGACCAAAATCCAAGGTTTGTACTTTGCTGTATGTAGAAGATCCATTTAGATCATTTAATTTTATACGATAGTAGTTTTTAGATTTCTGAGGTGCATAATCAGTAAAGCTGTATTGATTGTAGTTAATATTATTTTGACTAACACTTACATTTCCCAAGGGAAAATAAACAACTCCGTCAGTAGATTTTTCAATAGTATATGAGGCAACATTTTTTTCTTCAGCTACAATCCAAGAAAGCACAGCGTTTTGATCTTTTGCATTTGCAGTAAATGATAACCAGCGCACAGGAAGAATAAAACTACCAATGTTCATCACAGAAAATCTGGAGAATTGGTTTATCCCATCAGTATTTGTATTCACATCAGGGCTTACACCAATGAAGTATTGTCCATATATCTCAGAACCAATAGTATTTCCAATACCATTTAAAATGTCGCCATTTTGAGCTACATCAATATAATTTGGATCCCCATAATTCTTTTGCGTTAAAGTAATATCAGCATAATCAAACCCTGTTTCAATTTCGTCCTGTGTAATTCCAAACTGTGCAGGATCTCGCTTTGTAAAATATAGGTTCATGTCAGCGGTTGTACCCCCAGGTACTGCTTCATAGGCATACCATATACGACGCACTACTGGCTTATCCGTGCCGCCAATATCACCTTTAGCCAGCAAAAAAGTTAAATCATCTGCCGCACCAGTATTATTGATGCGTACACGGTTTGGGGCATCAAAATCCACACCAATTGGGAGCCAAACATTTGTAGTAACATTATTAACCCTAAAGCCAATATTATCGGCTGCATCAAATGGACTCGTAAAGCTCAACGCACTGCCAATACCTGTACAAAGGCAGATATAACTATTCTTATAGTTGGTGCTATTTGAAGTATAGCTGGTTTGGGCAATAGGTGTAAGACTACCTGTTCTAGTCCAAGTAAAGAGGTTATTTCCAGTAGCCAAAATCCCATTTTGTAAATCAATTCCATTTACTGATAATGGTGTGCCTAAAACTGCTGCGGCATTTGCACCCACTCCCGTTCTTTGAAGGCTTAAATTATTGAGCGTACGTGATCCTGATGTAAAACTGATTGTGCCAAGACTGCTACTATTTCCAGCAATGATTAAGTTTGAACTGGTAGAACCTGTAAAAGTTCCGCCAGCACCCGTAAGACTTCCTGAAAGTGTAAGTGTATTGGCACCAATGGTAAAATTGCCAGAGGTAAAATTAAAATTGCCAGATACATTAAGATCTGTACCAATTGTAACAGAGGGATTGACCCCGCTCCTGTTCATATTAAGATTGTTTAGTTGCCTTGCCCCAGATGTAAAAAACAAGTTTCCTATATTTCCACCTGATACACCCCCAATAACTAAGTTAGAACTGGCTGATCCGCTAATGGTTCCAGTATTTGAAATATTGTCAATACTGCCTATCAAATTGAGTGTTTGATTGCTCATTTGCCATGCACCATTTGTTAGATCAAAATTTCCTAACACTTCCACATCAACAGCTTGTTGTAGATTACTACTATTTGATAATTCAAGATCAAAAAAAACGGGAGTCTCAGTGCCAAGTATTTGCTGTAACGATGACCCTATAAACCTCATGGTACCAGAACCTGCACTCATAGCAACTTCACTATTTGAAAAATTTCCTGTAATGCTCAATTCTCCATTATTTTCAAATTTTTGTCCCACGCTTGGATTATTGGTGAAACTGCCATTGAGGTATGCAATTGAACCTGAAGGCATATAAAAATTACCATAATTTATGGCCTGAGTATTTGCTTTGATGCACAATAATAATATGCTGGCAAAAGAAATGATAGTGTACCGGCTAATCATTTGAATTTTTTTTTATTGATTGCCTACTTTTGAATCAGCTGCCTTTTCCACAACATCATTTTTTCTATTTCCTTTCACCTTTTTATCTGGTGCTTTTGCTTTGATGAGTATTGAAGTATCCATTTTACTCAGTTGTTCCATAACAGATAATGTTGTGGGTGTTTGATTAATAGATTTTACAGAAAGTATTACGGGTTTCATTGCAGCAATAATTCCGGGATTTTTTTTCTCAGCATGCATTTGATCTAAATGCACGGTTTCAAACCTTGCATCAGCATTATAAGAAACTAGGCCGTTTCCCAAATGTTCATCAGCTCTGTTGGCTACAATATGCCACATAAAACTTACGCTTGAGTTGCCTTTTTGCAATTCTTTTACATCAAATCCATTTGCCGTAGCATTGGATACAAAAACGCCATTACAATCTCCATATAATTGTATGAAAACTTTTAAAGGATGTTTTTCATTTACTGTAATGTTTTTACTAAATGTTTGGTCTATACTAATATGTGCAAAACCATTGACTAAATTTCCTTTTCCATAATCTTCGAACAAAATTTCAGGTGCTTCCGGTGCATGTAATGCTACCTTCTGATTTTTTTCATTATTTACGACAGTAGAAACTGTTCCTGTACCAATAATCTTATAGGCTGTTCCTGCTGTGCCAAGTGTTCCATCGCTTAAATAATTTATATAGACATCGCCTGCTGTGGCTGCATTAAATGTTTTTATGGCAGCTACACCTTGCGCTACAGATGTGGCATGTGCATAAATACCATCTGTAGTACCTGTAAATGCGCCGCCACTGCCAGCAGGATCTGTTTGTATTGTAGCTCCATTGCCAACAGCAACTATTCCTGTACCTGTTGTACCAGATGCATTTGCATAAACTGCTGCATCTGTGCCACTAAATGCACCCCCAGAACCTCCGGCAAGTGTAGCGGCTGTTCCATTATTTCCAACACCAATTACGCCAGTGCCGGAGGCAGCAGTTGTGGCTACTGCATATATTCCCGTATTTGAACTAAAAAATGTTCCCCCCGATCCACCTGTAAGCAAGGTGCCAATACTGCCCCCATTACCAACAGCTACCACTCCATTGCCCGAAGTAGCATTTACCCCTCTTCCATATATACCAACTGATTCACCACCAAAAGCTCCGCCGCTGCCCACTGTAATTGTACTTATACCACTATTGTTTCCAACTCCAATTACACCTGTGCCATTTGATGTTGTAGTTGCAAGGCCATAAGCACCTGTAGTAACCCCGGTAAAAGCACCCCCTGACCCACCTGTAAGTGTTCCAACTGTACTTCCATTATTACCAACTCCAACTATGCCTGTACCACTAGCTACCGTGGTAGCATATCCAAATACACCGGTTGTAGCACCAATGAGTGTGCCGCCAGATCCACCGCTTAATGTTGTAATTGTACCCGCATTGTTGCCAAGTGACAGAATTCCATTTCCTGATGCTGAGGTTTTTGCTAAAGAAAATGTTCCGGTTCCGTTTCCTGTAAATGCTCCTCCGGAACCATTTGTTAGATAGGTACCTGTTACATTGTTGCCTGCTCCAAATACAGCTGTACCGGTAGTATTTCCATTGTAGGCAAATACAGCAAATCCACCATTTTGTCCGGTTGTTGCTTCAAGACCATTACCAGCATTGGAATTGTTATTGGCACTATTTTCAGCAAAGATTGCACTACCATTTGTTTGTGTATTTTCTCCATATACACCGTAACCGTATCTATTTCCGGTTAATCCATAAATGCCGCTTCCTACATTAATCAATATTGTTCCCCCAGATGTATTGTTAATTGCCCGAAGGGCATCTGCACCAGAATTATTCGTTGCAAAATATCCACCAAGACCTACAGTTGACAGTGCTTCAATAGCAGGAAAGCTTGTTGATGCATTTGTAGCAGTGGCTAACATACCGGGTGATGTTGTATTTGCAGTTGTAAAATATGCAGGCGGATTTGTGGCAGTTGTACCAGCAATGGTTACTGTACCCACATAGCCCAAATAAGCATTTTCATTGGTCGAAATATTGCCACGTATGGCATAAGAACCTGATGTTGTACTTGTAGAAGTTACATTAAGACCATTCAGTGATCCCCCGGCTATTGTTACCAATTCGGTAGCAGTTGGTGCTATATTTATTCCAATACTTGTATTATTATCTCTAATAAGACCTGTGCCTTGTGCTGTAGCAGATATCCACCTTGTAACATAATCCGCCGTGCCACTACCCGTAATTTGAGTTAATGATTTCCATGCAGACCCAGTCCATATATACAAACCAATTCCACTACCACCCGTAGTAGTGCTGTTTGTATTGTACACTACAGTTCCTTCCAAAAGACTAACAGGCAATGGGGAAGAACTTGAAATGGTAGCAAGAGACATTCTAGGAAAAACTAGCCCCTTATTTGTTGATTCCAATTCTAGAATTGAAGCTGTATTTATTGTACTGGCATTATCGCCTAACTTCAATTGAGCAGTGGCAAATTGAGGAGCTAAAAAGAAAAAAATTAATACAGAAAATAAAATCTGGTACGAAAATAATTTCATTTTTATTTTTTATGATGCGAACAAATAATTGGCTTTGCAATTTATGATTTTTTTGATAAAAGAAATAAACTTTATCATTGCCAAATCGAAATCAATTTAATGTCAATAAAAATATCAACCCTTTTTTTTCTGTGCTGCGCAATGCTTAGGTTTAATGCTCTTAATGCTCAATCGCCTATTGACTCCACATTGTATGCATCCATTCTCACTAATGATAGCCTACTTTTTACTGTGGGGTTTAATACTTGCGACTTGCATCAATTTGAACAATTACTCCATGAAGACTTTGAATTTTTTCATGATAAAGGGGGTATTGCAAATAGGGAAAAGTTTTTAAACGATTTACGCAATGGTTTATGCAAGGACCCAGCTAACTATCAGTCAAGAAGAGAGCTTGTAAAAGGAAGTACTGAAATATTTCCAATGTATAATGGCAAAACATTGTATGGTGCCATACAAATCGGTGTGCATCGTTTTTATGAGACGATAAAAGGACATAATGAGCGATATGCAAGTACCGCAAAATTTACACATGTATGGCTACTTGAAAATGGTGCATGGAAATTATCAAGAAGTTTGAGTTATGACCATCAAGCAGAAAGTCAATCAAAAAATGAAATGCCCAATTTTGAAAATGATACAGAGGTTGAAAAATGGATAAAAGAAATTAATGTGCCTACACTTGGCATTGGAGTTATTAAACAAGGGAAACTACAAAATGTAAAAGTCTTTGGGGAAATAACTTCAGGAATGAAAGCCCCACATAACACCATATTTAATGTGGCATCATTGACCAAACCCGTAACTGCATTTGTTGCGCTCAAATTAGCAAGCATGGGGGATTTGGATTTGGATGAACCCATTTATACTTATTGGACAGACCCAGACATTGCCAATGACCACAGACATAAAAAAATTACAACAAGAATTATATTATCTCACCAAACAGGATTTCCAAATTGGCGTTGGATGAATGCTAACAAACAGCTTCAATTTCTTTTTGACCCCGGAACGGATTATGCCTATTCAGGTGAGGGCTTTGAGTATTTGAGAAAAGCATTAGAAAATAAGTTGCATAATTCTTTACAACAACTGGCAGATGTCCTAATTTTTTCACCACTAAAAATGATGGACACAAGATATATCTGGTCTAAAGAAGTGGACACATCAAGGCTTGCAAAGGCTTTTGATGCCAAAGGCAATGAATATCTGCTGGCTAAAAACACAATTCCAAATGCAGCGGATGATTTATTGACAACCATTGAAGATTATGGAAATTTTTTAGTGGCGGTAATGAATGGAACGGTATTATCCGACAGTATAAATAAAGAAATGATGACACCACAGGTAGAGAGTACCCAAGGTAAACATTTTGGACTTGGATTTGAAATTTACAATTTTAATGATGGCAATATTGCCCTCTCACACGGAGGATCAGATAAAGGGGTACAAACCATTGCTTTTGTAATTCCTAAAACAAAACAGGGTTTAATCATTTTTACAAATGTGGATGATGGAGTAAAAGTTTTTGAGCCCCTGCTCATTCATTATTTAGGACAATACGGAAAAGAAATAATTGATATTGAAACAAAATAAAAAAAATTTCCAGTTATTCAATTCTTTGGCGGAAAAAAATCTATTAATTTACCCGCACTTCAACTGCAAATAAAATATGTATAATCCATTTTCAGGCAATGAAATAAAACGTTCATTTATTAAATCCTTTACGGCTCCTGAGCCGGGCAGTAGGATAGAAAAAGAAACATTTCATGACCAGCAATTGAAACTGGCGCATCAGTATAAGTATGCTTTTCCAGATCCGCATGCTACAAAAACTATTGTAATTGTGCCTTCTCTTACTTTAGAGAGAGAAATGCTCAAACATCTATTCGGACATGTACACTATGAAGAAAGGTTGCTCTGTATGCTCATGTTACTGCGTATGCCAGAAACACGTGTGGTGTATGTAACAAGTGTACCCATAGATGAAGTAATTATTGATTACTATCTTTCATTATTGCCGGGCATTACAGGCTATCATGCCAGAAAAAGGCTCACACTTTTAAGTTGCTTCGATGCCACTTCTTATGCCCTTACGGAAAAAGTACTTAAAAGGCCACGCTTAGTAGAGCGCATCAGAAATTCTATACATGATAAAAGTCAGTCACATTTGGTGTGTTTTAATGTAACACAACTTGAGCGAACCCTTGCTGTGGAACTAGGTATTCCACTTTTTGGTTGTGATCCGGACCTTAATCATTGGGGTACAAAAACGGGGAGTAGGGAAATTTTTAAAGAATGTAATATTCTTTATCCAGATGGATTTGAAGACATCAGCAATCGGGAGGAAACAGTAAAAGCACTTGCGGCACTGAAACAAAAATATCCTGATTTAAGAAAGGCTGTAGTAAAAATGAATGATGGCTTTAGTGGAGAGGGTAATAGCTTTTTTAGTTATAAAGATTTATCTGTTAATGATACATTAGAGCAGGCAATAAGCGATCAATTAGAGCAACGCATAAAACCTGTATTGGCTGAAATGCCAGCACACGTATTTCTTCAGAAAATGTATGAAATGCATGGAGTGGTAGAAGAGTTTATTGAAGGTGATTATAAGACATCGCCCAGTGTGCAGTGCCGCATCAATCCGGATTTTACTTATGATGTATTGAGTACCCATGATCAGGTATTGGATGAAGAAACCGGACAGGTTTTTCAGGGGGCATTCTTTCCCGCCATACCAGACTATGCCGTAGGATTAGGATATGCGGGAAGATTGATATCAAAGGCATTGCAAAGCAAGGGATGCATTGGTAGATATAGTGTGGACTTTTTGAGTGTGCAGCGCAATGGCGAATGGTTAAACTATGCCATTGAAATAAATCTGCGCAAAGGTGGTACTACGCACCCCTATCTTATTTTGCAGTTTCTAACAGATGGTATTTATAATCCGGATACAGGTTTATATACCACAAAAGGAGGTCAGGAGCGTCACTATTTTGCCAGCGACAATTTGAAAAGCGAAGCGTATAGAAGTCTTACCCCGCATGATTTGATTGATATAGCCATGTATCATAATTTATTGTATGATGCTACCAAGCAGGAGGGCGTCATGTTTCACATGCTGGGTGCACTATCACATTATGGAAAATTGGGTTGTGTATGCATTGCAGATACCCGTGAAAAAGCATTTGGTTTTTACCAAAAAGTAATCGAGGTATTGGATGTGGAATGCTCCTAATGAGGCATTGAAATAAAGCATATCTTTCCTATATCTCATGCTATGAAGATAAAATTGGCAGTAAACTTTGCTTGAAAAAATTATACAGCATCAAGCCCATAGATTGCAACATTAAGATGAGGAAATAAGTGGATATTCCATGCAGGGTAGCAAACTGAGTTGATTAGTATCTGAATTTTAAAAAATTGATCATAGTATTGATTTACTTCTCCAATTTTTTCTCAAAGCATACACTATTTGGTACACCAATATATTGACCATAGTTTGGGATAATGCTATATCCATTTTTTTCATAAAATGCAACAGCATCTACCATGCGTTTGCCGGTTTCTAAACGTAGTGTATGAAATCCAATTGCTCCTGCCCATTCTTCTATGCCTTGCAATACCAATGAAGCTTTACCAGTGCCTCTCTTTGTCGGTATGGTAAACATACGTTTTACTTCTGCCACACCGGGTTCAAATATTTTGAATGCACCGCATGCTACCACAGTTTCATCCTCGTAGATCAATACCACCTGATTGAGCACATCTATTTTATTAAATTGACTGTAAAATGAATGATCATCGCCATCCACTTCAGATAGATAGGCATCAAGTTGTTTTACGAGATCAATAAAATCCTTGTGGCTGCTGTCAGTTCTTATACGTAAAATCATGTCTATTTCTAAGTTGCATTTCTGATTTTTTATCTTTTAACTCATGAAATATATGCTGTGTCATACATGACTATCATATCAATCAATGGAAAAAAATTGATGCGCCCACTATTTTATTTGTTTTAAAATAAGGGCAGACAGGGGTTTTACAGTAATTTTATTTTTATAGGATTTTCCACTCAGGAGATCATAATATTGAAGGCTATTTATATGCTGAAAATTTTGATTTTCTTTACTGTTATTACAAAGTACCAATATGCTTTCATTGTCATTGTTTCTTGTATATGCAAGTAAATTTTCCCCAGCGGGAATGAATACAATATTGCCATCCACCAGCACCTTGTTTTCCTTTCTGATTTGTATTAGTTTTTTATACCAAGCGTATTGATTTTTATTAAAGCCAGTAGCCCCATATTTTTCTGGAGCTGACAAAAAATTGTTGCTGTTTTCCTTTTCAAATTGATACTCCGGCCACCAAAGTGGTTTGCGGCAGTCAGGATCATCGGCACCCCACATACCCATTTCTTCACCATTCCATATTTGTGGTACCCCAACACTGGTAAACAGATGCACCAAGTATAGCCTCACTCGTTGATAAGTTTCCTTATTTGGTTTACCTGTTATATAGCTTGCATCATCAGATGAGTTCGATTTAAACTTATACTTGTTTGGATTTGCAAAGCAGGTGAGTAAGCGTGGCGCATCATGAGAACTGGACACATTCATCATAGCATATCTATTGTCTACTCTAAGTCTGTTCCATTCATATTGTAAGCTATCCGCCAATTCATTTGCAGAAATGCTATAATTTGTTTTTGCAAAAAAATAACGGGCAGGTTTATATGCCTGATAAAACATCACTGCATCAAAAATATCGCCTTGTGTATATGGTGCCGGATTCATTAACTTATCTGGCCAGGTTTCCCACCATATTTCGCCTACCAAATATGCATTTGGATTGATGGACCTCACTTCTTTTCTGAAATCTCTCCAAAATGCTAAACCAATTTGATCGGCCACATCTAATCTAAATCCATCAATACCTTTCTGCGTATTTCCATTTGGCGAAAGCCATCTTTTTGTTACTGAAAATATATGTGCTTTTGCACCAGGATTAATATCTCCTTCATAAGGATGACCATTGATTCTTGTAGTTGTAATATTTGTTTTTTTTAACTCAGGCAGGCTTTCTACATTTAACCACCCTTTGTATTTGAATTCATTTGTAGGTGTATTTGCATCATCGAAAGAAATAATATCATACCAATCTTTATACTCAGATGCGGATTGATTTTTTAAAATATCCTGCCATGCCCAAAATGAAGTGCCTGTATGATTCCAACTATAATCCATAATCACTTTCATGCCATGCAGATGTATTTCATCTACTAACTGAAGAAATAATTTATCTGCAGATGTCCATACCCATGTGGAGGGGTCAGCCGGGTTTTCAGTCTTCATTAATTCAATATCACCAGCCGGATCTGGCCCAAAATGTATATCAATGTGGTGATAGTTTCTTGCATCATACTTATGCAGAGAAGCTGCATCATTCATAGGGTTTAGAAAAATTGCATTAATACCCAAATCTTTTAAATAATCCAGTTTATTTATGATGCCTTGTATATCTCCGCCATAGCGGCGATACTGCAACATGTAGTGAAATGATTTATCCTTATTTATAGCCCAAGGTTCTTGTTTGTACCAGTTTTGCGTCCAAGGTGTTATGGCCCAATCTTTTGGTGCATACATGCCAATGGCCGGAGATTCAATGCTGGATGCTACAGGATCATTTTTTGCATCACCATTAAAAAATCGCTCTGTAAATATTTGGTACCAAATAACATCTTTTGCCCATGCAGGTGGAGCATCAAAAGGGGTTTGAGACATAACAGTATTTCTGATTAATAGAATGAATAGGACAAGAGAATGCTTCATCGCTCAAAAATAATTTGAATCTAAAAACTTTATACAATTATTTTATATCGAATATGGAAAAAATATAGAGGCGCTTCTTGTTATAATATGCATCCTTAATACATTTTAATTAATTCCATTTTTCTGGCTGGCAACAGCAACCAGATACCTGTCGAAATTCAATCTATGCCAATTAATTCATCTAATGAAAATGCAATGGCTTGAAATTTTTCCATTTGCCGCAGGCAGCAAAATCTATCTGTATAGTGGTGCAGTTTCTCCCAATCAATAGATGCAATACAGGGTTTTTGACCTTAGTATTGGTCATGAAAATCTACAACAATGTGCAAATGCCATCATGCAGCTTCGCAGTGAATATTTTTTTGAGCAGGGCAAGTATGAGTAGATTCATTTTCCAGCAGAAATATTGAATTTAAATATATAGATTTTCTCAATAGTAGGCGCTATTCCTTACAGCAGAATAAGCTTATAAGTATCAACAATTGACCGTATCCAAATCAAGTTTACTTGCTTTTTACAGTTCGTATTTTCATATTGCGGCAGCTATTCTTTGCATCAGGCATCTAAGCGCATTGCAGGTGCAGATGTAGAACCTGGAGATATGCTGATAAAACCCGGAAGCCCCGGCCATGCTATGAAAGTAATGGATATTGCAATAGATGCTTCATCAGGAAAAAAAATTGCGTTGCTGGCTCAAGGCTTTATGCCGGCACAAAGTGTGCATGTTGTAAAGAATGACAATAGTTTAAACCCTTGGTATGATGTGGATGCCGAAACCATTTTCACAACAGGTTTTATTTTTGACAGCAACTGTTGGTACAAGTGGAAATAGCAAATGTTATTAAGATTTTATGCTTTCAGCAATGGCGTTTGCTGCTACATAACCACTGCTCCAAGCATATTGAAAATTAAAGCCACCAGTTACTCCATCTACATCTGTTATTTCTCCTGCAAAAAATAATCCGGGTACCAATTTACTTTCCATCGTGGCCGCATTAATTTCAGAAAGTTTTATTCCGCCACTGGTTACAAATTCATCTTTATATGTTGTTTTGCCCGCTATTTTACAACTATATTGTGTAAGCATTTGAATGAGTGTGTTTTTTTGTTTAGCGGTTACAGATGCCCAGTTTATATCTGATGGTATCGATGCTTCATTCAAAAAATAATGCCATAACCTATTGGGAAGGTTTAGGGGATTTTTCCCATTTATTTTTTGCTTCGCAAAATGTTGTTGCCATATTGGAAACTGTTGCTGCAAAAGGGTTATATTATATTCAGGCACCCAATTTATAAGGATATTAAATTGATAATTTTTTCCTGAAAGCCATCTTGCAGCCCATGCCGAAAGTTTTAATACTGCCGGACCACTCAGCCCCCAATGTGTAATTAATAATGGCCCCTGTTGTTTAAAATTTGAACCTGAAATTTGTACCTGCACAGAGTTAACAGACACACCCATCAAAGTGCATAAGGAATGACCGGGCATATTGAATGTAAATAAACTTGGCACCGGAGGTTCAATACTATGACCTGTGTTTTTTATCCAATCAAAGAGAAATGTTTTGGGATAGCCACCGGATGCTACACATACGTAATCTGTAGTCAAAATACCCTGATTGGTTTCTATGTAAAATTGATGCTGCTCTTTCCTTATATTTTTTACTTCTGTATTGTATTGCAATTGCACCCCATGACGGTTCATGTCTGCAATGAACGTATCAATAATAGTTTGTGCATTATCGGTAGTGGGAAACATGCGCCCATCTGGTTCAGTTTTTAATGCAACCCCTCGTTCAGAAAACCAATGTATGGTATCCGCGGAGCCGAATTGATAAAACAATTTTTTTATAAAGTTTTTACCCCTTGGATAGTGTTTTAGCAAATATTCCACATCTTCACAAGCATGTGTTACATTGCATCGACCACCTCCACTTATCTTTACTTTTTGTAAAACTTTACTTGTTTTTTCTATAATCAAAACCTGAAGTTCAGGTTCTAATATTGCTGCATTTATTGCACAGAAAAAACCTGCAGCTCCACCTCCAATTACTATCAGTTTTTTTTGCATGTATTGCGATAAAAATGAAAAAAAAGTTTAATTGCTTCTTATAACAGAGAATCATTAATGTATTGAGTAAAACTACTTGTAAAGCTACTTATCATTGCGAGGAGGAACGACGAAGCAAATAAACTATTTTACTTCCTGCATCTCCACTAATTTATAATAGATTCCTTTTTCAGCCAACAAGCTATCATGTGTGCCACGCTCAGCAATTTTTCCTTTTTGCAGCACGATAATTTCATCAGCATGTCTTATGGTACTTAATCTGTGGGCAATAACAATGGAGGTTCTATTTTGCATCATATTATTGATGGCGTCCTGCACCAATCTTTCACTCTCTGTGTCTAATGATGATGTGGCTTCATCCAATATCAAGATTGGAGGATTTTTTAGCACTGCACGTGCAATGGTAAGCCGCTGTCTTTCTCCACCGCTTAGTTTACTACCTCTGTCTCCAATCATTTCATCAAAATCCTTCTCTTTTTTCATGATGAATTGATACGCATTGGCCACTTTTGCAGCAGCTATAATTTCATCCATGCTTGCTCCAGGTTTGCCCAAAGCAATATTATTTGCAATGGTATCATTAAATAAGATGGGTTCTTGTGTTACAATGCTTATTTGCTTGCGGAGGCTAAGCAAACTATAATCTTTAATGTCTATTCCATCAATGGTTATGGCCCCCTCACTCGTATCATGAAATCGAGGTACCAGATCGGCCAATGTGCTTTTGCCTGCACCGCTGCTTCCTACCAAGGCAATAGTTTTCCCTTTCAGAATCTCTACATTTATATCATCAAGTATGAGCTGATCATTGTATTTGAAACAAACATGTTTAAATGAAATGGCTGTTGAAAAAGATGCCATCTCCACGGCATTTTCTTTTTCTTGAACCGTAACAGGTGCATCCAAAATTTCTTTTATTCTTTCTATAGTGGCTGCGCCTCGCTGCACATTAAATGATGCTGTGTTTAATGCTTTAAATGGGTTGATGACTAAGGCGAACATAGCAATATATGTGATGAACTCACTGGGCTGCAATACACTGCCTTGCAAAACCAATCGCCCACCAAACCACAGCACTCCGCATAAAATACAAACCCCTAAAAACTCTGATACCGGGCTGCCTAAATCTTTTCTAAATAATATTTTATTTTTTGTTTCATACAGCTCCTGAGTAAGGTCATTGTATTTTTTTGTTTGACTTTTTTCAGCAGTAAATGCTTTAATGATTCTTAATCCACTCAGTGTTTCTTCTAAGTGACTTAGAATATGGCCCCATTTAACCTGCGCAGTATTTGTTTGTTTTTTCAGATTGCGTCCTATACGCCCTACCAAATAGCCACTTACAGGTAAAAAAACAATAACAAATAAAGTAAGCTGAGGGCTTATTAAAAACAATCCTATCAAGATACCAATAATATTTAAAGGCTCTTTTACAAGACCGTCCAAAGCCGCATTGATAGAAGATTCTAACTCTGCCACATCTGAACTACTTCTACTTAAAATATCCCCTTTCCTTTGCTCTGTAAAATATCCTATTGGTAGCTCAAGTATCTTGTTGTACAAGGCCCTATTGTATTTTCTCGATACAGAATTTCTAATAGGAGTAAGACAATAGTTAGAAAAATATAAAAATATATTCTTTAAAAAAACGGTTATGATAATGAACAAACAAATGAGGCCTAAGGCATTGATTTTTCCATTAGCTACAATTACACCTTGAAGGTAATTATACAAGACAGACTTCAAATCTGTAGTGGAAGGAGTAGCAGACGGTGTAGATAAGACATCAGAAAAAATAAGGTCCAAAAATGGCATGAGCATGCCCACTGAAAACAAACCAAATAGAACAGACAATATGGTAGAAATGATATACAGCCATACGTTTGATCGAAAACCTTCTATATAATTAAATATGACTTTTATACGCTTCATGTATAGTGATATTTATATTTTACAACAGTATTCGATTTGTTTTAACAATGCTTTACTCTTGTAAAAGTGGGCAAAGTAAGTACATTTGTACCCAACAAAATGATAGTATAATGGAGGAAGGCAAAAGACAGAAACAAGTGGCAACTGTTATAAAAAAAGAACTCAATACCATATTTCAACAGCTTAATTTATCTATGATGGATGGTGGCATGGTTTCTATCAGCCAGGTAAAATGTACACCAGATTTATTGGAGGCTCGCATCTATATCAGCCTTTTTCAGGTGGCAGATAGCCATCAGACTTTAAAGAAAATTCAAGACAGAAGTGGGGAAATAAAAAAGCGACTTGGTGACACTTTAAAAAATCAGTTAAGAAGGATACCCGTACTTAGATTCTTTCTGGACGATACTTTAGACAATGTTTTTAAAATAGAGGCCATCTTCAAACAAATTCATGGGGATAATATAAGATTTAATAAACCGGAAGCAGAATAAGAAATTCTTCCTTTTGGATGAATAGAAAGAAAATTATAGCATAGCTAAAATTAGACTACACAAAAATCATACGCATTGAACCTGCTATTTGCCTGGCGATATTTTAAGTCAAAAAAAAGTACCAATGCCATCAATATCATTGCATGGATTAGTGTTTTGGCCATGCTGGTTGGTACTACTGCCCTTATAGTGGTACTCAGCGTTTTTAATGGTTTTGAAGGATTGGTAAAAGGTCTTTACGGTGATTTTTATGCCGATATTAGAATAAGTGCATCTACAGGAAAGTATATTGAATTTAATGACGCTTTACAGAACAGTCTAAAAAATATAGCAGGTGTAAGGCAGGTAAGCTACTGTGTAGAAGAAAAATCTGTTTTACTAAACGGTAATTATCAGACCATTCTTTTTCTGAAAGGGGTGGATAGTAATTATATTGCTGTCAATAATATGGTATTGCACACGGTGCGTGGCAGCTACGAACTTGGAGATGCTGAACATCCAAAAATTTACACAGGAGCTGGCATTGCAAATGCTGTAGGAGCCAATCCTGATATGCCTTTTGAAGGATTGCTGCTATATTTACCAAACAGAAATGCACCATCATTTACCAGTATGGATGCCATGCTTTCTTATGAAGTTTTTCCCTCGGGCATATTTGCCGTGCAGCAAGAATTTGATGATAAATATGCATTTACCAATCTTGGTTTTATGCAGTATATGCTTGACTTAGATTCAAATAGTTTTAGCAGTTCAGAAATAAAATTATTACCAGATGCTGATGTAAATGCTGTAAAAACACAAATACAAAAAATTGTAGGTACTAACTATCATGTAGAAACCCGGTTTGAACAAAATCAAAGTTTGTTTACCATTATGCAGGTCGAAAAATGGGTAATTTATGCCATACTTTCTTTAATACTAGTGGTGGCAGCTTTTAATATGATTGGCGCATTGACCATGCTTGTATTAGAAAAAGAAAAAGATATAGCCGTATTGCAAGCCATGGGTGCCGGGAGGAATCGTATTCAAAAAATATTTTTAAATGAAGGCATGTTACTGGCAAGTATTGGTAGCATTACAGGTATTGTGTTGGCATTTTTTATCTGCTGGATGCAGCAAACATTTCACCTCATTAAACTAGGTGGGGGAAGTTTTATCATTGATTATTATCCTGTGGAAATGAAGGGTTCCGATTTTTTACTGGTGGCGGCTACCGTATTTTTGGTATCACTTTTAGCATCTTGGGTACCGGCACGAAAAGCATCTGCACAGGCATTTTCTCTGAAGAGTTAGTGTGGCATTGTCAGCATACAAAATGAAGTATCCAAACCCGGCGAGGATTCTATGATTGTATCAATAATAGTATCGCCATATCTGGCATAAAATCCCCAAATACTTTCTACTCTTTCCTGAAGATTATTTCCTGGAAATAAACCTGCTTTTAATTGCCTTACTTGTCTATTTGCATCTTCATATTTCTTCTTTTCTGCACGAAGAAACTTTTTCTCTAATTGTACTATCTTATTTTCTGCTTTGCTGCGCAATGAGGCCACATGTGCCACCAAAGTTTTATCTGTGGCAGCAGCTTTGCTTTCTACATC
>ERZ650309.222-NODE-222-length-28356-cov-5.856401_pt1 | contig 28356 bp, 22 predicted proteins | sample MGYA00376245_ERZ650309 | MGnify/ENA primary metagenome ERZ650309 (study PRJEB26733, sample SAMN07839294) | wastewater metagenome | biome: urban; feature: wastewater treatment plant; material: waste water | place: USA: North Carolina | collected 2016-04-26 ...
CGGCCCGTCATCGAGCTTCGCCGGGGCGGCCGGGCGGTCGCAGGGAGCTATCTCTACGAGGGTGACGGGCTGATCACCGGATGGCATTCGCACGAAGTCCACCAGATCGAGTACGCGCTACACGGGCTGGTCGAGGTGGAAACGGATGCGGCCCACTACCTGCTCCCCCCTCAACAGGCCGCATGGATTCCGGCCGGCCTGCAGCACCAAGCGGTGATGAACCCGGACGTGAAGACCGTCGCGGTGATGTTCGACGCCGAGCTGATACCGGACCGTTCCGACCGCGCGCGCATCATCGCTGTCTCCCCATTGATCCGCGAGATGATGATCTACGCGTTGCGCTGGCCCATCGACCGGGCCGAAGGCGACGAGATCTCAGACGGCTTCTTCCGAACGCTCGCACACCTGGTTTCCGAAGCGCTCGATCATGAAGCGCCGCTGAGCCTTCCGACGTGCGAGCACCCGATCGTGGCCGCTGCGATGGCATACACCAAAGAAAATCTGCATTCGGTGACAGCCGACGACGTCAGCCGCGCGGTGGCCGTCTCTGAACGCACGCTGCGTCGCCTGTTCCAGGAACATATCGGGTTATCTTGGCGCACTTACCTTCTCAACGCACGGATGATGCGCGCCATGGCCTTACTCGCCGAGCCCGGGCAGTCTGTGCAAGCAACCGCCACTGCCGTCGGATTCGAGAGCCTGAGCGCCTTCACCCGCTGCTTCTCCCAATTCAGCGGGGAATCTCCATCGGGATATCGTCGGCGGGTCAGCGAATCAGACTGAGCTGAAACAGCTTTCAACCAAGTATCGTCCGTGCCGCGGCCCGCGAACCGGCCGCACTGTCGGCCGACAACGCGGCGTCGGCTGCCGCGCGACAATCTGCCAGCGACACCCGGGCGAGTTTCGCGCCCACGCCGGCGACGGCGACCGCAGCCGCCGACAGTGACGTCACCCCCAAACCCACCAGCACGCAGGCAAGCAGCGGGTCGGCTGCCGCCTCTCCACATACGCCGACCGGCTTCCCCACTGCCGCACCAGCATTGGCCGCCGACGCGACCAGCATCAGGACAGCAGGCTGCCAGGGGTCGGTGAGACGGGCCAGATCGGCCGACATGCGGTCAGCGGCCATCGTGTACTGGGTCAGATCGTTCGTACCGATGGACAGGAAGTCGACATGTTCGAGAATCGACGGCGCCAACAGTGCAGCGGCCGGCACCTCGATCATCACGCCGGGCGTCAACCCACGCGAGCGAACCTGAGCGGCAAAGCTTTTCGCCTCGGCCGGTGTCGAGATCATCGGCGCCATCACCCACGGCGACGTGCCGGTGCTCCGCGCAGCCTGCGCAATCGCATCGAGTTGTCTGGCCAAGACGTCAGGGTTGGCCTCGGCGATCCGGATACCGCGCACCCCCAACGCGGGGTTGGCCTCGTCATCGTGGCCGATGAACCGCAGCGGCTTGTCCGACCCGGCATCGAGGGTCCGCACCACCACCTTGCCGTCCGGGAAAGCGGTCAGCACGTCGGCGTAGATCTGCGCCTGCTCGTCGACGGTGGGTTCGGTGTCCCGGTTCAGGAAACACAGCTCGGTGCGGAACAGGCCGATGCCCTCGGCGGCGGTCCGAGCTGCAGCGACTGCAGCTGCGCCGTCCTGCACATTGGCCAGGATCGACACCCGGTGCCCATCGGCAGTGGCGCCGGGACCGCGCCACCGACTGGCCAGATCGCCGTCCCGCAGCGCAGCGGTCACCCGCTCGGTAGCGACCACCGGGTCAGGTTCGACAGTGACCGTGCCAACCCCGCCGTCAACCATCACCATGGTGCCCACCGCCACATCGTCGAGGCCCTCGACTGCGACGACGCACGGGATACCCAGCTGTCGGGCGATGATCGCGGTGTGGCTGGTCGGCCCACCCAGGCTGGTGGCCAGCGCGACGACCAACTGCGGGTCCAGGCCGGCGGTATCGGCGGGCGCCAGGTCATCGGCACACAGCACCGACGGGACATCGGGCACCGGTACGCCCGGTTCAGGCTGGCTCGACAGCTCAGCGACGACCCGGTCCCGGATGTCCCGAAGGTCGGTCGCACGCTCGGCCATCAGACCACCGAGCTTGGTGAACATGTCGACGAACTGCTCGACAGCTACGGCAACCGCACCTTCGGCAGGCATCCCGCCTCCGATTCGCTTTTCCGCCACCATGATCCACGCGCGGTCCTGAGCCAGCGTCGCGGTCGTGGCCAGCACTTCGGAGGCCGCGCCGGTCGCCCGTGCTGCGCGATCCCGCAGCCGCGCCGCCACTGCAGACACTGCATCGGCGAAACGGCCGGCTTCGCGGTCACGGTCGGATTCATCGAGGCAGCGCGCCTCGTCGAGCACCGCCGCCGACGGCCGCGCGCCCGGACGGATCACCGGCGCGTACTGGACGCCACCCACTGCGGGCACACCACGAAGCACCAGTGAGGTAACCGAAGATGTCGCATTCATGTGAGTCAGATTACAACTTATCGTTGACAAGTCAACAGATACGGGCGTAAAACAAACAAATACAAAACCCATACGGGCATCGATCACACATGCGGCCCGGAGACCGAGGACCAGACCCAAGGAGGGGCATGTACGCCGAGGAGCGTCAGCAAGCCATCGCCACTCAAGTACTTGCCGTCGGCCGCGCCTCCGTAGCCGACCTGGCACAGACCTACGCGGTCACCACCGAAACCGTCCGCCGCGACCTGCACCTGCTGGACAAAGCAGGCGTCGTCCGTCGCGTTCACGGCGGTGCGGTGCCGGCCCGATCACTGCAACTCGCAGAGCAAGGCGTCCGGCAGCGTGGGATGACCCGGACCAAGCAGAAGGCCGCCATCGCCGCGGCTGCCGCCGACTACCTGCCGGCCGCGGGGTCCTCGGTGTTGTTCGACGCCGGCACGACGACGATGCGCGTCGCAGAACTCGTCCCGACCGACGTCGAACTGGTCGTCGTCACCAACTCGATCCCGGTGGCCAACAAGCTGACCGGAAATCCGGCGGTGACCCTGCAACTTCTCGGTGGTCGGGTGCGTGGGCTCACCCAAGCCGTCGTCGGCGAGCCGGCACTGCAGGCCTTACAGGCATTACGCATCGATGTCGCCTTCATCGGGGCCAACGGTGTGAGCATCCGCCACGGCTTGTCCACCCCCGACAGCGACGAGGCAGCCATCAAACGCGCAATGATCGAATCGGCGAATTATGTTGTGGTCACTACTGATTCGACGAAGATCGGCCAAGAGGACCTGGTCAGCTTCGCGCCGCTGTGCGCAGTCGATGTCCTGATCACCGACCAAGACATCACCGAGCGGGCCCGCGCAGCGCTCGTCGAGGCCGGTGTCGAGGTCATCTGCGTCCAGGAGATGTCATGATCCTCACTGTCACACCGAATCCCAGCATCGACCGCACTGTCACGCTGGGAGCGATGCTGACGCGCGGGGCAGTCCAACGCGTCGAGACAGTGACATCCGAACCCGGAGGCAAGGGCGTCAATGTCGCCCGCGCCCTGACCCACGCAGGCGTGGACACCGTGGCGCTGCTGCCGGCCGGCGAACATGATCCGATCGTCACGGCGCTGTTGTCACACCACGTGCCGTTTCTGAACGTGCCGGTGTCCGGCGCCGTTCGAACGAACCTCGCGATCACCGAACCTGACGGCACCACAACGAAACTCAACGAACCGGGCACTGCCCTCGACAGCGCAGCACTCGATGCCTTCAACCGCGCGGTGGTCGAGCAGGCCGCCGGCGCCGACTGGGTGGTGCTGTCCGGATCGCTGCCACCCGGCCTTCCCGATACCTGGTATGCCGACATGGTCGCCCGCTTGGCTCCCCTGCCCTGCCGGGTCGCAGTGGACACTTCCGAACGGCCCCTGTCAGCGCTGGCGGAAGCGTTCGGTCGCGCAGCCCCCGACCTGATCAAACCGAATGCGGAGGAACTCGCGGGATTGCTCCAGCTGTCCCCGCAGGATCTGGAAGCCGCAGTGGCACAGGGTGATCCGCACCCAGTCGTCGAGGGCGCCCAGCGCCTGGTAGCCGCCGGTGTCCGGTCGGTCCTGGTCACCTTGGGTGCGGCCGGAGCCATCTTGGTCGACGCCGACGGCAGCTGGCTGGCTGCTCCCCCGCCGATCACACCGCGCAGCACCGTCGGGGCCGGCGACTCATCGCTGGCCGGTTACCTGATCGCCGACGTCCGCGGCGCCGAACCGGCACAGCGGCTGGCAATGGCAGTCGCCTACGGCAGCGCCGCGGCAGCCCTTCCCGGCTCGCAACTACCGCACCCATCACAGCTCGACGTCGGGGTGATTCAGCCCCTCGCCATCACACCCACCACCGTCATCCTCTGAACTGAAAGACCTGCACATGGCCGTCATCAACACCGACCTCGTCATCCTCGACGTGGACGCGGGTAGCGAAAAGAACGACGTCATCGGACGACTCGCCGACGCGGTGGCAGGTGCAGGTCGCACCGCCAACCGTGACGGGCTGGTCGAGGCCGCGCTGGCGCGCGAATCCCAGTCCGCCACTGGACTTCCCGGCGGAATCGCCATCCCGCATTGCCGGTCTCCCCACGTGGACGAACCGACGATCGCCTTCGCCCGGCTGTCGCCGGCCGTGCCGTTCGGCGCTCCGGACGGTCCGGCCGATCTGGCGTTCCTGATCGCGGCCCCCGACGGTGGTGGCGCCGAACACATGAAGCTGCTCTCCAGCCTCGCACGGGCCTTGGTACGCAAAGAATTCGTCCAGTCCCTGCGTGAAGCGGCCAGTGCCGCACAGATCGTCGAACTCGTTGACGGCGTGACCAATCCGGCCCCGGTCGCACCCAAGGCGCCGGCCCCGGCCGAACCCGAGCCCAGCGGCAAGGCAGTGGAAAAGGCCCCCGCCACTTCGATCATCGCGATCACCGCCTGCCCCACCGGCATTGCCCACACCTACATGGCCGCCGACGCACTCAAGCTGGCAGCGCAACGCGCTGGCGTGCAACTGATCGTCGAGACCCAAGGCTCTTCTGGCAGCACGCCGCTGTCCATTGCCGCCATCGCCGACGCCGACGCCGTCATCTTCGCCACCGACGTCGGCGTCAAGGACAAGCAACGGTTTGCCGGCAAACCTGTCATCGCATCGGGCGTCAAGCGCGCGATCAACGAGCCCGACACCATGATCGCCGAAGCCGTTGCCGCAGCCAAAGATCCGAATGCCGCCCGCGTACAGGGTGAAGCATCCACGGATGCCGCACCGGCAGCCGGCCAGCTCGGCTGGGGCACCCGACTGCGTCAGATCCTGCTCACCGGCGTCAGCTACATGATCCCGTTCGTGGCGGCCGGTGGCCTACTCATCGCGTTGGGCTTCCTGTTCGCCGGATACGACATCGCGAACAAGCCCGCCGGCAAAACCGATTCGCTGGCCCACATCATCGCCACCGGCAACTCGCTTACCGACCTGCCCTCGGGCGGACTGATGCAATACCTCGGTGCGGTGCTGTTCACCCTCGGCAGCTTGTCCTTCGGCTTCCTGGTACCCGCACTCGCCGGCTACATATCCTTCGCCATCGCCGACCGGCCCGGTATCGCACCAGGTTTCACCGCCGGTGCCGTCGCAACCGCTGTCGGCGGCGGCTTCATCGGTGGCATCGTCGGTGGTCTGATCGCCGGATTCGCGGCGCTGTGGATCGCCTCGTTCAACGTGCCGAAGTGGTTCCGCGGACTGATGCCGGTGGTGGTGATTCCACTGGGCGCCTCGATGTTCGTCGGACTGTTGATGTTCCTGCTCCTGGGCAGGCCGCTGGCCGCCATCACGTCCGGCCTCACCCACTGGCTGGGCGGCATGACCGGTAGCTCGCTGATCCTGCTCGGCATCATCCTCGGCCTGATGCAGTGCTTCGACATGGGTGGTCCGGTCAACAAGGCCGCATACGCCTTCGCCACCGCCGGGCTCAACGTTGCCGACCCTTCCTCACTACGGATCATGGCCGCCGTGATGGCCGCCGGCATGGTGCCGCCCCTCGCTCTGGCCCTGGCCTCCACCGTCCGGCCGAAATTGTTCAGCGAGCCCGAGCGCGAAAATGGCCGTGCCGCCTGGCTTCTGGGTGCAACATTCATCACCGAGGGCGCCATTCCGTTCGCCGCTGCCGATCCGCTGCGGGTCATTCCCTCGGTCATGTTCGGCGGTGCGGTCACCGGCGCGCTGGTGATGGCATTCGACGTGACATCCAAGGCACCGCACGGTGGCATCTTCGTGTTCTTCGCCATCGGCCACCTCGGCTGGTTCCTGGTCGCGCTGGCGGCCGGCACGGTCTGCGGCGCCCTCGCAGTGATCGTCGCGAAGAGCACAGCCAAAACGGCGCCCACTGTCGACGACACCGTGTCACTGCAGCCCGCCGGGCACTGAACGTATTTCCGGAAACCACACCACAACCAACACCAAGGAGAACCCATGGCCACCAAAACCGTCACCGTCGGATCATCGGTCGGACTGCACGCACGCCCCGCGGGCATCATCGCCGAAGCTGCCCTCAACTCCGGCGCCGAGGTGACCCTCGCCGTCGATGGTGGAGAGCCCGTGGATGCCGGCTCGGCACTGATGATCATGACGCTCGGTGCCACCCACGGCACCCAGGTGACCGTCAGCTCTGACGACGCAGCGGCGTTGGAGGCCATCGCCGGCCTGGTCGCCCGAGATCTGGACGCCTGATTGAACGCCCGGTGTGGCCGAGCAGCGTGCGAAAGCTGCTCAGCCACGCTCTGTTTGGGTAAGGTTTGATTGTGTCCGAATCAGACATCAGCCATGACGGGGAGCGATTCGCGTCGGTGCGGCACCAACAGATCGTCGACCTGATCCTCCAGCAGGGTCGCGGCGACGTGTCGGCGATGGCCGACCACTTCGGCGTCACGCCCGAGACCATACGGCGCGATTTCACCAAGCTGGAACGTCGTGGACTGATCCGCCGGATCCACGGCGGCGCCATCCCGGTACATCGGTTGGGGTATGAGCCGGCGCTGGCCCAACGACTCCAGACGATGTCCGAGGAGAAGGCCCGCATCGCCGAGGCCGCCCTGGGTGAGATTCCCGCCGGCGGGTCGATCGCACTGGATGCGGGTTCGACTGTCGGGCGCATGGTCGAACTGCTGACCCCCGACACCAAACTCATCGTCGTCACCCACGCGCATCCACTGGCCGGCGTACTGGCTGCCCTACCCGATGTCACACTGCATGTGGTGGGCGGCGTCGTCCGCTCGACCACGATGGCCGCGGTGGGTCCCTGGGCCGAGCGCTCGTATTCGGAGGTTCACGTCGACGTGGCGTTCCTCGGTGTCAACGGGATCAGCGTCGAAAATGGTTTGACCACACCGGATATCGCCGAAGCCGCGGTCAAGCGCGCCATCGTCGAACATGCCCAGCGGGTCGTGGTGCTCGCCGACCATACGAAGCTGGGGCGTGACGAGTTCGGCCGTATCTGTGCGATCGATCAGGTCGACGTAGTCATCACCGACGCCAAGGCCGACCCCGAACTCGTCGACGAATTCCGCTCCGCCGGAATCGAAGTCGTCGTCGCCTCCTGAGCGATTTGTGCACGATTTTCCGTGCTGATCACGGAAAATCGTGCACAAATCACGAGAAGACGATGTGGAGACGGGTCAGTCCGCGCATCACGAATGTCGGCTCATAGTCGTAGTGCCGCGCATCGGCCGGGCCGTGCTCTGCTTCGTCGATGCGGATGTCGGTCATCCTGTCCAGGATCCGGTTCATCGAGATGCGGCCCTCGGTCCGGGCCAACGGCGCACCCGGGCAGGAGTGCGCACCGCGGCCAAAGGCCATGTGTTCTCGCACGTTGTGCCGATCAGCCTGAAAATCGTTGGGGTTCTGGAATTTCCGCGGATCGCGATTGCTTGCGCCAGGCAACAACATGACCGTCGAACCGGCCGGAATCGGACATTCACCGATGGTGGTGGTCTTCTCCGCGAGCCGGAAGTGGCTCTTGACGGGGCTCTCCAGGCGCAAGGTCTCTTCGAGAAACGACGGGATCAACTTGCGATTCTCCCGAAGTTCCTGCTGCACCGCCGGTTGCTCACCGATGACCCGCATCGCCGCACTGAGCAATTTGGTGGTGGTCTCCTGCCCTGCCGCGAACAGGAAGGTGGCCAGTTTGACGACCAGCTCGACCTCTGGGGTAGACCCGTCTTCGTAAGTGGCCAAGGCCAATTCGGTCAAGACGTCGCCACGCGGCTCGGCCCGTCGATCGGTGATATAGGTCCGGAACTTGTCGTCCAGCCACATCAACGGGTTGTGCGCCAACTCATCGTCCAACGCTCCGACGTGCTGCGCCGCCAACACCGCCCGGAACGCGTCGTGATCCTCGGCCGGAACGCCCAGCAGATCGGCGATCACCAACATCGAAAACGGTTTGGCGTAGGCCTCCATGAACTCGCACTGACCTCTGTCGACGAATTCGTCGAGCTGACGGTCAGCCAGCCGCCACATGAAATCCTCGTTCTCACTGAGCCTTTTCGGTGTGAGGAGTCGATTCAACAGTCCGCGGGTACGACCATGCTCGGGGGCATCCATGGTCACGACGTGCTCGCTCATCGGTATCTGCATCCGATGTTCGGCCAGCAGCGCGCTGATGTCGTCGCCCTCCGGGGTGAACGGCAACGGTGCGAACGGCCCGACGACCGCATTGGCCGACGACAGCGCCGGATCCTTGTACGCCGCCAGCGCTTCCGCGTGACCGGTCACCGTGATGACTCCGTTGGGACCGCCGGGCAACACCGGACACTGTCCGCGCAGATGATCGAAATAGCCGTAGGGATCAGGGATGAGCGCAGGATCGGTGAAGAAATCCACGCAGTCGTAGTCGGTCATGAATCAGATCCTTTGGCGGGCAACACCGCATCGAACGTGACCGGCAGGGCCGCCGGCGAACGGAACACCTGACCGCGGATATGCAGATCCTCGGCGGCCGGGTCGAGCCGCAGACCCGGCAGGCGGTCCAGTAGAAGATTTATCGCCGTTCGCATTTCGAGCCGAGCCAGGTGCATCCCCAGACAGACATGCACCCCGTGTCCCCAGGAGATCGGTGTGCGCGCTTCCCGGAAGATGTCGAAGTTGTCCGGATCCGGATATCGCTCGTCCTGGCGGTTCGCCGCACCGAGCATCGGCATCACCGAACACCCCGCCGGGATGTGCACCCCACCCAGCACGGTGTCCCGTGTCGACTGCCGGGTGATGGTCAAAAGCGGTGCATCCCAACGCACTGCCTCTTCGATGGCCTGCGGGATCAGCGATCGATCGGCGCGCACCGCCTCGAGTTGCTCCGGGTGGGTGAGCAAGCCGAACAACAGATTTCCCAGCGACCTGTAGGTGGTCTCGATGCCGGCGGGCAGGAGTAGCCGCAGGAATGAATAGATCTCTTCGTCCGACAGCCGTTCGCCGTCGATTTCGGCGACTGCGAGGCTGCTGATCAGGTCGTCGCGGGGGTCTTGGCGACGGGCCGCAAGGATGGGTGCGAAGTAGTCCTTGAGCGCTTCGGAGGCAGCCTTCCCACGCTCGGGGTTGATGGTGAAGCTCAACAACGAGATCGACCATCGCTGAAACTGCGGAAAGTCCTCCTGCGGCAGCCCGAGAAGACCGGCGATGATCTGCGTCGGGTAGGGGAAGGTGAAGTCCTTGACCAGGTCGACTCTGGCCGAGCCGGACAATGTGTCTCCGTCGCCGCGGCCCGCGAACCCCGAGATCAACTCATTGCCGATGCGGCCGACCAGTTCGTCTTCCCATCGGGACAATGCCTTCTGCGAGAATGCTTTTGAGACCAGCGCTCGATGCCTGCCGTGATCAGGCTCATCCATTCCGAGCATCACCTGATGACCGAGCACGTCGCCGAACGCCTGGATCACGATCGCCGACGAGAAGGTCTCGTTGTCGCGCAGCATCTCCACGATGTCCTCATGGCGATAGACGATGAACACCGGCTTACCAGCCTCCCCCGGCATGCCCGACATGTCGATGCGCTGGATCGGCTCCTCACGGCGCAACCGGGCCAGTTCGGTGTAGGGGTCACGGACGTTGCCGGAGACCACGTCGTCGAAAGCGCCGAAATCCTCGAGGTCGTCAAACAGTTCCACAACTGCTCCTTGGGGTCAGGCCGGGTAGGCGACGGACTTGATCTCGGTGTATTGGTCGAAACCGGCGACGCCGTTCTGCCGACCGACACCGCTGGCTTTGTATCCTCCGAACGGCACATCGGCGCCGTAACCGGTCGCGCCATTGAGCCCGATGAACCCGGCGCGCAACCGTTTTGCCACCGAGATCGCACGGTCGAGCGTTCCGGCCATCACGTTGCCCGCCAACCCGTACGGGCTGTCATTGGCGATGCGCACCGCATCGTCCTCGTCGTCGTACGGGATGACCGCCAGCACCGGCCCGAAGATTTCTTCCTGGGCAATGGTCATGGAGTTGTCGACGTCGGTGAACAACGTTGGTGTGACGAAGAATCCGCGCTCGAGACCGTCCGGCACATCAAGGCCGCCGGCCAGCAGCGTGGCGCCCTCGTCGATGCCCTGCTGGATGTACCCGCGCACCCGCTCCCGCTGCCGGGCAGAAATCACCGGACCGCACAGGGTTGCAGGGTTCTGCGGATCACCGGGTGCGACGTTGTCGTATATCCCCTTGAGGATCGCGACGCCTTCGTCGTATCTGGATCGAGGCAAGAGCATTCGGGTCGGATTGGCGCAGCCTTGTCCGGCGTGCATACACGGCGCAATGCCGATGAGACAGGCTGATCCGAAATCGGCGTCGTCGAGCACGATCGTCGCCGACTTACCTCCGAGTTCCAGGAACAGCCGCTTCATGGTGGCCGCACCTTTTTCCATGATGCGCCGACCTACCGCCGTGGATCCGGTGAAGGAGATGAGATCGACCTTCGGCGACAACGTCAGTTCTTCGCCGACAAGATGATTCGACGACGTGACAACGTTGACCACGCCCGCTGGGATATCGGTCTTTTCGGCGATCAGCCGGCCCAGCCTGGTGGCATTGAACGGGGTGTCGGGTGCAGGTTTGAGGACCACGGTGTTGCCCGCGCCGAGCGCCTGGCCCAGTTTGTGGATGGAGACCTCGAACGGAAAGTTCCACGGCACAATGGCACCCACGACGCCGACCGGTTCGCGCCACACCCGGCGGTTGGTCTGCATGCCGGTGAGCGCGACGAGCGTGTCTCCCAGATCGGTGTCCCAGGCGTAGCTGTCGATCAGTTCTGCGGGGTGCCGCAGGCCATCGGACAGCGGAGCATCGAGCTGCGGGCCGTAGGTGATGGCCCGCGGACATCCCGCCTCCGCGATGAGTTCCTCACGCAGCTGTTCCTTTTCGCTCTCGATGGCGTCCTGCAATTGCAGTAGGCAACGCTTGCGGAACTGATGATCGGTCGACCAGTCGGTATCGTCGAATGCCCGCCGCGCCGCGTCGATGGCCTGGTGCATGTCAGCGGCAGATGCGTCAGCAACCTCGCCGAGCACCTCTTCGGTGGCCGGGTTGATGTTGACGAACGTGCCGGCCTGACCCTCGACAAGTTTGCCATCGATCATCATCTTCGGCTCATGCATCACGCAGGCCCCCATACTTCGGCAGTCCCATTACCGTCCGGATCATCCGATGCATGCCCACAGACGGAAGTATCCGGTTGATGTACAACAGCATTCGGGCATCTGGCCCGACGGGTACCTTCGTGAACGGTTTGTCCGAGTCCAACGCCTTGGCCAGCCCGGCCGCGAAAAGCTCCGGTGAACGGGCCATCTTCATGGCCATCCGACCCCGCTTGTCGATGGAGCTGTGATGAGTGCGGTACGGACCATCGAAGTCACGGACGTCGGTGGTGCCGGCGTCGGTGATGATGTCGGTGTCATAGGTGCCGGTGACCAGAATCGTCACGCCGAGACCGAATGGCGCGACCTCGCCGGCCATCGCCTCACCCCAGCGCTCAAGCGCACCCTTGGCCGCCGAATATGCCGATGTGGTGGGCATTCCGCGCACCCCGCCCTGGCTCGACGTGAGCACGATACGACCCCGTCCCGCCTCGCGCATTCCCGGCAGCAATGCCTTGGTCAACTCCACCGGACCGAACACATGAGTGGCGAACATCTTGTGCCACAGGTCCATCGGGGTTTCCTCCACCATGCCGGCCGCGGAGATGCCTGCGTTGTGGACCAGTGCGTAGGGAGCACCGACTGCTTCCTCGATCGACTTGGCGGCCGCGGCGATGGAAGCCGAATCCTGTAGATCGAGCTGCACCCCGGTCAATCGCGGGTCATCCCCCGCACCGACCGCGGCCCGCAGGCGATCCAATCCCGCATCGGGCGAGCGCATCGCGGCGACCACGTGCCAGCCCTGCTCGTAGAGGTACTTCGCCGACGCAAAACCCAAACCCCTTGAGGCACCGGTGATGACGACGCTGCGTGGCTCAGCCACGGGCACCTCCGCACCGTCCGCCGTCCGCAGGCAGCGTGACGTTCGGCCGCCCGTCGGGTTGGCCCGTCATCCAGGTGGACATGATGCCGACCGAGTACGGACCCTTCTGACCGTTCTGTTCGTAATACCCCTGTGGGTCATAGATTTTCGCCTCCGGATACGGCCACGGGCAGGCCACCGAAGTGGCGGCACCCGAAATCTTGATCAGGGTGTAGCCGGCGCCGTAACAGAAGTAGGCGAGATTGACGATCACGAACATCACGATGAACGTGCCCAGCCTGGGCCGATTGGTGAACAGTCGCGCTCGGCGGGCCAGCTTCTCGGCCATGGTCCGTCCGGTGTCGTCGCGATAGACCAGCAGTCCCGCCGGGATCATCACGAAGGTCACCATCACCGACTCCCAGATCAGCGGGAACTGGAAGGTCGTACCGGTGAAGATCGATCCGAACGGGATGACCTGCGAGTAGATGTAGAGCCCGGTACGAACCAGGGTGAGTTCGAGCACCATGTCGAACAGGAATCCGATGACGAAGATCAAGCCGGCCAGGCAGATCAGCGGGTGGCGGGTCACGAAAGCGTCCGCCGGTCGGCGGGCCTGCAGCTTCCGCAGAATCCATACCGCCGGGAAATACGGGCCGAACTGGAACATCACGTAGCCGATCACCACGAACGGTTCCACCGTGGGAGACAACGACACCCACGGCCAGTCCTCCGGCCAGTGCCACAACTGCGGGTTGTAGACGGCGTACGGTGACCAGTTCATATAGGGGTCTTGCCAGACGATCGCGGTGGTGACCACGGCCATCATCACGATGGGGCTGCCCGGGTTTCGGCGCCACGCGATGACGCAGGCGATGAACAGGGCAGGCACGGAAAAGATGGTGAAGATCTGCCACAGGTCGATCCAGTGGGTGAAGCCGAACAGAAAGTCGACGGGGCGCGGGGTACCTGTCACCTCAGGATTGCGGATGCGCGGTGACACTGCGCCACTTCGCGCATGGTAGGCGATCACTGCGAGCAGTGCCACGGCGGCGACAGACCAGCAGATCGCGGCGATCGACGGCTTCTTCGTTGTGCCACCGGGTGTTTCGACCTCGGTTACCGACATTTTCACGCCTCCCCGAACCGGTCGACCAGATGCGAATTGACACCGTCCGGATCGAGCCTGCGTGCCACCAGGTAGCCCGCACCCATCCAACCGCGGCGCGTCCAGTTGCCGAAAGACACCCGCGTGCCTGGTGCGCCGGACGCCGCGGGCATCATCTTGACCCGTTCGAGCGCCTCCTTGACCCCCCGCGGACTGAGCGGATGAGCATCGGCCAAGGCCCGCACCAACGTCGCCGCGATATCGCGATTGACCACGGCCACACACCATTCCGGCCGTCGACCGTACTCGGACTGATAGTCGTCGAGGAAGTCCTGGCCTACCCGGTTGGACTCGTCGTACTGATCGATGCCGACCCAGCCCATGAAGGCGTTCCACATGATCGGGTTGATCCACGCGTTCTGGAAAGCGGTGCTGCAGAACCGCGGCGGGTCCCAATCCATAGCCTGTAGCACCGGATTGACGAACACGATGCCGAAGCCGAATCCGCAGTGCACCAATGCCGGCGCCTTCGCCTCGTGCAATGTCTGCACTGCCGCACTGACATCCTGGGCGGTCTGCGCGATGGAAACCTCGGCAACGATCCGAATTCCCTTGTGCCTGCACGCTTCCCGGAAGTTCTCGGCGTAGGTCTCCCCCACCAGCGACTTCTCCTTGAGCACCCCGACTTCGGTGTGCCCGTCTTTGGCAAGCAGGTCTGCCCAGAAGATCGGCTCGTCGGTCAGCGAGCCTTGTGGGAACGAGAAGAACCACTCACCCAGTGGGGCATCCGAACCGGTGACGCTGAGCGCCGGCACCTTGAACCGCTCGGCGATGGCCTCCGATGCGGGCACGGCGTTGTCGGTGATGTGCGGGCCGATGACTGCCAGACATCCCTCGTCGCACAGTTCGCCGTAGGCATCGATGACCGCTTTCACCGAACCCTTGGGCAGCCCTTCGACTTCCCGATAGATGATCTCGACGGGACGGTCGATCATGCCCTGTTCAGCAGCCCTCTTGAACACCAGATCGAATGGGCGGGTCAGATCGTCGCGCAATTCCTGCGGATAATTCTCGGGCAACCGGAAATCCATCAGGTAACCGATCTTGATCGGCTCAGCAGTGCTCTCGTACGACATTGCACCTCCGCAGGTTGTAGGGCGACAGACGCCCGTCAGGCCAGATATGTCTCGATCATCGTGTTCAAGCCGCGCGTCACCGACGGGTCGTCGGTGAGTGGTCCGGCGATCGCCGCGCGCGCAGCGTCCCGGGCACCCAGTCCTTCGGCCATCAACCGGCCGGCCGCGATCAATACCCGCGTCGAGGCCACCTCACGCAGTCCGCTGTTCTCCAGGCGCCGCAGCACCTGACCGAATTGCACCAGTTCGGCCGCCTGCGCAGGGGTGATCCCGGCTTCGGTGACAACGATCTGCTGCTCGATCTCCGTTGCCGGGTAACCGAATTCGATGGCGACCATGCGCTGCCGGGTCGAGTCCTTCAGGTCCTTGAGCACGCTCTGATACCCCGGGTTATAGGACACCACCAGGCAGAAACCGGGGGCCGCGTCCAGCGTGATGCCCAGTCGTTCGATGGGCAACTGACGGCGGTGATCTCCCAGGGGATGCAGCACCACCGTGGTGTCCTGCCGGGCCTCGACCACCTCGTCGAGGTAGCAGATGGCACCTTCGCGGACGGCACGGGTCAACGGTCCGTCGACCCATTCGGTTTCGCCGCCGCGTAACAGGAAACGGCCCACCAGATCCGCGGTGGTCAGGTCGTCATGGCAGGCGACCGTGATCAGCGGCCGACCCAGCTCGTACGCCATGGCCTCGACGAAGCGCGTCTTCCCGCAACCCGTCGGCCCCTTGAGCAGAATCGACAGGCCCTGCCGGTACGCGGCTTTGAAGACGGCTTCCTCGGTCCCGACCGGGACGTAGTACGGGCGCTCGGATCCGACGGCCACACCGCTGCCCACGCTGATACTCATCGGATGCATGCTAACGCGGAACAGATATTAGGTTCAAGACTTGAGGCCCTGAGACTTGCGGCGGCGCAGATCAGCCGATTGCAGCGCCGACCGGAACAACGGCCCGATGACGCCGGCCAGATGCGCGGTAGTCGGAATTGCGGCATGCGCCGTGGTGCCGAACACCTGCCGCAATTCGGACACGTCGGTGCCGGCACCGACCGTCAGACACAGGCAACCGATACCGCCATGGCGCGCTTCGGCCAGCGCGCGACGCGCGTCGGCCGCGCCGTAATCACGTTCGTAGCCATGGTCATACGCCAGCCCGTCGGTGAGCACCACCAACAACTGCCGGGGTGTGCCAGCCGAGGATTGCAGGACCGCGGCACCGTGCCGGATGGCCGCGCCGAGGCGCGAGTACGCCCCCGGCACCAACGACCCCAGACCACCGAGCACGGCGTCACCCATCGCGTTATCGAATCGCTTGACCGGTGTCAGGTAGACCGCCGACCGCCCCTGCGAGCAGAACCCATAGAGCGCCACCCGATCGCCGAGTTCATGCAGTGTGCTGACCAGCGTTCCGGCTGCCAACCGTTGATGCTCATGCACCGTGCGACCGCCGTGGCCCGGTTCTTTGGCAGAACCCGAGATGTCGAGGAGCACCAGCACCGACAGTTCGCGCTTGCGCCGCAGGGAGTCCAGGTAGACGGTGTCCTCGGTGGCCGCGCCCGCAAGCGCCTGCACCCGGGATTCGACGGCGGAATCGATATCGATGTCGTCGCCCTGGCGTTGGCGGCCACAACGCTGCAGTCCCACGGCCAACCTGGTCAGCGCACGACGCAGCGGAAGGGTCTGTGGCAGTTCGATATTCGACGCGGTTCCGGCATTCGGGGCGGTCTCGACGACGGTGCACCAGTCCGGTCGATAACTCCGGCGCCGCGCATCCCATTCCGGATAGGTCAACGGTCCCGCCGGGCCGGCCGGATCGGCGTCATCCGCGGGCCGCCGCGAAGCCCGGGACACCACGCTGCGCTCGTCGTCGCTCACGGTGGTCGGCCGATGCGCCACGGCGTCTCCACCGGCGGGACCGCCTGTACCAACCTGCCGAACCCGGCTGGTCAGCCGTCCGAGCAGCTTTCCCAGCGCCCCACCTGCACCGACCGGGCTGGAGAGCGGATCATCGCCGGCTTCGGTCGGTACAGAGTCGACGTCGTCTCCGTCGCGTACCTGATCGCTGCCGTGGACATGTGCGGGAGCCGCGGAATCCTCGGCGCATTTGAGCAGAACGGACGCCCGAATGGCACCGAAAGTTGTTGGGGGGTCGGCGATCGACCGGTCGGCACCGGCACGGGCCAACGACTCGGCGGACGATGTCGTCACCGCGTCGGTGCCATTGTGCAATCGTCCCGGGAGCAGTCCCGCGTTCAGCGCCAGGACAAGGCGCCCTTCGAGCGCCAGATACCGCCGCGCCAGAGTAGGTCGGCGGACCAACCGGCGGACATACTCGGGCTGCAGTGAACCTGCGGCCAGCAGAGACGTTTGAACCGCGAGCGATTCCAGCACCGCGGCCCGGTCGCCAGTGTGGTCCAGAAAGATCGTCGTACCATCGGTCCAGGCCGGCGCACCTGGTTCTGTCGACCCGATCCCTACGCTGCGGCCGGCAAGAGCAGAGGCCAACAATTCGAGAGTCTCTGGGCCATCGCAGTTTTCAACTGCCACCTACATACCCCGTTCACGCCGAACTATTGACCAAATATCTGTTCCACCGTATGGTCCGAGCCAAGCACAGTCAACAATGGAGGGTCCGTGGTCGACTTCACCGGTCAGGTCGTGATCGTCACCGGAGCCGGCCGCGGACTCGGCCGGCTCTACGCACTCGACTTCGCCCGACGTGGCGCTGCCGTCGTCGTCAACGACGTCGGCGGTTCGATGCACGGTGACGGTTCCGATACCGGCGTCGCAGCAGCGGTCGCAGCCGAGATCACTGCCGCCGGCGGCATCGCTTTGGCCTCAACCGATTCGGTGGACAGCCCCGAAGGGGGCGAAGCGATCGTGAACGCCGCCGTCCGAGAGTTCGGCCGGCTCGATGCCGTCGTCAACAATGCCGGCATCTTCACCAGCACCGCGTTCGACGAACTCACCACCGACCAATGGCGCAGGATGCTCGCTATCCACCTCGACGGTGGATTCTTCGTCAGTCAGCCCGCATTTCGGGTGATGAAGCAACAGGGCTACGGACGATTCGTGTTCATCGCGTCCTCTGCGGGAGCGTTCGGCCAGCACCTCGAAGCGCATTACGCGGCCGCCAAATCGGGTCTGATCGGGTTGTCCAACGTCATCGCGCTGGAGGGTGCACCGCACGGAATATCGTCCAATACCGTGCTGCCGTTCGGGGTTTCCAGAATGGTCACCGAAACCCTCGGCGACCCGGCAGCACTGAGCGAGTCGGGGTTCTTCCAAGCCATTCGCCCCGAACTGGTGACGCCGTTGGTGGTGTATCTGGCAAGCCGCGCGAACGAGGTCACCCATCACAACTACTCAGCGTGCGGCGGACGGTACGCCAGGGTGTTCACCGGCCTGGCGGGCGGATGGCTGAGCCCCACAGATGGCGACCCCACCGCTGAGGACATCGGCAGCCATTTCGCCGAGATTTCCGGCGTCGATCCGTTCATCGTGCCCGGCTCGATCTACGAGGAGGTGTTCGAAGTCTGCGAGCGACTGGGCATCGCCGGTTGACCGGTCCGTCACACCGGAATCGCCTGCGCTGGTAGCGTCAATCCCCAGCTGGCGGCTATTTGGAGGTGTTGTGGGGCGTCCCGAGGTGACGGGTGATGCCGACGGTGCATACGACTCGTACGACGACGGCACCCGCCGCACCGAAATCCTGCAGACCGCAGCCGAATTGATCGCGACCTCCGGGCTGCGAACCTCGTTGCAGGACATCGCGGCCGCGGCCGGGATCCTGCCCGGCAGTTTGTATCACCACTTCGAATCCAAAGAAGCGATCCTCGTCGAGTTGCTCCGCCGGTACCACACCGACCTGGACCGGATCGCCAGTCAGGCCCTCGACCAGCTCGACGCCCCTGAGCTCGATGAGCCGTTCGACCGCATCAACAAGCTGGGCACCGCCATCGCCACCTGTGCCGTCGCCCACCGCGCCGCTCTGCAGATGTCCTTCTATGAAGGGCCAAGTGCCAAAACGGAATTGGTGGCGCTGGCGGGGCAGCGGCCCACTGCGATCCTCGACGCGATGCAGCAGACCCTGCGCACGGCCCGCTGGAGCGGGTACCTCCGCGCCGACGTCGACCTCGCCGTGCTGGCGGATCGGATCTGTCAGACCATGCTTCAGGTCGGCCTGGATGTGGTGCGGTTCAATGCCAAGACCGAACGGGTCGCCACGCTGCTGTGCCGGATCCTGTTGGAAGGTGTCTCCGGCACGGCGCTCACCGACGCCCAGCTCGACCAGTCCGCGGCATTCACCGCCGCCGACGAGCTGGTCCGCGGCTGGGTGGCCGAAGCGCAGGCAGTGGACGAATCCACCGACAAGGCGGCCTACATCCGCTCCGTGGCCCGCGCCGAATTCGGTCGACGGGGCTATGAGGGCACGACTGTCCGCGACATCGCCGCAGCCGCCGGCCTCGGTACCGGCACCGTCTACCGGTTGATCGGGTCGAAGGAAGAACTGCTGATGTCGATCATGCAGTCCTTCGGCGAGAAGGTGGCCCAGGGCTGGACCAATGTCCTTGCCTCCGAATCGACTTCGGTCGAGAAGCTCGATGCGCTCAGTTGGATCAACACCAACGCGCTGGCACAGTTCGGCGATGAATTCCGGATTCAGCTGGCCTGGATGCGTCAGTCCCCGCCGAATACATCGAACCCGGGTTGGCTGTTCACCACCCGCGTCAGACAGATGAAATCGCTCCTGTCCGAAGGCATCAAAGCCGGCGAGATCGCCATCGACAGTCCGTCCAACGAAATGTTGGCCCGCTGTGTGATCGTCGTCGGCTGGATTCCCGAGAACATCGTGCACGAACTCGGGGTACGCGACGCGCAACTGCACGTCCGTGACACGTTGCTCCGTGGAGTCACCACACATCCGCAGCCATGAGTGCCCTCATCCACGACCTGATCACCAGCGCGGCCCGCGTAGCACCCGGTCGGGCCGCACTGATCGCCGAGGACGGCGCCACGACGACCTTCGCCGAGTTCGACCGCCTGGTGCGTGCCGCCTCGGGGTGGGTCGCGGAGCGCACCTCCCCCGGCGATCGCGTGGCGGTGATCGCCGACAACAGCGTCGACTACGCCCGGCTGTATTACGCCGTGCCGCGTGCGGGGCGCATTCTGGTGCTGATCAATCAGCGCCTGGCCGCCGCTGAGCGACTCGCACAACTGGCGACCGTCGCGCCGGCTCTGGTCATCGGCGATCCGCACTACCTCATCGAAGTGGGCGACTATCCCGCAGTCTCGTTCCAGGCTCCGGATTGGCTTGCCGCCCACGATCATTCGTCGGCTGTCGACGTCCGTCCAGGTGCTGATGATGCAGCCTGGCTGTTGTTCACCAGCGGTTCCACCGGCATTCCGAAGCCCGTGGTACACAGCCACCGCTCGATCACCGCCGCGGTTGCGGGCACCGTTGCAGGCCGTTCGGTCAGGCCGGCCGGTGTCTATCTGTTGCCGTTTCCGATGTGTCACATCGCGGGATACAACATGCTGGTCCACCACAGCGTGGCATCAACGGTGTTGCCGGTAGCGGCTTTTCGGCCCGCCGAGTTCGCGGCCGCGGTCAAAACCCACGGCGTCACGTCCTGCTCACTGGCACCGACCATGCTGCACAGTCTGTTGGCCTACCTCGACGACACGGGCATGACTCTTCCGTCGCTTCGTGACATCGCTTACGGCTCTTCGGCCATTTCTGCAGATCTGCTGCGCCGTGCGTTGGATCGACTCGACGTCGGATTCCACCAGGGTTACGGGATGACCGAAACCGGTGGCAACATCACGTTTCTCGGTCCCGACGACCATCGGTCGACCGCAGCGGTACTGGCCACTGCGGGCAGGCCACACGCCGGCGTCGAACTGCGGATTGCGCCCGACGGCGAGATCCTGGTCCGCGGAGATCAAGTCGCCACGAGTTTCTGGCCTGATCGACCGTCGACCGAGCAAGGCTGGCTCCACACCGGCGATGTCGGGCACATCGATGAGACGGGCCGACTGACGGTCGTCGACCGACTCAAGGACATCATCATCACCGGCGGCGAGAACGTGTCCTCCCGAGAGGTCGAGGACGTGCTGTCCGGGCATCCCGACGTCGATCAGGTTGCGGTAGTGGGAGTTCCGGACGACTACTGGGGCGAAGCCGTATGCGCGGTGGTCGTTCCCCGTGCCGGGGCCACCACCGATGCCGATGAACTCGTCAGCTACGTGCGGGCGCGACTGACGGCGTTCAAACGCCCGCGCCATGTCGTGTTCACCGCGGAGCTTCCGGTGACCACGAACGGAAAAGTCGCCAAACAGGTACTGCGACAGCAGGTTCGAGAGCGCCTCAGCCCGCAGCGGTAGCCGCGGCGGCGCGCTCGACGCTGAGCAGGCTCTCCGTGTGATGCTCCGCATGGTAGGCCGCAGCACCACCGTTGAGGCCGAACAGTCGCTTACTCCACAACAGCCAGATCACCGCGGCGATGTTGATGATCACTGCGCCCAACCGCAGGACCGTCACCTTCTCGGTCAGTTCATACACTTCCAGCGGCAGAAAGACGCTCGTCGCCACGACCGCGAAATACTCGCCCCAGCGCCACATCCCCCAGAGGCCGACCGCCTCGATCAACTCCAACAGCGCGTAGGCGGCGATGCCCACCGCAACCCAGAGCATCGTCGTCGACGACAGGGTGAAGGCCTCGTTGATGTGTTGCACGATCTTCGAGTTGTCCAGGTTCCAGCCGATCTGATCGGCCAGCGGACGCAACAACGGCAGGTCCTCGTCGAACATGTCCTTGAGGTGTTCGCGGCTCGCCCGGACGCGCAGCACCCCATAGACCACCAGCGCGAGCACGATGGCACGGACCACTCGTTCGACGGCCAAGATCCGCATGATCACGCGATCACGCAACAGACGTCCACGCGGTACTTCCGGAGCCGTGTCAGCCGGCCCAGCACCACGTGGCGGGCCCACGACGAACGTCTCGCACCTCAGACACCGCCAGGCCTCCCCCACCGCGGTGTCCACTCGCAGGCGTTCGGCCAACTCGGGTTCGTCTGGGGCGAAAGTGGCGTGACCACGCAATCCGCAGGATCGCAGTGCGAAATTCACCATGTGAGCACCGTAGTGGCCCACCGCTGATCCGCCCTCGGTTGCCGCCTGCCGAGACGCCGACACCACGGCCTGTAGACGTGGTCCGAACCCCCGGATATGGTCCGTACCTGCAGAAATGCACCCATTCACAGACTTTACATAGCCAAACCACATACCGCCGCTAATCCGGTTGGCGACAATATGAGAATGCGCAATGCAGACGAGACCGAACGCCGGACACCGGCGCCCGCCGCTCCGGAGCCGATGACGCGGCCCGACGGCAGCCCTATCGAGGTTCTGGTCGTCGACGACGAACCCGCGCTGAGCGATCTGGTCTCCATGGTGCTGCGTTACGAAGGCTGGAAAGTCGGCACCGCTCACGACGGTGCCTCGGCCATCCGCATGGCCGGCGCGGACAAACCCGACGTCGTGGTGCTCGACGTGATGCTCCCCGACATGAGTGGCCTCGACGTCCTGACCGAACTGCACAAGATTCGCCCCGAACTGCCGGTGCTGTTGCTCACCGCCAAAGACACCGTCGAAGACCGGATCGCCGGGCTGTCGGCCGGCGGTGATGACTACGTCACCAAACCCTTCAACGTCGAAGAGATGGTCCTTCGACTGCGCGCTCTGGTTCGCCGGTCCGGCACCGGGGTCATCGCCAACAACACCCAACTGGTTGTCGGAGACCTGGTACTCGACGAGGACAGCCGGGAAGTCACCCGTGGTGGTTACGACATCAAGCTGACCGCAACCGAATACGAGGTGCTGCGGCTGATGATGTGCAACCCGCGGCGGGTGCTGACCAAAGCCCAGATTCTGCAGAGTGTCTGGGACTACGACTTCGAAGGTCGCTCCAATGTCGTCGAGCTGTACATCTCCTACCTTCGCAAGAAGATCGATGCCGATCGAACACCGATGATCCACACGGTGCGCGGTGTCGGGTACGTCCTGAAACCACAGTGAAATTCGCCGCGCGCACGTGGACGTTGCACACCCGCCTGATCGGTGTCGTGGCGGTTCTGGGCGCCGGTTTGTGTGTCGCCGTCGGTATGACCACCCTGATATCGTTGCGACACTTCCTGATCACCCAACTCGATGACCAGGTGTTCGATACGCAGTCACGGTCACTGACCTTTTTCGAACTCGGTCCTCCGCCCTTCCAGCGGTTCTCCGGACCGGGCCCGATGTTCCTCGACGGCCCAGGACAATCCGTGGGAACCGTCGGCGCCGTCATCTCCGACACCCACCCCACCGAAGCCGCGGTCATTCTGCCCAGCGGCGAACGTCGGGCGTTGAACACCGCCGCCATCTCACAGCTTTCCCATGTCCCGCAGGGCAATACCGTCAGTATCGACCTCAGCGGTGTCGGTCGGTACCGGGTGATCGCGCAGACCGTACACGACGAGACACTGGTCTCGGGCCTGCCGCAGTCCAGCATCTTGAGCATCCTGAATTCGGTGACCTGGATGGTCGGCGGATTCTCACTGCTGGCACTGGTCGGCGCAATCACCGCGGGCAGCATCATGATCCGCCGTGAGCTGGCACCGTTGTCGCGGATATCGGTTGCCGCACAAATGGTTGCAGGACTTCCGCTGGGCAAGGGTGAAGTCCAGCTCCCCACACTGATCGACCCGGTCGGCGACGAGGCCGCGCACACCGAAGTCGGCCAATTGGGAACAGCGTTGAACCACATGGTCTCTTCGGTATCCGACGGATTGACAGCCAGACATGCCAGTGAAACGCGGGTACGCCAGTTCGTCGCCGACGCCAGCCACGAACTGCGCACCCCGCTGACGGCGATCCAGGGCTATGCATCCGTGGCGCTGCGGCTGATCGCCGCAATCCCGGACGACGTGAACAGCTCAACCAGAGACGATCTCGGTTATGCACTGAGTCGGGTCAACTCCGAATCCAAGCGCATGCATCAATTGGTCGAGGACATGCTCCTACTGGCCAGGCTCGATGCCGGGCGCCCGCTGGAACACGAAGATGTCGACCTGTCACAGCTTGTCATCGACGCCGTCAGTGACGCCCACATCTCCGGACCCGAGCACCGGTGGGCGTTGGATCTTCCCGACCATCCCGTCTCCATCGTCGGCGATCGCCTACGGCTCCAGCAGGTGCTGGCCAATCTGCTGTCCAATGCCCGTACACACACCCCCTCGGGGACGAAAGTCGTTACCGCACTTACCTGTGACTCGGAGAGTTCGGTGAAGCTGTCGGTCACCGACGACGGACCCGGCATCCCCGCATCGGTACTACCCGAGATATTCGAGCGCTTTGCCCGCGGGGACGAATCCCGTTCGCGCGCCGCAGGTAGCACCGGATTGGGTCTGGCCATCGCACACGCGGTCGTCAGGGCGCACCACGGCACCATCACCGCGGCGAGCAACCCGCCGGGTTCGACGTTCACCGTGACACTGCCTGCTGCCGCCAATTCATAGCCGGCACAGAGTTTTCCCCAACAGGGTGCTCAGAAAGCCCGCCGATGATGAGAGGCATGTCCCCGAGCATGACAGCACCGACTGTGCCGCAACCCGTTGACTCCGTGTCGGAATCACCCGCACCACGGTGGCCTCGCTACGCGCTGACCATCCTGCTGGCCGCCACCGCGACCATCTGGACCGTGACTCTCGGAAAGATGGGCTGGGCCAACGGGTTCTATGCGGCGGCCGTGCAAGCCGGTTCCGAAAGCTGGAAGGCCTTCCTGTTCGGTTCCTCCGACGCCGCCAATTCGATCACCGTCGACAAGCCGCCGGCCTCGCTGTGGCCGATGGAACTGAGCGTCCGGGTTTTCGGGATGAACACCTGGTCGATGCTGGTACCTCAGGTCCTGCTCGGCGTCGCATCGGTCGCGCTGCTGTACGTCATCGTGCGCCGCGAATTCGGTGCGGCCGCAGGCCTGATCGCAGGTACGGCGTTGGCGGTGACGCCCGTCGCAACGTTGATGTTCCGTTACAACAATCCGGACGCGTTACTCGTGTTGCTGATGATCGCAGCGGCGGGAGCGCTACTGAACGCGGTCCGTGACGGTCGGACCCGATGGCTGGTCCTCTGTGGCGTGTTCGTCGGATTCGGTTTTCTCACAAAGCAATTGCAGGTGATGCTGATCGTGCCGGGACTGGGGCTGACCTACCTGATAGCAGGTCCCCCGCGGCTTCGGACGCGGTTGTTGCAGCTGGGCGCGGCGCTGGTGTCGATGGTGGCCTCTGCCGGCTGGTGGGTCTCGCTGGTGACCTTCATCCCCGCAGCTGATCGCCCATACGTCGGCGGCTCCACGGACAACAGCTTCCTGAACCTGACGTTCGCGTACAACGGACTGTCCCGTCTCACCGGCGGCAAGGGCAGCTTCCCGTCACCGCCGGGTGGCGGCGACGGCCCGCCGCATGGTGGTCACGGCTTCCCGTTCGGTGCCGACGCGGGGTGGAGTCGGTTGTTCGGCGGTGAATCAGGCGCACAGATCTCGTGGCTGTTGCCGATGGCGCTCATCGCACTCGTGGTCGGGATCATCCTGCGCGGCAGGGCTTCCCGGACCGACATACAACGTGCGCACTACCTGGTCTGGGGCAGTTGGCTGCTCGGCACCGCCATCGTCTTCAGCTTCATGTCGGGCATCTACCACGACTACTACACCGTGGCCCTCGCGCCGGCCGTCGCCGCTCTGGCGGGTATCGGGGTGACACAGATGTGGCAGCGCCGGTCGGTCACGTGGGTCGGCTCGACGTTGGCCATCACGATCGCCGGCACGACCGCCTGGGCGTGGGTACTACTGCACCGCACACCCGATTTCGTGCCGTGGTTGCGCTGGGTGGTGCTGGGCGCCGGGCTGATCGCGACGGCGCTGGTGGCCTTCCAGGTACTGCGCGGGTCGTTGCCCGCCCGGGTTTTGACAGCGGCGGCCACCCTCGCTGCGGCCGCCGCCATCGCCGGCCCGCTTGCCTACAGCCTGCAGACGGTGGGGACGGCACACAACGGGGGCATCGTCACCGCCGGACCGCAGGTCGAGGGCGCACAGCACTTCCCCGGCCCGCCAAAGGGATTCGACAAGGAACCCAGCGCCCAGCTGACCCAACTGCTGAAGGCCAACGCCGGGGACTACACCTGGGTCGCGGCGACCGGCGGATCCAACGACGCGGCCAATTACCAATTGGCCGGCGGCGGATCCGTGATGCCGATCGGTGGCTTCATGGGTGCTGATCCCGCACCGACCTTGGCTCAGTTTCAGCAGTACGTCGCCGATGGAAAGATCCACTACTACATCGTCTCTCGTGGCCCGGGCGGTCCCGGCGGACCGGATGGACCAGGTGGAGCGGACGGCCCCGGCGGCCCGGGTGCGCCCGGTGGACCCGGTGGAGAGCAGACCGAGAACACCAAGATCGCCGATTGGGTCAAGCAGAACTTCACCGCCGCCACCCTCGACGGCGTGACGTACTACGACCTCACGGCGACGCACGCCCGCTGAAGAATCTTTCTGGGTCAGCGCAATATCAACGCCCACAAGGCATTTGTTGGTCAGCGCTCGGCATTGCTCAGAGTCGAGTATGCGCCCGGGTGGCCCCAGCTGGGTGGATTTCGCCCTGGACGCAGGATCAACACAGCACCACCGCCAGGTCTGACGACAGACCTGGCGGTGGTGTAGTGCGAACGCGGATCAGAATCCCGGCGGGGGCGGTACGCCAGGGCCACCCGGAGCCGGCGGCGGTGCGCCAGGTCCGGGTGGAGTCGGCACTCCCGGACCACCTGGCCCGCCCGGAAGCAGTGGCCCACCGGGTCCCGGCGGCGGTGGTGCCGGTTGCGCACCCGCTACCGCCGCGCAGGCACCCGCCCCCGCGGACATCAGCGCAACAGCCGTGAGCGCCGAAGCAACTCGGCGACGTGACTTGTACTGCATAGACATTCGCACATCTCCTTATCGTGGAATCACCTGACAGTTGCCGACGATAGCCGATCAGCACCGCCCCGGAATTGCCCAAGATCGGACAGCTTTCGAGCCGGGGACTGCCTCGTGATCCACGGCGATATACGGGATAGTCGTTGTAAGACAACCGATTTAGTGGCCCAAGCCAAGAGACCGCAGCCGGATTCAAGCCCGCAGCAGCCGCCGTCAGCCGTACCTATTCATCATCACGCGATATGCAATACATATCCCACACCCATCGTCGCGATATCAATTGGTTACCAATAGGCATGCGCGACAACGGGTATCAGTGCCAATAGCCGACGTGCGCCTGTGCCGCTTCATCTTCCAGCAACGGACCAGCGACACCGACAGGTCGGGAACCATGCTGCAACACATCGCGGCACGGCATGGCAAACGACGTGCGCCCCGGCTTATCGCCGGTGAATCCGAACAGTCGCAGGTTCGACATGCCGTAGACAACAGCACCGATACCGGTCCAATAGGCCGCTCCCGCGCACATGGTGCAGGGTTCGGTACTGGCATACAGCGTCGCGCCGTTCATGCCTTCGTAGCCGACCTCGCGCCATGCGGCCGCCGCGGCGACCAACTCGGCATGCTGGGTCGGATCGCCGTTCTCGATCGAGGAGGTGTTGCCGTGCTCGGCGAGCACGCGGCCATCGGCAGCGGCCACCAACGCGCCATAAGGCGCACCGCCGCGGCGACGGGCATCTTCAGCGAGCACGAACGTGCGCCGAAGCAGGGCCAGATCGGGCGCCGGGTCGGCGACCGGTTCGGCAGCGGCGCGCCCGCACCCGAGGTCCGGCAACCCGATCGTCGCCCCAGCAAATCCGAGCAACAGAGTGCGTCGACCGAGATCCGATCCTTGAACCTGTGAACTTGCCATGTGTTTACTCCGTACTTGCTTTGGCTATGTGCCACATTTGCCGCGACTGTGCCACACCGGAGTTACCCTGACGTCCAATTTCCCACCGGTTGCGAATGCGGTCGATGCGAACGGGCGAAAGGAACCTCCATGGGCTGCTCACGGTATATCGGCCGAGTCGGAGCACTGGCCGTATTTCTCGGAGTCGGAGCGTCTGCCACGACGCCCAATTGGGTAGCGTCCGCCGCGCCCTCCACCGATACGACGACCTCGTCAACCTCGTCGAGTACGCACACCCCGACTGCGGTAGCCAAGCACACACCCAAGACCCCGGTGCCCACCGCGGCGACCGGCGACAGCAAGGCGCCACACCCCCACCCGGCCAACAAGTCGAAGCACTCAACGACAGCCGTCAGCGCCAATGCCCCTGCTGTCAAAGGTAATTCGCACGTTGCACCGACGCTGCCGGCCGATATCAAGACGGTTCCCACCGCGGCATCGATCATCAAGCCGAGCCCGGTTCAGCCCGTTGTCCACACGGTCGCCACCGCCGCTGTGTCAGCCACCGCGGCGACCACGACTTCCACGCATACCGCGCTCGTCCCCGCCGCGTCGACCTCCAGCACGCCGACCATCGTGAGCCAAGTCGTCAGTGCAGCAAAGCAACTCGTCAAGATGGTGTTGGGGCCGCTGGTCTCCACGCTGCCAGATCGGAAGAGCACACGTCTGAACTCCAGTCACTTAGGCATATCTCGTA
>ERZ650309.223-NODE-223-length-28333-cov-5.493953_pt1 | contig 28333 bp, 28 predicted proteins | sample MGYA00376245_ERZ650309 | MGnify/ENA primary metagenome ERZ650309 (study PRJEB26733, sample SAMN07839294) | wastewater metagenome | biome: urban; feature: wastewater treatment plant; material: waste water | place: USA: North Carolina | collected 2016-04-26 ...
AGCTCCACGACCAGTAGATGGACACGCGTCGTTTGCCGTTGTGCGGCCGGGAGATATGGGCCTGGTTGTAGGTACGGGCAGCGGTGCTCATGTTGTCTCCTAGACTCTCGGGCTGCAAGGTCTGCGAGGTAACGCAGTGCACTCAGGTCGGTGCGAGCCTGCCCGGCCGGAGTGCCGTGGACGCCGGATCAGACTGCGCCGGTTGGGATTTGGTTCGGGATCACCGCCCATCACAGCACCTCCTGATGATTGTGCGGGAAACCGTTCGGGGCATCGCATTTCTATCAGCTGCGCCCAGGACCCCGCGTCAACAACGGCAGATTTCGCGATGCCACATTGTTTTTCAGCGACCCCGGTCATCAGATGCCGGTTGGGCGACCACGCGACTGAGCCGCTGCTCCAAGCCCTCGACGACGCGGAGCACCGTCGCCTGCTCGTCATCGGTCAGTCCGCCGACGGTCATTTCCTCAAGCTCGCTCCATAGATCCTCGACCTGCTGCTGAAGTCCCCGACTGGCCGGCGTGGCTTCGACCAGATGGGCGCGCTTGTCGCTGGGGCTCGGAAAACGACGGACGAAGCCGGCATGCTCAAGTCGCTGAATCATGCGCGTCATGGTCGGGGCGTCCGAACTCGTCAGGCGCACCAGATCGGTCTGCCGCAGCGGGCCGAGATCCCAGAGATACATCATCACCAACTCCTGGCCCGGGTACAGCCCGAGGGGGCGAAGCAGCGTGGCCGCGATGGTGCGCGTCAGCCGGGTCACCTGAAAGATCGCGTGACTCACCGGACCACTGCGCGCTGCACCGGGCAGCACCGTCGTTTCGTCGATCGATTGCGATTCGGCCATGTGCACCCCTACTAGTTGTTCAGCCATATTAACCCACGATGCCGATCGATAAATGGCAGTTGGAATAGCTTTCCATAAGTACTTGTTCGAGCAAGTATCAGAGGAGAGGCGAGATCATGACAACTACCCCCACATCGACTGCCAGCAGCTACACACGTCGACTCGTCATGACCACTGCGGTCGGACTGTCAGCGCTTTCGATCGCTCTGGCCGCGCCCGCTGCGGCGAAAGGACCCCATCCCGGCCCGGTGATCGATCGGGCCGAGCCCACCAGTTCGCTCAGTGCTCAGACCAACGACGGTGTTGATGCCACCCCACCGGTCACCAATACCCAGCACTCCGCTCCGGGCTCCTTGCCTCGCCGCCAACCCGCGACGTCAACCAGCGCGCAACAAAATAGGGGCGTTCTGGTGAGGTCGGCACATTGATCCCAAGCTCCGGGGATCCCACCGTCAAGCGTGCGGGCGGGGAGCTGCTGCGTGGCTGCGCGCGTGCGCGATCGCGTCATCGAAATCATCGATGAGGTGGTTCTCATGGCGCAGCGATTCCAGGATGCCGACGTTCGTCAGCAGCTCTCGGTGCTCGGACTGCACCCCCTTGATGATGACCGTGATACCGCGGGCTTCCAATTCCTCGGCGATCTGGGCCAGCGTGTGCGCGCCCGTTGCGTCAAGCATCCCCAACTGCGACAGCCTGATGATCACCACCGTGACATCGGGATGGTCGGCATCGACGATCGTCGACCAAATCCTTTCGGCCGCACCGAAAAACATGGCGCCGTCGAGTCGTAGCACCGCGATCCGCTCGTCGCCCGGCAGCGCAGGGCCAGGCAATTCTTCCCGCGTCACGCCGGCCCGTCTGGCCACTGCCCGCAGGGCAAAAACAGCGGTCAGCGCGATCCCGATCTCGACGGCTTCGATCAGATCGAAAGCGATCGTGATGGCCGCGGTCACCAGGAACGTGATCGCATCGGCACGAGTAGACCTGACAATGCGTACCGCCGTGCGCCACGTGACCATGCGGCACGAGGTCACCATCAACACGGCAGCCAACGCCGCCAACGGAATGGCGCCCACGGGCCCGCTCACCAGGTAGACCACAGCGAGCAACAAGACCGAATGCGTCACTGCCGCAACGCGAGTCCGCGCTCCGCTCTTCACGTTGACCGCCGTACGGGCGATCGCTCCCGTCGCAGGCATGCCGCCGAACATGCCTGCGGCAACCGACGCAAGCCCCTGCCCTACCAACTCTCGGTCCGGGTCATACGGACCCGTGGGCGACATCGTCGCGGCGACCCGCGCCGACAACAGCGACTCGATCGCCGCGAGCGCCGCTACGGCCAGCGCCGCACCGCCCAGCGCATGAACCGCTCCCAGGTCGGCGTGGGGCCACTGCGGGGCCGGCAACTGCGCCGGCAATGCACCGATCCGCGGCGTCGCGATATGCAGTCCGACCACCAGTGCCGTCGCGGCAATCACCGCCAGCAGCGAGGCCGGCATCGCCGGGTGCACCCGCGCCAAGCCCACCAGGCAAACCACGGCCACCGCGACCACCACCAACGCCGGCCCGGCGGTCTCCCATTCAGCCGCACCCAGCACCTGGATCGCCGAAACCAGCGGCCCCTGACCTCGCGGAGTCGGCTGCCCGACCGCAGCCGGGACCTGCTGCAGGAAGATGATGGCCGCGATACCCAGAGTGAAGCCCTCGATCACGGGCCACGGAATGAACGTCACCGCGCGGCCCAGTCCCGTTGCGCCGGCGACGAAGACGACGAATCCGGCCGCCACCGTCACCAACGCGACACTGCTCAAGCCGTAGTGCGCCACGATCGGTGCCAGTACGACGGCCATCGCGCCGGTCGGGCCGGACACCTGAACATGCGAACCGCCGAACACCGCTGCCACCACACCCGCGACGACGGCGGTGACCAGACCGGCCGCCGCGCCGACGCCTGAGCTGATCCCGAACGCCAGCGCCAACGGCAGGGCGACCACCCCCACCGTCAACCCGGCAAGAATGTCGCGTCGCCACGAGTGGCTCAGTCCGGCGTAATCGGCGCGGCGCGGCAAGAGCCGGGCCACGTTACCAATCATCGTCCGCTGCCGATGGGCGGCAGCAGCTCCACAACATCGAGTTGATCACGTTGTGCGGCAAGGACATCGGCAAGGAACGTGCGCGCTATCACGAGCAACTCGGCGATCTTGGGGTGCGCCAGTGAGTAGTACACCGCGTTGCCGACCCGCCGCCCGACGACCACCCGGTGCCGCTTGAGCACCGCGAGGTGCTGCGACAAGACCGTCGGCTCGATCGCACTGTCGGCGAGGATGGCGCTGACCGGTGTCGGCTCCTCACTCATCGACAAGATCTCCAGGACCCGGATCCGGGTCGGGTGCGCCAGTGCCTTGAACAGGTTGGCCTTGATCTCATACAACGGTCGGCCCGGGCCGTCCAGCAGATCGTCCGTCACGATGCAGACTTCCTACTTGATGGATTGCAAGAATTCGCAATCCATCATATCAATCGGCCTCCCCGCTGAAGTGCGGTTCAGCGCGGAAAGTCAGGGCTGGTCGGGCGCCCAGTACTCCAGCATCGCGGCGAACGTCTCGAACGCCGGCTTGGATACCCCGTAGGCCGCTTCCAGGTGGATGCTCAGCGGGAAGCCGAGTTCACCGACGCCGTCGATAACCCGCTTGTACAGATCGAGCATCAGCGACCGCTTCACGGCAGGCTCCTCGTCCGCCAACCGCGCGACAAACTCCTGCTCCGCGGCGACCAGTGGGTTGCCGGCATCTTGGATCAGCCAGTCGATCAGACCGACCTTCGACTCGATCTTCGGCACGAACCCGAACGACAACAAGATCTCGGGCCGGTGCTCGCTGGTCTTCGCGAACTCTTTCAGGAAGCCCACGATGGCATCCGAATACAACAACTGCGTCATGCCATACGTGGCGGACTGATTGCACTTGAAGTTGAACCGGCCCTGCTCGCCGTCGCGGGTCGGAATCAGGATGACGCCCCGATTGGGCACCTGGTCGGCGTAGATGGTCAGCGCGTCGGTCGGCGCGACGCCCGCGCCCTCACCGTCGCTCATGGTGCGCGGCACCCCGACGAACGCGATGCCGTCGAAGTCGGCGTCCTGTAGAACGCCCAGTCGGACGCCCAACGCATCCTGATCGAGGAACGACGTCACCTGCGTGCAGAGGCCACGCATACCCGGCAGTTCAGGCTTGATCAGCTGCCAGAACTCGAGGACGTCCATCTTCGGCTTCATCTCGATCGGACGGTCGCCGTCCTCTTCGATCATGCCGGGGATCATCACGTGCCGGATGCGGCCGTCGAGCCCCACCGCAGCGGCGTTGTCCAGCACTTTATGCGCCTCGTCGATCGCGAACTGCGGACCGCGCTCGATGTTGGGCGGCACCAGCTCGAAGGCGATGGTGTTAAGGGACTGCTCAGGCACCCCCACACCCTACGGACCCGCATCGCGTGCCGTCGTATGCACCTCGGCGTCGCGGTGGTCGACACAATGTCAGCCTGACAGCGTCGTCATGCATATATATCGATGACGACGCTGTCAGGTGGACATTGCGATTCGCCGACCTCGTGGTGCCGTGGCCACACCCGTGGTAAACCTCCGGCATGGCAGAACGCGTCAAGTTCCCGAGCTCCACCGGCCCCATGTTGGCCGGGCTGATCGATCTGCCCGAAGGGCCCGCACGTGGGTGGGGCGTCTTCTCCCATGGCTTCACCCTCGGTAAGGACTCGCCGGCCGCGTCGCGGATCTGCAAACAACTGGCCGCGGACGGCATCGGAATGCTGCGGTTCGACGCCATCGGACTGGGCGACTCCGAAGGCCACTGGGGCGACGGATCGTTCACCCACAAGACCAACGACGTGATCGAGGCATGCAAGTTCATGGCCGAGCGCGGGACGCCGCCGGAGTTGTTGGTCGGCCATTCATTCGGCGGGGCGTCGGTGCTCGCGGCGGCGCGGCAGGCGCCCGGGGTCCGCGCGGTGGTGACGGTCGGCGCACCCATCGACCCGTCACACGTCGAGAAGCAGTACGACGACGTCCTCGGCTGCGTGATGGCCAACGGCAGTGCCCAGTGGATGGTCGGCGGACGTGAGCTCACGCTCAAGCGAGCGTTCGTCGAGGATGTCCGCGCTGCCGAACTGCACGAGAAGATTCACAGCCTCAAGCTGCCCCTGTTGATCCTGCACTCCCCCACCGACAACACCGTCGGCATCGAGAACGCCAGCCACATCTTCCGAACGGCCAGGCACCCAAGAAGTTTCGTGTCTCTGGAGGGGTCGGAGCATCTACTCACGGGACCGGGGCAGGCCAAGCGGGCAGGTCGTATCATCGGCGCGTGGGCTGACGCCTACCTGGGTGAGAACAAGGCCAGGCCGAAGTAGCCGGCTCAGCTCGCGGGCTTCTTGTTCGCCTTGGCGATCGCGTCCGCAAGGTCCTCAAGTAGGGGCGGGACGTCCAACGCCGTCACCACCGCCTCGATGAACACCAGATCATCCGGGTGCGCTGCGGCAGCTGCCAATGCATCATCGAGCTCACCGCAGTTGGTTACCTTGAACGCCAATGGGTTTCGCACCCCCAGCGCAGCGGGTACCGCGCGCCACTGCCAGCTGACGATGTCGTTGTAGGGCGCCTCGGGTCCATGGATGGCGCGCTCGACGGTATAGCCGTCGTTGTTCACTAAGATCACCACCGCAGGTACGCCTTCGCGGCCGAATTGACCGAGTTCCTGGATGGTCAATTGCGCCGCACCATCACCGATGAGCAGCACGGGACGGCGGTCCCGGTGGGCCAAGCCGGCGCCGAAGGCCGCCGGCAGCGTGTAGCCGATCGAAGCCCACAGCGGCTGACCGATGAACGCCACCCCGGCCGGAAGCCGATGCCGGGCCATGCCGTAATACGACGTCCCCTGCTCGGCCAATACGACATTGCCCGGGGTCAGCGCACCACAGACCTTGTCCCACAACACTTTCTGCGACACTGGTTGGTCTCGCGCGATCGCCGGCTGTGCATGTTCGAGAGCGGGATGACGGATTTCCGGTGAGCGGATCGACCGCCCCGACAGGATGGCTGTGAGTGCCTCCAATGCCGCGGTCATGTCCAGCGGCGCAAAGACTTCGCCGGCCACGGTGCTCTGATTGGCCGCCACATCGATGTTCCGCGACGAATCGATCTGCTGAGTGAATGACGCGCTGACCATGTCTGTGAATTGCACGCCGGCGGTCACCAGGACCGGGGCCTCCTCGATGGCGCGACGGACCGATTCATCACTGGACGCCCCGGCATAGATGCCGAGAAATTCGGGTGCACTCTCGTCCACGAGACTCTTGCCCCACATCAATGTGGCATGTGGCACGACGTCAGCGGCCAGCAGCGCCTCAAGTTGCGGGACCGCTTCGAGTCGATGCACCAAAAGGTCTGCGAGCACGGTCAATTGGTGATCACCGATCAACTGCGCCGCGGCCTCGGTGAACAACGCCAACGCACGCGGGCTGGTACCGCTGGTGTACCGCGGCAGGGGCGCCGTCGGCGGTTCGACCGGAAACCTCGCGACATCGGTGGCCAGCATCAGGTACCCGGGAAGTTTGCGTTCGCGGACCTCCGAGAGCACTCGATCGATCTCGCGGGTCGCCGTCGCGGGAACCAATTTTCCTTGCGCACAGGTGATTTCCCGGGCAATGCGCAGAAAGTGGTCGAAGTCGCCGTCACCCAACGAATGGTGGACGACGCGACGCGCACCCTGCGCGTCCATCGATGGCGCACCGACGATGTGGACCACCGGGACATGCTCGGCGTAGCTGCCGGCAATGGCGTTGGCCGCCGACAACTCACCGACACCGAACGTTGTGATCAATGCGGCCATACCCCGCAACCGGCCATACCCGTCTGCGGCATACCCCGCGTTGAGTTCATTCGCGCTACCCACCCAGCGAATCTTCGGGTGATCAACCACGTGGTCGAGCAGTTCCAGGTTGAAATCACCTGGCACGCCGAATATTTCAGTGACACCCAGTTCGGCCAGCCGGTCCAGCAGGTAGTCCCCTACGGTGTATTCGGACATGCAGACCTCCTGGCATCGCAGTTGCACCGATGCTAGCGCGTGCATGGTTGTCGCACTTATCCTGACCGATATGCGACGGATCGCTCACATCATCATCGCGTCAAGTGCGGCCCTGGCGCTCAGTTCGTGTGGATCCACTTCACCGGCGCCCTCGGCTTCTCATCCACCGTCGGCGGTAACCACCACCGAGCAGACCAGTCAAGCTGTCCCGGTGGTCCCGCTCCCACCCACGTTGACCCGGCAGGCCAAATGGGTGGATCTCCAGGTCGGCGATTGTCTGACCGGGCCACCACCGAGCGACCCGAGCACCGTCGAGGTCGAACTGACCAATTGCCAAGCGCCACATACCGCCGAAGTGTTCCTGCGCGCGAAAGTCGCGGTCAACGACGCCATCTCGGGCGTTGCCGATCAACGTTGCACGGCGGGCCTGGTGCAGTACACCGGCAGGCACGGTGACTACACCTCGACGTACCTCATCGACTCGAACATGGACCGTACGGGCTACACCGAGCTACCCAGCACCGTCATCTGTCTGCTGCAGTCGTCCAGCGGCCGGCCACTGACCGGATCCGCGCGCGCCTAACTCTTGCCTGCGGTGAGCAAGATGTACTGTGCCGCAACTTGTTCGTGTACGTCTTGCAGGTTGGCGGCATGCGCTTCGATGGCGTAGTTGCCCGCCGGGGCGACACAGTAGAACTGTTTCCCGTCGGATACCGACGCGCATTTACTCAACGACAGACCGGGCACTGCGTCGGCCGGGTTGGCGTCCGCTCCTGATTCTTTCGCGAAGGTATCGACCACATCCACCGCGGCCCAGGGGTCTTTCGTCTGGAACACGTTGGTCAGGCCCATCGCGATGTCGGTAACGCCGTTGTCCTGGAACGTCTTCGCCGACGCCGACGGGTCCATCTGGAAGTGCAACGCGGCTTCCGGGGTGTATACCGCATTCTTCGTCGTGGCGGCCGAATCGGCGAACAGCGTCTTGGCCAGCAGACCGCTCGGATCAACCGGGATCGCAGCCAGCGCAGCGGGATCCACCGGCTTGAACCCCTTCAGCTTGGTCAGTTGGGCATCGATGGCCTTGGTCACCGTCTCGCCGATCTGATCCGAGCCTGCGGGCCCCTGTGCCAACTGCATCAGCACCAACGGTCCGTTTGGGGTGAACGAGCGGATGCTGGTTCTCCGTTGACCGCCTGACTCGACCTCGTAGGCCGAGGCGAGGGCCTCCGAATGGCCATTGATGGCAACGGGTTTCGGGGTACCGCCCTTGATCGGGGTCGACGTCGCAGCGTTGTTCATCTCGGCGGCAGCTTGATTGGCCTCGTCTGCAGTGGCGAATTGCAGGACAGCATTGACCAGGACCCTCTTGTCCGTCGACTGCCGTGTGGAGGAGAACCCGTTGATGAACTTGTGACGACCTGCCGCCTCTGCGATGGACTCCGGTCCGAGTTGCCCGAGCGCTTGCGCCTGGTCGAGGACCAGGTACGGCGTCAATGCCGTAATCGGTTGCAACAGAGTTGAATCCACCTGCCATGGCCCAACTACGTAGCCGGCCAGGCGATGTGCATCGACGATGGCCCCCGCTGTCGCGTCACCGGCTTCCCCCGGCGCGGGCCGCGGTTCCGTCGGATACTTGCCCGGCTGCAACTGCGCCGGTGCCACGATCGGTGGCGGCGCCTTCGTCGTCGTCGTAGTTGTGCCGGCCGCCGATGACGAGGGCGCATCGGGTTGCGACTGGTTCGACCCGCACGCCGCCACCGACGCTGCGGCAGTCAGGACTACAGAGAATGTGACGACGCGGCGCAGCATGACCCTCCTTGGGGACCGTCTCGGGCGGTGCCGCCCCAACTTAACGTGAAACCGCGACTAGTTCGTGTACTTCACGAATGTCCTGAGAGCGTGCCGTAAGCGACGGAAACCCGCGGACCGCGCACCTAACATCGCAGGATGAGCTGGCTCGCTATCTGGTGGCACGACGAGGTCGTATACGGCTACAAAGGCCCTCTGCTGCTGAGCTTCACGGCGTTTGTGATCACATTCGTCGCCACCCGCACGATCACCCGCATGATCCGGGCCGGCAAGGGTCCGTTCCACAACATCGACAAGGGTGGGGTGCACATGCACCACTCCACCCCGGGTGTCCTGATTCTGAGCCTGGGCGCCTTCATGGCCGTGGGCTCTCCGCCACAGACCGTTTGGATCTACATTGCCGGGGTATTCGTCGGCATCGGTGCGTCGTTGGTGCTCGACGAGTTCGCCATGCTGTTCCGCTTGCAGGATGTGTATTGGTCGCAGGAAGGCCAGCTTTCATTGAATGTCGTGACGCTGGCCGCCGGCTGTATCGGGCTGGCCGCAGTCGGCATCTCGCCGGTCAAGCTCGACCGCCTCGCCGAGGTGTCGACAGCAGCCCGCTTGATTGCGGTGCTGTGGCTGGGCGTCCACTTTGTGCTGGTGGTGATCACCGCACTCAAAGGCAAGTACCCGACGGCGCTCATCGGGCTGTTTGTCGGCCCCGCAGTGTGGTTCGGTGCGTTCCGGTTGGCTCGTCCGACGTCGCCGTGGGCCCGCAAGCGCTACTCACCCGAGAAGATCGAGCGCGCCCGCCGGCGGGCCACCGCGTTCGACGCGAAATGGGGCCCGGTGCGCAGGAATTGGGACAGCTTCATCGGCGGCACACCCACCACCGACCCCAGTGAACATCACTTGGCGTGAGATGGCTTGTCACCGTGCTTCGTTGAGGCAACCTTGGCAGCCTGCTTGTCGCCGTTGGATGCCTTGTCCGCTTTGGGTGTCGGGTCTGCCTTCGGCGCTTTTCCGGCCTTGAGCGCCTTGCCTGTTTTCAGACCCTTGTCCGACTTCAGGCTCTTATCCAGCTTGGCGCCCTTGTCCACGCTGGAACCGTCGGTGCTCGCCGTCGGGTTCAGCGTCAACGTCGCGGTCTTGGCGTTGGTCTTGGGCACCGCTGTCACCGAGTTCGCCGCCACGGCAACCGAAGCCACCGACTTACCCTGCAGGCTCGCGAACAGCGACTGCACCGCCAACGCCACGGCATGCAGCGGTGCGGTCACGATGTTCACGATGTTCACCGGGAGCGACACGAACTGGAAGCCGAATCCTCCGCTGGCGAACTGTAGCGCCCACGGCGGCAGGACGATGTTCTGCAGCAACGTATTCACCGCTGTGAGAACCGCTTTCACGGGCTGCGCCGCGGCCACCGGCCCCAACGCACTGCTCAAACCGCCCGTCAGCCCGGTACCAAGACTCGTGGCGACCTGATACAGAGCAGCATCTACGCCGATCACCGCATTGTTCGCCGCGAAGGCGAGTTGATTCGTGATGCCGAGCAACGAGCCTGATCCGGGGCCGAACAAGAACAATCCGAGGTTCTGAAGGATCGAGCCGGGCGAGAGGGCCGCCGCCGGATTCAGTACCACAGCCGAGTTCACGGCGCCGGCCGCGGTCTGCTCGAACTGCGTCAGGACGCTCTGGAAGGCCGACGCTGCGGCAGTCATCTTCACTGGGACGGACGCCACGATCGGCAGTTCGGGCGAGTACGACGGGCTAACCCCTACAACACCTGCGCCAACCACCGCGACTGCCGCGATCGAGGCGATGGCTGACTTTGACGAATTAACTCGATGTGACTGTGCGCCCGCTGATCCCATGTCTGCTCCCCGGTATGGGCGATCCACGAAACATCCCCTGCGCTGGGCGTACTTCAGACCACTCCGACGCATGCGGTGTCACATCTTGGTCGCCAACGATTATCCGACGCATACGTTATCCACAGGAACTTTGCTGCGTCAACGAATTCGTCAGGTTGGTCAGTAATTGGTCGAAAAAATATTCTGGTCCACCAGCAAACGAAATACGCTATGACTGCCCGGTGGCCGGCGGGGCGGGCTTCAGGGTGAACTGCAGCGTCACGCCGTCCTTGGCATGTCCGGGGCAGCCGATCGGGTAGGTGATGACGCTGGTCCCGGCGAGCGTATTGGGGTCGAAAGTCCCTCTGGCCGTAGCAGATTCGCTTGTGCCGTTGCTGCACTTGACCGTGTTGTGGATCGGGTCGATCACCCACTGGCCATTGACCCGGTGTGCCTTGGTCTTCCACCCCTTGTTGCCGGACACCGTCAGGCAGTCGTCACCGCAGATCCCGAACGTCCAGGTGGTCTGCGGCGTGCCGTCGCTCCAGGTGACCAGATACGGCCCGCTCGGGTCATCTGCCCACGCGGTGGGTAACGACAAACTGTCGACCGCTACCGTCAGCGCCGCCGCGATGACCACAGTCCGCATGATCCTCATCGACAAAGTCTGCCAAACCAATCGGCCCGGCAACAGTGGACTCGGCTTGCGAATTCACACTCCGGGAGTGCTCACCTGCAAGCCATCCAAGATCAGCTGGGCGTCTTTTTGATACGCGGGGTTGTCCGGATCGTTGGTCTGCACTGTCGCCGTCGCCAGAAACTGTTGCGCCCCAGTGCCGATCAACATCGAGCGCGCACGCACCGCGCGCTGCGGCGTACCCGGCGCGATCGGCGGCTGGTTGAAACTGAGCGTCGTGGCCGGGTACCCACACTGTTTTCCCCGGATGCTGACCACATTGGTATTGCTCGGCATCGCACGAAGGCTCGCCAGTTGCTTGTCGAACTCGGCTTCAGCGTCGACATCGGACAGATGTACCAGTGACACAACGACATTGGGCGCCAAGATGTACTTGGTCATGGCCTTGTTCACCAGTCGATAGCGGATCAACTGATTGTCCAGGCTCTCGTCGCGTTGCCAGCCGTCAGGTTGTGGAACACGCAATTGCGGTTCGGCATCACCTTGGGTCGGGATGTCCACCATCGGCGCGTCGACGTGGTTGCAGGCGCGGAGATCACCGCCGGCGACTGCCCCTGGAGCCGTGATCCGGAGCGCCCGCCCTTCGACGACCTTTCCGCCGCATGCCGTCAACGCGGTCACGACGGCCAGCATGGCGACAGCGGTCGGCACCCGAGGTGGCATCACCTGGCGATCCTAGAACCGGTCATGGCGCGAATTCAGACGGCTGGCGCGAGAATCTGCAGACCGTCCATCACGGTCTTGACGTCCTTCTGATAGGTCTGGTTGCTGGGGTCCGCTGTCTGGGCCGTCATCGTCACGACGAACTGGCGGGTGCCCACACCGGCCACGATCACCTTCGTGGTCACCGACCGCCGGCCGCGCGCCCGGGCGCGCTCACCGCCGAACGTGATCGTGTCGGCAGGCAGCCCGCACAAGGTCCCTCGCGTCGAGGCGAAATTCGAGACCGCGCTCTGCTTCCGCAGATTGCGCTCGGTGTTGTTGAAAATGGTCTGCGCATCGAGTTCGGGGGCATCTTCAAGCGTCACAACGATATTGGGGGCGAACATGTTGCCCAGCAGGGTCGGGTTGGCCATCACGAAGCGGATGCTACCCCGGGTCATCTTGCCGATCGGTTTCCAGTTGTCCGGTTGCGGCACACGAAGTTTCGGCTCTGAGCGATTGTGGCTCACCAGGTCTTCGAGCGGTGCGTCAACCTTGACGCAGGCAGCCGGACCGCCCGCCTGACCCGCCGATGACCGTTGCGCCTTACCGGTGACGACCTCACCACATCCGCTGACGGTCACCAAGGCGATCATGGCCACGGCCGCCGCTCGCGCGGCACGACGCGTCGTCATCGTTTCGATCCCCCTGTCCCGATGGCCGGCTTACGGAACCAACATTAGAGGGTGCCATCGGGTCGCGAGCCAGGCATGACGACATCACCGCCGACTCTTGATCACCGCCAGAGCCCGCTCACCCCAACGGATGTTCTCCTGCTCGTACGAAATTCCACGGAGCAGGGTCAGATACGGCCCGACGCGCGGCGCCTCGGCAAGGAAATCCGCTTCATCCCGACCGTCCAGCAGTCGAGTACGCATCCGCTCGTAGCGTTCGAGCTTTTCGGCGGACCATCGGATCTGGTCCTCCATGGCTGCGCATACGGCATCCGCGTTGCCGCCTTCGACGGCAGCCACCTGCACCAGCAATTCATCTCGAATCACCGAGGGCTTCGGTGTTGCCTCGGTGAACTCGTGCAGGGTGGCACGCCCGGCATCGGTGAGGGTGTAGACCCGTTTGTTCGGCCGCCGTTCCTGCTCGACCAGGCGGGCTTCGATCAGGCCGGCTTCGGCCAACCGGTCGAGTTCGCGGTACAACTGCTGCGGCGTGGCCATCCAGTAGTTCGCCACCGACCCATCGAAGCCTTTTGCCAGGTCATAGCCTGACGCCTCGCTATCGAGGAGTGCCGCCAACACAGCGTCGCGTAGTGCCACCCAACGATCTTAATAGTCAACAAAGTGATTAGTCGCATATGGACATCTATCGGACCGCGAGCTAGCGTCATCAGCACCTACTCAACAAATTGACTATGCGAGGTGCTCAGTGCGCGCATTCCGGCAAGCCGTGGAAACGAAGGACGCAGCGGCCATGGCGGCCTGCCTGGCCGACAATGTGGTCTTCACCAGCCCCGTGGCCTTCAAGCCCTATCCGGGTAAGCCCATCACCGCTGCCATCCTGCGCGGCGTGCTTCGCGTGTTCGAGGACTTCCGCTACATCCGGGAGATCAACGATCCCGAAAACGGCAACAGCGCACTTATTTTCGAGACCCTCGTGAACGGCAAGAAGATCACCGGGTGTGACTTCATCCACGTCAACGACGAAGGACTGATCGACGAGTTCATGGTGATGGTCCGGCCGTTGTCGGGCGCCACCGCACTATCGGAGGCAATGGCCGCGCAGTTCCCGCAGATTCAGGCCGAAGCGGCCGAGGCCATCGCAGCCCAGGGACAGTGACCATGAAGATCGGTTTGGGAATCAACTACGCCGGCGGTTTCAAAGAGGTCGTCGCCGAGGTCGCCGAGCTCGAAAAAGCCGGTCTGGACGTCGTTTTCGTGCCAGAGGCATACTCATTCGATGCGGTCAGCGCGCTGGGCTATCTGGCCGCGGCGACTCAGCGGGTGGAGCTGGCGTCCGGCATCCTGCAGCTCTATACCCGTACCCCGACGCTGACCGCGATGACGGCAGCCGGACTGGACTACGTCTCCGACGGACGCTACATCCTCGGACTCGGCGCCTCTGGACCTCAGGTCATCGAAGGCTTCCACGGCGTGCAGTACGACTCCCCCATCGGGCGCACGCGCGAAGTGATCGACATCTGCCGACGGGTGTGGCGACGCGAGCGACTCGAATTCAGCGGCGACCACTACAACATCCCACTGCCCGCAGGACAGGGAACCGGGCTGGGTAAGCCGCTCAAGCTCATCAATCACCCAGTACGCGAACGCATTCCGGTTCTGCTGGCCGCACTCGGCCCCAAGAACGTCGAACTGGCCGCCGAAATTGCCGAGGGCTGGCAGCCGATCTTCTATCTACCCGAGAAGGCGGACAGGGTGTGGGGTTCGGCGCTCGCAGCCGGGCAGGCCAAGCGCGACCCGGCACTCGGGCAGCTGGACATCTATGCCGGACCGGCGCTGGCGATCGGCGACAACGTCGAAGGTCTGCGGGAGTTCATCAAACCGCATGTCGCGCTGTACATCGGCGGCATGGGAGCCAAGGGCAAGAACTTCTATCACAACGTGGCCACCAAGTACGGCTACGGCGCAGAGGCCGACCGGATCCAGGAGCTGTACCTCGCCGGCGACAAGGAAGGCGCCGCGAAAGTTGTTCCGGATGAACTGGTTCGGGACATCTCGCTGATCGGGAGCCGGGAGTTCGTCAAGGAACGGGTAGCCGCGTTCCGCGAGTCCGGAGTCACGGTGCTGAACGTGGTTCCGTTGGGCTCCGATACCGCAGAGCGCGTGAAGCTCATCGAAGAACTGCGCGAACTGGTGTAGCGGCAGTCGCACACTCTCTACATAGCTTACTATCTACGTATGAACGCAGATAGTAAGCGTGAGCCGATCGCCGACGACCAGGTCGCGCTGGTCGTCGAGGTTTTCCGGATGTTGGCCGACCCGACCCGGGTACAGGTCCTGTGGGCGTTGTCCGACCAGGAACTGTCCGTGAACGAGTTGGCCGACTACGTCGGCAAGCCCGCACCCTCGGTGTCACAGCACCTGGCAAAGCTGCGGATGGCCCGCCTGGTGCGCACCCGGCGCGAAGGCACCACCATCTTCTACAGCCTTGAGAACGACCACGTGCGGCAACTGGTCATCGACGCCGTCTACAACGCGGAGCACGCGGGCCCCGGCATCCCCGAACACCACCGTGGCCAGTCGGCGCGCACCACCGGCACCCGGGCGTCCCGATGACGACCGGCCTGTTCTCCTACCGCGACTACCGGCATCTGTTCGCCGCTCAGGTGGTGGCGTTGTTCGGCACCGGGTTGACGACGGTCGCGCTCGGACTGTTGGCCTACCAATTGGCCGGCCCCCATGCGGCAGCAGTCCTCGGAAATGCTTTGACCATCAAGATGATCTGCTACGTGGCCATCGCGCCGGTGGCCGCCGCCTATGCCGACCGACTACCGCGGCGGCTACTGCTGGTCGGACTGGACCTCACCCGTGCTGCCGTGGTGCTGTCGCTGCCATTCATCGATCAGGTATGGCAGGTGTACCTGCTGATCGCCGTCCTGCAATCCGCATCAGCGGCGTTCACGCCGACTTTCCAGGCCGTCATCCCCGATGTGGTGACCGACGAATCCGCTTATACCAAGGCACTTTCGGCATCCCAGTTGGCGTCGACCATGGAGAGCCTGCTCAGCCCTGTCCTGGCCGCGCTGGCATTGACGGTGATGAGTTTCCATTGGCTGTTCATCGGAACAGTTGTGGGGTTCTTACTGTCGGCCGCACTCGTGCTCACCACACACATCCCGGATGCCGTCCGCAACAGCCACGACAACGCCTGGGCGCGAACACTTTCCGGGGTCCGGATCTTCACTGCCACCCCTCGGCTGCGCGGCGTGATGGCGCTGAATCTGACCGTCGCCGGCTGTGGGTCCATCGTCATGGTCACCACCGTCAACTACGTCTCCGACATACTCGGCCGCGGGCAATCCGATATCGCCTGGCTGCTGGCGGCATCCGGGGCGGGCACCATGGCCGTCGCGCTCATCCTTCCGCCGGTCCTCGAGCGGATACCCGAACGTGCGGTCATGCTCGCCGGTGGCGCAGTTCTGGTTGCCGCAGCCGCATCGGCCGTCGAATTGTCCGGTGCCACCGGCCAATACCGGTGGCCGGCCGCGTTGACGATCTGGGCCGGATTCGGCATCGGCATGAGCCTGGCCCTCACCCCGATCGGTCGCATCCTTCGACGGTCATCAAGCCAGGCAGACCGGCCCGCGGTGTTCGCCGCACAGTTTTCGCTGTCGCACCTGTGCTGGCTCGCGACATATCCGATCGCCGGCTGGGGCGTCACACTCGCCGGTTTCACCACGACGTGGACAGTTCTGGCGGGTATCGGCACAGTCGGCCTGGCGACCGCGGCACTGCTGTGGCCGAGGCGCGACCCCGACGCCCTGCCGCACACCCACGACCTCGCCGCCATCGACGGCGCCCACGTGCTCGACGCCACCGCGGTCGATGGTCAAATCGTCACGCACACACACGCTTTCGCGATCGACCGCGACCATCATCGATGGCCCGAGAGCGTCGCCTAGACAGCCACTGCCCCGCCGGCATACGGCTCGTATACGGCGAGCTGCAGGACGGTACTCAGGATGACGTTGGCGATGCTGTCCAACAGCGTGGCCTGACCCGGTAACGACGGCAGCGGCAGCACGACAGCGGTCGCAGTCCCTGCGCCAGTGGCGATCGCGATGCTCTGCTCAGGAGAACCGTAGATGCCCTCGCGGGTCCCGGCGAACATGTCGTTGATCCAGCCGATGGCCAAGGTCTTCTCGGCCGCCACGTTCTGTGGGGTGGAGAAGCCGGCGACGAGGTACTCCGCGAACTGCAGGATCGGGTTGCCGCCCTGCAGGCCATCGATGTGCTTACCGCCCTGCAGCATCACACCGTTGAACGCGCCCGGCCGGGCCGCCTGGAGCTCCTGCGCAACGATGCCGTTGCGGTTCCATGCGTACGGCTCCGACGAAATGTCATACACCGGAACACTGTTGGCGCCGGTGAGCTTGGCCAGCGCGGTCGGCACGACGTTGTTCACATCGACCGCGTCCATGAGCAATACGCCCTTGAGGTTCGCGGCGGCACCATTGTCGACGGTGTATCCCGCAGCAGCAGTGACCAATCCGCCACCGAGGGAATGCCCGGCGAGGACGAAATCGGTAGGCAGGGTGCCCTGGAAGCCGGCGGAGCGGGCACTGGCTGTCAGCGCGGCACGATCCCCCACAAACAGATCGGCAACTGCCTTCTGATCGGCCGAACCACCGAGCCACTGCGCTTTGGTATCAAAAGCATTGGAGGACAAGGTTGGTGCGACGATGATGCTGTTGGTCTTCTCCGCCAGGGCAGCCAAGGTGTAGCTGTACATCGAATTGACCGCCATGAACCCGTGCTGGAAGTAGATCAACCGGGTCGAGGAGGACACCTCCGCCGGAAAGTACCAGTCCGCGTTCACCTTCTGACCGGTGTCGGGCATGGTCAACGTGGTCACCTTGGCCGTGACGGTGCTGCCCTTCGGAAGGATCGGCTTACCGGCGAACCACTGCATCACCACTCCGAGCGTGTTGAAGACCAACGAGCCGATGGCGTTCAACAGAGTCGGGGCATGCGCCGTCGTCGTCGCTGCCACCTTCGTCGCAGCGGCCGCGCTGGCGCTCGCAGTTGTGGCGGCAGCGGTTTTGAGCTGAGCGACTTCGGGCGCCAATGACGTGGTGCGTGATCCGGTCTGTGCCGCAGGCGGTTTCGGCGAGGTGGCCGCTACGACCGCCACCTTCGGCGATGCGGTCGGTGTCTTCGGCTTATCCGAAACGGTCGGCTTATCCGGGGCAGCCGGCTTGAGCGCGACCGTGGCGGCAGGAGCAGATGCACGTCCCACCCGATTCTGGGTGGAGGCCGCCGGGCGCTTGTTGTTCCGCGGCGGCTTGGCCGCAGGTTCGGAGCTGTCGTGCACCGAAGCTGCGGAACCGGTCTGTCCGCTGTCCGCGTGCGCAGGCAAGACACCGACGCTCAACGCGAACGCCCCGCCGACCAGCCCCATGCCCAACGCCGTCCCGACCGCTTCGAACACGCGCACCCGAGTCATCGACCAACCTCTCACTCTGTCGTCGTCCGCACGCTAGCGCCACGCAATCACAAGCCGCAGGAAAATGCACAAAATTGGCACTTTGTGTCTTTAATGAACTCGCACACACGACCGGCATACTGAACGCACCACCCGAGCCGAGCAGGACAGGCGATTGTCAACAGCGTCAACAGCACAGCGACGTCCACGCGGACGGCCCGCCGGCGGCGGCAACAACGCCGAACAAGCCCGCCAAGTGCTGCTCGACGCCGCCGAGGTTTTCTTCATCAACGGCGGCCACCAGGGCTTCACCATGGAGGTCATCGCACGTGAAGCGGGCTATTCGCGGAGCGCCGTCTATCGACAGTTCGCCAATCGCGGGGAGCTACTGCAGGCGTTGGTGCACCGCACCACCCGGCGCCACATCGCCGAAATGCTGGAGCGGATACCGTCCGACGTCGGCATGGTCGAACTACTCGTCGAGAGCATGGTGGTCGTCGCCAGCCAGCTTGTGCACGATCCCCTGCTGAGCACCATCGCGGCTCACACACCCGACGGATCCGTCGCCTCCTTGATCGCCCGCGACGGCGGCCTGACCGAACTCATCGAACCGCTGATCGCGGGAATGCTCGCGCACGACACCGCATCGACGTTTCGACCAGGTCTGCACGCCCGCGATCTGACCCAGTTCTTCATCTCGACCGCACTGAGCATGTTGTTGGGAGTCGTCCCCGATTCATCGGATGCCGCTGTGGCCCGGCGGTACATCGAGACGTTCGTCCTGCCAGCTATCGTTGCGCACCCACCCGCACCGACCGCGGTCTTCCCGGCATGAGAAAAACCGAGGTGACGACACATCACCACGCCGAGTCCACACTCTGGCACGTAGAAGGCACCGGCCTTGCGCTCAGCGCGATTCAAGATCCAGCTGCAGCAAAGTCGAACATCGCTTATCAATTACCTATGAACGTAGTACTTTGAGCTGCACAGCAAGTTTTCAGATGCGTAAATTTGGATCCGGTCATCGCGCGAACGGTGGCTACGCCGATCAATTCACGCAGCTCGACGGCCATTTTCGGAGGATTTGCATGATTGGCGCCACGCAGCCTGTCGGGGTGTCCGGCACGCCGCTCGGCGCTGCCTGTTCGATGTTGCTGAATTCGCGGCACCCTCGCCCGGATCGCCCGAACCCGGGTCACCGAACCTCGGCAGATGAACACCAGCTAAACGCACTTCGGTCCAGGCCCCATGCGTCTTGCTCACACCGCCACCACCAGGGAAACTGACCCCTACGGGTAAGTCGACCGACGACCGCGATCATTTGCGGAACTACGTTTACCAGTCACCCCGGTGACGTTGATCTGAAGGAGCACAGATGGCCAGCGCACGACACCGCGAGCAGCGGCGCACGCCGGCGGTATCCGCTTGGTTGACCACCGGGGCCACGACGCTGGGCGTCGGCGCGGCGCTGCTCAGTGGGGCAGCGGCCGCGAACGCCAAACCGACGACCGACAGCACCCACTCGGAGTCGTCCGCGTCATCGACCAACTCAAGCTCAAGCGACAGTTCGAGCTCAAGCGACAGTTCGAGCTCAAGCTCAACCGGCTCCAGCAAGAAGGCCAAGAGCTCGAAGCCGAAGGTCACGACCAACAAGCACGCGAGCACGGACTCCGATGCCGGCGCAAAGTCGGCCGCGGCGACCGCTTCGGCCGACAAGACGGACAAGAAGGCCGGCACGTCGCTGTCCAAGCACGTGACCAAGCAAGCCGCCACGGCGGCCACCACGGCCGCGACGACGCAGCCCGCCGCAAGCACGTCCACCGAGACCAAAACCGCCGCAGCCACGGCGTCGACGAAGTCCGTCGCATCCGCAGCCGCTGTGGTGACAGCCGCCGCGACCAGCACTTCGTCGGCCACCCCTTCCGGCGCTTCGTCGACCACTACTTCCACGCCGACACGTAGCGCGGACTTCTCGGGCGTGCTCTCGGTTCTCGCAGCGTTCGGGCAGGCACTGACCGTTTCGGCCCGGAACACCGAGTTGACCCTGACCGGGGCAGTGCACAACACGTCACTGACCGTCAGCAACGCACTCAACAGCCTCGGCGCCGACCTGACGGCGCTGACCAAGGTGCCCGCCGCCGCAACCACCACCACGACGACAACTCCTGCCGCCGGCACGTCCGCTGCATCGAGCGTGATCACCAACACCACGTCCAGCAGCGCCAGCACCGTCGCCCAGGCGATCACCGAGATCCAGGCCGCGCAGGCCGCCTACGCTTCGACGCCGAAGTCGGGCAATTGGTGGACCAACTTCACCAACCAGCAGGCCGCAGGCCAGCTCAAGGTCGCGCTGAACAACCTGACGAAGTATCAGGCCAACCAGGACACCCTGCTCGCGACCTACGCGGCGAGCCCGACGAGTGCGAACCTCAAGGCACTGCAAGCCAATGAGAATCTGACGAACTCCGCCATCAGCGCGCTCAAGAACGCCAAGGCGTGGTCGACCATCTCAGGCATCAAGACCAACGCCGCCGCGGCCGCAACCGACGCCCTGACCTACGCATCGGTCCCCTTGGGTCTGTATCTCGGCACCGAGCCGATCGTGAAGATCTCGATCAACGGCGGGCCGATGGTCAAGGTGCTCATCGACACGGGTTCCACGGGCCTGGTGATTCCGGCCAAGTACGTGGGCTCGACCGGCAGCCTGGTCGACACCGGCGTCAGCGGCACCAGTGGCTACGGCACCGGCGTCGGCTCGGCCGCAGTGACGTACAAGTACGAGCAGTACGACACGACCGTCAGCTTCGGTACCGGGCTGAACACCGACACCGTCACGATCAACGTCGTCAGCGCCGACACGCAGTCTGCGTACATGAACTACATCGGCCAGAACGGTGTCGTCGGCGTCCTCGGCATCGGCACCAACGCCGTCGGTCCGGGTGGCGACGTCGTCACGCAGCATCTGCACGGTGTGCTGTCCTCCGGCTTCTACCTCAATGAGAAGACCAAGACGCTGAGCTTCGGGCTCAACCCGCTGCCGGTCGTCAAGAGCGCCTCCGGCACGCCGTACACCACGGGCTACATCTCAGTCGACGGTGGCGCGACGAAGACCGCGGTCAATCTCCTGACCGACACCGGCGGCGTGTACGGCACCATCCCGGCCAGCGCGATCGGGCTGGCCCAGAGCGACGCCGGCAAGGTCCTGGCAGCCGGCACGGTGATCTCGGTCTACAACTCCGACGGCACACTGCTGTACAGCTACACGACCACCAGCACCAACACCCCGACCATCACCAAAGACACACCGTCCAGCAATTTGACGACGGTCAACGGCGTGAAGGTGCAGGGGATGAACACCGGCTATGCACCGTTCAAGTCGGGTCCGGTGTACATCAACTACACCACCGGTTCCACCACGGTGACGTACATCGTCAACGGCTCGGCCGTCACCAGCACCTTCACCGGCCAGACCGATTACGACTACTGAGGCAGTCTTCTCCACCCGAGGGTCGTCGAGCTGGAAAGCTCGGCGACCCTCGGGTTTTGATGGCCCATCGACACCCGCTCAGCAATAAGCAGGTTGTTTAATGCATGGAGTTGTCCCAGCTGCACAGGCGGACGATTAGGCTTCTGCCCGTGCTCGCTGGCAAACTGCCCTGCAGTTGACCCGCAGCCACCGATCTACGGGGATAGACCGACGTATTGGAGGCAGCCAAGTGAGTCAATCGTGGGATCAACTACTCGAGGCCGCGTTCACCCATCACCCGGTGTGGGTGTACCTGACGATCCCGTTGGGCGCGGCGTTCGTCGGCTGGATCACCAAGATCCTGGCCTTGAAGATGATGTTCTACCCCGTCGAGTTCAAAGGCATCCCGCCTTACCTTGGGTGGCAGGGACAGATCCCCAAACGGGCCCCCAAAATGGCTGCGGTCGCGGTCGATTCGTTGACCTCCGAGATCCTCAAACCCGAGGAGATGTTCGACAAGATCGACCCGAACGAGTTGGTCAAAGAACTGGCCGAGCCGTTGCGTCAGACCTCTGCGGAGATGGTCGACACCATCATGATGTCGTTCCAGCCGCAGGTCTGGCGGGCCACGCCGGACCAGCTCAAGGACGTCGTCGTCAAGAACGTCGAGAAGCGCATCCCCGTGGCGATGGCGGCGATGTTCGACAAGCTGCGCGGCCAGGTCGACCAGATTTTCGACATCAAGCACATGGTCATCACCAACCTGGTGCGCGACAAGGTCACCCTCAACACCGTCTTCCAGGACATCGGCAAGCCTGCGTTCAAGTTTCTGATCATGTCGGGTCTGCTCTTCGGCTTCCTGATCGGTCTCATCCAGACGGTCGTGTTCGGCGTCACCAACTGGGACATGACGCTGCCGCTGTTCGGTCTGGTGACCGGTGGTCTGACCGACTACGTCGCACTGCAGATGATCTTCCGTCCACTCGAGCGCAAGAACGTCTTCCTCGGCATCAAGTGGCAGGGCGTCTTCCAGCGTGAGCGCGCCGAGGTCGTGCAGGGCTACGCAGCCCTGATGGCCCGGGAGATCTTCACGCCCAAGGCCATCATGGAGAGCATGCTGACCGGCCCGTCGTCGGACCGGTTCTTCGACATGATCGCCACCGAGATCAGCAAGACCATCGACACCCAGATGGGCTTCACCGGCCGCATCTTCAGCGCTGTCGGCGGCCGTCAGTACGTCGACATGAAAAAACAGATCACCGATTCGATCATCGAGAAGCTGCCGGAGACCTCGACCTACATCGAGGAGTACATGACCACGCGTCTGGACCTCGAGAACGTCATGGTCGACAAGATGATGGTCCTCGACAACCTGGCGTTCGAGAATCTGCTGCGCCCGGCCTTCAAAGATGACGAGTGGATCGTCGTCGTCCTCGGTTCAGCCCTCGGCTTCCTGTGCGGAGAGCTTCAGGTGCACCTGCTGCTGGCCCTCGCCTAGGTTGCCCCCGTGATTTGTGCACGATTTTCCGTAATGATCGCGGATTTTCGTGCACGAATCGCGGCTTAGGTCTGGCCGACCGCACCCGCCAGCTTGCGGACGGTCAGGACCTCGCTGTCCGCGAACGCTCGCCCGTTCGGATACAGCAGATCGCTGAACCAGACCTTGGGCTCGGCCTTGTAGGGGTGATCCCAGGAGTCCCATGGGAAGTAGGTCTGCGTCTTGCCGGCCACCAGTCCCCAGCTGTAGGCCCCGACGTTGTGTTGCTTGGCAACGGGGAGAATGCCTTCGACCGTGCTGCCTTGATTGCGCGCAAGGTACTCGGTGCAGATGATCGGTCGGCCCAGCGGAGTGAGCTCACCGATCCGGGCTGCGAAATCCGCCGGCTTGGCATAACTGTGGAACGTGATGACGTCGGAGTTGTCCAGCTGGATGCCGGCAATCGCGCTGCGCTGCGCCGGATTTGCCCACGCTCCCTGCCACACCCCACTGGTGAGCGGCTGAACCGGATCGACGGCACGCGCCCAGGCGAAGACCTGGGGCAACAGATCCGTGACCAATTGCATCTTGTCGCTACGCTCGGATTTTCGGTACACACTGGCCGGGTTGTCGGGTTCGTTCCACAGGTCCCAGCCCAGCACCCGATTGTCGGTGCGGAACAGATTCAGCACGCCGGTGACGTAATTCTGAAGTACCGCACGGTAATTCGCGTCTCCGATACGGTCTGCCCCCGGACTTTGCACCCAGCCCGAGTTGTGGATGCCGGGCGTCGGTGCCCGCTGCGCGCCGAGCCTCGGATGCGGATCCCAGCAGGAATCGAAGAAGACGAACAGCGGCTTGATGCCGTGGCTTGCCGCAATGCCGACGAACTGGGTGAGGCGCTGGGAGAAGCCCGGCGCGTCTTGCACCCACAAGAGGTCATGGAGAAAGACCCGCACGGTGTTGAAGCCGAACCAACGCGCCGCGCCGAGCTCGGCGTTGATGCGTTGCGGATCAAAAGTGTTGGCCTGGAACATCTCCAACTGGTTGATCGCCGTCGAGGTGATGTAGTTGCCGCCGACCAGCCAGCCCTGCGCGGCATACCAGACATTGGCCCGCTCTGCGGTCCATCGGGTAGCCGGCGCACACGCTGCCGGCGCCGCGGACACGACACTGCCCGCAGCCATCAGCAGCGGCAACTTGAGTGCAGTTCGGCGGTCCACCTGGCAACCCTAATGAGCTTTGGCGACCACTTCAGATGCGCTGGTCGAGTTGCAACCGAGTGGTTGTCGGACGGTTATAACCGAATGCGTGACGGTCCGACGGCCCCGCTCAGGGCACCCGCGCCCTCCGAGTGACACCTTTATCGTTATCTTAAAATCATTCTTATTTTTCTTAACATCGGTGTAAGGTGGTTCCGAAGTACGTATCGACTTCGATCCGACAAAGGGGCCCGCCATGCCTACCCAAGCAACGACCCGTATCGCCCTGGTGACCGGCGCATCACGCGGCATCGGCGCTGAGGCTGCGCTGAAACTCGCAGCTCCGGGCACCCACGTCGTGGTCAACTACCGCGAGAACATCGGACAGGCGATGGCCGTGGCCGACGCGATCCGTGCTGCCGGCGGCCAGGCGTCGACCTTTGCCGCGGACATCTCCGACCAAGCGGCGGTGGCTGCCATGATCGACAACATCCAGCAGCGGTTCGGTCGCCTGGACACCCTCGTACTGAACGCTTCGGGCCGGTTCAAGAATTCAGACGGCGCCGGCGTGGCCATCCGGGTCAACCGCATCGCCCAGCGCCGTCTGGCCGAGTTGGCCATGCCGTTGATGCCCGCCGGCGGCCAGATCGTGTTCGTCACCAGCCACCAGGCGCACTTCTACCCCTACAAGGCCGTGCCGAAGGGGTACGCGTCGATCGCTGCCGGCAAGCACGCCGGCGAGACCACCTTGTTCGCGATGCGTTCCGAGTTCCGTCGCCATGGCATCAAGTTCACCGTTGTGTCCGGTGAGATCTACGATTGCCCGCTGCCCACCCACACCGAGCTCGCCACCGCAATCTCAGGCGCTGCGTCTTCCCGTCACTCGGGAATCGTGTACGTCGGTCGCGGTGATCACCTGGCACTGCAGCCGGCCTGACCCGGCCTTCCGCTCGAGATATCGGGCCGACCTCAAACCGTGATGAAGGCTTGACCGAATAACCAAGTGCGCCTGCGGGTTCCAACGACTTCGGCTTCCTACTATTACCTGGTTATTTACGAGGGGGTTAACCGAAGGGATCCGACCGATGCGGGCGGTCATTCAGTTTGTCCTGGCTGTGCTGGTGCTGGCAGCCTGTTTGTCTGTCAGCACGCGTGATGTCGACACCTTGGCGCTCATGCGGCCACACGTGTCGGATATCGAGTCCATGCTGCCGACAGCGGGATCTGTTGTCGGCGTGGCACATCCGGTTGTCGTCAAGTTCCGCGCACCGATCGTCGACCGGATCGCCGCCGAGCGTGAACTCGGGATCAAGTCGACGCCGGCCATGACGGGCAAGTACGAGTGGCTGGACGACACCTCCGTGCAATGGAAGCCCGATCGTTTCTGGCCCGCGCACAGCACGGTGATGTTGGCCGTCGAGGGCGACTCGTCGACGTTCAAGACGGGCGCTGCAGTCGTGGGCACTGCCAGCATCACGGACCACACCTTCACCGTGACGGTCGACGGCCAGATCCCACCTGATTTCCCTGCGCCACACCATCTTCCACACGCCGGCGAGCCGGGTGTGCTCCTGGCTTCGATGGGTCGGCCCGAGTACGCCACCCCGATTGGCACCTATTCGGTGCTCTCCAAAGACCGTGATGTGGTCATGGATTCGAGCACCGTCGGCATCCCTGTCGACGATCCGGACGGATACAACCTCGTGGTGGATTACGCAGTGCGCATCACGCGGCGTGGCCTCTATGTCCATTCGGCACCCTGGGCCGTCAGCGCCATGGGATTCGACAACGTCAGCCACGGATGCGTGAGCCTGAATCCTGCCGAGGCCGAATGGTATTTCAATACCGTCCATGTCGGCGACCCGGTGATCGTCAAAGAATAGGGGTCGGGGCCCTGCTGTTGGCGGGTAACGCTCGCGATGCTAGGGCGAATGTGGCACTCGGCGTTGACATCTCGTTCTCCATGACGCCAGCAAGCGCCACAGTCGACCAACGATTGGATCCGGCCGCCCGAGGTGGGCGGGACACCCACCCGTCATACCGGCAACATCATTAGCGGCCTGCCTCGGCACCTTTGACGGGAGCCGTCAGCTCCGTTGACAGTGTCAGTGACGTTGACGCCACCAGGTCGCTTGCGCCATTCGACAGAACGACATGCCCGGCAGGCCACGCCAACCGCCCGAGGTGGGCAGGACGTCAGTATAGGCAGCGGCGAAGTCAGAGGGTGCCAAGGCCGGCGGCTACTGACGTGGCCGATGTGACGGGTTGGTCATCAAACTGCGGCACACGCAAAAGCCGCCCCGGGGATCCCGGGGCGGCTTTCGACAGGAGTCGGGTGGAATACTCAGTGCGCCATGGACTTCGAGAGGGGCCCGGGTTGGGTCGGCACCCCGCCAGCCGGCCCAACCCCGGCTGGCGCGGGTCCGGTGACCGCTTCTTTACCCGGGACGGCACCATTGGCGTTTGCGATGGCCGCCGCATCCAGTGCAGCAAGTGGGCCGTCAGCAATTGCCCCGGCTCCCAAGGGGATTGGCGCACCCAACGGAGCACCGATCGGCACAGGCGGCACGCCGGCGGGAACGGGGGCACCGAGCGGCACCGGCGGGACACCGGCCGGCACGGGCACCGGGGGCACACCGAGCGGCAGCGGCGGAGCAGCTGCCGGCACCGGCACAGGCGGAACGGCTGCCGGCACGGGACCCGGCAAGATGGGAACGCCTGCCGGTACACCGGACGAAAGTGCCACTGCATCAACAGCATTGCAGGGAGCGCCCTCAGCACCGGCGGGGACAGCGCCACCGCCACCGCCTGCAGCACCGGCGGGCACGGCACCGCCGCCGCCACCGCCTGGGCGAGCGGCGCCTTCGCGTATTCCATGAGCGGCGAGTGAAACGCCGCCGACACGGCGATCTTCTTGACCACCAGCTCGCGCGCCGCGAGCGCCGCCACCGCCGCGTCAATCGCCTCGCTGCGCCCCGAGATCACGCACTGCGCCGGCGAGTTGTGGTTGGCGAGCGTGACCCCGGGCAGCGACCCGAGGAGCTCGGCGACCGCCGTCGCCGGAGCCCCGACCGCCGCCATGGCACTGTTGACTCCATCGGGCGGCTCGGCGAGCAGGCGGCCGCGCTCGGCCGACACCTCGAGCAGCCCCGACTCGCTGAACACCCCGGCCGCGCCCAGCGCCACATACTCGCCGTAGCTGTGCCCGGCCAAAAGCTCCGCATCGACGCCGAGCGAGCGCAAAAGGGCCAGCGCCGCCAGATCCGCCGCCCCGAGCGCCGGCTGGGCGATGCGCGTATCGGTGAGCGCCGCCTTGTGGTCGCGACGCTCCTCTTCCGTAAACGCCGGCGGCGGAAACAGATAGCTCCCCAGCGGTCGCGGCAGCCGGCCGTGCAGGGCCTGCGCGGCGCGCTCCAGCGCCGTCCGCACCACCGGAAAGTACAGCGCCAGCTCGCCGAGCATGGCGAGGACATGCCGGAAGTGCGCAACTGGCGCTGGACCGCGGCAAAGCCGTGAACGCGCCGGGGAGTAATGGCGGGCCGAACCATCGCATACCCGGACGCCACTTTCCGCTTCAAGTGCAGAGGTCGACCGGGGCCCCGCCCCGGCACTGACACGGACGGAATCGTCGGCCTGCCCCATCCCGCATCTGTTTGCTGACGCACAGACGCGGGATGGGGCTCAAGTACGATCAAGGCAGCAATCCGCCCCCCTCAAGGAGACACCATGTCCATCGGAACCATTCTGCTCATCGTACTGATACTGCTGCTCATCGGAGCAATCCCGAGCTGGCCCCATAGCCGGAGTTGGGGTTATGGCCCCAGCGGCGGGCTCGGGCTGCTGTTGGTGATCGTGATCGTGCTGGTCCTGCTGGGCAGGATCTAAGCGCAACCCGCCCCGGCCCCCTCAGGGCGGCCGGGGCGGAGGCTTCTACAGCCATACGGCAACCTGGTGGGGCTGGCGGTCGTCCACCAGCGGAATGACACCATCACTCCGCCCCAGGCCATCCACGCTGAGGCCGGGCAACTGCCCCCCGGCGGCCCGGGATACGACGATGTGGAACATCGTTTCCCCGAAGCGGTAGCGGAT
>ERZ650309.224-NODE-224-length-28304-cov-6.276470_pt1 | contig 28304 bp, 24 predicted proteins | sample MGYA00376245_ERZ650309 | MGnify/ENA primary metagenome ERZ650309 (study PRJEB26733, sample SAMN07839294) | wastewater metagenome | biome: urban; feature: wastewater treatment plant; material: waste water | place: USA: North Carolina | collected 2016-04-26 ...
TACCTTTAAACATATTCATACTACTAATTTTAGCTAAGATATTGATTTTGCTAATCATAATAGTATTTATTTTGGGGTGATTAAATCAGTACTTCTAAAAAAGAAATTAAAAACAACAATTAAAAACCATAAGCGACTCAATAAAAATGCTATTAAAGGCATAGATTTAAACCAAGCATCTTATCAATATTTTGGAGGTGTAGATTTAATGACTATTGAAGGATTGGGCCATTCTACAGTATTATCCATTATTAGCGAAGTAGGTCCAGATGGTTTTAAAGAATTCGCCACTGCAAAACACTTTACAAGTTGGTTGCGATTAGCACCCAACAATAAAATCAGTGGCGGAAAATTATTAAGCAGTAAAACACCCAAAGGAAGTAATAGACTAAAAATTGCATTGCGAAATGCTGCCAATGCCATAGGAAATTTAAAAGATACCCATCTGTCAAATTTCTTTAACCGAGTATGTTACCGAAAGGGAAGAACTGTAGCCGTGAGTGCCACAGCAAGAAAACTAGCAGTAATCATATGGAATATGGTGGTAAAACAAATACCTTACAAACCACCAACCGAATACTTATTCCTGGATGAAAAAAAGGTTAGGATTAGTGAATAGAATTAAAAAACAAATCACTAAATTTGAGCTGACGAACAACGAACTTGGCATTGTAACTGATTGATTTACAGTATACAGGTTGGACGTTAGTCAGAATGCTAAAAAGACTCTTCACTAAATGACACTTACTGAAATTTTAGACTCATTTGATAAATCCTCTGGCAAGACTTTCGATGAGCATGACATAGCATCGGAGTTAAAGCAACTTATACCTGAAGACAAATCAAAAGTCGAAATGGATTTGAGAGCTGAATTAATGGCTTTTGAGTTTGTTGAAGATTACCCCAATAACGAGACAAGTTGGGGTACTTATTTTGGACCAATGTTCGTAATTAACAACAATGATGGGACTGCGACAGAATCTCCGTCGATAAAATTGGTGACTACGGAGATTATTGAATATTGGACAAAAAGAGCTTACGAATCTCAAAATCCAATCTTAGTTGCAAGATATTCCGGACTTGTATGGGATTTCCAAAATCAAATCACTGGCACAAAGCCAAATCACAAAATAGCAAGACTATATGCTCAAGCATTAATCGATACATCGATTTTAAAAACATATAAAAGGGAAGTTTATGTCTTCAAAAAAATAGAAAGAGCATTGGAGATTTCTTCAGCGTTGAATGACGATGTTTTAATTGAAAGGTGTAAACTTTCATTAATTGCTTTTGAAAAGGATAATTCTCAGGATAGCAAGCCTGGTTTATGGGGATATTGCTATGATTTATTGATTGGAAACAAAAAGGTTAAACTTTCTAAAGAGGAAGAAGAAGCAATTATAATAGAGTTAGAGAATAAATTAAATAGACTAACAACTTCTGATGAGGCAGGTTCTAAGATTGACCCGTGGGCTGCAGAAGCGGCAGCGGATAGATTGGCTCAATATTATTCAAAGAAGAATAAATTCGAAGATGTTAGAAGAGTAATATTGAAAGTAGGTAAGGCTTTTGAAGATATAATGAGTGAAGCTTCTTCTATGCAAGCTTCAGGTTGGACTGAACATTTATATAGGCTGTATTCGAAATTCAATTTAAAAGAAGAGGCAGCCCAAGCATTACTTAAAATTAGAGAGCTTGGGCCGAAGGTCAGTGAAGAGCTAAAGCCTATATCCCACTCAATGGATATTCCACGGGAAGAAATTGAGAAATATGTAAACTCAATGACAGATGGCTCAATTGAAGAGTTTTTAGAAAGGTTCATATTCAATTATATTCCTAATAAAGAAGAAGTAAAAAAGCAACTTTTCCAACTGGCAAAGGCTGCTCCGTTTCAATTCATGATAGGTCAAGCACTTCAGGACGAAAAAGGAAGAGTAGTAGCAACGATTGGCTCTTTGGAGAATGATTTAGAAGGGCATATTGTTAGACAAGTGTCGCAGAGTTTGACATTCTCTTCGTTGTTCATGCATCTTATAATTGAAAAAGCAAAAGAGAGATTCCCCTTGACAAAATCAGATATACTTAAATATATCGAAACAAGTCCGATTATCGATAAAAGTCGATTTTCAATTATAGAAGAATCATTAAATGCATACTTTAATAACGACTTTTTAGTTTTTACACATCTTGTGATTCCTCAAATTGAAGAAGCTATGCGAAATTTAGTGGAATTGGCGGGAGGGAATGTTTTAAAAGATGCAAAGCGAGGAGGAGGATTTCAACTTAAAACATTTGATGAAATACTTAGAGATTCAAAACTTGTTGAAGTAGTTGGAGAGGATTTCGCAACCTATTTTAGAATATTGTTTACAGACCAACGGGGATGGAATCTGAGAAACAATGTTTTTCATGGATTAGCAAATCCAAACACATTCAATAATCAAACGGGACATAGATTATTGCATTCGCTTCTGTGTTTAGGTCTTGTTAGGACAAAGAGTTAAGCACGAACGCACAACAAAAGTATTTGCAAAAGCAGGGCTGGACAATGTAACATCGGCTAAGTGCATGCATCAGCAGCGGTTCGGGCTCGACGTTCAATTTTCAGCTTTAGTTCTTAACTTCAACAAGATATTTTCAAATGGGCATTTGTACCGGGCTGGACAATCAATGAATTCCCTGCCTTCGCAAATACTCGAACGTTGTGTGCTATGCTAAGACAAACTTGTGCAAACTATAAGTATTCAGCCCTACATAAATTTTCTAAAAAAATGTTAAAGGTTAAAAAAAAAAATGCATTATATTTGATATATCAATTATATTTGCATCAAATATTTATACCAACTTATGGAAAAGTTTGACTCAGTACTGTTTTTTACTATAGAAAAATTGATAAAAGTATATAGAAAGTTTGCTCATGAACAGATTAAAAAAAATGGTTATGACATTACAATAGACCAATGGCTAGTTTTGAGATGTTTACAAGAAAACAAAATATTATCCCAAAGTCAAGTAGCAGAAATGCTTTTCAAAGATGTGGCATCTATTACTAGAATAATTGAGTTATTAGTTAAAAAAAAATATTTAGAGAGGAAAATAGATAGCATAGACAGACGAAAATTTGAACTATCTATTACCAGTGATGGTGTCAAAGTCATTGAAAATGTATATCCTATAGTACAAAATTATAGAAAAAAAGCCTTGGAAGGCTTAACAAAGAATGATATAAATAATATTAAAATTGATCTAGAAAAAATCATCAATAACTGTAAATAAATTAAAAAAGAAAATTAAAATCTTAAAATCGATAGCGGTCTAATAATTTGTTATGCTGCGATGATAACATTGTTACAATGTGAATAAAATGGACTAATATTTTTTGTGGAATAAAATAAAAAAAAACATAAATATGAAAATTTCAAAAATCATTAATTGGGCTTTGCTATTTTTAAGCATTAATTGCCAAGCACAAACCTCATCAAGAGATGCATTAATTTCTTCAAAAAAGCAAAAAGTTATTATTGACAATTTCGCAAAAGAACTTTCAGACAGTTACATTTATCCAGAAAAAACAAAATTGATTAGTACTAAATTGGATTCAGCATTCATAGCGGGGTATTTCAAGACCAGTAAAACCAATGCTGATTTTGGACTCCAAGTTACACAGTTTGTAAGGTCAATTGTGCAGGATAATCATTTGGGCTTAAAATATAGAGATGAAAATCAAATGGGAAATCAACCTGGCCCACAGCCTCGTATGATAAGAAGAGAGCCAAATGACAGGGGTGAAACGATGCCACCGCCTATGGCTGGTATGCGTGAACCCGTAGAGTTTAAAATGTTGGAGAATAATATTGGCTATTTGCGGTTGGATTTATTTGACGAGCAACCCATATTCTATGATAAAGTGGATGAGGCATTTGAAGCAGCCCAAAATACCAAAGCCCTTATCATCGATTTGCGAAACAATGGCGGTGGTTCGCCCAGAGCCGTGGCTTATGTGGCGAGTTATCTTTTGAAAGAAAAAACGCAGCTCAGTTCTATTTTTATTCGTGAGGGTAAAAACATCAATGAAGACAAATTTTTTACCGAAGCCGTGAGAGGGAAAAAATTTATGGAAAAACCCGTTTATATTTTGACAGGGAAAAGAACATTTTCTGCTGCCGAGCATTTTACTTATGATTTGCAAGCCTTAAAAAGAGTGAAAGTGATAGGTTTAAAATCAGTGGGTGGTGCAAACCCTGGCAGGGAGTTTGAGTTGGGCAATTCCTTTTTTGCCTTTATTCCTTTTGGCAGGTCTTACAACCCTATCACCAAAACCAATTGGGAGGGCGTGGGCATACAGCCCGACGTTTTGACCGAGAAAGATGCTCTGGAGGAAACACAAAAAAGTATTAATAAGTGAATTAAAATTTTAAAAAATCAAAACAATGAAAAAGATATTCTCAAATTTTCTAAGCATATTTCTATTAACTATCAGTACAGTTTGTAATGCTCAAATCAACGAACAGCAAATTGCAGAAATTAATAACCTGATAGAAGATTTATCTAGACATGATGCTTTTTCGGGCACTGTTCTTATTGCCAAAGACGATGATATTATTTATCAAAAATCAACAGGTTTATCCAATAAAGAGAAGAATACTCAGAACAATATAGAGACCAAGTTTTGTATAGGTTCAATGAATAAAATGTTTACGAGTGTAGCCATTGCACAATTAGTTGAAAAAGGCAAACTCAATTTTACAGATAAATTAATAACACATTTGCCCAATTTACCGCAAAAAACTTTTGGCGATATTACTATAGAACAATTGCTAACACATTCAGCTGGAACGGGAGATTTCTTTGCATTCCCAAAATTTGAAACTATAGCTGATACTGCTAAAACCATTTCCACCTATGTCAATATTGGGATTGATGAACCTCTTTTGTTTAAACCAGGCTCAAAAGTGAAATACAGTAATTATGGTTTTGTTTTATTAGGTGCTGTGATTGAAAAAGTGTCAAACATGACTTATTACGATTATGTCAAAAAAAATATTTTTGATGTAGCCGACATGAAAAATACAGATAGTTATGAACGAGATATGATGCACGAAAATCTAGCAATTGGTTATGCTTTGCCACCACAAATGCCTAATCAAGGACCAATGCTAATTGAAAAAGATATAAAGAGAGAAAACAATAACAAATTGTTAGAAGTAAAAGGAAATTCTGCAGGTGGAGGTTATTCAACTGTTTTAGATTTAAATAAATTTTCAAAAGCTTTATTATCAGGTAATTTATTATCTAAAAAAATGGTTGACTATATAACAAAAGGTAAGGTAGTTTTACTTCCAGCTCTACCACATGCTAATTTACCTGAAGTTAAATATGGTTATGGTTTTTGCGAAACATATAAAAATAGTCATAGATTTATTGGACATACGGGTGGTGCTCCTGGTGTAGATGCCAATTTGGAAATATACCCTGATTTAGGATACACTGTTATTGTATTATCTAATTATGATAGAGCAATAATGCCAATTATGAAATTGATAGAAGATATATTAACTCAAAAATAAAGCACAGCACACAATAACTAAGGTTTCGTTGCGGCCAACGCCGAACAATGAAACCAATGTTGAACGAAACCGTAATCTTCGCTTCTTTCTTCTATTCTTATATATGGAGTTATCGATAATCATCTACAGGGTTAATTAAGATCAAACAGCAGCAGCAAGAGCAGGGTATAATTATTGTAGGTGCTTAGTACCTAAAATAATTAATAAAATGTATGCAATAACAATGGTTCCTAGGCCAACTAAAGTGAACCATAATAATGAAACATATTATTTTTTTTTAACCTCCCTACCTCATTCATATTCTATCAAAATAAATTGGTTGCATTCATTTATTAAACCCATACAAAAAGCACCCAACAATCAACATAAAGAATACTTTTATTCCTAGATGAAAAATGAAGGTTAGGATTAGTGAATAGAATTAAAAAACAAATCACTAAATTTGATTTGACGAACAACGAACATGGCATTGTAACTGAGTGATTTACAGTATGCCGGCTGGACGTTAGTCAGAATTTTATGGGACAATTCTACATTGACGATAGTGTTCACGATGAAGCTGGTTTTATAATCGGGGCTTGCGTTTATACGAACATTGACCTTAATGAGAAGATAGCTGACATCATTAAATCCTGCGGTTTAGACCCTGAGGTTTTTGAATATAAAAGTAATGCTAATTATTCTAAAGAACCTTTAAAAGCAAAAGTCAGAGAAGAGCTAAAAGGTTTGCTTGTGGATAGTTGTCGGCTTGGTATAGTTATTTTACCTAGGACAAAAAGAGACGAGTTTGGCTTTGAATCTATAAAAGCTGTAAAGCAATTTATTGACAACAATGAAATTAAAAAGCCATTTGACATTTATCTTGACCAAGGTATGTTTACTTCAAAATACAAGGCGGAACAGTTAATTGGCAAATTAAACTTTAAGGACTGCAAATTTCATTTAGAACAGAACTCACTTCAAGTTAAAGGTATTCAGCTTGCTGACCTTGCTGCACATCTTGCATCTATTCAACTAAAAGACGCTTTAGGTTTAGTAACTAAAATGGTAAAAGCAGGTGAAAATTCGGGCTACGACCCAGATATGGACGTTGAACTTGGATTTGAAATGTGGGCAACCCTTCGTTATACATTTTTCAATAAAGATTCAACTATTTTTATAGATGACCCAATTGCAAATGCAACTGTAAAAGTAGAACCTTACGGCCTATTTATATCAGACTACTGCGACACTCATTTGACCGAAACTGCAAGAACAAAATTTGGAGACGTTTATTTAGGATGCATACATTGAAAAGTATAACTACTGCCAACAACCAAGGTTTCCTTACAGCCATCGGCCGAACAATTATCCCTACACAGTGTAGGGAGAACGAAACCGTGATCTTCGCTTTTATCTTCTATTTATATATGGAGTTAACGATAATCATCTACAGGGTTTAGTAAAATCAATTATTAGTATCAAGAGCAGGTTTAGGGTACAGCGTGTTTAAAAGAATATATTTTTCTATCGTTGGGTGTCTCCTTACTGAATTCTTATCCCCACCACAGCTCTATAGCCTTTTGCATATTGCCCTTATAATTAAAAGGTTGGTTATCCAGATGAGAATACAAAATGCATAGTACTAATTAATGATTTTCAATACCTGAGATTTTTTCGAAATGTATCTATTAACCCCAATCTTTGCATTGGCGATAATTTTAGACGACCGCACAGTATGACAAGAAAGACGATAATTTTATTTGGTTTTATTTTACTGAAATTTTTGCTGCAATACTTTTTGTTAAACCCCGACTACGACTTACAAAGAGACGAATATTTGCATCTTGACCAAGCCCACCATTTGGCTTGGGGTTTTCAGTCTGTACCACCTTTTACCTCTTGGACATCGTACATAATTTTACTGCTTGGCAACTCAATGTTTTGGATAAAGTTTTTTCCTGCACTATATGGGGCTTTGACAATTTATGTTGTTTGGAAAGCCATTGAAGAATTAAATGGAAACTTATTTGCGCTGATTTTGGGTGCAACTTGTGTTTTATTTTCAGCACTATTAAGGTTAAACACTTTATATCAACCAAACTCTTTTGATGTACTAAGTTGGACAAGTTTTTATTTTATTGTAATCAAGTATTTTAAAACCGAAAATTCCAAATGGCTTTTTATTGGTGCTGTTGTTTTTGCTTTAGGTTTTCTAAACAAATACAATATAGTATTTCTTGTAATCGGATTTTTGCCTTCACTTTTATTGACAGAACATCGTAAAGTATTTGCGAAAAAAGAATTTTACCTTTCATTATTACTCGGACTATTGCTTGTTTTACCCAACCTTATTTGGCAGTTTAAAAACAATTTTCCTGTTATCCATCATTTGAGCGAATTATCAAAGTATCAGTTAGTTAATGTAAACCGATTTGACTTCTTAAAATCGCAAATATTTTTCTTCATTGGTTCACTCTTTGTAATAATTGCTGCACTTTATGCACTAATTATTTACAAACCTTTCAAAAGATATAAAGTATTTTTTCTAACAATCATTTTTACATTAATTGTATTTATCTACTTCAAAGCAAAAGATTATTATGCTATTGGGCTTTATCCAATTTACATTGCTTTTGGTTCTGTATTTCTTGCAGACAAAATAAATCAAGGCAGAAAAAAATATTGGCAACCAATTTTTATTGCAATACCAATTCTGTTTTTCATGCTAATGTACAACATAGTTTTAAAATATAACAGCCCTGAATATGTTGTAAACCACAATAAGACTTATCAAAAATTTGGATTACTTCGTTGGGAAGACGGTAAAGACCACAAACTACCACAAGACTATGCAGATATGTTAGGTTGGAAGGAATTGGCCTTAAAAGTTGATAGCATATATTCCAAATTTCCAAATAATGAAAAGACTCTAATTCTTTGCGACAACTACGGACAAGCAGGAGCTATAAATTATTACACAAAACAAAATATTAGAGCAGTTTCATTTGAAGCAGATTACATAGATTGGTTTGACCTGACAGAAAAATATGAAAACCTAATTAGGGTTAAATGGGATGATATAGATACAGAACTGCAAGAAACATCTCCTTTCTTTCAAAATTCAAAACTTGCTACTTCCATAACCAACAAATATGCAAGAGAATTTGGGACGACAATATTTGTTTTCAATGGGGCAAAATTAGACATAAGGAAGCGAATTAAAGATGAAATTGACGAGGAGAAAAACTACCGCTAACATTTAGACCTATAGTCGAAAGCCCTCTGCAATAAGCCTTTTTACATCCATAAAGACATATAAAATTAAACGTACTATGGGCTTTTGACTATACGTTGTTTACCAAAACTGGGCAATGAGGGGAGCAGTGTTGTATAGGTGGCTTAGTATGGCTTTTTGCTTGTTTTGATGATTGATGTTGGAGAGATCTGCTTAGCAAACTTGTGTGAGCAGCAATAAACTTTCCCATAGTCTTTTAACAGTAATAATACAAATCAATAATTTCATGTATATAACATTGCATTCATTACATAAAAAATGAAAAAAGGTATTGTTCTGTTTTTATTTCTGTTTGGAGGTATTTTACAAACTAAGCTTTTTGCTCAACCTCCAAATTTATCTGGAACCTGGGTACTAAATTTTGAAAAAAGTAAATTAGATACAAGTGATAATCTAAAAGGCCTTACTAATCAAATTTTCGTGATTACTCAAGATGGTGATGAATTTAGTTTGAAGATTTATCACATATATGGTGAGAAGAAAAGGAAAATAGGATTTACCATGACTGCTGATGGTCAAACAAGAAGGTTGAAATTGCTTTTCAAAGCTAAACTTGAAGTTGGTAACAATAGCATGAAAGCCACAATGTGGCGAAAAAATTATTTGAATATCGTCAATTATACTTTTGGAGCAAATCAAAATGAACTCGTTGCAGATGAAGTTTTTAAAGGCCTGCCTAAAGATCATCACAGCATTTGGGTCTTTGATAGACAAATACTAAAATAAAAATTAAGCCCTTTCTATTTTATCAATAATTCAGTATATCATTGCCTTTCTTTTAAAGTAATACTGTTTTCTTAAAGTGCTAACACCTACAATGAAGTACAACGATTTTTCTTTTTTCATAGGAATAGTACTGATATCAGTAACAATTTTTCTTCTCAACGCTTGTCATGAGCGCAAAAATTTGGATAATGACAAAGCCGAAGAAACCTTATTGCACAAGCCCTGGACTGAGCAAAAACAAGAACCCATCTGGTCCGGAACTATACCATTTGCAGAACTTATAAAAGGTACAGAATCTTATAAAGATGGAATGGTATATGATGTTTCAAAACCCAGTATCACGATCTATCCACCGAAAAAAAACAATACTGGTGCTGCTGTAATTGTGTTTCCGGGTGGTGGCTATAAAAAACTTGCCATAGAGCTGGAAGGTTCTGAGATTTGCGAATGGTTGGCATCCATTGGAGTAACAGGAATACTATTAAAATATAGGGTTCCTGATTCGGGGCCTCATTATTACCAAGATTGCCATTGCGAAAAAGACCCCATTCAACCACTTGCCTTGCAAGATGCACAGAGAACAGTAGGATTGGTACGTTCAAAAGCTAAAGATTGGAATATTGACCCATCAAAGATTGGTGTTATGGGATTTTCTGCAGGTGGACATTTAGTGGCTGACGTGTGCACAAACTACAGAAAACGTGCATATCCGTTGATGGACAAAATGGACAGTACAGATTGCAAACCGAATTTTGGTATAGTAATGTTTCCCGGGCATTTGACCAATCATACAAATCATCCATTTGGTCTAAACAATAAAATCCCGGTGGATAGTTATACTCCGCCTACATTTATATTACAAGCGGGAAATGACCCTACTGACCCCATCGCAAATTCCTTGGTTTACTTTATAGCACTCCAAAAAGCAAAAGTACCTGTAGAATATCATGTGTATGCAGAGGGTGGCCATGCTTTTGGTTTAAACAGTACAGCACTCGATAACCCAAATTGGAATAAACTACCAATTGCAGATTGGGAATTGTTAGTTCAGCGTTGGCTATATACCATCAAAATGGTTCCCAACTGGAGTGGCGAAAATCAGCAGATACAATAGCTACGACTTCATGCATTAAAAATTAAAACAATTGAAACAAAATGGTACAAGTTATAGTACTCCATTTCTATTACTGAATATATCAAACCAATTTATCTGCTGAAAGCAAAAGCAATGCACCTGCATTTCCACAGGTAGGATCTGTAAGGTATTCTTTCATTAATTTTTTTACCTCAAACCCAATCTTCATTTGTATAGAAACAGTAGGGTCAAAAATTTCACCGTTTATTACCTTTTCAAAATAGGATTCAAGTGTATGCTCAGTACTATAGTGCAAATATCCATTGAGCATGCCTACCATCATTTGCCCTTTTAGCCGTAGCTGTACGCAAGTGTGCTGGCGGGCTCTGTATAAAATGCGGGCAAGTCCTTTGCCTCTGTAAGCGGGGTGCACACCCATATCCAAACCATATAGCCATTCCCCATTGGGTAAATGTGTTGTAAGCCAACCGCCACCCATTGTTTCAAAAAAAGTATGGTGGGTAGTATCGTCTGGATCATAACGATACCTCATTGTAGATGTAGATGCAATAACAGAAAGCCCATCTGTAATAACAAATTGCCCTTCGGGAAATATTTCCAAGTGCCTTACATATTGCGGAGCATGCAATATTTCTTCATCTGCCAAATGAGGAAATACAAGCTGCTGTAGTACTTCACACTGTGCTGCATCTGTAGCTTGCATTTGCCTGATCATCAAACCATCTGCTATTTCCTGCTGATAAGGTATATATGTTGTTGATATCATTTTATATAGTGTATCCGAGAATAATATATGCAATACAAGTAAGCGAAAACACCAAACCTATATATGGCAGTTGAGCAAAACTATTGTCCAAAGGAGGGCTTTCGCAACTTTGAGAAGTAAGTATGGTGGCATCACTATAAGGACAACTATTACTACCCATTACACCTGCACTTACAGCAGCACCACAGCACAATAGTACATTGGCATCCAATTGCTGAGCCAGTGGTACAATAAGTGGCAAAGCCACAGCATATAAACCCCATGATGATCCTGTGGTAACACTAATAAGCGCCATAGATAGAAATACTGCCAATGGAAGCATTTCCTTACTCACATAAGGAGTAACACCATGCAGCACATACTCCGTAAGTCCCATTCGACTATTGATATCTTTAAGAACATAACTCATCATCAAAATAGACAAAGCAAGTACCATAGAATTAACACCATTGAACATTGTATCACTTAGCTGTTGGAATGAACCCAAATTAATAATACGATAATAAATAAATGTAAATGCTACCGCAATAATTACTCCTTTCAAAGCATCAATATCAAAAAATATTGTGGCTACAAGTGCTACTAACATAGGCAATACAAAATAGATAAGCTTGCCTTCCTTGGCGGCATTCATTTGTGATACATCCATTACTGAAGACGAAGAAAAAGCACTTGCAGTTAGCTGACCGGTTGTTTCTGCACGAATAGCCGCTTGCTTCAATTTACCAAACCACGGTAGTACACCAGATGCAAAAAGTGCAGCAAGTATCACAGCAATATATCCATAAGCAATAAAGGGTATCATTCGCCAGTACGTTTGCAGCCCCTCTCCTTCTGGTGCAGCCTTAGACACCACAAGTAGTGCCCCAATATAAATCGTCCAGGTACTGATGGGTGCTATTACACTCCATGCCGCTGCAGTTGCATTTACGATGTAGGCAAGTATTTCTCTAGGTACTTTAAACGTGTCAGTAATTTTTCTCATTGAAAGCCCAACCGTAAGCTCACTAAGATAGTCGTCCAAAAAAATAATCAGCCCAACAACCCATGTACCCATGAGTGCCTGTTTTTTTGTTTTAATGTATCTGAGTGCCCATTCTCCAAACTTAATGAGGCCGCCACTCCGCACCATCAATGCTATAAGAGAACCATATAAGCCACATACCAATATGACCCATACAGAGCCACCACTACTGGTATCACCAATAACACGAATACTGGAATCTACAAAGTCTGTAAATGCATTGCTACCCGTATAAACAGATAGGATAATAAAACCCGCTACGCAGCCTATCAATAATGCTTCAAATGATGAACGCAAAACAATTGACATTACAATAACAATAGCCGGTGGAATTAAACAAAGTGCGCCGTAGTCCATATTTAAAAAAGTTTAAAAGTAGAATGTAGTATTTATATTTTCTCTAATTGTGCTGTGTTGAAAAACCAGAGAACTCAAATGGATATTTTTACTTTAAATACCTCCAATACTGATGAGTTTTTTCTCCATGTATTCCAATAATCCTTCGCTACCACTTTCATGTCCAATACCACTTTGCTTCCATCCGCCAAAAGGAGCTTCGGTGCCATGTGGTGCCCACTCATTTATACCCACCATACCAAACTCTAATGCCTCACTGGCTCTTACTGCTCTGCTGATATTATTTGTAAAGAGATATGCAGCAAGACCATATTCCGTATCATTTGCCTTTGCTATTGCTTCATCATAATGGCTAAATGAAAACAAAGGAAGTATGGGTCCAAAAATTTCTTGCTTCGCCAATACAGAATCCTGAGTAAGATTGCTAACTACAGCCGGCTGAAAGAAATATCCTTTTGATAAATGTGCTGGCACGCCACCTCCTGCCAGTATTGTAGCTTCTTCAGCTTTTGTTTGCTGCATCAATTGTATAACACTATCTCTTTGTTTTTGGGTAATGAGTGGCCCTATTTGCACCCCTTCTTCAAAACCATTGCCCACCTTTAATTGTGATACATATTTACTGACGCTTTCAGCGAATGCATCAAAGATTTTTTCATGAATATAAAACCGTTGTGGGGCAATGCACACTTGTCCATTATTTCTAAACCTTGCCGTACTTGCAACTTTGGCCAATGCATCTACATCCGCATCTTCAAAAATAATAACAGGGGCATTCCCTCCCATTTCCAAAGCCATCTTTGTATTTGTGCGAGATGCACCATCCATCAATAGTTTACCGACTGCAGTGCTTCCCGTAAAACTAATTTTTTTTAATTCCGGATGATTCAGCATTGCTTCACCAATGGCCGATGCTTTTCCAGTCAATACGTTAAGCACTCCGGGTGGTAATCCCGCAGCAGACAAAGCTTTTGCCATGTGCATACCTGCCAACGGTGTGTTTTCCGAAGGCTTTGCTACCACAGTGCTACCTGCTGCTAATGCTGCTGCCCAAGCACGGGCAGGATTATAAGCTGGAAAGTTCCAGGCAGTTATTACACCTATTACACCCATCGGCTGCCAAATCACACTCATTCTTTTATCTGCTCTTATGGAAGGAATGATTTTTCCATAAGCCCGCTTACCTTCTTCCGCATACCATTCAAATAGATTAGCTGCTACTCCCCATTCACCTTTTGCTTCTGCATAAGGTTTACCACTTTCCAATACCATATCCCGGCTTATGGCATCTATATTATCCCTTAAATATTGTGCAGCTTTTTTGAGTATGTCGGCTCTAAAATATGGGGTGGTTTTGCGCCATGTTTTAAATGCTTCAGCGGCAGCATCTATGGCTATATTATAATCCTTATCATCAGCATAGCTGATATAATCTATTACTTCCTCTGTAGCAGGATTTATTAAGGCTACTTGTTGATTGCTTACCGCATTGATCCAAGCTCCGTTGATGTATTGTTGTATCATTTTTTATTGCACAGCTATTTCTTTTTGAAAAATAAATAAAGTCTTTCTATCTCTATTGTTATTGAGTCAATTCTCTTAAACCATTTTCAATAATATCTAATCCTTTGCGCAATAAGGTTTCTTCAATAACCAATGGGCTCAGTACTCTTATAATATTACCATTTACTCCTGCACTGATTACTACTAATCCTTTTGCAGCGCAATAAGCAATTAGTTGCTTACAAAGCTCTCCATCTGGTTGAAAAGGATCATTATTTTTTACCAATTCAAAAGCCATCATAGCCCCAAGTCCTCGTACATCTCCAATGCATGGATATGTTGACTGCATTTCCTGAAATCTACTGCGTGTAATGTTTCCAACTTTTTCTCCCAAAGCGTTGATATCAATAGCATGCATATAATCTAAGGTGGCTATAGCTGCAGCACAGCACACAGGATTTCCGGGGTAGGTGCCACCTATGGTTGAAGGCTTACATGCATCCATAATTTCGGCCCTGCCCATCACGCATCCTATTGGCATACCACTACCCATACTTTTTGCCCATGTAGATATGTCGGGTACAACATCGTAATGCTGATAGGCTGCCCATTTGCCGGTACGGCCAAAACCACTTTGCACTTCATCCAAAATAAGCATGATGCCATATTTTGTACATACTTCTCGAAGTGATTGTAAATATTTTTTTGGTATTGGCATAAAGCCACCTTCACCTTGCACTGGTTCTAAAATGATAGCTGCCACCTGATCAGCAGGCACGTTGGTATGAAAAAATGCCTCCAGTTCTCTTATATATGAATCTGAAAATGTATTGATGTCCATTCCTTTTCCATATCGATAATAATCAGGATATGGCAGGCGATATACTTCGGGTGCAAAAGGACCACAACCCATTTTATAACCCACCTTGCTTGTAAGTGTCATAGCCATCATGGTGCGGCCATGGAATGCATTATCATAACAAATAATGGCAGAACGCCCTGTGGCCTGACGGGCAATTTTAATCGCATTTTCTACGCTTTCTGCACCGGAGTTTGTGAGCATCACTTTTGTAGCATCTCCATGTGGAAATAGCACTACAAGTCTCTCTGCTAATTGCATATACAAATCATAGGATGCCACGTTGAAACTACAGTGAATCATTTTAGCGGCTTGTTCCTGAATAGCTTGTACCACAGGTGGTGGACAATGACCTGCATTTACCACACCAATGCCTCCTGCAAAATCAATCATTTCTACACCATCTGCATCTGTAATGCTGGCACCACTTGCTTTTGAAGCTGTAGATGGATTAAAAATACCTATGGCATTTGGAACAAATTTTTTCCTTCTGTTCAGGATTGTTGCTGCGTTTGACATAAAAAATATTTGAGTAAATAGATGTATTTGTAGATTCGTTTTATTGCATTACAAAGTATAAACTATTGAATATACAACAAACACTATCGGATATTTATGAGCATATCCTTGGTCATAAGTGGAAGATCGAAATCCGGCTTCCAACCCCAGTCTGCGGTGGCAGTGCTATCATCAATACTTGCAGGCCAACTATCGGCAATGGCCTGTCTGTAATCCGGTTTATATGCTATACTGAATGATGGTATATGCGTCTGGATAGATGCGGCAATTTCTTCTGGAGAAAAGCTGATAGCGGATACATTGTAAGCAGTACGTACACTGATTTTTGAAGCAGGTGCTTCCATCAGTTGCAAAGTTGCTTTTATAGCATCGGGCATATACATCATAGGCAAGTAAGTATCCTTTTTGAGGAAGCAATCATAATGATTAGATTCAATGGCTTCATGAAAAATTTCGACTGCATAATCTGTAGTGCCACCACCTGGTGCACTCTTGTAGGAAATAAGACCGGGATATCTGATGCTTCGTACATCCACCCCAAATCTTTTATTGTAATAATTACACCAAAACTCGCCGGCATATTTACTAATACCATACACTGTGGTAGGTTCTATAATGGTTTGCTGTGGACAATTGTGCTTAGGACTTGTAGGCCCAAATACGGCAATGCTGGATGGCCAATATACTTTATGTAGTTTCTCTTCACGGGCTATGTCCAATACATTGAGTAAGCCTTGCATATTAAGATTCCAAGCAAGGTTTGGATTTTTTTCGCCGGTGGCGGAAAGTATTGCTGCAAGCAGATAAACCTGTGTAATATTTTGACGAAGTATTTGTACATGTAGCATTTCTTTATTCATTACATCCATTGCTACAAAAGGGCCTGTACCATCTAAGAGTGGGCTTTGCTCTCTCAAATCGCTGGCTATCACATTGGCATTGCCATACATTTGTCTTAATGCAAGTGTGAGCTCCACCCCTATTTGACCACTGGCACCAATTACTAAAATTTTTTCTTTAATCATGAATAAGCATTTGTTAGAGCAGACAAATGTAAGGGAATGAGCATGGCAGCAAATTGTTTATTCAACAATAAAAAAACCAACTGTGGAGAACGTATAATTTGTACTAATAATTGTACAATTTAATTTAGCCAAATTATTGTTTGATTACATCATACTGCTCCTGCATATATTGAAGTAAATCTGGAAAAAATTGATGGTAACACTCTTGTAGTGCTTCGTACTCACTCAAAAAGAGGGTATAAACTAATTTTGTGTCTTCTATATATTTCGCCCTTCGGGCAATGCCTGCAAAACTTTTTTCAATACCGGATACCAATCTGTAATTGTATAACCAATTTTGCTCTTTCATGAAAGGAAGCATTTGTGCAAAACGATCCGGCAACCAATTGATATTTTTTGTCAACGCATCATATACACTGGCAGCATGACTATGCAAGCTTTGTTCATCAGGAAAATGAATTTTATCTATGGCCAAAAAATGATCATACACCACATCTGCAAATGCTCCGGCGTATCTATTGGCCGCAGGCTTTAATATAGCCGCAGCTTGCTTTGTTGCGCTGTGCGCATCAGTAAAGCTATCTATACGACGATGTAGTGAAATCCCTTTAAAAATCTGTGAAGGATAATCATATTGTTTCTTGCCCTTTATAAAATCGCTGATCATATTTCCAGTAATAATATCCGGATCATGAAAGGACAGATAACTATGTGCCAGAAAATTCATGAATCAAAAGGTATAAGGGATGGAAAAAATATGTATCAACTAAAATACAGGTGTCATAGCAATACATACAGGCGCAGGCACATTTATTTTCACATCTGTATCCTGTAGCAAACCATAGTTTTTATTGATGACAAAAATTTGTATGGTATTTCCATCCTGTGCAGCAGATAGCAAAAATCTTCCTGTCGGATCTATTATAAAAAATCTTGGTTTTGCAGCCACTGGTTGGCGACCTGCTTCCAGCAAAATGCCATCTGTCTGTACTTTATAAATGACTATTTCATTTACCCCTCTATTGCTGGTGTATAAAAATTTTCCATTAGGAGTTATGGCTATATGAGCACTTGCTTTATCCGCTTTTGTATTGCTGATATCGCTCTTTATGGTTTGCTTTTCTGTGAGTGTTTTTCCATCGTAGCCATATACAATAATATCTCCACTGAGCTCATTGAGGAGATAAGCAGTTTTACCATCCGGAGCAAAACAAATACTTCGTGGGCCACTGCCATCGGGTATGGTATAATACTGCGTTTCAGCATGTGTTAAAGCGTTTTGTGGCTGGCTTGTATTAAAATTATATTGATAAAGTCTGTCGGTACCCAAATCTGGAACGAACAAATATTTTCCGTCAGGAGAAAGTACTGCGCCATGTGGATGTGGCATTTCTTGCCTTTGCACATTTACACCATATCCTTCATGGGATATAAGCTGAGTATAGGGCTGCAAGCCACCATTTTCAGACACTGGAAATACAGTAAGATTTCCACCACTATAGTTTGCCGTTACTACAATTTTACCACTGCTATCTGTGTTGATATAACAAGGGGCAAATCCATCTGTAGGTTGCTGATTGATGAGTGTTAAGCTACCCTTTTTCCTGTCTAATGCAAGGGCAGTAACAGCACCTGCTTCATCACCGGGATTTTCATTTACAGCATATACATATTGCCTGTCTTTACTCACACACAAATAACTTGGATTGTTCATCGAAAAGGTGCTCATTAAATCGGCTTCTCCTTTGTTAGGATTAAATTTATATACGCTAATCCCTTGACCTTTTCCTGTGCCAGTATAGCTACCCACCAACATATAGAAAATGGGATTTTGGGCAAAACTGTTGATGGCTATTAGCGAAGCCAAAATCAATATATACTTCTTCATTGTGTGTCTTGTATTTAAAAGGCACAAATTAGGTCATACATTGTTTACATTTTCATGTGTACTGAATTGACTTCTATTTTAACAAGAAATACGGCCTGGAGGTAAGCATTATTGCAACCTGTGCAGTTGCCATTTTTGCATTAAGTTTGGCGTGCTTGTATGCGTGTAATCCGGTACAACCCAATGTGCTTCATGCATCAATTCTTCTACGCTGTGTGTAGTGCTTAATCCAATGGTAAACATGCCAGCAGCTCGTGCAGAACGAATGCCAGCTATAGAATCTTCAAAGGCTATACAATCTGTAGCATTAACTTGTAGTGCTGCTGCTGTTTTTAAAAATATTTCAGGATTGGGTTTCCCATGTGTTACCATAGAGCCATCGGTAATGGCTGTAAAGAAATGGCGTATAGAAATGTGTTGAAACATAAAGTCAATATTGGGCACAATGCCGCTTGTGGCAATGCCCATCGGCAATTCAAGCAAATGCATAGATGATAAAAAATTGATCAGACCATCTATGGGTTTGATATGTGGTGCATACAATACACGATATAGTGCTTCTTTTTCGGCACCATAATGGGCTATTTCATCATCAGTAATATCATTGCCCAAAATAATTCGAAAAATATCTTTATTGATTCTTCCATTAATCCTGTCACGGTATATATCCATTGAAAATGGTAACCCTTTCTTTTCATAAAAAGCTTTCCAAGCTTCTATATGGTAGCTATTATTGTCTATAAGTGTGCCGTCTAAATCAAAAATGATAGCAGCTGGTTTGGGATTGCTCATTAATACAACATTCTTACTTTTATGGTTTGAGATACATCCTTTAAAAGAGATAAAGCTTTTTTACTGATACCATGATCAACATCCAATACCACATATCCAATTGTATCATTCGTTTTCAAATATTGTCCAAGAATATTGATATTGTTGGTAGAAAGCTTTGTATTGATATCTCCTAACACCCCGGGTACATTTTTATGAATATGCAATATGCGATGTGCACCTTCTACGGGTGGAAGACTTAATGCCGGCACAGTATGAGAACCAATGGTAACACCTCTTTCCAAGTATTGAAATAATTTATTGCTTACATCTACACCTATATTTTCCTGAGCTTCTTCAGTACTGCCGCCAATATGCGGGGTAAGCATCACATTACTTAAACCTTGTAATGGTGTATAGAATGATTCACCATTTTTTTCGGGTTCTACAGGAAATACATCAATGGCAGCACCTCCAATATTTCCATCTTTAATGGCCTTGGCCAATGCCTCCAAATCCACCACTTCTCCCCTGGCATAGTTAATAAGTATCGTACCCTTTTTACACAGCTTTAAGTTTGCTTTATTGATGAGGTTTTTTGTAGCAGCTGTTTCTGGCACGTGTAGCGAAATGATATCACTCTGCTGCATGACTTCTTTCATGGTTCTTCTTGCTGACGCATTGCCCAAAGGCAACTTGGTTTCTATATCATAAAAAATCACTTTCATGCCAAGCGATTCCGCAATAATGCTCAGCTGACTTCCAATATTTCCATAACCAATAATGCCCAATGTTTTACCTCTCAATTCAAAACTACCCTTGGCATCTTTTAGCCATATACCAGCATGTGCTGCACTGTTCTTATCTGGTATGCGACGGATGAGCATGATACATAAACCAATCACTAATTCTGCCACACTCCTGGTATTGCTATAGGGTGCGTTAAATACGGAAATGCCTTGATTTGTGGCCGCTTTAAGATTGACTTGATTTACTCCAATACAAAAACAACCAATTGCTTGTAAGCGTGTGGCCTCCTGCAATACTTTTTCTGTGATATTAGTTTTACTGCGAATGCCCAGCAGGTGTACATCTTTCAAGGCATGTTTCAATTCATCCTCACCCAATGCTTTTGGTAAGGATACAATATTTGTATAACCATTCTGTAGAAATAAATCCCTTGCTGTATTGCTGATATTTTCTAGTAAAAGAATTTTTATTTTATCCTTAGGATAGCTTGTAAATTCTTTTGCACTTGCTTTGCCCATAAGGTCGCAAATGTAAATAGAAGAAAAGCATTGAGAAAATGTGAATTGAGTAGAAGACAATAAGGGATGTTAGCACTAGTCTATCATTCTACCTCCTTTAAATTAACATCTAATCATAAAACGCTTTAAAATAGGAACACTTACATTTGCCCGGTTTTAATAAATACCATTTGTTAGAAGGGATATTTTATGAGTAAGCAATTTAATGCAGACAAACAACATACTTTACAAACAGCAGTAAGTATTTCTGGTACAGGGTTACATACCGGCCAATTAGTTGATATGAACCTAAAACCGGCAAAACCTGGTTTTGGCATACAGTTTCAAAGAATTGATCTACCCAATCAACCCATCATTAAGGCAGACTGTGATTTGGTAGTTGAAACAAATAGAGGAACTACTTTAGACAGCAATGGAGCAAGAATTAGTACGGTAGAGCATATTTTGGCTGCAATGGTTGGCATGGGTGTTGACAATGTGCTTATAGAAATAAATGGGCCTGAAATTCCAATTATTGATGGTAGTGCACAACCTTTTGTAGAAATTATTGAAGATGCTGGAGTAGTTGAGCAAGATGCCGCAAAAATTTGGTACAGCATTGGTGAAAATATTGAACATATAGATGCTGAAAAAAGAGTAGAGATGGTGGCGATGCCTTCCGTTGGTTATCAAATAACTACACTTATTGATTTTAACAGCCCGGTTTTAGGTACCCAGCATGCAGGGTTAACAGATATTGCAGATTTTAAAAATGAAATTGCGCCCTGTCGTACTTTTTGTTTTTTGCATGAATTAGAAATGCTGCTTGATAATAATTTAGTTAAAGGAGGAGATATCAATAATGCTATTGTTGTTGTAGATAAATCTGTAACCGATGAAGAAATGACTCGCTTGGCAAAGGCATTTAATAGGGATAAAGTAGAAGTAAGATCTGAGGGCTACTTAAATAATCTTGAACTCCGATATGCCAATGAGCCCGCACGCCACAAACTTTTAGATATAGTTGGTGATCTAGCTCTTATCGGCTACCCCATCAAAGCAAGAATCATAGCAAATAGACCTGGACATAGTACGAATGTAGAGTTTGCAAAAAAAATCAAACAATACATCAAAAAAAATAATAAGTCCATCAATAACGTTCCTACTTATGACCCAAATATTCCGCCCATTTACAATATCAATGACATAGCAAAAACACTTCCACATAGGTACCCTTTTTTGATGGTGGATAAAGTGATCGAAATGACGGATAGTTATATTGTTGCTACAAAAAATGTAACATTTAATGAACCAATGTTTCAGGGGCATTTTCCAAATAATCCCATAATGCCCGGAGTTTTACAATTAGAAGCACTGGCACAGGCAGGTGGTATATTTGTAATAAAGTCAATATTCCCGCCTGGTACTTATGATACTTATTTTGTAAAAATTAATAATTGTAAGTTTAAGTTTAAGATATTGCCCGGCGATACAATGATTTTAAAAATGGTGTTAACGGAGCCGGTTAAAAGAGGCATGTGCTATATGACAGGTACAGTATATGTAAATGGCAAGGTAGCTTCAGAAGCTGAAATGGTGGCTCAAGTAGTAAGAGTTGGTGATTAATAAATAAGATGCAACAGAATTCTTCAATTATGATAAATCCGCATACGTACATTCATCCGAATGCCCGCCTGGCAGATAATGTAAAAGTTGATCCATTTACTACCATCCACCAGGATGTTGAAATTGGTGAGGGTACTTGGATAGGCAGTAATGTTACCATTATGGATGGTGCACGTATTGGTAAGAACTGTCGCATTTTTCCTGGTGCAGTTATTTCTGCGGTACCGCAGGATTTAAAATATAATGGAGAGAAAACCTATGTAGAAATAGGCGATGGTACTGTAATTAGAGAATGTGTAACCATCAATAGAGGTACCAATGATAAATGGAAAACCAAAGTTGGAAAAAATTGCCTACTAATGGCATACACCCATGTGGCACATGATTGTCATATTGGTGATTATTGTATTTTTAGCAATGGATGTCAATTGGCAGGCCATGTTACAGTTGGAGATCATGTAACCATAGGTGGCACATCTGCCGTACATCAGTTTGTACAAATAGGACAACATGCATTTGTAGCTGGTGGAAGCTTGGTAAGAAAAGATGTACCTCCTTATGTAAAAGCAGTAAAGGAGCCTTTGAGTTACGGTGGTGTAAATAGTATTGGACTAAAGCGGAAAGGCTTTGAAACAGACACTATCAATGTTATTTTAGATATTTATCGTATCATCTACAACAAAGGTTTAAATACAACAAAAGCCTTAGAGTTTATTGAAGAAGAACTTCCTGTTTCTGATGAAAGGGATGAAATTGTAACTTTCATAAAGGATAGTACCAGAGGAATCATAAAGCGATTTAGTAAAGCTGAAACTCAATCAGAGGATTAAGCTGATACCATAATCTGATTCAATGAAAATAGTTCTGAATCAAGCTTCAAAGCGATACAATCAAAACTGGATATTCAAATCGCTGAGCACAACCTTTATTTCGGGAAATCACTACGCTATAACCGGGCCAAATGGTTCAGGCAAAAGTACATTACTTCAAACCCTATCGGGCAATGTAAAACTAAGCACTGGCAATATTGATTGGCAACTCCGCATAAGCATTGATGACCCCTATCAAATACATGAGTACATTGCAATGGCGGCACCTTATATGGAGCTTGTGGAAGAAATGACTGCCGATGAATTGCTAAATTTTCATTTTGTATTTAAAAGTAGAAAAAACAATATTGAAAATAGGGAAATACTCCATGCAGTTGGCTTAACAGATGCAGCAGAAAAACAAATACAATATTTTAGTAGTGGCATGAAGCAGAGGCTCAAATTAGCACAGGCTTTCTTTTCAGACACTCCTGCATTGCTATTAGATGAACCTACATCCAATTTGGATCTACAAGGTATTCAGATGTATCAAGATTTATTACAATCCCAAACCAATGACCGTCTTGTAATTATTTGCAGTAATGATGCAGCGGAAATAAAAACTTGCCAGCTCAGCATCTTTTTACCCGATTATAAAAAATAGGAATCTCAAAGCAGAATTAGGCATATTGCTAAACGCAATGATTTTAAAATTTAGAAGTCAGCCAAGCCATTAGAATGCCGGCTGCCACAGCTGCATTTAATGATTCGGCAGCCCCATCACCCGATATGGTGATAGGGTGAGTAATCATGGATGCCAAATTTTTCTGAATTCCATTTCCTTCACTACCAATTAAAAGAATGGCATCTGAAATTGGTTGCAGCTGATTCATCTTACTACCATTCAATACTGCACCATATACAGGTAGTTGCTGCTTTTTCAACCAATTTTCAAGAGACACATATTCTACATCTACCCTTATAATGCTACCCATCGTAGATTGTACAACTTTTGGGTTATATAGATCTGCACAGTCATGCCCGGCCACTATATGTTTGATACCAAACCAATCTGCTGTACGGATAATGGTACCCATATTGCCAGGGTCTTGAATGCCATCCAATACCAAAACCAATCCTTGTGTAATTACTTCCTCAAAACTGTGTTCTTTTTTTTCAGCAAGTATTATTATTTCACTCGGTGTATGAAGTCCAGAAATTTGAGCCAATTCCTTTTCAGTTACAATATTTGCTACTGATTTATATTTTTCTAATTCATTTTCCCAGTGGGGCAAGGCATAAATTTTTTTTATTTCTATGGTACTTTCCCTGTGTAGCATTTCTTTTGCAATCTTTGCGCCTTCGGCAATGAATACAGAACCGTGGGCACGTACTTTTTTACGGGTTAGAGATTGAATATATTTAATTTCATTTCTGCTAAGCATACTGCATGAATTTGATATCAATTGTTAAACATAATAAACTATGGCTTTCAATGCTATTGCACTTGCTGCTTATAAATCAAAGCAATGGCCAGGCTTCTATTGGTAAAAATGAATTATACAACGGAACAAAGGTCATCAATTTTCCAATGGATACTCCCTTTGTTTTCAACAATATTGTAAAAATAGTTAACCCACTTGCTAAAGCTGAAAAAATAAGGCTACTTGAAAATCTTCAAAATTATTGGGCAGACAGTCTAATAGCTTACAGAGAGCAGCGATTTATCTTCTTGTACAGGATGCGTAAACCTGCCATTTTTGACAGTAGTCTAGTGCCTATTACAAAAAAGTATATGCGTAACTATCTTTTTACGCAAGGTTACTTTAATACCCAGTTTTCTGATACCTCTTTTACATCTATAAAAATAAAAAAAGGTATTGCGCAGCAAAGAAAGGCTGTGGGCATTTTTGTAAACACAGGTAAACAAACTATTATTGATAGTGCAGTTTATTCACTTGCAAAAAAAGAAGATAGCAGTTTCGCAAACCTACACTTGCAAAGACTTACAAATGAAGCAATGAGCAAATCATTCATTATGCCAAAGACTACACCTTGGTCTAAGGAACTAATGGGATCTGAGCTTGATCGCCTCACAGCTCTCTATAGAAACAATGGATATTATTACTTTAAAAGAGAAAACCTGATAGCGGAAACAGATACAACAGATTTATTGCTATTAGACCTTACTGTTGATCCTTTTGAGCAAGCAATAAAAATAGCAGAAGCTGCTGCTAAAAGATTAGAAAAACCCACATGTATTGTAAATTTTACTCAGCGAAGATTTATTGATACCTCCTTAAAAAATACAGATACTTCATTTTTGAAGCAATTTTATATTGGTAACCTTCACTTTTTTACAGATATCAATAATGATAGCATACCAGAAAGTGTTGACAGTTTGATGTATTATAAAGGAACAGATTTTGACGTCTATCAAAATATTTTTTTTGTAAGACCAAAAATTTTTAAATACTACAAGTATTTAAAAAAAGGAGCACTATACAACGATAAAAATTATTTTAAAATTATTAATACTTTAGGTCAAATCGGCACTTGGAGGCAGGTAGAAGTAACGCCAAAACTTGCAGCAGATACCATCGATTTCAATTATTACCTCTACCCCGATAGCAAGTATAAATTTACAGGCAATCTGGAGGCGAGTAGAAATACCGGCGATTTTTTGAGTTCGAGTAATTTAATAGGTCTTTCTCTAAATTTTAGTTACAGAAACAGAAACGTGTTGCACAGTGCTACGCAGTCTTCTACATCATTTCGAACCGGTGTAGAATTTAGTTTTGATAAAACCACTACCCTAATTCAATCCACACAGTTATCAGTAAATAAAACATTTTCTATACCACATTTGGCAGGCCTATTCGAGAAAAAAAATTATGAAGACAATATCAATTTTGGACGTACAATCATAAACACCAATTTTTCATACTCAGATAGAATCAACTTCTTTTTACTGAGGTCAGCCATTGCAAATATTGGCTGGGAATGGCGTAAAGACTGGTTAAAAAAACCAAAGCCCACGGTTACAAGTACTTATCGTCTGCTGAATATTGAGCTATACAATCTGGATACATTACAGGGTCTAAAAGATGCATTTGCTCAAAATCCTTTGCTTCGCAATTCCTTTAACACAGGATATGTAGTAAGTGCTCAATCAAATTTTAATTTCGACTTTCCAAGTAAGAATCCTTTTATCAGCCATTATATTAGGCTATCTACGGAACTCACTTATCCCTTTGGCAGATTACAAACTTTTAAAAATGAAGTGTATGAGTTTGTAAAAGTAGAAGTGGACTATAGATGGATAAGAACAGTAAATAATAGATCCTTTGCTGCAAGGGCTTTTGTAGGTGCCGGATACAATTATGGTAATGATCCTCGCTTTGGAAAAACACTACCATTCTTTAAGCAATTTATTGCCGGAGGCCCAAATAGTATGCGTGCATGGCCACTAAGACAATTGGGCTTAGGAAGTAGTTTATTAAGTGATACTTCTTCTTCAATTTTCAGAGATCGATATGGAGATTTTCAAATGGAAGCTAATTTAGAATACCGTTTTCAAATGGCACATTTTAGCGCAGTAGATATTGATGGTGCCATCTTTTCTGACATTGGCAATATCTGGAATCTGAGAACAGACACAGAAAATCCTCAATCACTGTTTGATTTTAAAAATATTTATGATGACATTGCTGTAGCATTTGGTACCGGTCTTCGTTTAGATTTCAACTTTTTTATTATTCGGTTTGATTTAGGATTTAAATTAAAAGATCCTGCCCGACTGAGTAATGGTGGATGGGCCAATTTGAGAGATGCTTTGAATTTGAAAAATAGAGATTATGATTATACCAATTCCCAACCCAGATACAACTATGCACTTCAATTAGGTATTGGATTGCCATTCTAAAGAATTCTCCTTTTATCATCATTTTTTTTAAAAGCAGCATTTCATCATAATAATTGTCTATTTTGTGGGCGTAATAAAGGTTTTGCATGACGGAAGATACAATATTGGCCGGCTGCCTGCAAGATAATCCCATAGCGCAAAGAGAACTGTACAATTTGTATAGCCCTAAAATGTTGGGGGTATGTTATCGCTTTGCGCATAGCAGAGAAGATGCAGAAGATATGCTACAGGAGTCCTTTATCAGAATCTTTTCCCAAATAAGTTCTTTCAGAAATATGGGTTCTTTTGAAGGTTGGATACGAAAAATAGTAGTACATACTTGTATCAATTTTTTGAAAAAGCATAAAAAGTTCAAAGAAATTTTTGATATAGAGTATGCCATTGGCATTCCTGATAAACAAGAGTCTATTTCATCATTACTACAAGCAAAACAAGTAGTAGAATGTATCAGACAATTGCCATTAGGATATAGGACAGTACTGAATCTGTATGCCATTGAAGGATGCAGTCATCGAGAAATAGCAGATTTGCTGGAAATTGAAGAAAGCACCAGTCGTAGTCAATTCACACGTGCTAAAGTGATGCTTCATCAAATGTTGATTAGAAGGAATATTATCGAAAAACCAAAACAGGTGATGAGTTGGTCCATCGGTTTAAATAAATTATAGCAATTAATTTGAAGAGATATTTTCATAATGACGAGTTTGAATACTTCCTACAGCAGGAGGCGGATAACTTTTTCTTGTATCCATCTGATCGTACCTGGGAAAATATCAGCCGGAAAACAAGGGTACCATCTAGATGGCCGGCACTTCCAATTATCAGTTTAATTGTAGTCAGTGCACTAGTTTTGGGTACAGTGCTTATAAAGCCAGCTCCAGATACAGTAATAAGTAAAGGTTCTAATTTATTACCACAACCCATTACAGAAAAGCAAGTTAAAACTACTATAGGAAATGCTCAAAAAGAAACAAATAATTTTACACCATTAAGCCCAGCTCAGTTCACACAGAATACCATTTTGCAAGCACAGGAAAAAATCAATGCTGATCTAGCAATGCTTTCTACTTTAATTGTGCAGCAAGATGCGTCATCAAATCCTATTAATCTCTCAAATGCAGAACTGTCTAATGACATTGCTGCTATTAAAAAAATAGAAATTGAATCAACATCATCCAGAATTAAAAATTCTTCTTCATTCCTATTTACAAAGGCTACAAATAATAGCGAAGCGTATCATCTTTCTGTACAAACCTTCAATAAGAAGATTAATACACTCAAATATGGTTTATCCAAAAGATCGGAAGAGCGTCGTGTAG
>ERZ650309.227-NODE-227-length-28241-cov-5.536649_pt1 | contig 28241 bp, 27 predicted proteins | sample MGYA00376245_ERZ650309 | MGnify/ENA primary metagenome ERZ650309 (study PRJEB26733, sample SAMN07839294) | wastewater metagenome | biome: urban; feature: wastewater treatment plant; material: waste water | place: USA: North Carolina | collected 2016-04-26 ...
GATGAACTCCGTTTTACGCCGAATTGAAGAAAGCTCGCCGCCGAACGCCATTTGAATGAAGCTAAAAACCAAAGCCGAATAAAATGTGATCACCACTCCAAGGAACGTTACCTGGGGAATTACCTGGGTTCAAAATATCATAATCAACAATTGTTCCATCTATCCTAAAGCGATATTTAAACTGCCATGAATCATCTATCTGCTGGTTCTTGCCTCCTCGTGGCCGAAAAAACCAGTTGTTTGCATTGACACTAATTAGCACCCACTCAAAGCTGTGTTCTCCCAGATAGGGTGGGCGAACTTCGTGGCATAAGACCAGAGCAGTCTCATAAGGTGCGCCTATAGACGTCCACCGCCATTCATCATCCCAAATCTGGGTTTCTCCCCTTTCTCCGAAAAAACCTAGAATAGACTTAGCAGCTTCTTCAACCTGACTGTCAGGTATGTTCGGTCCTTGCCCGGGGCCAGTGGATACCGAAGTAACCCCAAATACTATTTCGTGAGGAGCGGCTCCAATTGGATATGAGGTCTGATGGATACGATGCTCCCCGTGCCAGCTTGGGTCAGGTCTGCGAGTGAATGTAGGATGCTTGCTTACAATTAATTCGACTGACATTTTGAACCTCTTTCTTAATAAGTCTCTCGTCAAAGAGAAACTTATAAAATTGATTTATTATTTACTTCGACATTTTCTATTTATAACGCTCTTCCTTTATTACCACCAGACAGCTTTTCACCAGAAGCCGTCGCACCACCTCCACCAGCCTTATCTTTTTCAGCAAGATTATCTGGTATAGCAGTTGGTTTGGCAGTTGGTTTGGCAGTTGGTTTGGGTGTGGGGGTGAGACTACTTGCTGGCAAAGGCGAAGAACCTAAAAGTCCACTAGCAACTTCCACCTTACTACCAGTGCTTTGATTGCCAGTACTTTGACTAGCAGTGCCTGTATCATCTTTCTCAACTCGATTTTGTTCAGCCATAAAGTTTACCTCTATTCATTGTAGGTTATATTGTGAGAGCTTCCTTTTTGCGTTTTTCTCACTGCAACTCATCAACCATTGTGTTGATTTCGCTTCTCTGCCGTTTCAATCCAACACATCAACTATTGTGTTGAATCCGCCGAATTGTAATTTTGAAAAAGCCCTTTGTTTTGCACTTTTCAGCTAGTGCAAACGACCAGAAAACACACTGTAGTGTTGCACTGGTAAATTTTGACAGCCACGATTGAACGCCGATTCTCGCCAATGTTCAAGGGCGTTTGCGCATCGAGCGCACGGCCAGAAAAACACGTCGCTTTTCACTGTAGTGTTGCATTGCCTCAAAATTTGCCCTCAATTCCCTTCATTCGTTCACTTTCGGTCGTTGATCTTCGCGCATGCCATGTTCGGGTACAGCCAGGATTCCCTATTCAGAGAACGACTCCCAGCTTCACCGTCAAATGGCGCGCGCCGCCGAACGCCATTTGACTAACTGATGTTACGCGCCAAAAGTTTTTTCAAATCGTTTGACATGTTCTTTGTGCCGAAGGCACAGCGGATATTAGCCGGTGGTGAAGGCGCAGCCGCAACCACCGGAATGCGTGCGATAAGACACCCGCGCTCTGGCAGGAGCGCAAGACAAACCGTTACCACAAATACCGCTCGTCATATTTGACGCCGCATCTGTTCAAAAACTCCAAATACTCTTCCTGAAATGTTTTCGCGCGGTGATGTTCTTCCTGATTTTCGATGTAATTCTTTACCGCATCTATCTGTAATGCGCTCACCGTGAATGCGCCATAACCTTCCTGCCACGCGAACGATTGCAAGTTGAGTTCGTCGTGCACCCATCGTGACGAACCAGCTTTGATGTCTTTCAACACATCCGCCAAACGATGCGTAGCGCGCAAGCCAACCAAAAGATGAACGTGATCTTCCACGCCGTTGATTTTTTCCGGCACGCCGCCGAGATCATTCACGATGCCGCCGAGATAAGCATGCAAACGACCGCGCCATTCCTTTTGCATATAAGGCACGCGGTCTTTGGTGCTGAAAATCAGATGATAGTGCAGGCTCAGATGCGTTGATGGCATGTCGTATTCCGTGTTTCAGTCTTGCGCTCCTGCCGGTGCGCGGGGAGATTTATCGCGCAGGTTTCAGGGTGGATCAGTAGCGGAACCACCGGAACGCAATGTAAAAACATTTGCGTCTTGGAGGGACGCAGGACGAACCGTCGTGACTAAACCGGCAGGCACGTCCTGCGCTCCTGCCGGAGCGCGAGGCCTATCGCGCGCGGTTCCGGTGGCTGCGCCGCAGCGGCTTCACCACCGGCTAATATCCCGCGCGCCCCCGGCGCAAACACTGTCAAATGATCCTGTTTTACCTCGACTGCATAACATCAGTGACTGGTGATGCTGTGAGTCATCCTTCCGGTGAAATATCAATCGCGGAACAACATCGGTGCGTACTTCGAAAGATAGGTCTGCCAGTTCGGCCAACTGTGCCCGCCGCCAGATGGATTGAACACGTGTTTCACATTTTTCTGTGTCAGCAGGTCGTCCATCGCCTTTACGCCATTGTACGCAAAGTCGTCTGTACCGCAGCCGAGCCAGAGGACTTTCAGCTTGTTCAACGCCGCCGCATCCGCTTTCTCCCATTCAGCGCGATTTCCGCCGCCGCTGAACGCGGCAATGTAGGCAAATTCATTCAGATGATGCAGGCCAATGGAGAGCGACTGCGCCGCGCCCATCGACAATCCAGCGATGGCGCGATGATTTCGGTCCGTCAACACGCGATACTTACCTTCCACCAGTGGCTTGACGCCACTAATAAACTCTTTCTCGATGGCCCCGGGATCACTTGCCGAAGTCGGCGCTTTGATTTCACGCGGCACGTGGCCATAGGGCATTACCACGACCATGGGCTTGATCTTTCCGTCGGCAAGAAGATTGTCCATGATGACGTTGGCTCGTCCCGTCCATGTCCACGATGCTTCGATCTGCCCGTTACCGTGCAGCAGATACAGCACCGGATATTTCTGTTTGCCAGTTTCGTAACCTGGCGGAGTGTAGATATAGACCATGCGCTCGGCGTTAAGACTCGGCGAGTCGTAGAACTCGACATGGACCGTGCCATGCGGTACGCGGCGCTGCTCAACGACGCTCTTCTCCGCGCCCGGCACGATGAACGAACTCGTCGGCCCCCAACGACGCACCTCGAGATTCGGATTCGACGGATCGGGCATGCGCAGACCGCCGTCTATCGCGTATCCATAGGTATAGAAACCAGGCGGAAGTGGACCAACCGTCAAACTCCAGACTCCTTTGTCATCTTTCTTGAGTGGCATCGGAGTCTTGATAACCTCCAGAATTCCCGGGGATCCCATCAGGACAACCTCGCTCGCTTTGGGAGCGAAGAGCCGGAAAGTAACGCTGCGGTCGGCGTGGATTTCCGGTGACACAGGGATATTGGCGGTGTCCTCGTAGTACGGCGTGGGGCCGCGTTGAGCAAGACATGTTGCTGCGATGAGGCAAGCAAATACAGCAGCAGAAAAGAAACGCATGGGGACTCTCCTTATGAGGGGTTTCGTTGACAGCTTGATTACCGGGTACAGCCGACATACGTGTAATTGTAGGACATCGTGGCTGACCAAAAGCATTAGTTTTCGGTAGGATCATAAGACAACTCTCAAGCTGAGCCAATGGGTTTTCGCAATGGATATTCTTCGGTGGTGAAGGCATTATCGCGGAGAACGATCCCGAAGAGCAGGAAAAATCATCAAGTACAATGATCTCGTCGCCAACGCCGTGGTCTTCCAGAATGTTGTGGACGTCAGTCAAATCCTGCGTGAGTTGATTGCGGAAGGCTATCCAGTGAACCGTGCGGATGTCGCAGCCTTGAGTCCTTACCTAACCCGTCACATCAAACGGTTCGGTGATTACTTCATTGACTTGAGCATGTTGCCGCAACCGCTGACGGAAACTGCACTGGCGTTATTGCTCTAAATCAAAAATCAAATACGTCAGCCGCTATGTCCTATTTTTACACGTATGTCGGCTGTACCCGATAACCCGTTTCATCAAAAATGCGGGAGAACCATTGGATGCGAAGGTGAGACTGTAAGGACTATCCAATTGAGCTAAAATTTGATAGTTGTTTTGATAGTCTCTAGGGCTGCTAAGAGTATAAGTCTATTGTAGGCAATGCTTAGGTGTAGGTGATGACGGAGAGCGAGGGATTCGAACCCCCATGCCCTTTCGGACGCCGGTTTTCAAGACCGGTGCAATAGCCATTCTGCCAGCTCTCCGTAAATTGGAAGGCAAGTTTCCAAGGTTATCTGACCTCGAAACGGGTGGCAGACTATCACGGCAATCTCAGTATTTCAAAGTCAGTGATTTGGCGCGGTCAAATGCTTGCAGCAGTTTGGCGAGCAGGCTAGCATAGGCGCGACTTGGCGCTGCAAATCTTCGGGAACCGCCGCCCTGTCACCATCGCCGGTCATTTGTTGTTAGTCTTCTGATTCTTCAACTTAAAGTTCTTCATTCTTATCGGAAAACACTATGGGTACTTTAGGAAGGGCATTTGCCTGGGGGCTGTTGGCCTGTTTTGCAGTGCTTTATTCCGGTGGCCAAGGCTCAGCTAAGGCGCCGCAGACCCAATCACTGCTCTCTTCACTTCAAACATCACATCCCAGATTGATCGCCACAAACAAGAACTTAGACCGTGTGCGACAACTCATCAAAACTGAACCGTTGGCCAAAGCCTGGCATAACAAATTACGGCAGCAAGCTGAAAAAATTCTCGGACAAGCTCCCATTGAATACAAACTGATCGGCCCGCGATTGCTGGCGCAAAGCCGTCTTTGTTTGGATCGTGTTTATACGTTGGGCTTGGTTTACAGACTGGATGGCGACAGGCGTTTTGCAGACCGCGCCAAGAAGGAATTGATGACGGCGGCGGCATTTCAGGATTGGAATCCGTCGCATTATCTGGATGTCGCTGAGATGACGCACGCATTCGGTATTGGATATGACTGGCTGTTCGATTCATTGACGGCCGAAGAACGCGCGACGCTTCGCAATTCGATTGTTGAAAAAGGGTTGAAACCGTCGTTTATCGAAAAACTGCCGAATGGCGCGCGCGCTTACAATTGGTGGTTGCGAGTGACGAACAACTGGAATCAAGTCTGCAATGGAGGTCTGACGGTGGGCGCGCTGGCAATTGCTGATGAAGAGCCGGAGCTTGCCGAACGCGTCATCAGCCGGGCAATTGAATCCATAAAATTACCGATGAGTTCTTATGCGCCAGACGGCGGGTGGGACGAAGGGCCGGGGTATTGGCATTATGCGACGAGCTACAATGTTTATTTTCTGGCGGCCCTCGAAACGGCTCTGGGCAGCGATTTTGCGCCAATTCAATCAATGTTAAAGATGCCCGGTGTTTCTGTTACGGGCGATTTTCGAATGCATTCAGCCGGACCGATCGGGCGATCTTTCAATTACGCGGACGCAGGTGACCATGTGGAAGCAGCGCCTGAATTGTTCTGGCTGGCGCAAAAGTTCAACCGGCCAGTCTGGTCGTGGCACGAACGCCAACGTTCTGGTTCTCCGCACGCAACCGATCTGATCTGGTTTGATGCGCGCAGCGCAGGAGCCAGGGCAGAACACATGCCGCTCGATGCTGTGTTCAAAGGAATTGACGTCGCTTTTTTTCGCAGTTCGTGGGAAGACTCCAACGCCACTTACCTCGGCTTCAAGGGGGGCAACAACAAAGCCAGCCACAGCCATCTGGACCTTGGCACATTCGTCATGGATGCCCGTGGGTATCGCTGGGCAATTGACCTGGGAAGCGACAATTACAATCTGCCTGCTTATTTCGGAAACCGTCGGTGGACGTATTACCGGCTGAAAACCGAAGGCCACAACACGTTAGTCATCAATGGTGTTAATCAGACAGCCTCCGCTCGTGCGCCGATAATCGCCTTCGATTCAACGCCTGAGCGCGCGTTTGCCATCGCCGATCTGACCGCAGCGTATCCGATGACCAAACGCGTGTGGCGAGGCGTCGCGATGCTGGATCGCGAACAAGTGATGATCGAAGACGAAATCGAAGCCACCAACCCAGTTGAGATTGTTTGGGGAATGCATACACCAGCCGAAATCAATCTGGACGCAGCAACGGCGATATTGAAACAAGGCGCCGAATCTGTCCGCGCCCGAATCATTGAACCCGCTGGCGCAAAATTTGAAGTAGTATCCGCCCAGCCTGCAACCCCCGATGAAAATCAAAATCGCGGAGTTCGCAAACTGGTTATTCGCTTAGCCGAAAAGACTAAAGACTTACGGCTGGTGGTGGTGATTGAAACCGGCACCAAAACCAACACAATTTCCCCAGAGCCTTTGGCCCGATGGATTGAAAATAGAAAGAAATGAGGAATTTGATAATGCATAAAATCTCAAGACGACAATTTGCGCTATCGCTTTCAACCGCTATTGCGACGCCAGCAATCATCAGCGCTTCCAGTTGGAATGCCGACAAAAGCAAACGATTGCCAATCGCTTTTTCAACGCTCGGCTGTCCAAATTGGACTTGGAAACAGGTTTTGGACTGTGCCGCCCAGAATGGATATTCGGCGATGGAGTTGCGCGGAGTAGGAAACGAGATGGATTTACCAAAATCGCCGCAGTTCATCGGAGCCAAATTGGCGGAAAGTTTGAAAGACCTGGCCGCGCTGGGGCTGAAAATTTCTGATTTGGGGGCTTCTGCCCGACTGGGCGAACCTGATCCGGCCAAACGTCCTGCGCAAATGGACGAAGCCAAACGCTTCATTGAGCTGGCGCACAAACTGAATTCGCCTTATGTGCGGGTGTTCGGCGGCAAATTGTTGCCGGGACAAACGATGGAAGACGCCACCAAACGCATCGTGGCCGGGTTCAAAGAATTACACGAACATGCCAAAGGCAGCGGCGTCACTTTGTTGATTGAATCGCACGACGAATTTACGACTTCGGAATCGCTGCTGGCGATTCTGAAAGGCGCGAATTTGCCGACAGCGGCTTTATTGTGGGACGCGCATCACACCTTCGTTGCTGGAAAAGAACAACCTGCCGACACGTTCAAACAGCTCGGCAAATTGACACGCCACACGCACCTGAAAGATTCCAAGCCGGAAGGGAAAGATCGCCGTTATGTGCTAACCGGCACGGGCGAAGTTCCCGTCAAACAGACGGTCAAGGTTCTGGCGACCAACGGTTATCGCGGCTATTACTGTTTCGAGTGGGAAAAGCGCTGGCATCCTGAAATCGAAGAGCCGGAAATCGCTTTCCCGCATTACGCCAAAGTGATGCGCGAATATCTGGCCGAAGCAGGCGTCAAGGCTTGAACCGCAGCTAACCAGCAGGGGGCACAAATTGGACACTCCCGACGGATATCAGGAATTTTCATTTCCTTTTGAGGGCAAACTGCGCCGTGTGTTTTATCGCGGTGATGGGCCGGGCGTGTTGCTTCTGCATGAACTGCCGGGCATGTCCGAAGCTTGTTTGGAGCTTGGACGGCTGATTGCTGAAGAAGGATATAAGGTGTATTTGCCGCTGATGTTCGGCCAATCCGGCGAGCGTAATGTTTGGTTGAATCTGGCCAGGGTTTGCATCCAGCGTGAATTCAATCTGTGGTCGGCAAACGCGCCAAGCCCAATTACCAATTCTTTGCGAGCGTTATGCCGTCACATTTTCGACGAATGTAAAGAACAGGGCGGCAAGGGAATCGGCGCAATTGGGATGTGTTTGACCGGCAATATCGTCATTTCGTTGATGGTGGATGAACGGTTGATGGCACCGATTCTCAGCCAGCCGTCGTTGCCGCTGACGTTCTTTTCCGAAGAAAAGAAAGCGGCGCTCGGCGTTCCGCAAACGGATATTGATGCTGCCAAGGCGCGCAATATTCCTGTCCTGGGATTGAGATTCAAAGGTGACAGGGTGTGCACGAACGCGCGCTTTGATACTTTGCGGCGGGAATTCGGCCAGAACTTCGATGCCTTTGTGGTTCCGGGAGACGCTCACGCTGTTCTCACGGAACATTTTCGCAACGAAGCCGGGCATCCAACCAGAGAGGCTCTGGACAAAGTTCTGGCGCTGCTGAAAAGACAACTCAAATAAGGAGAAATTCTATGCAGGAAATAACCACGTCAGTCGTGCGCTGGGAATGGATCGGCGAAGGATGGCAGATGTTCGTGGAAAAATGGCAAGTTTGGGTGCTGCAAATGTTGATCGTTGGCCTAATCTTTGCTGTTCCCGCCGTGCCGTTTTACGCCATGATGATTCCGATGCAACTCGCAGCGACACCTGATCAGCCTCCTGAATTGCCCGTGCTGTTTTTGCCCTTGGCATTGGGAATCGGTGTGTTTGCAGTTCTCGGCGGTGCGTTTTTCTTCAGCGGACTGTACAAAACAGCGTTCAAGCAATTGCGCGGCGAACCGATTGCGGTTGCCGATCTGTTTTCGGGCGGCGACAACTTTTTGCGAGTTCTCGGTGGGTTCATTGCCGTCGCGTTTTTTACCCTTCTGGGATTTTGCCTTTGCATTTTGCCTGCGTTTCCCGTGATGGGGCTTCTTTTTTTCACGATCCCGTTAATCGCCGGACGCAACCTGAGCATCGGCGAAGCCTTAAGAGCCAGTTATGAAGCGACCAAGGCAAACTGGCTGATGTTTATGCTTTTCGCATTTGTGGTTTCGTTGTTAGCCAGTTTGGGGCAATTCGCTTGTTATGTAGGTTTGCTGGTGACGTATCCGCTGCAATTCACGATTGCGGCAGTTGCCTGTCGCGACGTGTTTGGCTTGCAAGGAGCGCGCACTTTTACGGGTGCCAATCAACCGCAATATCCCAGCAATTATGCGCCGCAATCGTTTCCGCAACCGCCGCCGCCTCAATACGACGCACCGGCTCAGCCCGACTTTACGACGTTGATCTGCACAAATTGCGGCACGACAATCAATCGGCAATCGAAGTTTTGCAGCAAATGCGGCCACCCGATTGGTGTGTAGTAAAATCTTTTCTTCCCATGAAGACGCGCGAAGGGAACACGAAGAGAAAGAAAGATCATGTCGCCTTTTCGTGAAGCTTCGTGTGATTTCGTGGGAAGAAGTGTTTTGAACGACCGTTCGATTGCCTGAATCTCGATGACAGATTCCGCCATCCAATTTGACCGGGTTACGTTTCGCCACGCAGGCGGCACCGCGATCCTGGACGATTTTTCGCTGACCATTGGCAGTGGCGAAACGCTGGCGCTGGTCGGTCGCAGCGGAATGGGCAAAACGACCATTCTCAAACTCATCAACCGGCTGTTATTGCCGCAAGCCGGAACCGTCCGCATCGAAGGTCGCGCCACGACTGATTGGAATCCAATCCAGCTTCGCCGCCGAGTCGGATACGTGTTGCAGGAAGTCGGTCTGTTTCCGCACATGACCATTGGCCGCAATGTCGCTGTCGTTCCTTACCTGGAAAACTGGCCTGAACCCAAAATCAATCAACGCGTAGAGGAATTGCTCGAACTGGTTGGACTGGAACCGGCGAAGTTCCGCGACCGTTTTCCGCGCGAACTTTCGGGCGGTCAGCGACAGCGCGTGGGGGTGGCTCGTGCGCTTGCCGCCGATCCTCCGATTCTGTTGATGGACGAACCATTCGGGGCGCTCGACCCGCTGACTCGGGCGGAAATGCACCGCGAATTTCATCGCATTCAATCGCAAGTTCGCAAAACCATCGTCTGTGTTACGCACGATATGGGCGAAGCCTTCGCCTTGGGCGACAAGCTGGGCGTTCTGGCAGAAGGCAAGCTGGCGGCGCTGGCTCCCCCAAACGAAATCGCCCGGTCGAACAATCCCGAAGTCAAAATCTTCCTCGATGCGCTTCCCAGAATAATGAATTCGGAAGAATGAATGAGTTCGATTCATCCTTCCGACTTCATCGTTCATCATTTTGCTTATGCGCCTTCTTGAATTCTGGCTCAATCACGGCAGCGAATTTTTGAGCGCCATTGCGCGGCACCTGGCACTGGTGTTGGCGGCAACTGGCATTGCCGTGGCCGTCGGAGTCCCGCTGGGAGTGTTGGCGTATCGCCGTCCGCGGTTGGGAAATCCGTTGATTGGTTTGGCGAATATCGTGCAGACAATTCCCAGTTTGGCGATGTTTGGGTTTTTGATTCCGTTGCCGTTGATTGGCGGCATCGGAGCCAAAGCCGCGCTGATCGTGTTGACGCTATACGCGTTGTTGCCTGTTATGCGGACAACGGTTAGCGGGTTGAAATCGGTTGACCCCGCGGTGCGCGAAGCAGGCTTGGCGATGGGAATGACTGACCGGCAATTGCTGTTTCAAGTCGAATTGCCGCTGGCGCGTCCGGCGATTCTGGCTGGCGTACGTGTGGCCACGGTCGTTGGCGTAGGCACGGCGACGATTGCGGCGGCGATTGGCGCGGGCGGGCTGGGCGAATACATCTTTCGCGGTGTCGCCAGCGTGGACAGCACGGTGATTCTGGCCGGAGCGATTCCGGCGGCGGTGTTGGCTTTGTTGGCGGATTTTTTTCTGGGCAAAACCGAGCATTGGTTTTCGCCTGAACGATCTTCGCGCAAATCATCGAAGCTTGTTTGGGCGGTTGCGGCTGGCTCAATTGTTTTGATTTTGTTGATTGGTGGCTTGCTGTGGTCGGAACGTTCGGCAGGCCGGATTGTTGTCGGGTCGAAGGATTTCACCGAACAAGTCATTCTTGGCGAACTGATGGCACAGTTGATTGAACAAAACACGTCGCTGAAAGTTCAACGCAAACTCAATTTGGGCGACACGCTGGTTTGCGAAACAGCAATGCGCGCAGGCGATCTTGATCTGTACGTTGAATACACTGGCACGGCGTTGACGGCAGTGTTCAAACAGCCTGTCTTGTTGGACAGCAACCAGGTCAACGCGCGTGTTGCGGCCAGTTATGCCGCGACCGGGCGGACGATGCTTTCGCCGCTGGGATTCAACAACACCTACGTCATTCTGGTTCGCGGCGAAGACGCTCGGCGGTTGAACCTGAAGACAATTTCCGATGTCGTGAAACAAACTCCAAATTGGCGCGCCGGGTTTGGCTCAGCGTTTTTGGATCGCGAAGATGGTTATAACGGTTTGGTGCAGACTTACGGATTGAATTTTGCCGCCGCGCCGCTGGCAATGAATTTGTCGCTGACCTATCGCGCGTTGGCCGACCGGCAAGTTGATTTGATTGCGGGAGACGCGACGAATGGATTGATTGCCAAACTGGATTTGTTTGCGCTGGAAGACGACCGCCGCTACTTTCCACCGTATCACGCCGTGCCAATCGTTCGATCCGAGACATTGAATCGTCATGCTGAATTGCGCGGTCTGATCGAACGGCTGGCGGGCAAGGTGACCGATCAGGAAATGCGGCAGATGAACTTCGAAGCCGATGTCGAACGACGCGATCCCAGTCTGATCGTCAAAGACTTTCTGGGACGTCACAAAGAAGTTTCCGGCAACAGGTAACACATGGCCCAAGATTCGTCGTTATCTACGGAACAAACTGTTCAATGCCAAAACTGCCTTGAATCAGTCAGCGCATCCTTGACCAATTGCCGATACTGCGGCGCGGTCATTGGTCTTGAAGCCTTGCCGGTGGAAGAGGACGCTCAATCTAAAATAGCCAAGGCATGCCGCGACGGACATTTCTTGAAGGTGATGTCGCGCGCCTTGGCCGGGTGTTTTATCGCGCTGACTTTTTCGATTCTGAGCACGCTGGCTCTGGCGGGATTTTTGATGTTGCTGGTTGCCGTGCCGTTGATGCAGGTTCGTTGGTGGATGAAATACAGACGCCTTCAAGCCGAAGACCTGGCTTATCAACAGGCCAGACGAGAAACCGTTGTTTCGGCTTTTGTCTGGTGCGGAGTCTTGCTTGTTTGGCTGTTTGCCAGCGTGATCCAAACTCTTTTGTTTGCTCAGCGATAGGTGAAAACAATGCCCGGAATATTTTCACAGGATCAACCCGAAACCTTTCGATGCCTAAACTGCCGCGAAGTCATCAACACCGCGATGACAAAGTGTGCCTTCTGCGGTGAAACGCTGGACAGGGAATCCGCATTGGCAACAGCGGAGCTTCAGAAAACTCTCGACAATGCCTGCATTGAAGCGCGAACGCTGAAAATCATGGCGTTCGTTCTGGTTCCGTTTTATCTCGCAACCTGGTTGGCGGTGATCAACGGCAACGTCAACATGTTTTTTCCGATCCTTTTTATTCTGATACCGATCATGCTGGGGCGGTGGTGGATGGTGTATCACCGGCTTCAGCTAAACGATGACAGACTGAAACAGGCGCAGCGCAATGTGATGACGGCGATTATTGTTTGGGGGCTGATGGGCGGTGTGTGGTTGGCAAGTGTTTTGATCCGAACGTTTGTATTGGGCAACCAGTCTGCAAACTAACTTTCTAGATCAAGATGGTCGGTCAACAAGGTTGCGCCGATGACTCCGACGGGCAGTGACAACAAATTGATGCCGGGAATCAGCAACATCAAATAGGTGGCAGCGCCAAACCCGAAGGCCGCGGATTTGTTTCGCCAGACGATGCCGAGCTTGTTGCCGAACAGGATTCCTCGCGCGGACAGCGGCACATCCAGGAAATCCAACCCGCAAAGCGAAATCGCGATGACTACTCCGATAATCGGGCCGATGGGTGGGACGAAGTTCAACGCCAGCGCCAATCCGCCAACAATCAAATGCAATGTGGCAATCTTCAAGCCTTCTTTGATTGCTCTAGTCCAGCTTACTTCTGAACGAAATGTTTCACCGGTTGAAATACTGTGCGTTTTTCGACTCAGGGCTTCCGCGAAAGGCGCAAGCAACACTCTGGCCATTGGCAGATAAAGAAAGTAACTGAGCAGCAACGCCAGTCCAAGAATGATTGCTTTGGCGAGCAGTTGATAATCCTGCGGAATCAGGCCTGAAAAGACTTGGCCGATCAGCCAGACGCTGCCAAATGCCAGCCCCACCAGCAGCAAAACCGTCAGCGCAATCGGAATCAGCGACAACGCCAGCAGCGCCGGGTATCGGAACAACATGCGCAATCCGGCAAAGAAAAAACGAATGCCCCAGGCGAATTGATAAAACGGATTTGCGGAGTTGGCTTTGTATGTTTTGATTGTTTCGATTGGAGTCACGTGAATTGATTCGTCCCGGTTTAATTGTTGTTGATGTTAATCTGTTTGGTCACACCGACAACAGAGAACGTCAATCCGCCGAGCGAGGTTCGGTTGTTTTGCTTTTCGTAAAACAGGAAGCCGCGCAAATTTCCCTGGGCTGGGATGACAGAGTTCGTCGCCAGGCCGATCTTTTCGTAACTTTCGACAGTGCGCAGCTTGGCATCTTTGCGGTAAAAACCATCGCCATAATATTTCATGACGCGTTTCAGGGCTTGATCGGGTGGGATCGGTTTTAGGTTGCCGCCACTGGCGTCACGCAAGCTGAATTTCAACGAATCAGTTTTGACAGGCGAGGGAGTTCTGTTGACCAGCCGCACGTCAACCGCGATGACTCCGGCCAGCGGCAAATTGGCGTCGAATCTTTCCAGCGATTGATCTCCATCGAGTATCGCTGTGGCCGCAATCAACCCTTGTTCGCCGTTGGCGATGTCGTCCGCAGACAAACTGGCAGGCAACGGTGTCACGTTGTAAAGCTGCGCGCCGCAACCGATGCTGGCAAGCAAGCTCAGGCTTAAAGCGAAACTGATAATTGTTCGTCCAAACATAACGCGGAATGTAGTTGCTCCGGTTCAACACTGTCAACAAATCAGAAATCATCTGCAACTATCTTGGTGGCGGCGCGTTTGCTGTTTCTGCAAGCCGAAATTCAATGGACGTTCAACGGTCGCAAAGCCGATTGGCATTCGCGGGGCAGTAAAGGTTAATTCGAGATGGAGAACTGATGATTTCACGGAAAAGTTTAGGCAGAAAATTGGCAGCACATTCGTTGGCGGTTGTGCTGCTGTTGGGAACAACTTCTTTGGCGGGCGCGTCTGACCAGCCACGGCGCGAAGGAGCAAAAATGACGGAGACCACAGAAACTTCTCAAAGCGGGCAAACTATTCAAAACGGCAGCAGTACGATCGAAGATCAAAAAAGCGTAGCGATCACGGTGTACAACTCCAACCTTGGTTTGGTGAAAGACACGCGCACCTTGAAACTTCCGCGCGGAACTTCGCAGCTGCGCTTTATGGATGTCGCGCAACAAATCAACGCGACCTCGGTTCACATCAAATCGTTGACCGCGCCAGACTCGCTGAATGTCGTTGAACAAAGCTACGAATACGACTTGTTGAATCCTCAAAAGTTACTAGACAAATATGTTGGCCAGGAATTGACCCTGGTGCTGCGGACGATGGAAAGCAACACCGAAAAGCTGACTCCAACACGCGCGACACTGCTTTCAAACAACAGCGGTCAAGTCTGGCAAATCGGCGGTCAAATTGTCATCAATCCAACGAACATTGCTGAAATTCGTTTTGAGCGATTGCCTCAGGACTTGATCGCCAAACCAACATTGGTTTGGACATTGAACAACACTGGCGCTGACACTCATACGGTTGAAGCTTCCTATTTGACGCAAGGGTTGAATTGGCGCTCCGATTATGTGGTGGTGGTTAATCAAAACGACACCAAAGCCGACTTGAATGGATGGGTGACATTGACCAACACCAGTGGCACGGCTTATCGCAATGCGGATTTGAAGCTGGTGGCAGGAGATGTAAACCGTGTTCACGACGAAATGGCTGTCGCAAAATCCAGGATGTCAGTGGGAGCCGCCGCCGCTCCGCAGCCCCAATTTCAGGAACAGGCGTTCTTTGAATACCACCTGTACACGCTCCAAAGAAAAACCACGATCAAAAACAACGAGACAAAACAGATTAGTCTGCTTTCGGCTGCGGATTTCGGCATCAAGAAAGAACTGGTCATCAACGGCCAGCCTTATTACTTTCAAGGTTATAACAATCCTGGCGAACCCATTAAGGAGAAAGTCGGAGTTTATGTCGGTTTCAAGAATGGGAAGGAAAGCGGGTTAGGCCAGCCGCTGCCAGCCGGCATCGTTCGCGTTTACAAAGCAGACGCTACTGGCGCTCAGCAATTCGTGGGGGAAGATCGAATTGATCACACTCCGAAAGACGAGGCTGTTCGGATCAAGCTTGGCGATGCGTTCGACGTAGTCGCTGAACGAAAGCAAACCGATTACAAAAATATCGCCCGTCGTGTATTCGAGTACGCCTATGAGATCAGAATCCGGAATCACAAGGAAGAAGCAGTGACAGTCGTGGTCAATGAACCGATTGGCGGAGATTGGGAAATGGTTAGTTCCAGCATTCCAGCGGAAAAAACAGCAGCTTTTGCCGCACGATTTAATGTGCCAGTCGCTAAAGATGGAGAAGCAGTGTTGAGTTATCGGGTAAGAGTAAAGTATTGAAAAATTGTAGGCCCTAAAAAATTTATGGGGCCCCTTTCGGTGCCCCGATTCAGCAGCGTCCTCAGCCATTAGGGTATTTACCGCTGCTAGTTGGATGGGAATATACTAGCCATGTGCTGTTTTGGCAATAGGCCTTTCAAGAAAAATCCGAGAATCTGGATTTTTTTATAAATAGCTTTGTTTCTGACAATTTACAGGCGCTGTAAGTTGTCGTTCTTTCTGAAAGTTAGATGAAAAGTGTCCCAATCTGAAGATCGAAGAGTTGCCGTCAATCGCGATCTTTTATTGTGGTACCTGAGCCAGTCGGAGGAGTTCCGCTTCATCAAGAATTGTAATTCCCAGTTCCTTGGCCTTGTCCAGTTTTGAGCCGGGATCGGTTCCTGCCAAAACGAAGTCCGTCTTTTTGCTGACTGAGCCAGATACGCGACCACCTCGAGTTTCGATAAACGACTTCGCATCCTCTCGTTTCATGGTAGGCAACGTTCCTGTGACGACAAAAGTTTTGCCTTCAAACACTCTTGGCACGGATTCGGTCGTTGCTTGAGCCGCTTCCATTTTGAGGCCAGCTGATTTCAGTTGTTGGATCAGCTTCTGATTTTGCGACTGATTGAACCAATCACAAATTGATGCAGCGACCACATCGCCCACTTCGTGGATGTTTGCGAGTTCTTCCGCCGAGGCAGCCGCGAGTTTATCGAGACTGCCATACCAGTTTGCCAGAATTGTTGCGGTGCGTTCCCCCACATGCCGAATGCCCAACCCGTAAATCAACCGTGATAGACCTGCATTTTTGCTGGTCTCAATTTGGGCAAGTAAGTTGTCAACCGACTTGGTTCCCAGGCGTTCAAGCGCCAACAGTTCGTCTCTTTTTTCCGCCAGTGAATACAAATCGGCTGCATTGTTGATCAGTTGCGGCAGCGAAATAGGCGACCCGGTTTCGTCATCAACAACATTGCCTTTTTTGTCGCGCTGCACGCGGGGCGACGTCAGTTGTTCGACCAGCGCTTCACCTAAGCCTTCGATGCGCATCGCTCTGCGAGAAGAGAAGTGCAGCAATCCGGCGCGAAGTTTTGCCGGACAATCCGAATTCGGGCACCGCGTGACTGCTTCGCCTTCCGGCTTGATCAGTGGCGTTTGGCAGACAGGGCATTCGGTTGGGAATTCGAAATCGGTTTCGTTGCCAGTCCGACGTTCAGTGATGACTTTGATGACTTGAGGAATAATCTCGCCGCTTTTTTCGATGAAGACAAAATCTCCGCGCTTTACGCCCAGCCTGACCATTTCTTCGGAATTATGCAGACTGGCGCGGGCCACTGTGGTTCCGGCCAGTTGAACCGGATCGAGCACGGCGACGGGCGTGATGGCTCCGGTGCGGCCAACCTGGTAAATCACGTCCAGCAATTGGGTCGAAGCCTGGCGCGCAGGGAATTTGTAGGCAATCGCCCAGCGAGGTGATTTCGATGTCCAGCCAAGTTCTTCCTGCACTGCGACCTGATTGACTTTGACGACAATTCCATCGGTTTCGTATTTCAAGTCGTCGCGTTTGGTTTCCCAACTGTTGCAATAATCAATGACCTCTTCAATGGTTCGGCAATGGCATAGCTCTTTATTCACCTTCAATCCGTGATTCGCCATCCACTCCAAGGATTCCGCGTGAGTTGGAAAGGCCGGTTCGCCATTGAACAGCAGTTGATAGCAGAAAATGTCCAGGCGTCGGTCAGCGACGGCTTGCGGATCAAGCTGGCGCATTGCGCCGGAAGCGGCATTGCGCGGATTGGCAAACGTCGGCAATTCCTGTTCGGCGCGTTCGCGGTTGACGCGTTCAAACGCTTCGTGAGGCAAATACACTTCACCGCGCACTTCGATCTCTTCGGTTCGATCCGTTTCAAGACGAAGCGGCACGGAACGAATTGTCTTGGCGTTTTGAGTGACGACTTCGCCGCGAGTTCCGTCGCCGCGCGTCACCGCACGCGCCAAAAAACCATGTTCGTAAATCAGCGAAAGGCTTAGCCCGTCAATTTTCAGTTCGCAGATAAAATCAAACTTTCGACCTTCGGCCAGCTTTTCACAGCGTCGCGCCCAATCGCGCAAATCTTCGATGCTGTAACTGTTATCCAGCGAAAGCATTGGGCGTTTGTGGAAATATTCTTCGAAACCTTCTGCTGGCTGGCCGGAAACTCGCTGTGTGGGGCTGTCCGGCGTGATCAGTTCGGGATGTTCAGCTTCAAGCTCTTTCAATTGCCGCATCAGGGCGTCGTATTCAACGTCCGCGACGGTTGGCGAATTCAGCACGTAATAACTGTAATCGTGTTCGTTGATTTGTCGCCGAAGTTTGGCAATTTCTTTTTCAGCTTTTGATTTTTCAGGCATAGGTTTTTTCCTGGTCGGCCAAGCGAAGGGAATCTGATGCAAGCATGGTTTACGTCTTCCTAGGCTGACCTCTATAATCGCGTTCAATGCTTCCCTGATTCGTTTACTGCCGAAGGCTAACTTAACTTGGAGCTGTCGCTTCAAGCAAGGAATGACCAGCGGTCAAGAATCTGTTGTAACTGATGACTGTTTCAAACGAAATCACCACACTTGTTCGCCGCAAGCTCAGCCATTTTGAGCTGTGCGCCCACCAGGATGTCGAGTTCCAAAACAAAACCACTTTGCTGGAAGATGTCGAACTGGTTCACCAGCCGCTGACTGAAACCTTGCTGGAAGAAATTGATTTGAGCGTAGAGGTTTTGGGGAAACGGTTGCGCTACCCGCTGGTCATCACCGCGATGACAGGCGGCGTGGAAGAAGTCGGGGTGTTCAATCGCGACATCGCGGCCCTGGCGAACCGGCTGGGCATTGCCTTTGGCCTGGGTTCGCAACGCGTGATGTTGCGTTACCCTGAAGTCGCCAGCACCTTTCAGGTTCGGGATGTTGCGCCGGATTTGCTCATATTAGGGAATATCGGAATTGCTCAGGCGCGGGAAATGACAACGGCAGAAGTTGTTCGGCTGGGCAGGGAAATCAGCGCGGACGCAATGTGCGTTCATCTGAACACGGCCATGGAAGTGATTCAGGAAAGCGGCGATCACGATTTTCGCCGCTCGCTGCAAACCATCGAACGGCTGATCGCGGAATCTCCTTTGCCGATCATTGTCAAAGAAACTGGCTGCGGGTTTGCGCGCGAAAGCGGCGCGAAACTGGCTGCCGTGGGGGCGGAATGGGTGGATGTTTCCGGCGCGGGCGGAACTTCGTGGGTAGCGGTGGAAACCATTCGCAACCGCGCGTTGCGCCATTTGGGCGAAGCCTTTTGGGATTGGGGCGTGCCGACAGCGGCCAGCGTTTGCGAACTGCGCGGGCTGGATTTGAAGCTGATTGCTTCTGGCGGAATCCGAACCGGGTTGCAGGCGGCAAAAGCTCTGGCGTTAGGCGCAAAGCTTGTCGGCGTGGCCTTGCCTGTGTTGCGCGCGTACACCAGCGGCGGAATCGAAGGCGCCGAATTGTTTTTGCAGCAGTTTTTTGACGAACTGCGCGTCGCCACGATGTTGGCCGGATGTGCAAAAGTCTCTGAACTGAAACCTGACCGGGCCGTGATTGGCGGGAAATTGCTCGACTGGGTTTCTCAGCGAGGCTTGCCGTTGAAATGATAGTTCAGCCGAATCCAGCCAACCTGTGTTTGGTCACAGCCGTTGATGTGGAATTCAAAACGGCGATTTCCTTGCTTCGTCAGCCGACTCTTTCCATTGAAGCTGGCTTTAAGCTTTGCCGCGGCCTTTCCGGCGACCGCCGCGTGACGGTTCTGCAATGTGGAATGGGAGCGCACGGGTTTGCCGAAGGGCTTCGCATTCATCTGAAAACCAATCACTACGAAACTTTGGCCGTCGCAGGTTTGGCGGGCGCGCTGGAACCGAACCTGAAAACCGGTGACATCGTGATTTACGATCTCTGCGGGGACAGACGCGACAGCGTTACCGAAGAACGCGCTCAAGTCCATTGCGATAAGCCGTTGACTGAGTTTCTGCACAAACGTTTCCAGGCTGCGTCGCTTCGCAGCTTCCACGGAACTGGAATCACCGTCAGCCGGATCATCGTGAATGCCGAAGACAAATTGCGACTGGGGAAACTCCACGGAGCTTTGGCTGTGGATATGGAAAGTTATGACGTGTTGCGCGTCGCGGCGGAGTTCAGTTTGCCCGCCGTGGCGATTCGAGTGATTTCAGACGAAGCCGACCACGATTTGCCGGATTTCAACTATGCAGCTGAAGCCAGCGGCAAGATGAATTATCAACGGATGACGATCGCCATGTTTCGTCGGCCCGTGGCGTCTTTAAGGTTTTTGGCTAACCTGAAAACCGTTATGAACGCTCTGGGAGAAAGCTTGCAAGTCGTTCTAAGAGTGTAACTTGGTATAGCCAAAACGGCTCTGCGCGACAGGCCTTGCCGGATTGACAAGGTCATGTTGCTCGCCTAGAGTTTGTTGGTATTTCGAGCGCGGCCCCGACGCTGAAATTTCAGTCTCTGCCGCCAAGCCCCTTAAGAGAACAACAAGGAGAATAAAAATGAAGAACACAGCAGTCTCTGTGGTAGAGGTGAAGCCCAAGATTGAAGTTAAAGAAGGAACCTACAAAGTCGCTTCCACGACATTGATTGTGACGACCAAAGAGCGAGTTGAGCTGAAAACAATCACTGAACAAATTGCGGACTTTGTCGCCCAGGCTCCTGTCCAAAATGGTTTGGTGCAGATTTCCTCACTGCACACCACGGCGGGAATTATGCTCAACGAAATCCAGGATGCTTTGCTGTCCGATATCAAGGACATGTTTTTGAAGGCCGCCCCACAAGGAATCTATTACAAACACAACGATCCGCTATTTTCCGATTGCGACCGTCACAATGCTGATGCTCATTTGCGATCCATCATCGCCGGTCCCAACCTTTCCATCCCGATTGAAAACGGCAAAATGAAGCTCGGTACTTGGCAACAAATTCTGTTTGCTGAATTTGACGGCCCGAACAACCGTAAAGTTCACGTGCAAGTGATGGGAATCTAAACGGTGGTCGGTGATCGGTTGCCGGTGGTTGGTTTTGCAAACTACCTGCCACCTGCCACCTGCCACCTGCCACCTATGAAAGCTTTCATTACCGGAGCAACAGGATTTATCGGCGGCAATCTGACGCGGATGCTGTTGGCGGATGGGCACGAAGTCCGCGCGTTGGTTCGTGCGGGCAGCGATCAACGCAATGTCGCCGGGTTGCCGATTGAAATCGCGACGGGCGATTTGGATAACAGTCAGAAATTGGCCGAACAGATTTTGGGCTGCGACGCGGTGTTTCACGTCGCAGCCCATTACTCTTTGTGGGTAAAAGATCGCGACGCGATTTGCCGCGCCAACGTCACTGGAACAAAAAACCTGCTGGCCGCAGCCAAAACCGCGCGAGTCAAACGATTCATTCACACCAGTTCCGTCGCCGCCATCGGAGTTCCCGCGCCCGGCACGCTCGCCAACGAAGAAACCCGGACCACGGTTGAGGCTTTGGTCAGCGATTACAAAAAATCGAAATTTCTGGCCGAACAAGCTGCACTTGAAGCAGCACGTGATGGTTTGGATGTGGTGATCGTCAATCCTTCAACGCCGATTGGCGCCCACGATGTGAAGCCTACGCCGACGGGCGACATTGTTCTGCGTTTCCTGCAAAACCGTATGCCCGCGTACGTCCACACTGGCCTGAACCTGATTGACGTGGATGATGTCGCCCGCGGCCATATTCTGGCCTGGCAACAAGGCCGCACCGGCGAACGTTACATTCTAGGCAATCGAAACCTGACACTGAAAGAAATGCTGGAAATGCTCGCGGCGATCACAGGCAAATCCGCGCCGCGTTTCGCCGTTCCGCACGTTATTCCCCTGGCTGTGGCCTTTATGGACGAAATGATCCTGGCCAGATACTTCGGCAAGACGCCGCAGGTGTCGTTTTACTCCGTGCAAATGTCGCAGAAAGCGATGTATTACGATTCGTCAAAAGCCGTCCGCGAACTCGGTTTGCCGCAAAGCTCGATTGAAGCCGCCATTGAAAAAGCCGTTCGCTGGTTTGAAGAGAACGGCTATGTTTGACTGTCCAATTGTTTGTTGTAAGGCGATGGTTGAGCGGCGGCGACAACGCACCAAACTGAAACCAGTGAAAGCTGGATCAGCAACCGCGGAAACGAAGATTCCAGGTGAGTGATGAACGAAGGCCAGAGGCTGAAAACGTAAATGCTTGCGTAAAAAGCCAGCGGCAGCAGGACGGCAAACGGCAGCAAAGCTTCTGACCGATTCCTTCGCCAAAACAGCCAGACGATTGCCGCCAGCCAGATCAGCCACAACGCTCCCCAGTGCCGCCAGTTCGTCAATTCGCGGAAAACAGCTTCGGTGATAAGCGGCACTCGCCACAAATTGCTGCGTAGCATAGCGAAGCTGAGCGAAGAGAATTGTTTGATGTCCGGCAAGCTCGCCCAGCGCACGAAGGCTTGCCAACCCAGAATAATCAACAAGCCCGGAATGGCCGCTTTGGCCAACTCCGTCCACTTACGCCAGTCTGCGCGAATTTGAATGAGCCTGATTGCGGCCAAAATCATTACGCAAAACCATAAAATTGCGCCTTCCTGTTTTAGCCAGCACCCGGCACCGGCAAGCGCTGCTGCTAATCGCAATGCTGAAAATTCACCTGTTCGCCAAAATTCCGCCAGATAAATGACAGACGCAAGGTAAAAGACGGCCAGCGGAAAATCCGCGTAACCCGAAGACGCGCTGCCGTCGCCAATCAGCAATGATGGAACGGTGAAAACCAACAGCAGCGATACGAATCTTTGCCAGGACCGAAGGCTGAAGAGCCGATTGCCTGTGCAGAGCAAACAAAGCGCCGATGCGAAAAAGAAAAGGAAGAGCAATTTGACCAAATGCTGGTCAGCTCGGCCAAGCCACAAATACATCCAGCTTTCGGTCAGCGGCAACAGTAACGGGTAGCTCTGAAGCGTCCACGAACGCGAAGGGTCGGAAAAGAATTCCAGCGGAAGAACCCCGCCGTTTTGAAAAGCCAGCCGCGCTTTGATCTCAAAATTGAACAATCCGTCCCAACCCAACACGCGCACAGAACTTAGCCATGCGACGACTGCAACCTGCACGGCAGCAATCGCTAACAGCCATTTGTTTGAGCCATCGAAATTGCCAGACTGAAGTTTTAAGCCTCGCCGCCGAATTCCGAGCAAGCCGATTGCTACGCACAGCAACGCCACGCTTCCACGAAGCCAGAGGCCGGAAACCAGAAAGCCAAGCAGGAACGACGACAATGAAATGATTGCTGAGCCGAACAGAAAAGAAAGCGCGAAAAGTTCCGCCGCGCCGGTTGGGCGTTTCGGCAACAGCAGCAGGCTCAAACCCAAACCGGCCAGCAAGAGCAGCAGTAAGGCTATTGTGAGCAGTAAAAATTCCATTCCTTCGTTTCTGGCACCGGAAACAGTTTCAAGTGGCTGCCAAGTTCAATTGACCCTGGCAAGATGGATACTTCGGCTGGAACCTGTCGCCGGTAAAAGATCAGCCAGCGAATATGTTTGTCTTCGTGCGGCTTGAACAGCAGCGTTGGCGACTCGCCTTTTGCGCCGCAATGCAACGCTCCGATCTGTCGCGGCCAGCTTAAATAAGCGATTGTGCGGTAAACCAGTTCTGTTTGCGGTTCAGAATCAGGACCGATGAAGATCATGGCGTCGTCTTTTGGCAACTGCCTGACGACGGCCAGAACTTGTTCGGAAGGCTTGGGCACTTCCAAGGCGGAAAGATAGCTGTCCGTAGCCGCGAAATTTCCGCCAGACGAACGCGCAAGTTGGTTTGGCGCAACCAGTCCGGTCATACGGTTGTTGAAGCGAGACAGTGACGAACAGCCAGACAGCGCGATGCTGCCGGTCAGCAAAAGTCCGGCAGCCAAAATTCGCGCAGAGTTTTTTTCTGCTTTAGTCATAAGCATTGCGTGCGGAGTCTAGGCAAGCGGTGCGATTGCGTCAAAAAGCCCGTTGCGATTGACGACAAGACGGCCAGCACGTAAAAAGCCTTTGTCCAGCAGCGCGTACGGTCCACTTGAATCCCAAACCAATGATCAGGAGCGATTACTCAAGCGTAGATGAACCCTTTGATGATTGATGAAATGCAAAAAAGTTACCGCGAAAAGCAAAGCGCAATCCGCGCTCGGCTAGACGAGTTTGCGGAAATCAATCGCATCCGCGACGATGCGCGCTTGTTCGAGGAATTGTGTTATTGCATCTTCACCGCTGGAGCCAGCGCCCGCATGGGATTGAATTCGATTGAACGGATTCGTCGCCACCTGTTCAACGGCGGGCATCGCCGCTTGGAAAATCTGCTGGTTGGCGCGCATCGGTATCCACGCGCTCGGTCGGGGTATATTGTTCATACGCGGAATTACTTAAAACGTGAATGCGGTTTGCGGTTGAAGGAAAAGCTGGATTCGTTTGGTGACAATGCCGAAGCGCGCCGGGATTTTTTCGCTCGCAATCCGGGCATCAAAGGAATCGGTTACAAAGAAGCCAGTCACTATCTGCGCAATATCGGTTATTGTGGTTACGCGATCCTGGATAAACACATTTTGCGAACGCTGCATGAATTGGGATTGATTGATTCTCCCAACCCGCCCAGCACGAAAAAAAAGTATCTGGTCGTGGAAGAGCAGATGAGAAAATTTGCTGCTGATATTAGAATCAATTTCGACGAACTGGATCTCCTGCTGTGGTCGAATAAAACCGGCGAGATATTGAAGTGATGAATTCTGAAGGATGAATGATGAATCGTCTGCTTCAGGCGGCGCGACATTCATCACCCATAATTCGCCATTCATCCTTTCTTGGGAGGTATTGTTATGAAATCCGCTCTCCGGATGCTGACATATATTCTGGCGGCTATGACTATTGTCGTAGCGTTGAGTTTGCCGACGCGGGCTGAAACCCGAGGCAAAGCGCTCAAGCGCGCCGAAAAAGAAATGCGCGCCGCCAATTTTGCCGAAGCCGAAAAGGTGTATCGGCAATTGATAGAAAAAGATATGACCGACAAAGACGCCCGATTAGGGTTGAGCTTTGCGCTGGTTAAGCAGATCAAACTGCAGGAAGCATATGAACAGGCGGCGCAGGTGATTGCCGCCGATCCGCTCAACGCGCGAGCTTTTGCTTTGCTTGGCACGTCGTTGTTGCGCTCAGGGGAGTTCCGCAATTCCGTCGAAGCTCTTTACACGGCTGTAAAATTCGACCAGAAACAGGCGCTGGCTATCGCCGGACTGTCGGAGATTGAATACTTCGAAAACCGGTCAAAAACCGCCTATGACGGTTTGAGAAAAGCTATTTCTCTCGAACCGAATGAGCCGGATTATTACGTTTCGCTGGCACGCGCCTGCTCTCGGCTGGAGCTGTACACAGAAGCCGCGGACGCGTATCAGCGGTTTCTGGAAGTTTCGCCGAAGACCGACGCGGAACGTCGCGCTCGAATCAAAGGGCTGATTGATTTTTATCGCTATCTGGGCACAACCAAAATCAATCGCGTCAGCGGTAAAGACGTTTCCACAATCTCGTTTGAACTGGTCAACAATCGCCCATTCATCAGCATTATGGTCAACGACAAAGGGCCATTCCGATTTGTCGTAGACACTGGCGCAAGCATGTCCGTGCTTTCCGATAAAACTGCCGCAGCGTTGGGCGTCAAACCCGTCGCCAAAGGCGGCAGCGCTCGCGCAATCGGCGGCAGCGGAACCTTTCCGATTTTGTACGGCCTGCTGGATTCGCTTCAAATCGGTGACGCGAGAATTGAAACCGTGCCGATTTACATTCGCACGGTGCATTCCACGGAAGACACGCCGGAAGGCGAACGCTCAGACGGCTATATCGGCCTTTCGGTCTTGTCGCAATACGCGGTGACCCTGGATTACAAGTCGCAGCAATTGCTGTTGGATCGAACTCCGCTGGTGCGAGAAGACCCTAAACCGGACGCTCCGAATGCCGGTGAGCCTGCGGCTCCCAAAGTTGAAAATCTGGGCGCATTGGCGGCGGGAGTTGAAGTTCCCATTCGCAGCACCAGCGGGGGATTGGCCAGCGCCGAAGCCCATTTGCCGACCATGGATCGTCCACTGAATTTCATTGTGGATACGGGGGCGACGATTTCCGTCATTTCAAAAGCGTCTGTCAGACGGTTTGAACTGGAAGGAATGAAGCTGAAAGGTGAAACCTTCCGTGTGATTGGCGCTGCGGGCGTTGAAGACGGCGCGGAAGCATTGGGACTGGCAACGCTGACCGTCAATAATTTGCGTAAGAATAATGCTCGCGCATTGATTCTGGACTTGGATGCCGTCAACGAAACGTCCGGCTTTGAACAGCACGGGGTTTTAGGCGGCGATTATCTGCGACATTTTCGCGTCATGCTGGATTTGCGACGCAATTACTTTGGCTTGACGCCACAAAGCCCGGCGATTGAAGTTGCTGCGGAAAAGAAGTGAGCTTGAACAGATGACTCCTACCATCTATTTGGAAACTTCCGTCGTTGGCGCGTACCTGGACAAGGGAGAATCCTTCCGGCGTGATTTGACCATTCGATGGTGGGAGCATGAACTCAAAAACTACCAAGCGTATATTTCGCCGCTGGTTCAACGCGAACTGGAACGAACACGCGAACCATACCGCAAAAGTTACCTGAAACTGATTCACCCACTGCCGCAACTGGAAGTTTCCGAAGAGGCCGCCATTCTGGCCGACGGTTACATCGGGCGCGGCATTTTTCAGCGAAAGTTTCTAGGTGACGCCTTGCACGTTGCGCTGGCTTCGTTTCACAAAATTGATTATCTGGTGACGTGGAATTTCGGCCATCTGGCCAGTGTACATCGCCAGGCGCGAATTAAATTATTCAACACCGCCGCAGGCTTTTTCGTCCCGGAAATCGTGACGCCGGAGTTTTTGGTGAGCGACCTATAGGTTGTCCGTGATTGGTGGCCGGTTGTCGGCACGGCTAAGCCCGACCACCGACTACCGACCGCCGACCACTATTTTATGTACCATCGCCCTCGATTTTTAGAAGAACTGGAAGCCATCCGCGAAGAAATGTCGCGCGAATGCGATTACGACGTGGATTTGTTTGCCGAAATGATTCGCAGCAATCAACTGCCTACACATGGACGCGCGCGCAACATTCGTGGAATTCGTCAATATGCCCCTCCGAATCCTGCGGTTTTTCAGAAACCGTCTTCACGCGATCGGAAAAAAGACCTGTAATGAACACGGTCAATCGGGTTCAACCCGTTGCTGATTTTATGCCAGAGCCATTCGACGCAATTGGATTTCAAATCAAAGACGACGCTTCGTACAAGGCGCTGGCAGAACAGGCACATCAACTCGGCGCGCTCAGCAAAGCGCATCGTCCGCAGGGAACCCTTCACGGCTGTTGTTGGAGTTTGGGGTCAGGCTTGGAAGTTTGGACGGTACTGTATGAATCGTCCAAGGGGACGTTTTACGCCGATTGCCGCCCAGCGTTTCGTGGCAAACGGCAGGTCGGATTTTACCCTTGGGAAATTCTGGAATACGAAGAAGACGGCGAAGCCATCGTGCGCGGCGCTGTGCTGGATTCACCGCTGGAGCTGATGTTCGCGCTGCAAAACATTACAGAGATTAATCCGCTGGATTTTCGTGAGCGTCCCATCACGGCCGCCCTGGCCGGATTAGCCTATCGTGCGCGAGTCAACGCTCGCAGCGGCAAGCCCGCGTTTGAACCCATTACCGACCGCAGCCGAAAGCGCCGGACGACCGAAACCGATTACATCATTCGCGGCAAAATTCTTTCCTGGCGCGAAATGCACAATCCGCGCACGCAGGAAAACCTGCTTTGGGTAGATGTGGACGCCGACAAGATCAAAATCGAAGTCGTCATCAACAAAGCGGATTTGAAAGGCGAACTAAAAGTCGGCGGATGGCTTTCCGCCGAAACCTGGTTGCAAGGTCACATCCTGAATGACAGGGAATTGATGGCGCGTTACGAAGGCGTTGACCGCGAAGCGACTCCCGGCGATTGGTGGGCCAAGTTGCGGCGCGATCACTGATCCTTCATCAAGCTTTCATCGAATTCGCCGAATCGGCGTCCTCACATCCGAATACACCCGCACATAATCCACCATCATCGTCTGAGGAAGCGCCGTCGTTTGATCGGGATTGCCTGGCCAACTGCCGCCGACTGCGACGTTCAGCAATAGGTAAAACGGGTGATCGAACACCCATTGCTGGTTGCCGGTAAATTCCGGCGATTTGCGCGTGTGATAATGCAATCCGTCCACGTAAAAACTGATGTCGCGCGGATTCCATTCCACCTCAAAGGTGTGAAACTCGTCGGTAAACTTTTTGCCTTCCAACAAAGTGAACGAATTCGAAAAGCCGCCCGCGCCAGAAAATCCCGGCCCGTGGATGGTTCCGTACACCGTTGAAGGTTCGCGCCCAATGATTTCCATTACGTCAATTTCGCCGCAGGTTGGCCAGCCGACGGAAGAAATGTTTCTCCCCAACAACCAAAACGCAGGCCATAAACCTTGTCCGAAAGGAACTTTGATACGGGCTTCGATGCGGCCGTAGGTCGGTTCGAATTTGCCGCGCGTCACCAACCGGGCCGAAGTGTAACCACGCGTCGCGCCATCGGTGATAGCAGGGTCTTCGGTGGCCGATGGCGCCAGATCGCTCAGATCCGGCGTCGCTCCGTAACTTTCCGTCGTCGACGCGCCCCACTTGCTACCACCCGC
>ERZ650309.229-NODE-229-length-28234-cov-6.972213_pt1 | contig 28234 bp, 41 predicted proteins | sample MGYA00376245_ERZ650309 | MGnify/ENA primary metagenome ERZ650309 (study PRJEB26733, sample SAMN07839294) | wastewater metagenome | biome: urban; feature: wastewater treatment plant; material: waste water | place: USA: North Carolina | collected 2016-04-26 ...
GCCCGCGCGGCCCGATGCCGCCAGCCGAAGCAATCCGGGGCTGCTGGAACCCTTTCTGGGCGGTGTGCCGCGGCATGACCTGCCGTTCTCGGGCGCCGTCGGGCGGCCGCTGGCGGTTCAGGGGGGGATGGTGCGACGGGCCGTGGCGGCCCTGGCGGCCCGGGTGTTGCCGGCTTGATCCGCGGGGCGGATTCGGTCTATTGCATCGCCTGTTTGTCATGATCGACACGCCCCACATCACCACCACGGCCGTCAGTGCGCTGCCCAACATCATCCGCGAAGGCCGCATGGTCATCGGGCCGGATCTTGCTGCGTGGATTCTCAAAGACGCAGCGTTTGAGGGGCAGAGGAAGTCAGAACGGCACCACGTCGAATTGCTTGCGCACTTGATGCGCGAGGGGCGCTGGTCTGGAGGTTCACAGTTGGCGTTCTGCGAGTTCGAGGGAAACCTGTACCAGACAAACGGCAAGCACCGAATGAACGCGATTGTCGTTTCCGGCCTGGCGCAGGAGTTTCAAATCCTGATCACGCACTGCAATTCGATGCAGGAAGTGGAGGCCGACTACCACCGCCACGATACCGTTGCCCGCAAGCGGAGCTCGATCGAGATCATGCAGAGCACCGAGCTCGGCAGGGACTCGACACTTCCGCACCGACTGGCGCGGACGCTGTATTCACTTGCCCCGCTATTGGACCGCGGCCTTGTCAGTACGAATTACAGGACAGACCCGCTGTCGCGCGATGTTGACGCACTGCTTGCGTCGTTCTCGCGATGGGTTGGTGAGGCACAGACATTCGCTGGAATGGTCGCCAAATCCCACAAGGTGGCGGTACGGCAAGGACTGTTCTCGCCAGCAATCACGGCGGTCGCGCTGCTCACGATTCGCCATCAGCCGGTGATTGCCGAGAAGTTCTGGCCTGTCGCTGCCGAGGATGACGGCTTGAAGATCGGTGACCCTCGAAAGGCGCTGATCGATCACATCGCGTACGGCGAGAAGTCAAAGGACCCAAGCGTCCTTCGATTCATCCAGCCGGCGTTGGCCTGGAATGCCTTCTTTGAATCTCGGACTTTGAAGATATTCAAGCCGTCCGCGTGCTCCGTTCTGAAGATCGTCGGGACGCCGGTATCTATCGAAATCGCCAAGCAGGCGAAGTCGAAATGATTTCAACCATCCGACTCGACAGCATCGAAAGCAGCACGCTCGCCCGGCCACTCATCGCCGGATCAATCGACGCGCTTGCGGAGTCCATCGGCAACATTGGCCTGATTCAGCCCATCACCGTCATGCCCTGCGCAAAGTATCGCGACGGTCAAAAGGTCGAGGCGTTCCGGGTTGTTGCCGGTCATCACCGTGTGGCCGCGATGCGAAAGATCGGATGGTCGGAATGCTCGGCGCGAGTGCTGCCGGATTCAACGTCAGCACTCGCCGCCGAGTTGATGGAAATCGACGAGAACCTGTGTCGCGCCGAATTGAGCGCGGCGCAGCGGGCGAAGGCGATCAAGCGGCGGAAGGAAATCTGGGAGGCGATGCGGCCGCAAAATCTGGGTGGCGCAAGTTGCGCCACCCAGCACAAAGACCGCCCACAGAATCAGAAGGAGTTTGCCGCCGACACGGCCGGTGCATCCGGCGAATCGAAGGCGCAGGTAAACCGCCACCTTGCCCGCGCCGAAGCTCTCGGCGATGACCTTGACGAAGTGGCGGGCACGTCGCTTGACAAGGGCGTGGAACTGGATGCGCTCAAGGATATGGACCCGGAAGACCGGCGTGAGCTGATCGGTCGCGCAAAGGCTGGCGAAAACGTGAGCGCACGCAGTCGCGAGGATGATGAGCGCAATGTACGAATCGTTCGGCAGGCCATTGCTGAACTGTCGCGCGTGGCCAAGAGCATGACGGCCGCCGAGTGCTCGGCAATTGCAGCCGGTCTTGGGGTTGGGTCTGAAGAAGCCGGAATTGCCAAGGCGATTGCTTCGGCATGAATTTCTACGAACACCATCTTGGCGACTACATGCGCTGCACGGCGCACCTGTCGCTGCTTGAGCACGGCGTTTATCGGCGCCTGCTGGACGTGTACTACTCGCGCGAGGCGCCGATCCCTGACGCGCAAGCGGAGCGCCTGGTGTGTGCTCGATCGGTAGATGAGCGTGAAGCCGTCCGCGCGGTACTCGTCGAGTTCTTCACGCAAGATGGTGACGGCTGGCGGCATTCGCGCTGCGATGCGGAGATCGAGCGGTATCGCGAGAAGCAAGATAAGGCGCGAAAGAGTGCCGGCGCACGCTGGAACAAGCCAACGGATAGCGAAGGCAATGCGGACGCAATGCGAACGCATAGCGAAGGCAATGCTCCCACTACCCACCTCCCACTACCCATAAAGTCAAAAGATGATTCCCTACCGGGAATTGGCATCGACCCTGCCGGGCCGAAGCCCGGCGAGAAGGGTGATGACGATTTGCCGCAAGACTTGCTCGGCGTAATCCCGCCTGGACGGGTGAAGCCAGCAACCATCGCGTGCCCCGGCCAAGAGATTGCAAACCTGTGGGACCGGATTCTCTGCCCGGAGGCCGCGGCCATCGCGCAGTGGAATCCGCGGCGGGCTCGCGTGCTTGGCGCCAGATGGAAGGAACAAGCCGAGTCCGAGGGGTGGCAATCGAAAGACGAGGGATTGAAGTGGTTCGAGGATTTGTTCACCGGGTGCCGGAGGTCCCGGTTCCTGATGGGCAAAGTCCCTCCGAAGAACGGCAACCTTCAGTTCAAGCTCAAGTTTGATTGGTTTTTCGGTCCCGAGAATTTCACGCGGGTAGTTGAGGGGGATTTCCATCGTGGCAACTAAGCGCGGCGAAAACCTTGTTGATGTGATGCGCGGCCAATCGAGCGCGCCGAAGGAATCAAAGCGGGCTGTCGAGCAGTGCTCTGCACACGATTGCCCGCTACCTGGAACTATCCGGCCCGAGAATGGAGAGCCCGTCTGCGGCGTTCACTTTCTCGCGAATCCGAAAGGATGGCCAAAGGCAACCGGCGTGATTAAGGCTCATCAGCGATTGCTGGATATGTCTCGCCAAGCGCAGTTGTGCGGCACGCCGATGTCAGCAAGCCACGAAAGCGCCGCGCATTTGTTCGATGCCGCCAAGGCGCACGGGTTGGAGTTCAACGATTCGCAGCGGGCAATCTACAAGCGAGCCGGAATGAAGCTGCGATCGGCTGGCGAAATCGTCGAGGCAACGATCAGCGCGAAAGCAGTAAAGGCCGCCTTTGTTGCGCCAGAGTCGAATGCTGACTACTCGCACGAGAAAGAAATCAGCGCATTCAATCTTGCCGTGCGTGGACTTACCAATAATCTGAGGCTCGCAGCATGATCAAGAACGAAATGTCCGGAGCTGAAGCGATTGTTCTTCTGTTCGTCTGGTTCGTGAACCTGTTCCTTCGCAGCACCGCAATATGGGCCTATTGGGACTGGTTCCTCACGCAACCATTGGGCGCCCCGGCGCTCGGCTACTGGAATGCGATGGGCATCGCCCTATTCATTTCGGTTGCGTTCCACAAGTACACGCCGGATCGCGACAAAGACGAACAGATCAGCGCGGCGGCACAGTCGCTGTCTACGTCGCTGGTTGGTCTGATATTTGGCGTGCTGGTGAATTGGGTGATGCAGTGATAATCGCAATCGACCCCGGCCCAACCGAATCCGCCTACGTGAAACTGAGCGGCACCCGCGTCGCCGAGTGCGCCAAGGTGCCAAACGCCGAACTGCTGCGCATGGTCCGCGCCGACAGTGGCCCGCGAATACTGATCGCCGTGGAAATGATCGCCAGCTACGGCATGGCGGTCGGCGCAGAGGTATTCGAGACCTGCGTGATGATTGGCCGGATCTGCGAGGCCGCCGGACAAGAGCCGTTGCGCGTCAAGCGAATCGAGGTGAAGTCGCACATTTGCCACAGCGCAAAGGCCAACGACGCGAATATCCGGCAGGCGCTGATTGACCGTTACGGCGGGAAGGATGCGGCGATCGGGAGGAAGGCGAAACCGGGGCCGCTGTATGGCGTCAGCGGCGATATGTGGGCGGCGCTGGCTGTTGGGCTGACTGTGTTGGACCGGCAGATCATGCCGATGGCGGTGGCCGCTTGAGCATGGACGCCCCCGAGATCCTGCATAGCGCCGCAGAGTGCATAACCGACCGCGGAGCCCAGCGCGATCAGCCCAATGGCGAGCGGTCCATGGGTCGCGCTGTGGCCGCATTCAACGCACTGACTGGCCACCATTTGAGCGAGCGCGACGGCTGGTTATTCATGGTTGCGCTCAAGGCTGCGCGCGCCGCGACTCCAAGCGGTCGGCATAACGCGGACGACTACGTGGACGGTGCGGCCTATATGGCGCTGGCTGTGAGAGTGCGGAGCGCGCGCAATGACCAACACCTTCCACTGCACCGCCGAAGTCTGCATCCCCTGCGGCAACGCAGCCGAATCAATCCAGCGCACCCCAGCCGCGTCATGGGGCGAGCGCATCGATCAGCTTGCCGACCCTGCCCGCGAGTGCGTGCGCGACTACCTGCGCGGGATTTGGATGCGGACTCAACTGTCGGCGAAGCTCAAGGGGAGTTCGCGATGAACGACTACCGCTACACCGTCGACGGCGAGAAAGTCACCCTCGACGAGATCGCGGCCCGCTGCCCGCTGGTATCTCGGCAGACGGTGAGCGATCGAGTGCGTCGCGGCCAGCGCACCTGGGCGGAGCTGACCAAGAAACCGGATGCAGTGCAGAGTGCGCGGCGGAAAGGGTCGCGACGATGAGTCGCCTGCGCCACAACCTGTTCACCACCGCCGACTCCGTGGTGGTCGCCGAGATCATGGCCAAGATCGAGACCTACGGCCGCGTCACCGTACTCGCTGATGGCGATGCGGATCTGCATGTGGGCCCGGACAAGTGGGACGGCATCGGGCAGCGTCTGGCGGCGCACCCCGAGCAGCTGATCGGGGTCTACTCGAAGGACGCTGACGCGCTGGTGATCGCTGGTGATCTGCTCGCCCGCAAAGTGGAGTTGCTGAAATACGGCCGCGCCCAGCGCGAACTACATCCGCATTTGAGGTGGGCGAGGTAGTGGACGCCAAGCCGGAATACCGCAAGGTCTACGCGCGCGGCCTGTTCGACGGGCTTCGTAAAGCCGGAATTGTTGACGTGGAGGAATTCATGAATGCAGCGAAAATGAAACAGGTTGAAAGCGGGTTAACCGGGATCGCTCGCAAGGTATTGGATGCGGTGCCCATCAATGATGCCTGGCAATCGCACACCATTGCCAATGAAATCAAGAGAATGACCGGCAGTGCGCCGGAGTCGAAAATGGTTAACGGCTGCCTTGAGTCGCTGAAAAACTCCGGGCTTGTGCGGGAGCCCAAGCGCGGCATGTGGATCAGGGTGTCGACCAAGGACCACGACGACGAGGCGAAGGAACCGGCGCCCGCGAATGTCGTGGAACTGCGCAAACAACCTGAGCAGTTGACCGCGCGCGAAATGCTCTCACAGGTCGCGGTGGCCATGATGGACCTTGCCGCCAAGGTCGAGGATGTGGCGAACGAGATCGACAAGGCCGAAAAGCGCAACGACGAGAAGACAGCGAAGTTGCGGCAGTTGCAGGAGTTACTGCGAGGGCTTGGGCAATGAGAAAGCCATTGATTGAGGCAAAGCGCAGCGCAAAAAACACGATGCTTTGCTGGAACCCGGGAACATCGGAGGTCGAGTGCGTTCCGTGGCCGGATTATCCGGGAGGCCGCTCGGACGCCTTCGAGATGACAGGGCTGGCCGCGTACAGCAGAGTCCGCGATGGCGACTTTGAGTTCCGAAAGCTGGTCGTCTTTGTTGAGGCGATGCACTTAATAATCCGGGACAGGTGCGACGCAGACGCCGTTCACGCTGCGCTTCTTCATCTTGAGGAATACCGGGATGGGCTCGCGTCAGACATGCCGGGGGTGCGTCGTGGATAGTCTCGACAAGCAGGCAATTTTTGACTTAACCGATGCTGTTGAAGACATCGCTTCTGCGTTGAGGCGACTTGGAAATGCGGATGCCGCAACAAGCTTTGGCGCCATTGAAGCGCACGGAATGCAGGTAGAGAAGGCCGGGCGAGCGATTGCAGATGCAATTACCGAACTTGCCGAGGCCATCCGTGAGCACCGATAACCTGCTTGCCAAACTCGGCCCCAAGGTCGCCCGCGTCCCAGCCGGCGAGAAGCGCGTAACCAAGGGCTTGATGACCGCCAAGAAAACCGCGCGCAAGGTGCGCAAGGCGATGGAGCTGGCGACGATCGGCGGTGTCGAGGCAATGACCCGCGTGCATGGCAGCCAGACGCAGAGCATGGACTACGATGCACTGACACCGCAGGACGTAGCCGCTGCGCTCGGATTCATCGCTGACCCGCTGGCGCGCGAAGTGTTCTGCCTGGCGCGATGGCCCGGCTATGCCGAGCGCGACGTGTCCGAGACTCGCGTCCTGATCCTCCGCAAAGTCATGGACGAAGGGCAGCGCCGGCAAGACGAGGCGATCACCGCGTGGTTACAGGTCGAACTGAACCCGTCGCACAACCACCGGCTTGATGCTGATCGCCGACAGCGCGAGAAGTGGCCTGCGCGGCTCGGCATGTATCCGCGGATGGTTGATCTGGCGATGTTGCACCTTGACGGATCGGGGCTGCCGGACGCGGATGCGGTCGCCAAGCGGCTCAAGATTTCGCGGTCGAAGTTCTACAAGAACTGGCGCGATCCGATGGACTGGATTCACGGCGAACTGTCGACCATGGTTAGCTCGGCAGAGGGGCAATTCAGGGCGGCGTTGCGCGACGAGCAGACTCGGTAAGCGCCAGTTCCACCGCCTCCCGCACCGTCATAGTCTCGCGCATTCTCGCCAGCACTGCCGCAGCCTCTGGCCCGATTCTCACGTTGACCTGAGCGCCTCCGGCCGTCTTGGTTGCCGCGCGGTACTTGGCCGCGCGGGTGTTGCGGGTGGGGTCGGGTTTCATGCAAGACGCTCCCATGGCTGCTTGACTTCTCCGACCTTGACGTCTGCAACGCCGGACCTAGTTAGCGCCGCTCTGAATTGCTCGGTGTAGTCGTCGATTTCGTCGCGGGTGTCCCATCCGCCCCAAGGGCCGATCAGGAACGATTGACTTCCGACGTGCATGCGAAGCGTCCACCAGTCGCTTTCTTGCTCGTCGAATTGCTGGCAGATAGTCAGTTGCATAGGCTCGCTCATACATTCTCCTACGCGCCCCGAAGGGCGCGGTGTGTGGGGTGGTTTAGACGAAGGCAATCAGGCCGTTTTCGTGGGTCCAGCCTTCGTAGGTTTCGGCGGTAAACTTGCAGCATCCGCCAGCCACGATGTACTTCGTGTCGCCGATGGAGTAGCGGAAGGCGCCGTCTGCATCGCGGGTTGCGCCAGACACTTCAACATCGGCTTGCAGCGTGACAGCGCCGCGGCGGTTGGAGCAAACGATGGTGCCGGCCGGGATCACGAGGGAGAAGAACATTGGAGGCCTCCTGGGTTTGGGCGGTAGCGGTGCGCTGCCGATGGGTGAACTATACTCCGTTAGTAGTAACGCACAAGTACCGCTCATCAGAAAAATCCCCTTGAAGGGGGACACAGAAAGGCCCTACTGTGCGACCACTGAAACCCGCCACTTGCGCGGGTTTCGTCGTTTTAGCGGGTTAGTTCAGAGGCAGAACGCCGGGACCATAACCCGGTCGCCGCTGGTTCGAGTCCAGCACCCGCTTCCATCCTCCGCTCAGAGACACCTCGTGAAAAAGAACACTTGGCGCGCGGCCATCGCCGCGTGCGTGTTGCTGTGCGTGTCGTCCATCGCCATCGGCCAATCCGGCGTGATCACCGGCTACGGCAGCACAGCCCAGTGCTACGTCCTGATCGACTCCGTGCCCAGCACGCCCGGCTGCATGCACCGCGCATCCGTCGCCTGCGCTGTCGGCAACGTCGCCTATGTCGGTGGCGCTGAGTCCTACACCGGGCCGCTGACCTACCCCATTGCGATCGACCTCTACCAGCGCCCGAGCCAGACCCCGGCCGGCATCCTGACGATCTCGCAACTGCCGAGCCTCGCCGGGCAGTCGGTACAGGTCGGACTGAATGGCTCGGTCAGTACCTGGGTGCTAAGCGCGCCTTTCTGGGGACAGACGTGCGGCAATCCGCTGCCGGCACCCGTTGAGAGCGGCCCGCGATATCCACGACTGTGCCGTGAGTTTGGTTTGTTCTGCGTGGGCTAAGCCGTGGCCTCGGTCGCTGGTGACATTCCGCGTCAACACGCAACGAAACAGTCGACCGTGGGGGCGCAGATGCGAGCGATGAAGTTGGAGGCTGGCTTGTTCGCGTTTGTATCGACGGCCGCTGCGGCGCTTGCTGAGGCCAACCACGCGCCACCGGACACGGTGTGGATTCTGTCGGCTGCCGCCGGGACCATGATGGGTTCCTTTGCGTCCACGCTGGCATACGCCAACCTGAGCCACGCTCGACGCGGCGCCAGGATTGCGGTGTCGTTCTGCGCCGGCCTGCTGGCCGCTCCGTATGCCGCTGAGCAGATTCCGCGCCCGGAGTCCGTGCCGCTGGCCCTGCACGTGTTCAGCGTGTCGGGTCTGTGCGCGTTCGTGGCGTGGTCATTCGTCCGCGCTGCGCAGAAGAAAATGGGCGGCATTGCTGAAAGCCTGATTGATCGCGTGAGCACGCCGAAACAGGCGCGCGACAAGCGCGAGCGTGATTAGCACGAGGATGGCGGGCCGTGAACTACCCGGATTACTACGTGCGAAAGGTCGGCTTCGCGTTCATTGATCTTGTCGCCAACCCCGTGTTTCTGATCGGCGTTTTCGTTGGGCTTGCAATCGGAGCGGGCACGAAATTAGCGGTTTCCACATCCCCCGCTGGCTCGATCTGATCCTGACTGCCGGCGACAAGGCGCACAAGGCTGTGCATCCGTCGCGATGGGGCGAGGATAAGCCTTGCCAGTGCGGCAAGTGGACGCGGCGCGAATGTGAGATGCGCGGGACTGCGCAGTGTGAGAATGAGGACGGCGGGCAATGATCATCCCTCCATGGCTCACCTGGGCGCGCGGCGAGATCGGCACGCGCGAGGTCGTCGGTGCTCAGCACAACCCGCGCGTGCTCGACTACTGGAAGATCGGCAAGGTCGCGCTGACGGTCAATGACGACGAAACCCCGTGGTGCGCTGCATTCGTTTGCGCGGCCCTTGAGTCGGCCGGCATTCGTTCCCCTCGCACGCCGCGCGCTCGCGGCTTCGCTTCTGGTCCAACGGTTGCGCCATGCGACGCGCGCCTCGGCGCCATCGTCGTGCTGAGTTCTGATCGTGGCGCGGCATCCGGGCACGTCGGCATCCTGACCGGCATCGGCAACGGGACGCTGACCCTGCTGGGTGGCAACCAAGGCAATCGGGTTTGTGAGGCGCCGTTCAGCGCATCGAAGCTGGTGTCGCTGGTGTGGCCTGTGGCTGGCGGCGACTGGCACAACTACCCCAAGGCGCCGCCTGTTGGCGTTGCCGGGCATTCGGTATCGGACCGCTGAGGGAAATGTCCTTGAACCCGATGATGAAGTACTTCGAATATGCGCACCTCCCGCCGCACCTGCAGGAGGTCAGCGCGCCAATCGGGAAGCTGGCCCATCAGATGAATGGGCTGTTGGAAGATGGCCCCGAGAAATCGGCCGGACTGCGAAAGCTGCTTGAGGCGAAAGACTGCCTCGTTCGGGCCAGGCTCGGCTGATGGAATGGCTGCGCTGGATCATCACCGTCGCGGCCATCGCTGGCGCTGCATACGTGGGCCGCGACTATGGCCGCACCGAGATGCTGGCAGAGGCGCGCGCCCAGGCACTGGAAGAGCGCGACCTGGTCAACGCTGATCTGGTGCAGCAGCTGGAAGCGGGAAAGGCTCAAGCCGAATCCGAGCGCGCCGACCTGGTGGCGCTGCAGCAATCCATTGAACAGATCAACGCGCGAACCGGGAACATCGGATCGCAACTCAGGAGCGCGCTCAATGCGTCGAACCTTGCTACTTGCGTGCTGCCTGTTGACGTGCAGCGCGTGCGGGCTGATGCCTACGAGCAAGCCAGAGCCGCAGCAACCGCAGCCAACAAGGCGCGAGATCCGGGTTGAACGGATCAACTGCCCCGTGCCAGAGACACCGATCCCCGCGCCCGCGAGAGCGCAGGACGCGGACGCTCAGGCAGTCGAAGAGCAGGCGCTGACTGGCGCATTCACTCAGGCATCCGAGCGCATCCGTGCGCTGTGGGAATGCATCTGGAAGCACAACGAGCGGGCAGAGAAGGCAAGCAAATGAACATCTTCGGGCGCATGTGGGCCAGCATCAAGGACAAGGTGCGTGCTGCACTGGACAAGATGCCGCCCATCGACCAGATCATCGCCGAGCGTCGCGTGTATGCGCGTGCGCTGGTTGCGGTCGGCGATCGCGTCAGCGCGTTCGAACCTGACGAGGTTCACCTGCTTGAGTACGTTGCCCTGTGCGCGCGCGTTGCTCAATACGTTGCAGGTGGAAAGCTCAAGGGGCTGGAGAAGCTGGACCTGGTGCTTGAGCGGGTGCGTGCTGAGTGGAAGCGAGTCGGCAAGGCTGACGATCAGTTCGATGCGTGGTGGGCAGGGCTCGCACGGCCGATGCTGGATGGGTATGCAGCAGAGGCAAAGGCTGGTGATGCTTGGGTGAGGGCGTGAGGCTGAACGCGAACCTGAACGGGAATGGGCGGGGACCCTGTGAAGGTAGCCGAGAGGTGCGGGGGCGCATGGCCGCACCTTTTCACTTGTTGCGAAAACGCCACACAGGGGCTTACTTTCATTCGCAAAACCGCAGCGGCCTGAACTCGAACGGTAGCGCGCCCTGCTGGCGCCTTTCGCCGATTCTGTCCAGTTCGCCGCGTGCTTGCGTCGTGAAATTCGTCGCGTCGCTGAACGCGCCGTAGACTTCATCGACAATTTGCGAAAAGAACCCGGCTAGTTCAGCGTCGTCGCTGATCTCGAAGTTTTCGAGTCTCGGGTTCGGGTTTAGGTTCATCGACGTGCGGATCGCGAGATTCCATCGCTCGTTTCGGATGATCGCGAACTTTGCATGTGAGTTGACGGTGCGAATGCAGCCAGGTCCGAAAGTGTCGGTCAGCGCCTTGCAGAATTCAGGCTTGCGCGACTTGAACGACGGGTCGACGACGAATCGGATGCGGGTGATGCGTCCATCGCGCAGCAGATTCTCAGCGCGCTTGATGTCGCCGAGCGCCGCTGTCCATGTCGCAATGTCGACGGTAGCTGGCCCGGTTTCGGTCAGGCAGTGTTGAATGACATCGCTGATTGAAAACTGGCCTTTTGTCAGTCCGAAGATTTCGCAGCCATGCTCCAAAGGGCCGATGGCCTGCGCGGCCTGCTCGGTTTCGTTGAACGCAATCCGTCGCTTGCGCGGCGCGGCGCGATGGATGGTCGGCGCGAGCATGTCGGCTTGGTTGTAGTCGCATTTCATGGCATTGGCTCCAGTCCGTAAGCGATAGCTGCGCAGGCAAGCGCAACCCATCGCGGAAGCGGGTTTGTTTCCCGCTCCCAATTTGTGATCGAGTTGCGATGCACGCCGAGCTTGTCGGCGGCATCGACGCGGTTAAGGCCAAGGCGTTCGCGCCATTGGCGGAAGGTGGCGCCGGTCATGCGTAGTTTCCGGTGAGTGGTTAGGCGATGAACGCATCGGCCGGCGTCATGTCGTCGATTGCCCGCTCGACGATGCGCGCGTCCTGGTGGTGCAGTCCGGCGGTCCACCGCTCCAGCTTCGCGGCGAACTGATCGCGGGTGAGCGTCATGGCCGGAATGGTTCGCGTGCACCTTGCGCCGTTGAAATCTTCTGCGGTGTAGCACACGCGCTTACCGCCGATAGTTTCTGCGACGAGTTCGACGTTATCGCCGACAGCGTATGCAACAACGGCTTGCCCGCGCAGGAAGACGCCGCCGACGTGCTGGATAAATTGCTTGTTTGATTTCGTTGCCATTTTGCTCTCCACTCTGGCAGTCGTTGCGCTGCCGATGTAGTGATAATGCCTATGTATATGCACGTTGTCCAGTGTTTTCGCACAAATAAAGGCAAATAGTTGCAAGATGGCAGCCGCTCGCCGGAAAGCCGCGACATGGTCTCCAACCAAAGATCAGCGCGACATGGTGCGCGCGATGTCTGGCTACGGGATGCCGGCGGCCGATATCTGCCGCGTGGTCGCCCGCGGTGTTTCTGAGCACGAATTCACTCAGGCGTGCGCCGACGATCTTGAGCAGGGCCAGATTCAGGCCAGCGCGAAACTGCAAGAGCAGCTTTACACGCAGGCGGTCAACGGGAACACGGCTGCGCTGCTGCATTTATCGCGGCAGTCGATGGGTGGGCAGCTTCAATCGGTCGTCAGCACGGCTGAAATGTGCTCGTGGCTCGGAATATCAAAGGTGTCGCTTGGCGACATGCGAAAGCGCGGCGTCGTTTCGATGGTTGCGCGTGATCGTTGGGAAGTCAAAAAGACGGTCAATGCCGTAACGCGGCATTACCGGGAGATCGCTGCGGGGCGAAAGTCCGCGGAAGACGACGATTCCCCGGATCTGGTTTCGCAGCGCGCATTGCTCGCGAAGTCGCAATTTGAAGGCCAGGAACTGAAGAACGCGCAGCTTCGCCGAGAACTGGCCCCGATCTCGCTGATCGAGTGGACGCTCGGCAAGGTTGGAAACCAGATCGGGGCGGTGCTCGACTCGATCCCGCTGAAGGTCAAGAAGGTGGTCCCGCGCCTGACGGCGGTCGAGGTTGAGCACATCAAGCGCGAGGTTGTGAAGGCGCAGAACGCCGCGGCCCGCATCGCTGTGGATCTGGATGAGTATTACGACGAGCGAGACGCGCGAAGCGATAACTAGGGCCGTTCGCCGCGGCCTGCGCGCACTCGAAAGACCGGAGCCGCTTCGACTCAGCCAGTGGGCTGATGAACACTTCTACCTCGTCGCGGAATCGAGCTACATCGAAGGCCGATGGGAAACGCTGCCGCACCAGCGCGCCCCGATGGACTGCATCAGCAACGACGACATCCGAATCGTCACGCTGCGCAAGTCGGCCCGCGTCGGCTACACGAAGATCATCGTCGCGGCTGTCGGCTACTTCGCCGAACACAAGAAGCGCAACCAGCTGATCTATCAGCCGGTCGACCAGGACGCGGAAGACTTCGTCAAGGACGAAATCGACCCGATGCTTCGCGACGTGGTCGCGGTGCAGCGCGTGTTCCCGTACTTCAATATGAAGTCGAAGAACAACACGCTACAGAAGAAAGTGTTTGTCGGTAGCACGCTGGATATCCGCGGCGCCCGCGCTGCGAAGAACTTCCGGCGACTGTCGAAGGACGTCGTCTACTACGACGAGCTTGACGGCTGCGAGCCAGACGTCGAGAACGAAGGCGACCCGCTGACGCTTGGCGATCGCCGCGTCGAAGGCTCGACGTTCCCAAAGTCGGTGCGCGGCAGCACGCCCGGCATTGCCGGCGCGTCGATGATCGCGAAGGCCGAGGAATCGGCGGATCTGCGGTTCGCGTGGCACTTTGAATGCCCGCACTGCCAGCACCTGCAGCGGATGGTGTGGGGCGGCCCGCAGTGCAAGTTCGGGTTCAAGTGGGTTGGCGGAGATCCGCACACCGCGGCCTACTGCTGCGAGTCGTGCGCCGCACTGATCACGTTCGAGGAATACGTCGCCGGGCCGTACCAGACCGGTCGCTACGTGGCGCCATGCGGCACCTGGATCGACAACGACGGGCATTTTCACGCAGCGAGCGGGGAGATCATCCCGCCGCCCGAGCACGTCGCGTTCCACATGTGGTCCGGCATGGCCGGCCAGACGCCATGGTGGCGCATCGTTGATGAGTTCCTGAAGGCGACGAAGGCGCACAAGGAAAAGCGCGACAACACGAAGCTCAAGGGCTTCGTGACCCTCACCCTGGGTGAGCCGTGGGAAGATGAAACCGGCGAGCGCACCGACAGCCACGCGCTGCAGATGCGCCGCGAGCACTACCGTGCCGAGGTGCCTGAGGGCGGTTTGATCCTGGTCGCTGGCGTCGACACGCAAGATGATCGATTCGAGATCCAGATTGATGCCTACGGCGTCGGCGAGGAACGCTGGTCGATCGACTACGTCCGTTTGTTTGGTGACCCGAGCCGGCCGCTGATCTGGGACAAGCTCGCCGAGCAACTCAGGCGCGGATTCAAGCGGGAAGATGGGACGGTTCTGCACATTGCAATCGCGTGCCAGGACCACGGCGGGCATTACTCCGACGAGGTCGTGGCGTTCAGCCGCAAGATGGGTGTCCGCTTCCTGATCCCTGTCAAGGGATCAAACGAAGCCGGTCAGCCGGTGGCGATGATGCCGCGCGAGTTGAACGCTAAGGGCGTGTACCTGACCCGCGTGGGAACGGACACGGCCAAGTCGCTGCTGAATCAGCGCTACAAGATCACGACGCCGGGCGCCGGGTATGTGCATTGGCCGGTTAGTGAGGCGTTCGATACGAATTACTTCGAGCAAGTCACCGCCGAGGAAATGACAACGGCATGGCGCAACGGCGCCAGGGTCACAAAGTGGGACTCAAAGGGCCGGCGCAATGAGGCGACCGACTGCAGCGTGTATTCGCTGGCAGCGGTTCGCATTGCTCAGCAGAACTTCGGACTTAGGTTGGTGAGTGCAGCAATGCAAACCGCAGCAGCAAAGCCGCAGAAGCTTCGGCGCGTCCAAAGCTCGTACATGAAAGGCCGCTAAATGCCAACCCTCGCCACCCTGCAAACCTGGCTCGCCGAGGCGCACATCGCAAGGCACCAGCTGCGCACGGGCGCCATGAAGGTCAGCCTGAGTTACGCAGGGCGCACGATCCAATACACGGCCGCGAACGCCGCGGATCTCGACGCCTACATCGCTGAGCTGGATGCGCAGATTGCGGAGGCGTCCACGGGCACTACCCGCAAGCGCGTCTATCGCATCAAACAGACTGGACAGGGTTACTGATGACCGACTCCGCGCCACTGCAGCCGCATCAAGCCAGCGGCACGGGCAGGCGTCTGGCGATGTTCCGTGCGCCGCTGTCCGGGCCGAACCAGTCCGGCGGCATTGACACGATTGTCAATCGCTCGCGGCACATGGGGCGCAACAATCCATGGGTGAAGGCGTCGGTCGACAAGTACGTCGCGAACGCGATCGGCACCGGCATCCAGGCGAAGTGCATCAATGGCACCGCCGAGCAGAAAAAGGTCCGGCACAAGAAATGGAAGCGCTGGTGCAAAGTCGCCGACGCCGACGGACAGTTGACGTTCGAGGCGATGCAGGCGTTGGCGGTCGCCGAGTATCGAGAGGCCGGCGAGTGCTTCGCGCGCCTGCGTCCACGTCGCCCGTCTGACGGATTGCCGGTTCCGCTGCAGGCCCAGCTGATCGAGTCCGAGCAGTGTCCGCGCCACTACTACAGCACGGCGCCGAACGGAAACGCGATCAAGGAGGGGATCGAGTTCGGTCCGATCGGGAACCGCGTGGCCTATTGGTTCTATCGCGCTCACCCTGGCGATCAGAACCCCGGCACGATCAACGCGTCGGAACTGGTCCGCATCCCGGCCGATCAGATCGTGCACCTTTACCGCCCACTGCGCGGCGGCCAGTTGCGCGGCATCCCGGCGATCTCCGCCTCGCTGGTCTTGATCTTCAATCAGGATCGACTGAGCGACAACATCATGGAGCGGCAGAGCGTCGCCAACCTGTTTTCCGGCTGGTTCACCAAGGGGTCGGACGCAGCGGAGCAGTCAGTGCTCGGCGAGATGGCCGAAGACCAAGAGGCCGAGGTCGACGGTACACCAGTGGCCGGCATGGAGCCCGGCACCATGTCCGAACTGCCGAAGGGCTGGGACGTCAAGTTCAACGACCCGCCCGGCCCCGGCACTGAGTTTGCCGAGTACATGCGCCTGAACCTGCTGGCGTTCTGCGCCGCTTCCGGCATCCCGTATGAGGTGCTGACCGGCGACCTTCGAGACGTGTCCGACCGCGCGCTGAAGCTGATCTTGCTGGAGTTCCATCGCCTGATCGAGATGGATCTCTGGCTGCAGATCATCCCGATGTTCTGCCAGCGCATCCGTGATGCGTGGTGGGATGCCGCCGTGCTCGCTGGCGCGCTTGATGCGCCTGGCTATGACGTGGACCCGGAGGAATACACGGACACGCTTTGGGTGCCGCAGGGCTGGCCGTATGCGCACCCAGTGCAGGACGTGGATGCCGACATTAAGGCGGTGCGCGCAGGCTTCACGTCGCTGACCAAGGTGGTCCTTGGGCATGGCGAAGACCCGGAGGAAACGGCAGCCGAGCAGGTCGCCGACAACGCCCGCGCCGATGCGCTCGGGCTCAAACACGATTCAGACGGGCGGCAGGCCAAGAGCGGCCCCGCACCAGCGCCAGCCGACCCAGCACAACAGGACGCAAATCAATGAGCTTTCTCTCCCGGCTATTCCGGCGCGGTCAGTCGATCACGCCGGCACAGGCGCTTGCCTGCATTGCCAACCGTCCAATGCTAATGCAGGCCGGCGCACTGGATGCGCTGATCGCCACGGCGCAGGCCATGCCGGATCGCGGCGCCTATCGCGAGGATGGCGACATCGCCCCACACGGCAGCCAGCCCGAGCATCTGATCGAGGTCAGCAACGGCGTTGGCGTGCTCTCGATCGAAGGCCCGCTGTTCGCCCGCTTCGGTATCGAGTCTTGGTGGTATGGCGGCAGCGCCTACGATGTGATCGGCGCCGCTTTCGACCTGCTGCTTGCTGATGCCGGCGTGACTCAGATCGTGCTGCTGATCGACAGCCCTGGCGGTACCGTGACCGGGTGCTTTGAGCTTGCCGACAAGATCCATGCGGCGCGCGGCACGAAGCCGATCACCGCGGTCGTGAATGACTCCGCGTACTCAGCGGCCTACGCCATCGCATCGGCCACTGACCGCATCATCATCCCGCGATCCGGCGGGCTCGGTTCTGTCGGCGTGCGCTGCCAGCACGTCGACATCTCGCGTGCCCTGGATCGCATCGGCTACACCGTGACCACGATTGTCAGCGGCGCGAAGAAAGCCGACTTCGACAGCACGGCGCCACTCAGCGACGGCGCGCGCAGCGAGATGCAGGCAGAGGTGGATCGCCTCGCCGACATCTTCATCGCAACCGTCGCGCGCAATCGCGGCTTGGACGCTGACGCCGTGCGCGCATTGCAGGCAGGGTGCCTGTTCGGGCCGTCCGCGATTGCTGCGGGACTTGGTGACGCGATCGGTACGCTTGAATCGATCGGCGCGACCATGCCGGAACCGGAAGATGTGCCGCCGGATGATGGCGAAGATGCCGCGACCGAAGAGGCACGCATCTCAGCGTCACTGCACGAATCTCAACTCAAGAGCGCGGCGCTGATCGACAAGCTGGAATCTCTTCGGGCATCCGCTGGCGTCGAAATTCCCGGCGCCGTCGAACTGGCATTCACCCCAGAAGACCGCGCCAAGATGGACCGCGCACAAGTGACCGACGCCGTCATGGGCGCCGGCCTCGCGCCGTCCCTTGCGGTCGCCCTGCTCAAGTCAAGCAACCCCGCAACCCCGGAAACCGTCGACGCCCGCATCGCCGAAGCTCGCGCGATCTCCGTGATTTGCGCCGCTGCCAAGCTCCCCGATGTGGCCGCCGACTACGTCGCGCGCGGTGTCGACCTGGAGACGGCGCGGGCGCAGTTGCTGGCGGTGGTCGCGGAGAGCGGACCGGAGTTGTCGACGAGCCACCCGAAGCAGGACGTCGCGCGCAGCAAGACCAAGGCGCAAACGATCTACGAGCAGCGAGCCGCTGCCCGAACCTAACGCGCATCAAGCGCTGTACCGAAGCCCGCGCCTTGCGGGCTTTTTCATTTCTGCCCGCAGAGGGCTAGGAGACTGCAAATGGCACTCACTGAAACCACCCATGCCGGCGGGCACATTCTGTCGGAGCCCAATGGCAACCGCGGCCGTGAAAACGGCACCCTCGCATCCGGCCAGGACTTGGCCGCCGGCGCCGTTCTCGGGCGCATCACCAAGGTGCAGGCGGCCGGCCCGATCCCGACCATCTCCGGCACCGGCACTGGCGCCATGACGGCGCTTTCCTTCGGCCCCGATGTGCGGGTCGGCGTCTACACCATCACCCTGCTGGCCACCAGCGCCACGGCCGCATTTTCGGTCACGGCGCCGGATGGCACGGTTCTCCCGAACGGCGCTGTCGGCACCGCTTACGTGAGCACTCACGCGAGCTTTTTGATCTCGTCCGCCGGCACGATGACCATCGGCGATTCCTACGCGCTCACGGTGACGGCCAGCGGCACGCCCGCAATCGTCGGCACCGGCACCGGCCTGATGTCCGCGATCTCCCTCGGTCCCGATGCGCAGAACGGCGGCTACCGCGTCAACATCCTGGCCACGTCCGCAACTGGTGAGTTCGAGGTGATCGCGCCGGACGGCACGAAGCTCAAACGCGGCCAGATCGCGACCGCGTACGCGAGCAGCCACATCAACTTCACGATCGCCAACGGCGGCACGATGACGGCCGGCGACTACTACAACATCGTCGTCGCGAAGCCCGCGGCCGGCTCGGACAAGTTCACCGCCCTGGCGCCGACCACCTACAACGGCTCGCACATCGCGGCCGGTGTGCTCTACGCCGCCGTCGACGCCACGTCTGCGGCCAAGCCGTGCGTCGTGAGCGTCCGCAACACCAAGTGCAACACCAATGAGCTGGTGTGGCCAACGCTCGGCACGGCCGCCAAGGCAACCGCAACCGCGCAGTTGGCGGCCAAGGGCATCACGCTGTACTGATCGGCCATCCGGCCAAACCGCTGAACCAGAAGGTCCGCCAAGTGCGGGCCTTTTTCATTCCCGACCTTTGGAGATACGCCAAATGCCTTCTTTGAACGTTTTCGAGCAGGACGCTTTTGGCGTCATCTCGCTCGCCGATGCAATCAACGCCATTCCGTTCACCCCGGGCCTCGCCGGTCAGGCGATCCAGTGGAACGAGCGCGGTGTTTCCACCACGTCGATCATGATCGAGCAGGTCGACGGGACGCTGAAGCTCCTGAACCCGACCGCTCGCGGCGGCAACGGCGAGACCAAGGCCAAGGACAAGCGCAGCGTGCGCTCGCTCCTGGTCCCGCACTACCAGCATGACGACGCCATCAACGCCGACGAGGTGCAGGGCGTCCGCGCGTTCGGCTCCGAGACCGAGGTCCAGTCGGTGCAGGGCCTGGTGAATCAGCGGCTCGCCGAGGCCGTGACCAGCGTGCTCGACCCGACCCTGGAATATCAGCGCGTCGGCGCAGTCAAGGGCGTCATCCTGAATGCGGACGGCACCACGCTCTACGATCTGTTCAGCGAGTTTGGTGTTTCGCAGATCTCGACGATCGACTTCAACCTGGACGGTGCGTCGGACACTGGCGCGGTGCGCGGCGTCTGCGCCGATGCCGTGATCGCATCCCTCGACGAGCTCGGCGGGCTGCCGTCGTCGGGTCTGCTCGGCGCGTTCTGCGGCAAGACGTTCTTCAAGTCGCTGCTGTCGAACATCGAAGTCCGCAACAGCTACAAGGGAACGCCGATGGCGCAGGTGCTGCGCGAGGGCTACATCATGCCGAACGGGCAAAAGATGTACGGCGCTTTCGAGTTCGGCGGCATCGTGTTCATGGCCTACCGCGGCAAGAACGGATCCACCCCGTTCGTTGGCGACAACGCCGTCCACATGTTCCCGCTCGGCGTGCCGAATCTGTTCCGCACCGTGTACGCGCCGGCCGATTACGTCGAGACCGTCAACACCGTGGGCCTGCCGCGCTACGCCAAGCAGTGGATGAGCCAGAACGGCAAGCGGATCGAGATGGAGTCGCAGAGCAACCCGCTCTCGTACTGCACCCGCCCGCGCGTGCTGCTGCAGGGCACCACCACCTGAGCGTAACCCACCAGCGCACCACCCCAAAGGCCCGCACCCGCGGGCCTTTCCTTTTCTACGCGGCGAGGCATTGACGACGTGAGCCACAACGACAGCGCCAAAGAACGGAACCAGCGCCGATGACGGTCTCCCGCGACATCGTCATTCGCGCCGGCCAGGCCTTCGCCCTGTCGCTGCCCTACGCCGGCACCGCCGGCCGCGGCCAGCGCATGCACATCCGGTGGGACAGCGGCACCGCCACAGTGGTGCAGATCCTGACTCACAACGGCGCAGCCAATGCACGCGTGCTCTACAACGGCACCGACGCACTGGTCATCACCATCGGCGCCAGCGTCAGCGCGCTGTGGCTCGTCGGCGCCGAGCGGGTCGAGTGGCGCTATGACCTCGAGGACTACAGCCTTTCCGACGTAGACGACGTCATCGTCACCCACGCCGGTAAGTGCATCGTCTACGAAAACACCACCCGCGAGGCGGACGTCACCCCATCCGCCCAGATGCCCTCGGGTGACGGCCGCTATGTGCGCTTCGACACCGACGCGCAGGGACTGTCCGACGCGCAGAAGCTGGCCGCGCGCACCAACATCGGCGCCGGCACCGGTGGCGGCGGTGGCTCCGGCGACGTCGTCGGCCCCGCATCCGTCACCGACGACCGCATCGCCGCGTTCGACACCACCAGCGGCAAGCTGATCAAGCAGGGCAGCGTGACCGCCACTGCGGTGGCCTCGCACCTCAGCAACACCAGCAACCCGCACAGCGTCACGGCAGCGCAGGCCGGTGCAGATCCGGCGGGCACCGCCGCCAGCGCCGTCAGCGCGCACGCGGCGCTTACGGAGGCGCACGGGATCAGCACCTACGGCGCGTCGCTGGTCAACGATGCCGATGCTGCCACCGCCCGCGGCACGCTTGGCTTGGGCACGGCGGCAACAGCGGCTACCGGCGACTTTGAGCCGGCCGGATCGATCGCCACGCATGCTGCGCTGACATCCTCGGTGCACGGCATCACGGCGGCCGGCGCGGCGCTGATCGATGACGCAGACGCCGCAGCGCAGCGCACTACGCTCGGGCTGGGAACTGCTGCCACGCAGGCCAGCAGCGCGTTCGAGCCCGCAGGCGCAATCTCGACGCACAACGCCGTCACGACGGCTCACGGGATCAGCGCGTTTGGCGCGACACTGGCTGACGATGCCGACGCCGCGACGGCACGCACTACCCTTGGGCTCGGCACCGCGGCTACTACTGCGGCGACTGACTACGCAACCGCAGCCCAGGGCACCGATGACCGCACGGCATCGGGACTGCGCACGGCGTCAACCGTCGTATCGGTTTCGGCGGCAACCGCGCCGACCAGCGGGCAGGTGCTCACGGCGACGAGCACCACCGCGGCGACGTGGCAGACGCCGAGCGGTGGCGGGTCTGGTGACGTAGTAGGCCCCGCATCGGCGACCGACAACGCCATCGCCCGATTCGACACCACGACCGGGAAGCTGGTCCAGGACTCTGGCGTCACTGTCTCCGACGTATCCGGCTCAAGCGTCACCGTAGCGAGCACCGCCGGCAATGCGCTGGCGATCGCTGCGACGGCACCGGCTGCGACGACTGGGGCCAGTCAGGCGGGTAAAGCTGCGTCGCTCACGGCTACTGCTGCGGTTGCATCGACGGACACTGCGGGCGCTGCTGCCGGCGGCAATGTCACGATTACTGCGGGGGCTGCGGCTAGGCTCACGAGCGGCAATGCGAACGGCGGGAACATCAGCCTAGTGCCCGGCGCCGGCATCGGCACAGGCACATCCGGGCAAGTCTATATAGGAGTTTCTGGCACAGCGGCAGCCCCAAGCCTGTCTTGGTCCAGTTGGCCGGGTACGGGGCTCTATCAGCAAAACACCAACTACATATCATTCGCTATAAATGGCGCTGCATTCGCGCACATGTCGATAAATGAGGGCGGCTTCACGCTGATAGGAAATACCCTCCTAAACTACACACGGTATATGCTGGCGGCTACAACCAGCATTACCGAGCCGACGTATATGCGCGGCGGTGTAACTCATAATTCCGGCGCGACATCGTTAGTTACGCGAACGCTTCCGGGGGCATCCGCTGGGGCGCAGTACACATATGTAGTCATGGATGCTGACGGGCTGAAAATCCAGGCCGCGTCAGGTGACGATATTCGCGTGATTGATAAGTTAACGTCAGCAGCGGGATATATACAGTCCACGACTGTTGGCTCCGTCGTGTGCTTGCTGGCGGTTGATTCTACGACGTGGGTTGCTTTGCATATCCACGGCGTCTGGACCGACGGCACGTTTAGTTACGATGACACGTCATTAACTACGCCATAATGCACGAATGCAAATAACAGCACGCAGAAATAATCAAATTGACCTAGTTGCGTGGGTCTTGTCGATGGCAGTGGCAAGCCCGGAGCGCGGCTGCTGGCTCTGGGAAGGGCTTGTCCGTCGCGCAATCCGATCTGTAGCCAATACGACCCCATAAGGAGCAACCCATGTCCACATTCACACTGACCGTAATTGGCCCCAGCGTTGGAACGCTGCAAAAGAGCTACACCGTGCCGGATGCCGACGCCGGCCTGATCCTCCAGGCATGGGGCGCGAAACTCGGAAGCAGCGACCCGCAAACCATCGTCGCCGGTATCGCGGAGGATTTGATGAACTACGTCAACCGCGAAACAGAGCAATATCATCTGCGCCAGGATCAGGCGGCAGTTGCTGTGCGCACGATTCGCGTCGAGCCGGTCTGACATGACCCAACACGCCACCCTCCGCGCCCTCGATGCCGACATCCTCTCGGCGTTCGCGGCTGCGGGCATGGGCGACACCGGCACCTACCGCAGCCCGGACGGGGACGACACGCCAATCACCTACCTCTACGACGACACCCAGTTCGCGGACGTCGGCGAGGCCGGTGCGCGAGTGCTGGTGCGTGAGCGGCAAATCGGCCTGATGTTGTCGGAGGTCACGCCGGTGGAAAACGGCCGCGTGATCGGTGACGACGGCCGCACCTGGCGCTTGGTGGCGCCGACATCCGAGTCTGACGACAGCATGTCGTGGTGGTTCGTGGCTCCGATGCGGAGTGACGGCGCATGAGCACCGAAGCCGACGCCCTGCAGGCCATCGAAGCGCTGCTCTCCAACGTGCGCACTGGCAACGGCTACGCGACTGAGGTGGGCGCAGACATCCGCCTGTCTCCGCTGTTCGCTGAACTGGCCGACGATGCCGACTGGCAGACGCTGGTCTACACCGCGCGCGAGTTCTATGGCGCCAAGCCAGAAGAAGATGTCGGCATCGATGGCGGGCAGCGCATCTATCAGCTGGCGCTCGATATCAACATCGATGCACACCAGCGACTGAACGCCGCGCTCGCCGCGCAGGATGCCGCGCTGATCAAGGCCGATGTGCGCACGGTGATGTTGCCGCGCTCCGGCCGTCTGCTACTCGACGGCGTGCTGGTTGGCGCCATCCGCTACCTCGGAAACGAATTGATCGTCGACGCGCTCACCAAGGGCGTGCTTGGCATCCGTACGCGCGTGCGCGTCATCGCGCAGCAGACGGTAACCCACAACTAACCCAGCCGCCCACCCGGCTACCACAGAAGGCCCGCCAAGTGCGGGCTTTTTTCATTTCCGGCCGCTGGCCGCAGGGAGTTTCCAATGGCATTTCACATCCCGCTTACGAAAACCGAAAACATCGTTTTGGGCCGTGGCATCTGCTACTTCGCGCCGTTCGACGCTGCCGGCGTGCCCATGGGTGAACGCGATCTCGGGCAGGTCGAGTCGCTGTCGCTGACGATCGAGCAGCAGGTCGAGTCCTACTATTCCAAGCGTACCGCGGTCGCAACCAAGCTCGTCGAATACGTGACGCAGACCGACTTTGCCGGCGAATTCGTCGTGGCCGATATGTCCGCCGACAATATCGCCATGTTCCTGGCCGGCAGCCGTTCGACGGTCACGCAGGCGTCGACGCCGATCACGAACGAGCGCATCTACAACGCGCAGAGCGGGCGCGAGTATCAGTTGGGCGCGCTGGCTGGCAGCCCGGCCGGTGCACGCAATGTGTCCAGTGTGTCGGTGAAGCTCTACGAGCTGGCCAACGCAGCCGCCCGCGCCGACTCGACCGCCTACACCGTCGGCCAGATCTACAAGTCGACCACCAATGTGTTCCTGGTCACGACTGCCGGCACCAGCGCAGCCAGCGCCCCGAGCTTCGTGACCACCTCGGTTGGGTCGGCGACCACCGATGGGACGGCCGTTGTCAAGTTCCTGGGCACCACCGCCGCCTTCACGGTTGCCACGCACTATCTGCTGTCGGCAGAGGCCGCCCGCATCGGCATCGTGGCAGGCGCCAACCTCGCGCTGGCCTGCGATCTCTACACCGAGGTCACCGGCGACTACCTGTCGCTCAACGTCGACTACACCCCGGCCGCGGAAAGTCGCGACCGCATGGTGACCAGCGGCGGCGGATCGATCACCGGGCAGTTCCGGCACGTCGCTGACAACTCGATCGGCACCAACCGCGACACGTTCATCAGCTCGTGCAAGCTGTCGACCAACGGTGAAATTCCGCTGATCGGCGAAGGCACGGCCGCGGTGACGATGCGCCTGGGCGTCAACGAGCTGGACAGCAGCACGCCGCACATCTTGGTCGAAGGGCGCGCGGTGTAATGACTCTGGCTGAACTGCTGGCCATGCTCGGAATGTGCGCGCCGGGAAAGCTGCGCGCACTTGATCCGATTGTGGCCTCCGTGCCGCTGCTCGCGCAGCGGCTCGGCGCGTCCATTGAAGACGTCTACGCGATGCCCGTGCGCACGGTCGCGGACGCGGCAGCCGTCGAGTTTGCCGATTGGATCTCCGACAGCGTGATCGCCGATGCGGCCGAAGCGATGAAGGCGGCAGAGGTAGCGATTGATCCTGCGCGCCTGCGGGAACGGATGATGCGGAGGGCGGCATGATCCGTGCCGACTCCGTTGGCATCGGCAACCTCGCGCGCGATCTGGCGCGCGTGGCTGCGGACGCGCCCAAGGTCTTTGCGCAGGCTGCGTCATCGGTTGCGCGTGCGTCCGGCACCGAAGCCAAGCGCGAGATCACGGCGATCTACAACATCAAGCAATCTCGCGTCGGCGAGAGCTTGATCTCTGTCGCCAAGGGCTTCGAGGTCATCACCACCGGCAAGGCCAAGGGCATCACGCTGCAGTCATTTGGCGGCAGGCAGACGGCCAAGGGCTACGCCGCTGCGGTGAGGAAGGGCCGGCGCAAGGTGATCCGCGGCGGTTTCACGCCTACCAAGTTTGCCGGCGTGCCGTTCAAGCGCGAAGGGCCTGCACGGCTGCCGATCCAAGTCCTTTACGGCCCATCCGTCGCCTCAATGCTTCGCAACCGCGAAGTCTCCGAGCGCTTCGTGTTGCGCCAATCCATCCGCGCCCGTGACGAACTCACGCGCCGCATCTTCCGCGAAATGAGCAAGCGCTGATGGCACGCGACGAGACCATAAAGCTATCGCTGATCGATGGCGTTACGAAGTCGCTGCAGGCTATTCAAAAGGGCGTCGGCGGTGTCGGCGCTGAGCTGGCCAAGCTCAACCAGGTTGCGGAGTTGGCGGGCAAGGGATTCGCTGCGCTCGGCAACATCGCTGGCGGCATCGGCGATGCAGTGTCCGGTGTCGCTGATCTCGAAGTGGCGCTTGCCCGCGTGGTCGATATCACGCAGGCCACCACGGAAGAACAGGTAGCGCTGCAGCAAGCCGTTCGCGATGCGGCTACCGAGGTCGGCGTCACTGCCGATCAGGCTGCTGGAGCGCTCGTGCTCATGGCTGAGGATGGCTTCTCGGCGTCCGAAGCGGTCGCCTCACTGAACACCGTCCTGAGCTACGCCAAGGCGAATGCTCAGGATGCTGCCACCGCGACGCAGGCACTTGGCGGCGTGCTCGATACCTTCGGCGAAAAGCCGCAGATCATCGCCGCGCTGGCCGATCAGCTCACCGCGGCAGCGCGGGCTGCTGGCGTCGGAACCACGACACTGCAGAACGGCCTGGCTGCCATCGGCGTGCAGGCTGAGCAGGCTGGCCTGGGTGTATCTGAGGCGACTGCTGCACTTGCTGCACTGGCATCGCGCGGCATCGAAGGCACGCAGGCCGCCAAGCAACTCGGCACCGTGTTGACAGAGCTGAACAACCCGGCGAGCAAGGCAGGTAAAGCGCTGGATGATGCCGGCCTTGCTGGCAAGTCCTTTGCGGATATCGTCGATGCACTGAGCAAGGACAGCGCGAAGGCGGCGCCGATCCTTGAGGCGCTCGGCAATCGCCCGCGTGCTGCGCTGAAGGTGCTGCTGGCTGAGGGCGGCGGCGCGCTGCGCGAGTTTGGGGCCATCGTGGACGGCGCCGCAGGATCGAGCGAGCGCGCCGCGGCCGTCATTGATGAGACGTTCAACGGCGCCGTGGCCCGCCTGCAAGCCGCGGTCGGCAACCTGCGCAACGAGTTCCTGTCGCCGATCCTGCAGCCGCTGGCCGACGATGCCGCGAAAGTTGCTGAGCAGATCAACAGTCTTGCCGACTCGCCGCAATTCGCCCGAGTGCGCGAGCAGTTCGCAGCGATGGCGACCGGCGCCATTCAGTCGGTTGGCAACCTGATTGAGAACGCGGACCTTGAGGCGTGGGCTGGCGATATCGCCAACTTTGCAGCAGACGCGAAATCAGCGTTTGAGGCGCTTGTGGTCGTTGTCCAGGCGACCGCGGACACGATCCGCGCCATCGGGTCTGCCGTGGAGTACGTGCGCGAGATCACGGCTACGCTGGATTCAGCATTTGCCGAGGCAACGGGCGCAACCAATCGGCTTAATGTCGCGTCACGCGAAGCCGGAAAAAGTATCGATGGGCTCGGGGTTGGGCTCGACAAGAACAAGAAACGCACACGCGAGCTGAGCACGGAAGTAGACGGCGCAGCAGGCAGTGCGCAGGTGTTCGCCACGGCCGTAGATGATGCCGGGGCTGCTGCATCAGGCGCCGCGGAAGACATGGCGCCAATGCCGCGCGCCGCGCATCTGATCGAGGTGTCGCTCGGAAGTGCTGCGGCTGCCGCGGATATGTCGGCGCTGTCGCTCAATGCGCTGCAAAAGCGATTGCAGGCAGTACGTGAGGAACTGAGCGCGGCGGCTCCCGGTTCGCCGCAGTTCGTGACGCTCGCTCAGGATGCCGCGGCGCTGGAAGCGCAGATTGCGAAAACCAAGCAACAGATCGACGAGGCATCCGGCGCCAACGAGAAGTTGGCGGACAGTTCGGACCGTGCTTCCGCTTCCTTGCGCAACCAGGCAGCCGCAGCCCGTGACGCTGGCAACAGTTCGCGCGACGCCGCGGACAGCGTTTCGCAGGCGTCCGACGAGTTCGGCAACATCGGCAACCAGTCCAGCTCTGCCGCCGTCAGCATGGGCACGCTGACGGAGGAATTTGTCCGCAATGCGCTCGCGGTAGCCGGTAACGCCAAGAGCGTTCGCGACTACCTGCGCACGATCAATGACTTCTTCGCGCAGGGCCAGGACGAAGAAAACCAGCTGCGCGCGATGATCGAGATTCGCGAGCGGCAGAACGCCACGCTGACCGAAGAAGAGCGGATCAGGAAGCGGATTCAGGACCAGTACGGCACGTCATCGACGCTCGTCGAAGTGTTGGTACAGCAAGAGCTGAAGCTGGCCCAAGCCCGTCGCGAATCGAACCAGGAAGCCGAGCGCGGGATCGAGATCGAGCAGCGCCGCGCTGGCCTGGCTGGCGGCATCGGCACCCAAGGGCAGCCTGCCACGGCGGCACCGGCCACGTCCACCAGCCGCGGCAGCACTGGCGGCGGCTCCCGCGAGTCCGGCGCGCAGATCGTCCAGAACGTCACCATCAACGGGCTACCCACCGACCGCGCATCCGTGCGTAGCTGGGTGTCCGACGTGCTGCCCGAGGTCATCACGGCGAGGGCACCTTGTTGCACATGATCGACATAAAATTGCTCGAGCTGTGCGTGCGTTTCGATCATTTCGTCGCCGTTGACGATATAAACACCAGTATCCGGCTCTTGATAAACGACGGACATGAATTCATTCCACGACATGCCAGCCGCATTGACATTTTCCTCATCCACCGGCTCGCCGCTCTCTGCCATACAGCCAGTCATAAAAGCCGAGGTCGCAAGAACTCCGAACATCGTAAGGCATACGTGCTTCATTGGTGAAGACTCCTTGAATCTCGGTTGG
>ERZ650309.230-NODE-230-length-28209-cov-4.672125_pt1 | contig 28209 bp, 23 predicted proteins | sample MGYA00376245_ERZ650309 | MGnify/ENA primary metagenome ERZ650309 (study PRJEB26733, sample SAMN07839294) | wastewater metagenome | biome: urban; feature: wastewater treatment plant; material: waste water | place: USA: North Carolina | collected 2016-04-26 ...
GCCGCCTCCACCTCCGACGTCATCATTGACATCGCAGGCTTCTTCGCTCCGTAAACGAGAAGCGTCAACCTGAAAACGCCCGCCATTGGAGAAAACTCCAACGGCGGGCTTTTTCGTTGAACGATTATGGGTGTCTGGTTATTTCGATTCCTGAAGCAGTTCTGCCAAATGCTGTTTCCACAGCGCTGGTAGCGTATGCGTGCCGTGGCCGCGCGTTTGGTCGCTGATCGGAATCAGGATGAAACGACCGCGTTTGACGCGCTTGATCTCGCGTTCGGCAATGCCGAGTTCCGGCGGGTTGACTTGATCGTCGGCAGAATTGAGTGCCAGCAAGGGCGCTTTGATGGTTTCGAGCAGCGGCTGCGGGTTGTAATCACGCGACGCGGCGAACTGGTACAACATGTCGTTTGCGTCCTTGCCATTCAAAGCATTCGCCATTGCATTGTCGAACATTTTATCTGCATCTTCGCGGGTCGGCGCTTGTTTCTGTTGTTGCAACGGAATGCTGCTCATAATCAACAGCGTGTAATTCGCAGCGATCAATCCGCGCGGCTGTTGTTTGTAATCGCCGTTGTTCCATTCCGGGTCTTTGGTAATGGAATCAATCACCATTCGCCGAAAGTACCGATTGCGCCCGGCAATTTGCACCGGCAAGCTGGCCAGCGGCATCAGCGCGTCCATAAAATCCGGATACTTTTCGCCCCACACCCACGTGTGCATCCCGCCCATCGAAGTCCCCATCACCAACCGCAGATGATTCACCCCCAGATGTTCGGTCAGCAATCGGTACTGCGCCGTGACCATATCGGTGTAATTGTACTTGGGAAACTTCGCCCGCAATCCATCGCTGGGTTTGGAAGACTGGCCGTGCCCAATGCCGTCGGGCAGGATGATGAAGTATTTGCTGGCATCCAGTAGTTGGCCCGCGCCAAACAACACACCTGCAAATTGTTGCGACAAGAACTGGCGGCCTGTTCCGCCTGTCCCGTGTCCGATCCAGACAGCGTTGGTGACTTTCCCGGAAGCATCGCGCTCCGGTTTGCCCAGCGTTCGGTAATGCAGCCGCAATTCCGGCAAGGTTTCTCCGCTTTCAAACTTAAAATCGCGGATGACGAAATCGCCTTCGGTGGGTGTTGGCAGTTGCTGCGCAGAAACGGACAGGCTGGCAAACATCACGATTAACAAAACAAGAATTGATTTGGGGGTCATACGAGGCTCCTGTTTCATGTTCCAATTGTCATTTTAGATTTGGCATTTGCCATTGCTTGAAGCTGAGCGGCAAATGGCCAATGAAAAATGACAACTGGAACATGGAAAATGAATGTTGAATCAAGCGCGGGTATAAATTTTATTTTCCAACCACCGGCAATCCGCTCGGCACGCTGGCGGGTACAACTGGCGGCGGCGCAAGGTCGTTCAGGCTTTTCAAAAACTTGACCAAGTCTTTCTTTTGTTGATCGGTCAGGTTCAGCTTCGCAACTTTGGAATCCTGGCTGTAAGCATCCTGTCCGCGTCCGCGCCCTCCGCCGTCGTTATAAAACTCGACTACCTCCTCCAGCGTCTTGAACGCGCCGTTGTGCATATAAGGCGCGGTGCGTTCGACATTGCGCAACGCCGGCGTTTTGAACATTCCAAACCCGTCTTCGCGACGGACGACGGCTCCGAAACCCGGATCAGGATCAATCGGCGAATTTTTGTCTGGCGAAGTCGTCGTGCCAATCGAAGACAGTACGCTATCGTGAAAATTCGGCGGCGTATGGCAAATGGTGCATTGCCCCTGCCCCATAAAAACTACCAACCCACGCAACTGTTCGGTCGTTAGCCCATCGTCTTTGCCTTTCGCAAAATGATCATAATTGGTTTCGGTGATGTTTAGCTTACGCTCGAACGCAGCAATGGCGCGCGCGATGTTTTGCAGATTGATTTCGCTGCCATCCTGTTTGGATTTGAAGCCGAAGGATTTGGCAAACAGTTCTCGATACTGCGGAACCGCGCGCAAGCGTTTCAGCAGATCTGCCAGGTTGTTTTGGTTCATTTCGTTTTCGGCAAACAGCGGAACCAACACCTGCTCTTCCAGCGTTCGCACGCGGCCATCCCAAAACTGAAATTCATTGAACGCGACATTGAACAGGCTGGGCGTATTGCGCTGAAGTTCCGGCCCTGTTCCTGCTCTGTGAGCGCCATAGCCCTTGCCGCCGAAGCCAACGCCCTTCGTCATTCCATCTGCCATGCCGAAATCCGGATGATGGCATGAAGCGCACGAAGTCGTTTTGTCGGACGATAGAATCGGATCAAAGAATAATTGATAGCCAAGCTCGACTCTGGAAGCTTCGCCCTGATTGTTTCGCGGTTCGACTGGCGCGGCAATTTGACGGATTCCTTCTGAAGCCAAGACTCCACGCGCTAATCGCAACCAGGCTTGGCGATCTTCCGGCGAAGTCGTTTTCGCCAAATTGACGATTTCTTCGGTCGTCAATTCGCTGCTTTTTGACGCTTCACCGCGCAATGTCCAATATCCCGCCAATGCCAGGCCAAGCACTAACAAACCGCTCGCCAACAGCTTGAGCGTTTTTGTCCGAGGCCGCTTCGGCGACACACTTTCATTTGAGGAGTTGTTCACGTTCATACTTGCTTGATTATTCAAACGGGGCGAGGGTTTCCAGCGGGGCCGTAAAAAATCTTATTTCGGATAATAACCAAACCGGGTTGTGGCGCGATAGCCCGGCATTTTGACTTTAACGCGAATGGAACGATAACTGCCATCCGCCGTTGGGTCTGTCGGGGTATAGAAAATGACGTACTGGCTGCGCAGTTCATCAGCGACTTGTTGGTAAGCGCTGCCCAGATCGTCAAAAGTTTCCGGCAGAAAAATTCGTCCGCCGGTTTCTTCCGTAATGCGCATCAAATTCAGCTCGCTTTTTTCCAGCTCAGCCAGCGACATTTTTAACCCTTCAATCCGAAGTTGGTTCGCTGAAGAAGAGGACATTTCTTTTTGGTAAAACGCCAGCTTTTCACGGTCGGACTGCCCTTGAATTCGGGTTTTGCTGACCACGTAAACCGCCGTTTCTTCCTCCACCAAAGTGCGAAACGCTCGTTCGGAAGTCGTGGAGCCTCGCCCGCTGTCAATGCCGTCGGTCAACACAATGATGGCTTTCCGACCGGTCACTTTGCCCAACTGTTCTTTGGCCGCCAGGTAAAGCGCATCGTTGAACTTGGTGAACATGCCGGTTCCCAAACGGTTCATGGCGCGTTTCAGCGTGTTGCGGTTGTTGGTCCAGTCCTGAACAAGTTCGACCTTGTCGTCAAACCGAATGAGGCAAATTTTGTCGTCAGGGTCTAGCTGATTGATGAAGTTCAGCGCGGACGTTTTGAAATCTTCCAGCTCGCGCGTGACGCTGCTGCTGGTGTCAATCAACAGCACGACGTGAACCGGCAGGCGTTTCAACGCAAAAGAAGAAATCGGCTGCTGAATGCCGTTTTCGTAGATGGCAAAATCTTCGGCCTTCAGGTTCGTGGCAAACTGTCCGGTGACATCCCGAACCGTAACCGGCAGCAAGACTTCTGTGGTTTCAATCGCGATGGTATCGCCGGAGGATTCTTTGGCAGGAGATTTGGGAGGTTTGTCCTGTTCGCGCGTTGGCGTTTGCGCACAAACCACCGCTCTTGCGCCGACAAAAATCATGAAGAGTACAGCCAGCCCACTTTTGATTTTTGACTTTTGGCGGTTGCCTTTTGCCTTCACTTCGATTCATCCATCGCCGTTTTCATTGCGCTTAGCATGCGGTCGGTGACGCGGTTCTTTTTCAAATCTTCGACAGCTTTTGGCGAAAGGTCGAAGTCAACCTGAGAGCTTTCAATTTTGCGAAGAATGGTCCCTTCGGAAAATCCGGCTTGCACCATTTCCAACACGCCTTGATTGTCCAGCTTCGGCGCACGCTCCAGTTTGGGTGTCGCGCCTCCAGGTTCACCGGAAGGACGAATGATTCTGACGGAGGCCGATCCCATCAATTCGCTGGAATCTTCCCGATCGCCATTCGGGCCAACGCCCCGACTTCGAGTCGTGCTCTTTCCGCCGGATTGCGAGCCAAAAATCATCGCTTCGTCTTGTTTCTGGCGCGCTTCTTTTTCGCTGGGCAATTCTTTGAACACCTGCGAGCCATTGAAAAACGCTTCATCGTCTTTGGAAAAGAATTCATCGTCACGCAGCGTAGTCAATCGCCTGGCCAAATCACGACGATTCGTGATTTCAATCATCTCCGTGATGATCTTTTCGCTGACGTTGCGCTTTTTCAGTTCAACCAGTTTGAGCGTGGAAATGTCGAAGGCAGTTTGCGATGTGCGAATAAGGGTAACGATGGTGCGTTCTTTGAATCCGGCCTTGGTCAGACTGACGATGGATTCATTGGTCAGGATTTCGCGCGATTTTTCCTGCGCGTTGATGGTGTTCGCGGTTGTGAGTGCAAACAAAAACACCAGGCAAAGAGGGACGAGATACTTCATAATTTTCCTCCTTCTCAGCCGGCTTTGCCGGACAGCCTATTTACTGACCGACTGCACGGCGATAGGCAGTGTTGATTCGCCAGACATAATTTACAGTTTCGCTGTAGGGGGGAATGCGGCGTCCGTACTTCAAAACCGCGCCTTCGCCGGCATTATACCCTGCCAGCGCCAGATTTATATCCCCGCCAAACATTTCGATCAGTGTGCGCAGATACCGTGTTCCGGCGTCAACGTTTTCTATGGGGTCGTGAATGTTTTTCACCCCCAATCGCGCAGCGGTGGCTGGCATCAACTGCATCAACCCGCGTGCGCCCACTCTGGAAACAGCGCGATGATTAAACCCGGACTCTTCACGCATCACCAGATAGATCAGCAACGGGTCAACGCCGTATTTTGTCGCGTTGTACACAATCAAACTGTCCAAATTGCGATTTCCCGTAGAAAACCGAAGCCCTGTACTGGCGGGCATTGCCGTAGACGTAGCCTCGGAGGCATCAATTCCAGTCAGAACTTTCACCACTTGTGATCGTTCAACGTCTGTTTGCATCTGACCAAGCCGGTAAACGATCCGGTCAGAGTCTTCCCAGACAGAATCAACTTCGATTTGAGTGCCGTCTTTCAACCACAACTTTGCAATCTTTCGTTTGCCAGCAGAAGGTGCGTTTTTAGATCCCGCAGCCGTCGTTGAACTTGGCTGGTCAGAAACAGAGGAAATTGTTTTATAGGCTTCTTCTGGCAACCGTCGGGTAATGCGCACAACATCGGCTTTGGTTACGTAGGCTTGCACCTTCCCCTTTCGATACCAGATAGCATTTCCAGCTTCCCAAACCTCGTCTGCTTCAATCACGCTGCCGTCACGCATCTGCAATTCGTCAGCAAACACGTTCAAACTGCTTGCCAACAAGCAGCAAAGCAAAACGCCAATCTGAATCGAAAACTTCAACTTCATCAATTTCTTTAACCTGCCGGTTATGCGTGCGCGATACCGAAGTAATTGCTCCAGGCCAAGTCAAGCAGGTCGGTGGTCAATGTCGGCTGCAAGCTCTTGTATTGGCAAATGTCCAGAAAGCGGTTGATCAAATCGCGCGGTTCGCAAGCTTTCATCACGCGCCGTTCCGCAGGATATTTCGAAATCAGGTAATCCAAAACCAGCGGTTCGTAAGACACGCCTGCGCCTTCCGTATACCGTTCAAAAATGCGGCGGTAGGTGTCTTCCGACGGCGGTTCGATGCGAACGCGGTATCCCATCCGGCGCAAGAATGCTTCGTCCACCAGACGGCTCGGTTCCAGGTTGGTCGAAAAGACAACCAACTCTTCAAACGGCACGCTAATCTTCTTTCCCGTGTGCAGCGTCAGGAAGTCCACTTTGCGTTCCAGCGGAACAATCCAACGGTTCAGCAGTTCTTCCGGCTCCACACGCTGACGGCCAAAATCGTCAATAACCAGCGTTCCACAGTTGGCTTTCATTTGGAAAGGCGCTTCGTAATAACGCGCAGCGCGGTTGTAAATCAGGTCAGTGCTTTCCAGCGTCATTTCACCGCCGACGATAATCAGCGGGCGCGTAATCCGAATCCACCGTTTGTCGTACCCCTCAAACTGCGTTTCGTCCAACGACCGTTCGTGGTTATGACCGTCGTAAATGTTGATGACGTGTTCATCCACGGCAACCGCATACGGAATCCAAACCGGCGTTTGCAGCGCATTATTGATGCGTTCCGCAACGGAAGTTTTGCCGGTTCCGGGAATGCCGGAAATGAATAAGCTGCGGCGCGAGTTAATGGCAAAGCCGAGTGTTTGCAGCAAACTGTCCGGAAGAACCAAATCGGTAAACGCTTCGGAAACAGTATCAGGCCCAACCAAATCATCGGGTTGCGCCTGAGAGCGCATCATTGCCGTATAGGCTGCCAGCGAAACCGGCGTCGGCCCGACGTAGCCGGAAATTTCCATGATGCGGCGCAACTGGTCCCAGCCGCGATCCAATACGGCGTACCGGTTGTTGTTCAACCCAACATTACCGCGGATTTCGACCATCTTTTCGCGATACAAATGCTGCATCAGCGTTTCGGTCAAACTGACCGGCAAACACATTCGCTCAGCGATTCCGGCTGTGGTCTGAATGGTTTCGGTCGCCGCAGTTTTCAAGGCCAAATCGGCCAGGGATTGAAAGGACAAGCCCGTCTCTTCGAAAGATTCGGGCATCGGCGGCGCAAATTGCTTTGTTTTGGCTTGTACGGCTTCAGGCATAGCTTTGAGTAATCGGGAGTCGGGAATCGGTAGCCGGGCTCTCTATGGGTCCAGCTACTGACTACTGACTACCGACTACCGACTCCTCGTTTGGTTAGGGTTGACGATCAACGACCTGATCTTTGTTCTTCTCGGCTTCGCTGAGTTTCTTGTATTGCGCTTGCAGCGATCCGGCTTCGCGCAGCCAGCCTTTGCGTTCATACAACTGCGCCAGATTGCTCATCGCAGGCAGCGAATCGGGTTTGATCTTCAACGCAGCTTCGTAAGACTTGATCGCTTTGTCCTGCTCGCCATCCTGCGTGTACAGATAGCCCAAGTTCAGATACGCGCCAACTTCGCCAACGGCGATGATGAAGTGTTCCTTGGCTTCGTCGTAATCGCCTTTGCGGCCATAAGCCAAGCCGATGTTGTTGTGCATGCGGCGATCATTCGGCGTAATTTTCAACCCGCGTTTGTAGTGTTTGATCGAGTTCCCAAAATCGCTGGACAGGTAATACGAATAGCCAATGTTGTTCAGAAAGCGCGCGTTGTTCGATTCAATCTTCAACGCTTTCTTGTATTCATCCTGCGCCAGGTTGTATTGGCCTTTTTCGTCGTAGCACACACCAATCATGTTGTAAGCTTCGGCAAAATTCGGCTGCAGGACAGTCGCTGCGACCAGCTTTTCGATTGCGCCATCAACACGGCCTTTTTCGCGCAACTCAACCGCTTCATCAAACATGTTTTGCGCCGCCATCTCCGCTGTCGTTGCCTCGGCGGTGGTTCCGTTGCCAGCATCCGCGATTTGATCGGGCGAACCGCTTTGCGAACGGCTCAGCGGAATCACGCGCATTTTTTCCAGGTCTTTTTCGGTGGCTTTCTTGGCCAGATTGTTGTCATTACGTTTGAACATCCTGGCCATCAGGCGGAAAGGCGCTCCAAACACACGTTTGAACGAATTCCCTTTCTTTCCATCCTGACCAGCGTCCCCGCTTTCGGGCGCGTCGTCGAACCAGAAAAAGTTCGAGCCTGAATCCAGGTTGGCAACCATGTGATTGCGAATGCTGGGAACGGTGGTGACAACACCAACGCTCAACACAGCAACAGCAACCGTTGCCAATACCGGGTGACGAAATGAACGGATAATCTTTTTCAGAGTCATAAACTCACCTTTCTGAATTTCAGCGAATGATGCAGAGCTTGTGAATAGCTCGCCGGAACTCCGCTGACCGTTAGCGGGATGGTTGTGGGGCACGGTCTCAGAAAACAAATCCAACTGTCGGTTCAAGGTTTGGCTTAATGCCGAATCTGACTGCGTCGGAGCGGTTCGAATCAAAACCTGTGAAGTCGAATCTTCGTAAACGCTCGCCCATTTTCCACTAAACAGGGCAATTTGCGCCAGAGCCTGGCCGCGTTTCAGTAACATCCAGTCAATCGAACGTCTGTCCAGGATTTCCTGTAATTCTGGCCAAGCAGCGCTGACGCTTTCCAGCTTGCCCATTTCATCCAGAACGGAACCTTGCCGGTAAAAATCGCTTCGTCCATCCACAAAGACGTTGAATTGCCGATAAATCAAATACCCACCGAATTGATCCGGCGCATACAACCTGCCAGTCAACGGTTTGATCTGCTGATTTTTTTGCACGAACTCAACTGCGCCCGCCGGAAACCGTTTGTCGCTGAAACGCGGTGAGAGCAGTTTGTCGGCCAATCCAGTGCTCGCGGCAAAAATCACGAACGCGATCGCCGCGACATAACAAGACGCTCCGGTTAATTGACGATTGATTGCCATCGTACTTCGGTACCAATCGCGAGCGGCGCGCAATGCCTTAGAGCTTGTTTTGGCGCTTTGCGCTGCCCGGTCAAAAAGTTCAGACAGTAAATTGCTAAGCTGCTCGGCAATGATTGGCGTCAAAACGACAACCGCCAACGTCACATGCCGTTCGGATTGCAACGTCATATGGCCCCACAGCAAAACCAACCCGGTTTCCACGAATCGTTTTTGCCGGAGCGCATTGACTGCCGCGACAATTCCCAGCAGCAACAAAAGTTCAATTAGCTTGCCATCCGTCGAATGAAAATTGGGCGACTGAAATTCTTCAATCGTCGAAAGCAGTTGCTTGTCGGTCAGATAGCTCCACAAATGACCATACAACTTGAAGCCATACGGCGTCAGCATCGCCGCCAGCAAGGACAGCAATCCAATCAGAAAATAGGTTTTCAAAACCTGAAGCAGTTCCCTGCTTTTCCACTCGCCGAGAGCGGCAAATTCCAACGCCTCACCAACGGCGTAAACTCCCAGAACCACGAAAATTACAACGAATGCGCCGTGCAAATTCGCCCAAAGCGCAATCAATAAAGGAGACGCCCAAATCCATTTCGAGCGTTTGCGACGGAAATTTTCAACGATGGCGATCCAGGCGACCATCAACAAAATGGAAAGCAGGTGCGGGCGCGCCAGCCAATGCACAATGCTGGCAATCGCGCCGAACACCGTCAGCGCCGTGGCAAGAATCGGATCGGCTCCGCGTTTGAGCATGACCCAGCCGAGCGCCGAATAACTCACCAGCAGAACCAAAATCGCTCCGCCAACGATGCCTGCCAACCCGCGCCAGCCGTGCAAAGCGCCCATCAAAACATCCGTCAGCCATTCCCAGGCAAACCACGGTGCGCCAGTCATCGTGTGCGAAAACGAATCGTGGCGAGGCACAGAACCAGTTTTCAAAATCAGCTCGCCAGTGCGGATGTGCCAGCCAGTGTCGCTATCAGATAAAAAGCGGTACGAATTGGTGATTAAGAGTTGCAGCACCAGCAACGCAGACAGCCCACCCAGCGATGGCAAAATCCACCGTGCGAATAAACCGATTTGTTTGTCACTTGCTTGACGGCGTTGCCGACCTGCCTGCGTCATTTGAGTTCTGGGTTTCGTAGCGCCGTTTGAGCGAGGGAAGCTGTCAGAGCTACAAAGGGTTTAGCGTTGACCTTCTCGAACGACCTCGAGCTGGTCCCCAACCTTGAGTTGAGCGCGGGAGATGGTGTGCGCTGACATTTCCAACACGCTTCGCGCTTCGCGGTGAGGGGCCGTCAGGCGAAACGGGCGCATATTTTCAACCAACTTGACGATTCGCAATTCCCGATCCAGGAAGATCACATCAATTGCGTAATGCATCCACCAAGTATGGACGCCATTGCAGGGGCGCAGCCACAGTGCTTCAGCGGGGGCGAGACGGCTGCGAGCAATCAAGCCACGCAGCCGCGTCAGAAAAGTGTTGGCTAACACGACTTTTTCAGCCAGAAGCTGGCCAGTCGCGCGATGGTAAAACTTCATCTTTGAAGGTTAGGTCCGCTTAGGTGATCGCAATCTCAAATTTCCGATTTGAAATCTGAAATTGCCGCAGTACCTAATCCCAATCATCATCCTTTTCTTTCATTCGGCGGCGGACGACGATTACACTCAAAACAGCCGCGACAACTAAAAGAACTGCAATGATAACGTAGTTGACTGTTAAATCCGGTCTCTCTGATTCCTGTAAAAACAGAGCCGCCAAGATCTCCATCGGGGGGTCTCCTTGTTTCAAAAAAGATAAAAGTTATTGAGTTAGTCAGATTGTAAAACTACTGGCTAATGAATCCGAATAGATCGTAAATTTTGATCAGCGCGGGTCCCATCAGCACGATCAAAAGCGCCGGAAAGATAAACAACAGCAAGGGGAAAATCAACTTAATCGTGGCTTTAGCAACCATCTCTTCCGCGCGCTGACGACGCTTGGTTCGCATCGAATCGGCAAACACTCGCAAGCTGTCGGCAATCGAAGTTCCGAACCGATCCGTCTGCACCAGCATCGCCACCAATGATTTCACATCATCCACACCTGTGCGGTCGCCTAAGTTGCGCAAGGCTTCGTCGCGGGGTTTGCCAGCGCGAATTTCGCGGTTGGTAACGGCCAGTTCTCCGGACAAGTTCGGTTCCACCAGTTCCATTTCTCGGCCAACGCGATGCAAAGCCGCGTTCAATCCCAAACCAGCTTCGACGCAAACCACCATCAGATCGAGCGCATCAGGCAACGCGCGCGTGATCCGGCCTTTCCGCTTTGTAATATGGCGCGAAAGCATAAAGGAAGGCATAAACGCGCCGTACCCAAGTCCGACGACAGTCAATCCCATCGTTCCGGTATCAACCGGCTTTCGCAAAATGACGGTCAGAAAAAAGAATACAAACATCGGCAATACCAGCATCGAAATCAGTTGGATTGCACGATAGATCGTCGCTGCGTTTTCATTGTAATACCCGGCTTGGATCAAGCGCCTGCGCAATCGTCGCAGATTGCGCGGCGAAGGTTGCGGAACAAACTGCGCGATGGGTTTCGCGATGCGTTCAACAACGACTGTGGAAACATTTGGCGGAGCCGCTTCTTCAGCCGCGCGCGGATTGATTTCTCTCAATCGCGTTTCAACCGGATTGGCTGGGCGAACGAAGAAAAAGTAAGCGGCCACTCCAAAACTGACGATTGTTCCAAACAGTGCTGAAAAGAAAAATAGTGCGTTGCTGTCCATAATTTAGCTTTCCCAGCTTTCAGAAATGGAGGTTAAACCTCGATGTCCACAATCTTGCGAATGATCAACCAGCCGACGAGTTGCATCACCACGCCGCCGCCGAGAATGTAATATCCCAACGGATGTTCGTACATGGATTTCATGTAATTCGGATTGACCAGATTGATCCAGAAAAATAGAAAAAACGGCAGAGCGCTGACCACATAACCGGACAACCGTGCCTGAGCGGATTTGACGCGAATCTCGCCTTGGATGCGAAAACGTTCGCGGATTGTATGGCTGATGTTTCGCAACACTTCAGACAAATTTCCGCCGATTTCACGCTGAATCAACACAGCCGTCACACAAAGTTTCAAATCCAGAATCGGCACGCGTTCGCACATATTTTCGAGCGCGGATTTGATGTTCAAACCCAGATTCTGCTCTTCGTAGGTTTTGCCGAATTCGCGTGCAATCGGTTCCGGCATTTCCGTCGCCACCATTTGCAGCGCTGAACTGAAACTGTGTCCGGCTTGCAGCGAACGAACCATTAACTCCAGCGAGTCGGGCAGTTGCTCCAAAAACTTATTGAACCGGCGGCGACGTTTGTTCATAACCCACATCAACGGCGCAATCATCACCACAAAAGCTACGATGAACATGGCCATCAACGAACCGGAGATGAAGAATATCAACAACCCGGCGATTAGGCCGCCAATCAAACTATAAATGATGAACCGGTAAACTGTGATCTTTTGATCTGCCTGGCGCAAAGTGTTCTGCAAGTTGTTGAACACTTCAAACCGAATCAGCGCCCGATGGAACATCGGCACCGTGCTGAGCAATTCGTCTTTGAGAAGTTGCATTTCGCGCTGGCTGGCGCCGCCGCGTTCCTGCACCAACTGTTTCAACCGGTCGTCAATGCGTTTGCGGTATTCATCCGTATCGCGGCTGACGAAAAAGTAGAAAGCCACGATCAAAAAGATCGCTGCAACAAGTGCCGGAAAAACAAAAACTACCAGATCCATAACATCCCCGTTTTACAGAAGCGCGAGTTCAATTCGTTTGTGGAAAACAGCCCGGCTCCCGGTAATTCTTATCGGCTTCTCCAACCGCTTTGAGTGACTTCGGCCGCAATACCGCGCGGCTCGAAAATATTGGGGGGCAGCTTGAAACCATATTGTTCCAGACGTTCGGAAAACCGCGGGCGAATTCCGGTCGGCTGAAACTGTCCCTGCACCTCGCCATTGCGGCCAACTCCGGTGCGAATGAAGCGATAAATTTCCTGCATCGTGATGATTTCACCTTCCATGCCGATGATTTCCGAAACGCTCATCACTTTACGAGTGCCGTCACCCATACGGGAAACTTGAACAATCAGATGAATCGCGGAGCTAATTTGCTGGCGCATGGCCTTGTCGGAAATTCTCAGATTGGCCATGGCGATCATCGTTTCCAAGCGGGCCAGAGCATCGCGCGGCGTGTTGGCGTGGATGGTCGTCATACCTCCATCGTGACCCGTGTTCATGGCCTGAAGCATATCAATGGCTTCATCGCCACGCACCTCGCCAACGATGATGCGGTCTGGACGCATACGCAAAGAGTTTTTGAGCAACGAACGCTGAGTGACTTCACCGCGACCTTCGATGTTCGGTGGACGAGTTTCAAGCCGGACGACGTGCGGCTGTTGCAGCAACAATTCCGCCGAATCTTCAATCGTCACCAAACGCTCTGTATCAGGAATGAAAGACGACAAACAGTTGAGCATTGTCGTTTTTCCGGCACCGGTTCCTCCGGAAATCAGAACGTTCAGGCGAGCTTTGACGCAAGCTTCCAGCAATTGAGCCAATTCCGGCGTCAGCGCATTCAAACCAACCAAATCCTTAATCTTCAGCGGATCGGCTCCGAAACGGCGAATGGAAAGCATCGGGCCATCCAGCGCCAGCGGTGGAATAATGGCATTGACGCGCGACCCGTCTTTCAAACGCGCATCCACCATCGGCGAAGATTCATCAATCCGGCGGCCAATGCGCGAAACGATCCGATCAATGATCTGCATTAAGTGGGCGTCATCGCGGAAGTTGATATCAACTTTTTCCAGTTTACCGCGCCGCTCAATGAAAACACTGCGCGGCCCATTGACCAAAATATCGGCGATGGTACTGTCTGCCAGAAGCGGTTCCAAAGGACCAAGTCCAAATAATTCGTTCAGAACATCGGCTTGAATCTTTTCACGCTCGGCACCGCTCAAGGGAGCATTTTCATCATCCAGAATTCGGGTGATGGCTTTTTTGACTTCCGAATGCGCGATGGCCTGATCCAAACCTTCCAGTTTGGAAAGATCAAGCCGGTTAATCAGGGTTCGATGAACTTTCGACTTCAGCTCCTGCATCGCGTTGGTTTCCGCCGTTGCGGATCGCGGCGCAGCGCTGTTGATCTGATCATTCAATCTGCTTTTGATAACTGACATGGTTTTTTCCAGAGGGGGCTTATTTTTATTTTCTGTTGCCGGTTGCGGGAGGAATTTCCGGCTTTGACAGCAATGATTCAGGGCTTGAACGTCTTTAAATTCTTTTCCTGTCGCCAACATTGAGACGGCAAACTAAAGGAAGCGCGGATCGAACATCATTCTTAATCGTCCAGACAGGTTTAACGCTTGCCGCCGAACAGCGAAGTCCAACCGCTGCGCTGATTTTTAGGTGTGCTTGGCAACGGTTCAGATTGCGATTTGATACCGGTCAGCTTGCTGGCAAGCACTCCGAAATCGTGGATGATTCGTGATTGAGTCTTCGACAAGACCAACGGTTCCCCAACGTTAATCGAAGCAATCGCCGCTTGGTAATCGTTGGCGATGGTCGCAAAAACCTGAGTCTCCAAAACTTTCTCTACCTGCTTCAGGTCGAATTCCGGAGTTTTGGTATAACGATTGACAACGACTTTGATTCGACTTCGGTCGTAACCGAGCCGCGTGAAAATATCCAGCGTACGACGAGCGCTGCGAATTGCAGGAATGTCCAACGTCAGCAACAGGATTAAATCGTCAGCCGCATCCAGCGCCGCGATCGTGTTTTCGTTCAGCATTCGCGGCGGATCAATCACGACGTATTCGGTCTGAGCGCGCAACAAGGCAATGGAACGCGTGACATGCTCAACCCGTACGTCCTCATCTTTGCCAATTTCAGTCGGCGCAGCCAACAAAGTCAGATTCTTTGACCGCTGGGTCAAGTAGCTGGCAATCAGTTGATCGTCCAACCGGTCGTAGTTGCGAACGACATCATGAATCGAATAAATCGGCTCCAGCCCCAGATACAGCGGCTGGTCGCCAGCTTGCAGGTTCAAATCAATAACGCAGGCCCGTTTGCGAGACAATCGAGCCAGACTCGCAGCCAGATTGGCAGTGACAAACGTAGTTCCACATCCGCCCTTGCTGGCAAAAATCGCCACAACCCGCCCCAGATGTGATTCTTCAGGCCGAATCACCGATTGTTCGATCTTGGCGAAAACGGATGAAATTTCGGACTCGACCAGGGGTTGACGCAAAAACTCGGTCGCCCCTGAACGGAAAGATTGCAGGATAACTTCAGGAGAACTATCTTCGCTGGAGCAAATTACAGCAGTGTCGGGCAATTCCTGGTGAATACGCTCGACAAGCTGGAAAGAGTGGTTCAATTCGCCGTTCAACAAAACCAACGTGGCCTGCGGACGCAGACGATTCAATTCGTCTAGCACCTGGGGCGCGTTTGGCAACTCAGCCAGAATTGCGAGTGGAGTCTGGCTCGAACTGCGCAATCGCGTTCGTTCCTGTTGACTCAAACTTCTACCGATGACAACAACTGAAATTGCTTTCGACACTTACTTCAGTTCCTTGCTTGAAACTTGACCATGGTTTGCCCGTTTTGAGTTTCGTGAGAATTCCAAGACGGGCGCGGAAACTTCCCTGAAAAATTCAGGCGCTGATTGAAGACAAATTATAGTCTCCGCTTTAACTAAACTCCATCGAAAATTCCCGGCGAGTGTAACCGTCCCATCGCCAAGAACACAATCAATCAAAAAAAGGCTCACTATCGCATCAACTGGATGGACATTGGCAGCCAAATACGTTTGAAACTCAGGTCGCTGTCTATTGCCATATTGGCCGGCTCAATAGGCGTGCCACCGGCGACAAGTTCGCGCACAAAGAAACCATACAACGTGCCGTCATCCCGGACTTCCTGCATAAAGAACATTCCGATGTTGGTCACACGAAGCTGCGTAAGGTCTGGATTTCTTGCCAAATCAACCGGACTAAACAACATCACCGGAACAATCATCGCGTGAGTATTCGGACTGGGATAGCTGCTGGATTTCACGTAACGGTAATTGTTGATCAGCGACATATCAATGAAGTCGCTGTCGTAAGTATTCGCTTTGAGCGACTGCAAGCCCAGCCGAGCCTGATCATAAACCGATGCATCGTCTTTGCCGAAAACGGACATGTCCATGCCCACTCTGATTTGTCCGCAATAGCCATATCGCGCAGCATCCGTCACTGAATAACCACTCGTAGAAACTCCATTTGCTGAAATCGCTGGGAGCGCGGCAAGGTTGGCAATCCGGTAATACTTGGGCTTGATTTCAATGTAGCGCCCCATGATCGTCTTGTTCAGATCAATGTCAGTGGTGGTTCTGGTGTCTCGCACTCCTGTCACATAATCGCCAACTCCTCCGCCATAAGCGTCCAGATAAGGCGGGGTGTTACGCGCACCGGCAGCAAATCGCGAACGATAATAATCGCCAAACTGAGTCGGCCATTCATCAATGCCACGAGCCGGATCACCTGCCCAATGCACATTGTTGCTTGAATCAAAGAAAGTATCCGCAAGCATCAACGGACTCCAACAACCGCCGCCTTGTTGGGATTTTGCCAAGCCGATAGTTCCGGTTCCTCCATCAACTGGAAGGACCGTCGCGGTCGCAGCCGCGCTGATGTTGAATCCATTCAGCCCAAACATTCCGGCAAACAGTGTTGGCACAGGAATGCTCGAATCCACTTTCACACGCGGAAGCTCGTCACCATTTGCTTGTATTTGAATGTTTCCATTGGTCAAGACGATATCGTTGGCATTCGGTGAAGGATCGTTTTTTCCCGGATCAGCGTAGCGTCGAACCTGATTCAACTTGGCGTAATCCACCGCCAGTTTTTCAGCGACCGACCGCTGTTGCGGCCCCGGATAAGTGGATTCAATCGTCAATCTGGTGGCTGCCACTCCGGCCAGCGCTGCTGCGTCAATGCCATTTTGAAATTGCCCGCGCGCACTGAAGGCAAATCCCAAATCAATCGAAAGCGCCAGAAACCCGATCAACACGGTGATCATCAGTGCCGTCAGCATCATGATGGTCCCCCGTTGACGCCGGTTTCGCGGGTCTGTTGATTCGGTTCCGACCTTAATGCTGCCGGATTTTTCGCCAGGTTTTGTAAAGATGCGTTTCATGGTTTTCTACCTCAAAACTGCGATCGCATCGCTCTGCTGTGGTTGCATTGAGAGGGATGCGGCTCGTCGCGCGTCATCCCTCTCGGCAACTATCAAACGTCTTTGATACCCCGCCAGATAACATCAAATTACGGCTTTTCGTTATTCTGCGGCGACGGATTTTTGGTTTCTGACTTTTCGGCTTCCGGCTTGGCAGTTTCGGCCTTACCAGCCTTGCCGTTTTTGGCAACAGGCACGTCAGCGCCTGTTGGCCCAATCGGAGCCCAATCAACTGAAGCAGGTGCAGCGGAATTTACCGTTGCACTAATATTGGCCGCAGTTGCTTTCTCTGAACTAACCGATGTTTTGCCAGGAGCTACAGTTGCTGACTTCGAAGCTTTGGTCTTTTCTTCATTAAACTGTTTTCGGCTCTGCTCCTCAAACTTCTCATCACCAGATTTCCGCTGAACCGAATGTCCTGATTGGCCTTCGACCTGTCCGGCTGGTGAGCTGGTGGTGTTAGATGAAACAGGCTTCAGTTCACTGACGCCTGGCAAGCGCGGCAATTGATCCGGATTCAAAGGCTCAACCAGTTTCACTGTCGCCAGGAAAAGCAATTCCGTTTCATTGCGTTGGAAGCGACGGCTCTTGAAGAGTTCACCCAGAATCGGGATGTCAGCCAACAACGGAATCTTCGACAACGAAACCTGTTCGTTGTTGTCAATCAACCCAGCCAACGCAAAGCTTTGACCGTCACGCAGTTCGAGTGTGGTTTTTGCTCGACGTGTGCGCAATCCGGGAATGACCAAATCCTGCACACGCACACCTGATCCAAAATCCAGGCTGGAAACTTCTGGCGCTAATTCCAGACGGATGTGGTTTTCGTCAATGATCGTCGGAGTGAATTCCAACCTGACGCCAAACTCTTTCCAAACAACGGTGATCGTGGATTGACCGGCGTTCACAGACTGTAGAACCGGCACTGGGAATTCGCCACCAGCCAGAAAGTTCGCTTTTTGGCCGTGCATCGCGATCAAGTTCGGCTCTGCCAATTCGCGAATGGCGCCACGCGTCTGCAATGCACGGACAAATCCGAGCACGCCTGCATTACTGTTGGGATTCCCCATCAAAATGTTCACGCCACTGAGCGCACCAGCCGCTGCCGCTATCGTCCCTTTAATTAAGTCAATATCTCCGGTTCCGCCACCTGGCCCGCCAGAACTGAGATAGGTTGGAATGGTGCTGTTTCCGATGCCATAAGCTGTTGCCAGTTCACGCAGAACAGATCGGTTGACTTCGGCAACCCGAATCTGCAATTGCACTTGCGCGGCGTCCAGCACTGGCGCTTTGAGCAGATTGGTCACCTTCAACCCGGCGGCCTCGATGATCTTCTGCACCTGATCGGCCAATTCGGGTTTGGTCACGCTGCCGGAAAGCACAACGGAGTTGTTGACCTGGCTGAGCTGGATATTTTCCTTGGGAAACAAGACCTTGATTTGGTTATCAATCAGCGAAAGATTGGTCAGCACATAAATATCAAATGCGACCAAGCGCTCCGGCTCGCCTTCTTTCTTCTTCGCCCAGGCTACCAGATTGACTTGTCCAAAAGTGATGCCGTTGACAATCGCCTGACGGAAATTGATCGGAATGACTTGCGCGACTTTTTCGTCCGAGATGGCGATTCGTTCGTAATCTCCATCGAATTCGACAACGCGCGATTGGCCAACCTGAACATCAATTTTTATCGGCTGACCATTGTTCGTGAAAGAAGCCTGTATGATTTTCTCTTGCGCGTTGGCGAAGGCACTTAAAGTAACAAGCGCCAATACAGCAACCGCCAATCTGAGAACGGGTTGAACACTGAATCGTTGAAACTGATTTGTCATGTCGTCTCCTGAAATTTCGGCTGTCAAAACTTTCCATCCACATCGGCAATGACTGCCGATTTCAGCCTGTGGGGGACGGTTAAAAATTCTAGGGCACCATCTCAATTCTTGATCGCTTTGTGCCTTCGATCAGCTCGATTGTCTTTTCGAGATTGACCTTTTTCACTTGCGGTCCCTGCTGCTGCGGTTGTTTGTCATTCGGATTATTGACATTGATCGTCCAAGGTTGAATTGTCGGCATCGGACGAGCCCCTCCGCCACCGTTTTGGCGGGTTCCTATTAATGCGCGCTGTTCAAGAGCAAGGTCGTCCAACACATCGCGCTTGGTTGCGCCCGGAGTTTTCGGCAAATCCTGATCTGTCGAATTGCGAATAGAGAGTTGCAGCTTCCCTTCGGCTTCGGCCAACTTCACTTTTTCAGCCTGCCCCGGAGTTAACTCCATCGTCACCGTGTTGACCAACGCTGGCTTTCCGTCTTTGTTTGTTTCATTTTTCTGACCACTGGCCAGGACGCGAACCTTCTGCAAAATCACTTTCGAGACGGCTTTTGCGCCTTCAAGCTGTGGATTCATAATCGCAATCACATCCACATAAGCTCCAGGCGAAACAAACCCTGCGACGCCGCTCGCTTCATCTACGCGAACCGAAACCGAGCGCATTCCTTCTGTGATCGTTCCGGACAACCCCGGCAGCGCGCCAATGCCTGCCAATTGCTTGCCTAAAACCACCATCTTGGCCGAAATGTCTGATGTCGTAACACGACCAATCACTTCTTCCTTCTTGAGCAGCGCCCCTTCAGGAATCAGAGTCCGTTTGAATCGGGCAAGCGTCACCTGCTGCGCGTTGATTTCTGTGCCAAGCGGGATATCCGCCGCAGCAATAACTACATTGGTCTCTTCTTCGGCAATTTTCTGTTGAACTCGCTGAGTGACATACTTCTGAGCTAGAAAAATCGCCAGCAAGCCGAAAACGATTGCACCTGCTAGGGCAATCAAAAAACGTCTGTTCATCTTGTTGACTCCTTAAGCGAAATCCGAAAACCTAACCTTATACTCTGGTACTTCTTTGAAATTGCAATGGGACACAATTCAACACTGAGGGCGGATAAAATTTAACACTTCACGACTTATTCATGTTCGAGATAGCACGTGACGCCCATTTTGACGTCTTTTTGATCCATTGAGTTTGAATTGAACATGGTCAAAATGATGGGAAGCGCTGTATCAAACTTGTGGCTGATCTGAATTCCTATGCGGTCGCCACGGCTTCCACCGGAATAATTTTCCTCAACTTTATCGTCCGCTGTGCCGAAAATGGTATCTCCACCTGGCTGCAAACGTATCGGAACAATCTTAGTATCAGCGCTTACTACCACACCTGAATTATTCAGATAAGAAGCCACAGTTTTCACTGCCGAGTCCTGCTTTTGTCCCTCGCTGGAAAACGTCAGCCCGGCGCCGTAAGGCATTGCCAGAACCCGTGCTCCTTCGCGCGCAGCAAGCGTTAAAGATTGCTTTACAGCCCAGGCGCGTCCTATCTCGATAATTGATAAAACAAAGGCAAGAAACAGAGGAAGAATGACCGCCATCTCAACCATAGACTGGCCGTGTTCCTTCAACTTCGCCCACTTGTGATTGCACATCATTTTCTCCGTTGTTGTGGACATTAAGATTCCAACTCTCTATTCATAGAATGCACGCTAACCACCGCGCTTCATAGTGCAACTAGCAATCACTTGAATTTCTTTATAACTCAAATCGAAATGAGGGCCTGGAACATTGAACGGAAGTTCAATCGAATAAAGCAGAGTGACTTTCACTTGTAACGGATCACGGCTAACAGCCTCTAAAGCGTTGTGAGATGCCGAGCTATCTTTTGAGAAGAAGAACAACTTCCCAGCCTGAGTGCTGCCATCAAACCCTTGATTGGTCATGTACTGGCGAACGGCAGGAGCCACATATTTGTCAAAATTATTGGCTGTGCCATTGTTTGGATTGCAGGCTGGTGGCGAACAATGATCAACGCCTCCGCGAACCGGATTCTTGGCCCAAATTCGCGCTCCTTCGTAAGCCGCTCCGTATAGTGCCATCTGCAAGTTGAATCCTTGCGCAACGATGGAAACTCCGATCAGCATTACGAACAGGATCAGGACCATCAGAGCAAACTCAATTAAAGCTTGCCCGTGCTCCTGTCTCTCGTTTTTGTGTCGTCGTTGATGTTGAAAATGAAAATTTTGAAGATGTTTCATTGCAGACCTCGTTACGAAATACTGCTGAATCAGCTAAAGCATCTACATTGCCAGGAGTTATCTGGGGGTGAGCACGAGGTGAATGATAAAACAATGCAAGATGACTTTGTCAAAGGACTGAGGGAATGTGTAGGTCGAAATTAAGTAAGCGCTTCTAAATCACTTTTCGACCTGCCGTTGCACCATCTATTAGCCGTTTAGTCAAAGAATGGATTTTAGAAATCCTGTATAAATTGAAATCAATGTCCCTATCGCTATGGCTACACCGAATGGCGTGGCCGCAGAAGCAATATGTTCGTCATCCGAATTTTCAAGACGCAAAGCGTATAATCGAAAACTCGCAATAAAAAAACTAAGAAAATTAAACAAGAGGCGGCGAAAACGAAGCCAGGTTACCGCTAGTTTTTTTTCTCGAATCACAACAATAGCCGCTAAAATAGGATAACAAAGCAGCGTTATCAATAAAACGCGAGCGACAGCCGCCGCTCCGACATGTGAACCTATCGCCATCAAAAATTTGACATCACCCGCTTTCATTCCTTTTACTAAATACGGAATGAACAGAAGGGCAAAACCCAGCCCAAAGCCTTTGAAAGAAAACCAAAACCCCGTCCAACCGGATTCAAATGTGTGAATGAATAGCCCTACCAATGAGGCAGGCATAACAATTAAATTTGGTATGCGCCGTTCACGCAAATCAAAGATCGCAACAGCAATAACAACAACAGTCAAGCTAATAACAGAAATCTTCTCGGGCCAACCCATTACAAAGCCTGTACATTTTTAGCTTGGCTATCTAATGCAGCTAAAACTTGAGAGTTTTATCTATCAGTTAAAGGGACATGAGAGGGACATCGGGCACCGAACTTCTAACGATGCCCCCTCAACCGCACCTGAAACCACACTTCTGAAACCACGTAAGATCATCTTAAAGAAAGGCTGGTCTTACTCAATCAGTGTGGCACTGACCGATATAATTTTATGTTGATAGTCAGCGTGAAGCAGGGGCGTTATTTCACGCTTATGTAAGGCTTAAAGCAAACTGTAACGGCTTGACCTATCGGGTAACCATCAAACGATAGACAGCCTCCTGGTGAACCATTAACAGTGTAGCCTTAATCTATAATTTATGATGTGCCACTCTCGGTGAGATGCGGTTGGGGTCGGGCCCTGTTTCAATCACATTTGCTGTCCTAAAATATCTAGACAACACAATCAAGAACGTGATTTTATTTTTATTACTTGCAGGCCCTCATAAATTACGCAGAGGACGATGTGGCGATCACAGTCAGTTCAGCGTACTCCCAACTACGAAATACTGTTATTCGCAGTCGCCAGCTTGGTGTTAATCTTGCTGAAAATTTGGCTGATGCTTTGGCCCATAGTCGTCAATACGAAGACCGCTGCCGCACCAATCAGAACCAAAAGTAATGAGTATTCGACGATATCCTGACCTTGTTCATCCTTGATAAACTCTTTAATCATATTTTCTCCTGTCTTGTCCGGTTATGGGTTGAACGCTTGGGTTGCGTAGAGTCAAATTCAAGGGGAAGCGCGAAGTTGAATCAGTATTAGTACAACCGTGGATATTGTGAAGTATGGTTGTTTTGTAACCGCTCCTTCAACGCACCACTTTTGCACGTATAACTACCGATTCAAGGACAAGTGCTACAGTGTTAGTGAGATTGCATCTTTCAATCTGTAGAACTTCTCCCCCGACAAGCTCATCAACATTGGTAAATGTATTGGGGGGTCGAATCGTTGATGCCAAATAAGACCGAGCGAGTTGCCGATAACATCTCATAAATTCGGTGTGCTCAACGATAAGGAGCGAAAAGTCGGGCGCATTCTACTCACAACTCCCTAATTCAATCAAGCGAAAATTTGTGAACTTACATAAACACGTCCAAAAAAGGCGACTGGCATACCGTTTAGCTTTAACTGAAAACTCGTCATGTATCAATCCGCGGCAGACTGACTCAATTCAACAGATTGCTCCTTATATTGGAGTTGGTAGAGCTTGAAATAAACCCCTCTCTGAGCAAGCAACGCCTGGTGATTTCCCATTTCACGAATTTCGCCCTTATGCAAAACAATAATTTTGTTCACTCTCTGAATGGTCGAAAGCCTATGGGCAATAATAATGGAGGTGCGGCCTGCCATTACCTTTTCAATTGCTTGCTGAATTAGCTGCTCTGTTTCGGTATCAATGCTTGAAGTAGCTTCATCAAGCACCAAAATCCTTGGGTCAAAAGCCAATGCCCGGGCAAATGAGATCAACTGCTTTTGACCGACAGAAAAGCCTGCTCCGCGCTCGCGGACTAGGGTATGAAATTGTTCCGGCAAGTTTTCGATGAAACTTCCGGCTCGAACTTCCTGGGCAGCCCATTCGACCCGATCTTCACTGATGTCCTCATTTCCAAGCCGGATGTTTCCAATAATGTCTCCAGAAAACAGAAACACGTCTTGCAGCACTACAGCAAAATTCTTCCGCAGCTTCTGCAAGTCCCATCGTCTTATATCCATTCCATCAAGAAGAATTTCCCCACGTTGAATGTCGTAAAATCTCATCAACAGATTGCTAATTGTTGTCTTGCCTGAGCCAGTATGCCCCACCAAAGCGATTGATTCACCAGGCTCAACCGTAAAAGACACGTCTTTGAGCACCCAGTCCTCGCCCTTATAAGCAAACCAAACATTGCGGAATTCGATACGACCCAAAGCCAGTTTGCCTGATGCAGGCTGATAGGGGTCACCTGGAGATGCGATATTGTCAGGCGTGTCAAGCAACTTGAAGACGCGCTCGCTGGCCACGACCGCAGCCTGAAACACGTTGTACTTATCGCTGATGTCTTGAATCGGCTGCCACAGCCGCTGAGTGTATTGTAAAAACGCGACCAGAGTCCCCACAGTAATCACATTTTGAATTACCTGGCCACCGCCATACCAAACAATCGCAGCAATACCAATCGCCGAGATCAAGTTGACCAGCGGGTAAAAAACCGCGTAGTAAAAAATCGTGTCCAGATTCGCCTGCTTGTGAGCAGAATTGATTTCCGAAAATTGCTCCAGAGCTTTTTTCTCGCGATTGAAAAGCTGCACAACCTGAGCGCCGGAAATATGTTCCTGAGTAAAGGCATTTAGCCTGGCAATCTTGGTGCGCACTTGCCTGAAACCTTCGCGCGCACCGCGTCTGAACCACATGGTTGCGGCCCACAGCAGCGGCACAACCAGCAACGAGACAATCGCCAGCTTCCAATTAAAGTAAAACATCATTCCAAGCGCGCCAGCGATCAGCACAAAATCGCCCAGAACTTCCACCAGCCCGGCGGTAAATAATTCGTTTAGAGAATCTACGTCGGTAGTCAGTCGAGTGATCAGCCGTCCCACCGGGTTATTGTCGTAAAACGCAACTTCAATGGATTGCAGCTTAGCAAAAATCTCTTCGCGCAAATCGTACATCACCCGCTGGCCAATTGTATTGAGCAACACGTCCTGGAAGTATCCAATGCCCAGCGTTACAGCCAAGGATGCGATGTACGCAATTGCCAGCAGCGCTATGCCATCAAATGCGGTATCCAGCTTTATCTTTCCCGCCGCCGCTGGAGCGACGTAATTATCAATCGCCCATTTGGTCAGCAGTGGACCGATTTGCCGAACAAGATTCAGACCGATTGTCAGAAACAACGCAAAAGCCACCAGCTTTCTGTATGGAGCCAGATAGCGAATTAATCGCCGGGCAACTTTTGCATCGTAAATTTTGCCTAGTTGTTCTTCTTCGTGGTGATTGGACATCGAAACTCTTTACTTCTTACCGGACAAGCCTTCGGCAAACTTATTGACCATTTCTTCCATATCCGAAGTCAGCAGCGCGCGCCAGCTTGCTCCGCTTTTCTTGAAGCTGATGATTTCAATTTCACTGGCTTCTGCTCCGGCCATTTTGATTTGCGACCGGCACACAACATGAACCAGATCAGTGCCTTCAGCGACTTTGCCTAAAACCGTGGTCGTTGAAGATGCCAGCGCCGTTTTCATATCGGGAACGGCTCCACTGATGAAGTTCATTAGCCGTTCAAAAATCACTGCGCCGGTGAGCTGCTCAAACTCTTCGTTGTTCTTCAAGCCAAAAATAGCTTTGCCTGCTCCGCCGGATTCATCCGCTTTGATGATGGCCGCGAAAGTGCGTTTCATGGAGCTGAGCGCTTCCGGGTGAAGCAAACCAGCGCACTTGTCCCAATTCCCTGCTTGCATTGCCGCGAAATACGCTTTGGCCGCAGCTTCGGGCGATTCTGCTGGCGTTTGAGAAAGCGCGGGAGTGGCCAATAAAAAAGCCAGCGCGCCGGCAAAGGCAATTTTGAAAATGACGTTTTTCATCGTTCCTTGATCTCCAAAGAGTTTGAATTACAAAATTGGGACTGGTTGAGTAGCGCTATCATTTGCCGATTTCAATTTGCTGTTTCAATGAAACCGCATCGCGATTTTGCGGCTCAATATCCAGAGCCTGTTTGCAATGCGCCAAAGCTCTGGCGCGATCGCCGCGCGACAGATAAATCCTGCCCAGCATAATGTGAGCTTCGATCAGCTTGGGATTCCATGACACTGCGGCGTGGAACGATCGCAGCGCGTTTTCCGTCTCGTTGCGGTGGGTGTAAACGATGCCACGCAGAAAGTATCCATCGGCGTTGGCAGTATCTGTCGCCAGCAATTGCTGCAATTCAACCATTGCGTCAGAGTCTTTCCCCGAAGCGATCAACTGGCGAATGCGGTCAAGCGTCTGTTGCTGAGCGATCTGTTGAGATGTGGGACGAGCAGGCTGAGCCGGTTGCTGGCGAGCCAATTTGGTCAGGTCAGTCAGGTTCAACTCTTCCTTCATTCTGGCCAGCACAGGAATTTTATCTGGCGTGACAGCCCATCGAGCATACGAACTGAGATAACGCTTTGCTTCGTTGTCAGCCTTGGCCGCTTCGTCGGTCTTTCCCGCCGAAGCCAGGCATTTCGACAACACGAACCAGGCTTCTCCGTCACGTTGATTGGCTTCGACAGCGGCACGAAGTTGCTGAGCAGCGTCTTCAAAGTTCTGGTTTCGCCAAGCGACGTACCCGTAATTGAATCGGTAAGCGCCATCGTTGGGGTTGTTGCTGACTGCGCGCTGTAAATAACTGAGCGCTCGTGCATTGTCGCCTTTTGCTGCCAGGGCGGCTCCAGCATTGTTCAACACTTCGGTCATTGGAGCGCCCGTTGCCAACGTGTCCAGCGCTGTGGCTGCAGTTTCATAGGTGCCGGACTTGAATGCTGCCAAGCCAAGATAAAACAAGCTCTCTTCGTAATGCGGATCGTCCTTGGCCAACAGCTTGAGCTGCCCAACCGCATCTTCAAAATCCGTCTGCCGATAATGCAGCAAACCCAGTTCGTAAATTGCCTGTGCGTAATGACCTGGCGCTCCGGCGCTGTCGTATTCCTGGATGGCACGTTTCAGAAAAACTTCGCGCAATCTGAGGTCTAGCGTCTGAACGCCTTTGACGTAACTTTCGTAAGCGCGTGGCGGAACTCTCGTGGCTCGGCGAACCAATTGCTCTTTGGTGTAACTCAGCGAAGGGTTGCGTTCGTACAGCACGTGCCAGGCCAGTTGTCCCTGCATCTGCTGCAAATCAGCCAGCGGGCCGCTGAAATTGAAAACCTTGTTGCCGATCAATCGCCCGGCTTGCGTTTCGATCAATCTGGCTGAAATCGCAATTGAAACATTCTGTTTGTCTCCGCCAATGTCATATTCGCCGATGATGGCAAAATTCGCCTTTGAAGCTTCTGCAACACGAATCATCGCGGCTCGCGTCAGCAAATCGGCGGGATTCAATCCCACTTGTTCGAAAGCTTGCGCACGCGCTTCCTGGCTGACCACTGTCACGCCCGGAGCGTCCAAAATATCCGCCAACAAAATGGCGAAGCTTTCTCGAATCCAGTTGTGTTGCGCTGACTGCGAACGATTCTCAAACGGCATGACGATGACGACTTCAGCCGCCGCAGCTTTCGCCACTGGACAAATCAAGCAAACAATCAGAAAAATTATTTTGAATCGGAGTTTGGTAAACATCAGCGAGATAATAATTGGCCGAAGCAGTGAAGGCAAAAAGCTGGTCAACAAGAAGGAAAGAAAGCAGGCAATCTTTCTTTTCTTTGGTTTTCCTTTCGTCTTCGCGGCTTTGCGTGAGGTTTCAATTGCACTGCCCCCACATGATTCGATTCCACTTTCGCACGGCAAATTGCCAGTCAAAGGCTTTTGGATATAATTCGCTACGCTGAATTCACGCACATCAGTCTTACTCAGTTGTAGAATACGAACAAGGCGGCATTTTATGACCATTGAATCCCCGACTGTGGCTAAGATTATTTCGTTGCTGTTTGCTCTCACGGCAATCAATGCTGGAAAAGTGCCTTATGGCTCCAAACCAACCAACATCAAGAGCGCGATAACAACAACTTCTAAGCCTGCAGATGTCGTTCTCACGTCCAAAGAGGCAACAGCAAATCTGCCAAGCCAGTCCCCAGCACAATCAACCAAATGCTTTAACCCTTCAGTAGAAGTAGTGGTTAATGACAAGACCCTTAAAAAAGGGAACGTGGTTGAATTGAAGACTTCCGGCGTTAAAGGTGGCAAGGATTACGGACAAGTCACTTATGAATGGACAGCTTTAGGTGGACCGATTCGTATTACTGGCAACGGGAAAAATTCCAAATTGAACGTGTCGAGTTCTCGTCGTGGCCAAGTGGTCACTGTTCGGGTAGAAGCCAAAAGTCAGCGCGGAAACTGTATGGCTACTGGAGAAATCCGTTTCGCACTGAAATCCTCTGACTTAATCCTCAATGAACCTCCAACAGTAAGTTTAACTGTTGGAAATATCTACCACGGATCAAATGACTTACTTCGTGAATCTACAAGCACGGTTTGTGCGGGCGACAAAGTTGACCTGCGTGCGACGGCATCCGATCCGGATGGTGATGCGCTGATTTATTATTGGAGTTCGACTAGTGGCCGCGTGACCGGCGATGGTGCGAACACGCTCTTTGACAGCACTGGCTTGGCTCCTGCCGATTACACAATCACGGTTCAAGTGGATGACGGGGCCAGAGGCATGGCATTTGATACTAAAACGATTCGTGTAACCAATTGCCCTCCTTTAACTGTCTGTTTCGGTCCAAATTTATACCTAAGCATCAGACCGTTCTCTGTTAGGTCTGGGGAAAAAGTGGACGTTTCGACTGACGGCCTAACTGGTGGACGCAACTATGGCGGCATTTCTTATAAGTGGTCAGCATCGGAAGGGTTCATCAGAGGTGACGGCTTAAGAGCCACGCTCGACACCACAGGGGTTCGG